>Ga0209376_1004331_pt1 | contig 12391 bp, 6 predicted proteins | sample GraSoiAngelo_134_FD_185891 | JGI IMG/M metagenome (GOLD analysis project Ga0209376, IMG submission 185891) | Grasslands soil microbial communities from the Angelo Coastal Reserve, California, USA - 14_0929_05_30cm (SPAdes) (version 2) | ecosystem: Environmental > Terrestrial > Soil > Grasslands ... | reverse complement strand
AGGTCGACCAGACACCCGCGAAGGATAACGTGGCATACCAGATGTTGGCTTCAGTCCCAAGAACGACCAGGTGGAGCTGGCTCCCGTCACTTACGATTGCCGGAGTGGCCAAGGTCTTGTCGGGAACCGGTGTGCGATTGGACGTGTCCCACGCCGCGGCCCACGCGCCAGAGGTGAATGCTTTGTGATAGATCTGGTCGTTAGCACCTCTAACCACCAAGTCTAGTCTGTTGAGTGCTGGTGTGGCTGCGAGGGCCGGCGCTGAGGGGCTGAATCCCGCGAGGTCCGTCCATGAAGCGGCCCAGGTCCTGGTTGACAGGTTCAATGTCGTTGCCCACAACTCGCCAGTGGACCCTACCACCACCACGTACAGTGTGGTGCCTATCACTGCGCAGACGGGCTGGTTAGTCGTAGCACCGCCTGGGCTCTTGACCCAAGAGCCAGAAAAGGCGCCCGAGGTGGCAGAGAACGTCTTCTGATATACGCCGTTGTCTGATCCTCTGACCACAAGCTCAACGTTGCCTGATCCTGAAGGGCAGAGAGACGGGGGTGAGGGGCTATGTCCACCGAGCGGTAACCATGAACCCCATGCTCCCCCAAATGGATTGAAGTAGAGATTACCATCTGTTCCCACGACCACTGAGACCAGTGTCGGGGGCAGTACGGTAGCACTGACCTGGGTCGCCCGGGACGCGGTTCCATTGGTTCCCGTGACTACTACCGTGTAGGATCCAGCAGTTGTCGCTGGGGGCGAGGGGCCACGTGTCGCGTTCACGGTCAAGGTAACAGAGCTTGTTCCACCCGCCGGAACACGGACAATAATCGTTGTCCCGCTGAAGGTTGAGTTATGATAGGTCGCTGTCGGGGGTGTTGATCCAGGAGGGTTGCTTATGGTCGTGGTGAGTGTCACCTTGCTAGCAGCGTTGGATACGCTGCCCAGAGTGATCGTGGAGGTTCCGAACGCGCCACGCTGCATGCTCACAGAGCCTGGATTCGCACCGATAGTGAAGGGAACAACGCTGACAGAGACGCTGGCCGTACGCGACAAGGAACCGCTCGCACCAGTCACAGTGATAGAGTAGCTGTTGACTGCGGTTGTAGCAGACGAGGAAACGGTTAAGGTTGCAGTATTCGTCCCGCCCGCGGTCAGCGCGACCCTGACACTGCTGCCTGTGAAGCTAGAGTTGCTCAGCGTAATAGTAGGACCATTAACGAGACTCGGGAAGATAGTAGTCGACAATGTAACCACCCCGGCGAACGAGTTGACACTCGTCAGGGTGAGAATAGAAGTGTTTGTAGAGCCGAGAGGAACAAACAGCTTGTTCGGACTCGGAACGATACTAAAATCTGGAATCGTCACGGTTACACTGACAGACGTGTCATGAATAATCGCGATGACAGCAGTCGCGGTCGAGTTCAAGACAAGATCATAACCCCCACCAGGAGTAGACGGAGTCGGCGAAATAGTAGCGCCCACATGCTTGACCCCGCCAGCCGTCAACGCCACACTAGACACGTTCAGGCTCGTAACAGTATTCAGGGCCGCAGGAAAAGTCCTAGTGTTCAACGTCACAGTGCCCGCAAACGAGTTGACACTGGTAAGAGTGATGACAACACTACCACTCGTGCCCTGCGGAACATTCTGGGAGAAGGGAGAAGCAGCAATAGTGAAATCTTGAGGAGTAGCGGAGGAGCCGTAGAACCCGCTGGTCGTGAGATGGGCCACGAACGTAGGAGTACCGTTCAATATCTGGTCGTTATACACGTCGACCACTGAGGTGCCACCCGAATTCACCGCCCCGGTAAAGGTCACGTTGAACAGCAGACCACTACCCTGGGCGAAACAGCCGTTACAGAGAACCTCCTCATGCGCAATACCAAGCCCATCCTGAGGAGTACAGCCAAGATTCCCAGGATTACCCAGAGTAATACCCGCACCAGCATTAACACAGTTAATGTCCTCCAGGGGAGAGGCGAAGATGACACCAGCGGTACTGATGCTCGTGGGAGAGAGCATCGCATTGTTGACCTTGATGAAAACGTTGAACCCGTTGAACAGAGGCATGTTCGTCACGTTGACGCCAAAATGGGTCGTAGCGCGGTTAGCCACGAAGGGTCGGAAGGCCGGTGTCAGAAACACGGTTGGTTCTCCAACCGCGTGGACGGGGGAGAGGAAGAATGGGAAGAGGAGCATTGAGGAGACGACTGTGATGACTAGGAGGAGCGCTCTTGGAGCTGGTCGGGAAAAGATGATACCCTTGCTCACGTATACTACCAGTCTTGACGTTCCCGCGGACTACCTAAAAAAAGGTTGCTGTTCTCCGTCCATCGCTGGCTTGCCCTCGGAATACCTCGCTACTCGCGGCTTCCATCAGGTCGCATATTCGCGCTAACGGAGAGACACCAACCATAACGGATCATCGATTTTGGAAGAGGCCCTTTGAGATCCGCTGGGAATAAGCTGAAGAAACGATCATGAATCCGGGCGTTTATCTTCTCCACAAACCCGGATCACGGACATAAAGCGTGATATCGGCTATGGCTCAACGGTCAGACTCGCTCTTTGCGCCAGACAGATCACGCAATGGAGTGAATCGCGGAGACTTTGCCTGACTCATCCGCAACATCGTTCTAGAATGAGCCGGGCCACAACCCAGTGGTTCTCCGTTGAGGACATGAATATAGGTCAGTTACGGCTACACCCCAATAGAGAAGGCGATCTCGCCGGGGGAACGCTGGTGTGAGAGGCATGAGAATCAAACGGTCGTACCTTGTGATCTCCGTGCTGATCGTTGCGGTCGTAGGCTTGTTCGTCTATGAAGCGCAGGACACTGCTCGGCCCGCGCCTGTTCCCAAGACGAGTCTGACGGGGAAGGTGAGTTCGGTCCAGCCAAACAGTAATTTCTCAGTCATTTTTTTTCTAGATCTGAAAACCCGCGTGACCTACGGCGCCGCCATAAGAGATTCTACTGGATCCATTTCCCTATGCAGGATGTTTCAATGCACCTATAGCATCTCTCTCCTGTCTGATGAGACATACAACGCGACGATAGAAGTGATCATTACCACAACACTCAACGGTAACAGAGTGCCCTACGCACAGGATTGCCCGGCGACACATCTGCCCGACAACGCAACTCAATTCAGCCCGACGGGAGACACTCAACAATCAGACTTCAAGTGCAACACTACATATCCAACCAGCTGAACTAGAAAATATTCTACACCCTTACGCAGAAGTTTCAGACGAAGAATTCTTCGAACTAGAACCGAAAGAAGGAGGGATTCCAGGGCAGAGTCGGGTGAGACAAGTCCCAGGCCGAGATTGCGGTGGAAGAGACCGGCGAGAGTACGCATGCTTCCCAAAATTCCATCCAGAACCTCCAACAATCCAGCCCTACTTCACTTTTCACATTCAGCCACGACCACGATCAGTTATTGCCAGTAATATTCTGAGACGATGCAATATTTCAATAAGACGATTTTCGAGATCCGTTTCTAGTGCGTTGTTGCCGCTCTCAAGAAGAATTGAAGACGTCTTGCTCCGTGAGGCTCGGGCACTCGACTCGCAGTCCGTCTAGATCAGACACTATTGTGAGAGGCAGAGATCTTCTCTGCAGTCAGGTGTAGAGGTGGCAGGCTGCATAGTGATCCTTCTCAACCTCCAAGAGCTTAGGCTCCTCGGTGCTGCATCTCTCAAACGCGAAGGGGCATCGGGTGTGGAATCGGCAGCCCGACGGCGGATTGACGGGGCTGGGTATCTCGCCGCTTATCACGTCTCCCCGCCTGTAGGATGGGTCCGGCACGGGAACGGCGGCGATCAATGCCTGAGTATACGGGTGGAGAGGGAGGTCGATCAGCTGCGCGGAACTGGCCGTCTCCATGACCTTCCCAAGGTACATGACGACCACACGGTCGCAGACATGTTTTGTCACCGCGAGGTCGTGCGTTATGAAGACGACGGAGGCCCCCTTCTTCTGGACTAGATCGACCATTAGGTTGAGTATCTCGGCTCTGATGGACACGTCCAGCATTGAAACAGGCTCGTCTGCGACGACAAACTTCGGGCCGAGAACGAACGCTCGGGCTACTGCAACCCTCTGACGCTGGCCGCCGCTGAGTTCGTGGGGAAACCTGGTGAGGAACTCCTCCGGGGGGACCAGCTCGACATCGCTGAGAGCCTCCTTTACCCGTTGCTCCAGCTCTTCCTGGTTCTTGGCGATCTTCTGGACCTGGAGGGGCTCTGCGACAATGTCCTTGATGGTCATCCTCGGGTCGAGCGACTCGAAGGGGTCCTGGAAGATGATCTGCATATTCCGTCGGAGGCTCTTGATCTCGTGATCGTCCAGTTTTGCAATATCCTTTCCCTCGAAAAAGATGGATCCTCCCGTCGGCTTGGTCAGTCTCAGGAGCAGCCGGCCTGTTGTTGTTTTCCCGCTTCCGCTCTCGCCTGCGAGGCCGATTATCTCACCCTTGCGCACGTTGAAGCTGATGCCGTCCACAGCCTTGACCGTTGCCTCCTCTCTCGACAGCATCGTCTCGAGGAAGCCTTTTCTCAGCGGGAAGTATTTCTTTAGATTCTCGACTCGTAGCACGAACTCTTCGCTATCGTCGCTCAACTGTTCCTTACTCTCGCCCAGAGACCCTCATCTCCTAGTAGAGATGGCACGCGACGAGGTGATCGCCTGTGCCCGCCTTCTCGAGTGGGGGATCGATCTTCTTGCAGACATCCATGATGTAGGGGCATCTGGGGTTGAACCTGCAAGCCGGTGGCGGGTTGAGCAGGTCCGGGGGCTGGCCCGGTATCGAGGCGAGGCGGACCCTAGGTCCCTTGATACTGGGGAATGCTTTGACGAGGCCCTGGGTGTAAGGGTGGAGTGGTTCTCTGAAGATGGCCTCCGCGTCCCCATACTCGACTATTCGTCCAGCGTACATTATCGCCACCTTCTCGCAGGTCTCGGCGATGATAGAGAGGTCGTGGCTGATGAGAACCATGGAGAGGCCCAGTTTCTCCTTGAGGTCCCGGAGGAGTTTCAGGGTCTGGGCCTGGACGATCACATCCAGTGCGGTGCCCGGCTCGTCCGCGATGAGAAGTCTCGGATTCGCAGCGAGGGCCATGGCTATGAGCGCTCTCTGGCGCATCCCACCGCTGAACTCGTGAGGATAGTTATCAACTCTGTCCGCTTCAACGCCCACCAGCTCCAGAAGACTCCGGGCTCGTTCAAGCGCGTGCTTCTTCTCGACATCTGGCTCGTGGACTCTGATAGCCTCAATGATCTGGTCTCCGACTTTGAAGACAGGATTGAGAGCGTTCATTGCGCCCTGAAATACAATGGCTATGCCTTTCCAGCGAATCTTGCGCATTGAATCCTCTGACAGGGGAACGATGTCCGTACCTTCAAAGATGATCTTGCCCTTTCTGATCCTTCCACCCTGGGGTAGAATTCTCAAGATTGACAGAGCTACCGTAGTCTTTCCGCATCCCGATTCGCCTGCCACTCCCAGGGCTTGGCCCTTTTCCACGCGGAAACTTACGTTTTCAGCAGCTCTAACCCAGCCCCTAAGAGTCGAGTAGTGAGTCGTAAGATTCTGGACTTCCAGGACACTTGACATGTAACCGGTTGGGCTCCAGAGAGAGAATTCGATCTAGGTTCCGGTCCGCGGTGAATTAAGCTTTGGGGAGGTCAGATCATGATCTAGATCTCAGCCGGCGGTTGTTCGCTGAAGCCATTCGCTATCTAACGAGGGTCCGCCCCGAACCTTGGACTCCGGTGGAAGAGTTCGGAGTCCAAGAGGGTTGAGACGTGGACTGTCGATGCTCTGTTCGACCCATGTTATGGGCGCGAGCTGGAACTATCTTCGCCTGCGAAGCTTGGGGTTGAACAGCTCGTCTAGGGCGTAGCCTATCAGGACGAAAGACAAGGAGATGAGGGCTATCGAGATTCCTGGAGGCACGACCCACCACCACTTGTCCAAGTTCCCGAAAGACTGTGCGTTGTGGAGAATCTGCCCCCAGGAAGGGCTGATAGGGTCGCCGAGGCCAAGGAATGACAGAGCTGCCTCTGTAAGGATCGCCGCAGGCACAGAGAGAGCCAGGTTGACGTAGGTCAACGAGACTATGTTTGGGAATACGTGACTGGTCAGTATCCGCCTGGTCCCGGCTCCCGCAGCCCTCGCAGCTTCGATGAACGGCCTCTCCTTAAGGCTCAGTATCTGGGAACGGATGACCCTGGCGAAACCCATCCATCCCAGGAGACCGATGATGATTATGATGTTGATCAGATTCGGTCCGAGAACGCCTATCAGGACAAGCAGAAGGGGAAGCGATGGGATCACCAGCATCATGTCTGTGAATCTCATCAGCACCTCATCGGTCAGACCCGCCTTGAAACCGGCCAGCATTCCTATCAAGAGCCCAAGGGAAATTCCGATGAAGGCGGCGAGCAACCCCACTAGGAGGGATATGCGGGCCCCGTAGATGTCCTGGGCGAACAGATCTGTACCGAAATTGTCGGTCCCCATGAGACCGTACGATGTTCCCAGCAGGGTAAGGCCAAGGCCTGTAACATGGACCGTGGCTGGACCCTGAAATGTGGCCTCCAGTCCGTAGGAATAATCGGCTGCAGTGGGGAAGATTGTCTCGGCGGCAGAGAGGCCGCCCCTAATACCCATCACGGTATCGAAGGCATAGTCATTGCTTGACAGAGGATAGTTAGGGGACAGCCAAGTTCCTGTCTGCATCTGGGTAACGTTGACCGACCAAAGAGTCCAGCGCTTGTCCCCCTTGTCGATGAAGACCTTGAGAGAGACTTGCTGGGACGATGAGATCCCGTCGACCTTGGCAGTAAACCTGTCCCCTTTAATGTCAACTTGGAAGATTCCAGGCGGCCCACGGAATGGATAGTGGAACGATTTTGAAACCGTCGCGGTGACGTTGGCGCTGGACGTAGAGGAGATCTCAAGGCTTCCACCGATAGCGGTGGGCGCGCTGGAAGAGTAGGAGTAGGAAACGTAAGGAGCCTGGGCGGTTGAAGAGACTTGGTAAGACCATTCCCGGAGCGAGGATGGAGTGCTGAAGGAGGGATCGTCGACGACGACCATGTTCCTGCTCAGATAGTATCCTTCGGGAAAGAGCGAAACCCACTCAGGCTGTGCTAACTGACTTCCCACTATCACCTTCTGAGGATTCGAAGTATAGATTAAAGGCGCTGCCAATGCCACGACGATGAATAGCACGAGTAGGACTAATCCGACGATGGATAGCCGGTTGCCCAGCAACAGTTTGAACGTGTTCTTGAACCGTCTAACGTTAAAGGCGACCTTGCCCTCATTCGCCTTTTTCACCGCGCATCCTCCGCGCTAGTCGTAGCGGACTCTGGGATCTATGATTCCATAGGCAAGATCCGAGACGAAGTTGGCAATGATCACAGCCAGTGCGAGAATGTAGAACATTGCCTGCATAACTGGGAAGTCTTTGGAGCCTATCGCTAGGAATAGCCAACGGCCCAGCCCGTCCCAGCTGAACACGGTCTCGGTGATTATGGCACCGCCTAGAACTCCTCCGAAGGCCAATGCTGACGCGGTGACCAGCGGAAGGGAGGCGTTCTTCAGAGCGTGGTGGAAGAGTACAGTCCTCTCCTTGAGCCCCTTGGCCCTCGCGGTGACGATGTAGTCTTCGTTCAATGTCTCGAGCATCGTAGCTCGGGTCAGCAGGAGGAATCCACCATAGGTGAAGAGTGTCAGCGTCAGCATTGGAAGGAAGAGATGCTGGAGGCGTGGGATGATCTGATCCAGCAGAGGAGGCGGAGTAGATCCCCAAGTCGCAGGGACTACGAAGGCTGTGGGTAACCAGCGGAGTTCGATACCGAAGATCACGATGAACATTATGCCCATGAAGAAGGTTGGCAGAGCGTAGGTCGTCAGAGATGCTGTGACCCAAAAGTTGTCCACTACGCTGCCTCTCCTCCTAGCGGCTATTACGCCGAGGAAGATTCCTATGACGATTGAGAGGACCGTCGACGAGCCCAGGAGTACGATCGTGTTCAACAGTTTCCCCGAGGAGATCATGTCTGTTAGGACTGAGTGCTGCGTGTTGTAGGAGGTTCCGAAGTTGAATGTCAACATCGCCCAGAAGTAGTTGACGAATCGATCCCAGGGCGACGCGTTGAGACCATATCTGTTTAAGAGGGTCGTGTATCCCGCCGGGGATACTCGCGGGTTGCCCTGTAAGGCCGCGAGCGCACCTTGGACTCCAGGCATCGCTTGGAATATGATCCAGTTGAGGATGATTGTGAAGATGATGAGGACGAATGTGTATGCTAGTCTCTTTGCGATGTAGCCGCGTAACGTCAACTAGAACTCATCTAAATAGAAAGAAAAAGGAGGGGGAGTTATTTAGGCTTGCCTTGATGTCTACGAGTATGTTGATCCGTCGTCTTGGAGCGCTGGGGGTGCTGGTAGTACTCCCTGCAAGCTACTATAGCTGAAGGGAGAGTTCCAGAAGGTTCCCTGCCATCTCAGTACTTGGCTCTTTTCAAGAGCGCTGACTGCGCTGTTGCTGTCACCGCCGCTGCTAGCCCCGATACATGGTCCTGCGCTTGTGCATGTCAGTGTCGTCGAGGCGCCGTCGAGATGGTTGCACGCTGTGGGGTTGCTGCCGAAGTTGGCTTGACAACCCGATGTGAGAGATATGTCTATTGCGTTTACCTGTCCGTCGCCGTTCACATCAGCCCACAGGTACTGTTTGTAGTTGGCATTGCCTCTGAAGTAGCCCGAATTGGCAGGAGTCAGACCTGAACCATACCGTTGCAGAGTGATGGTGCCGGTCGTGACAGCGCCAGTACCGGAACTCGTGCAGCCTCCACCCAATCCTGGTGTAAGAGGACCCGTGTAGGGTCCGGGGGCACAGACGAAAGCGCTGCTGCCGATCAGACGGTTGTTTGTCACTGGATCCGCTCCAGCGCCAGCAAGGAAGTTCGGGTCCACGTTGCACGGGGCCGTACCCTTGCCGCTACCGGGCGTTGCTGCAGACGTGTCTCTGCATGGGCCACTGGATGCACTAGTCTTCCAGAGGTGCTGCGGTACAATGGGAACGCCGACGATGTCGAGTAGAGCAAAAGCATTGGATGACTGGAGCGCGATGTAGAGGGTCTCAGAAGCACCCGGAGCCTCCGTTCCACCGAGAGAGGTGGGCAGGACTGCAGGGTTGTAGACCACGTCAACGGTGTTCAGGGTTGCTGGCGAGACGATTCCGCCCGTAGCGTTGAAGTTCTCAAAGGAGAACTTGACATCGCTCGCGGTCAGCTGGATGCCGTCCTGCCAGAATATGTCTCCCCGAAGGCTTAGCTTCACGCATCCCCCTACTGGGAATGTGCCGCCTGTTGACGGAGACGCGCTTGCGGGACAGTTGGGATCCGTGGCATGGGTCACGAGACTGTAGCTGTTGGCCAAGTATCCGACGACCTGGGTTCCCGTAGACGGAATGTATGGAGTGAAGGCGAGCAGCCCGTCATAGATTTCCTGCAGTATGTTGAACTCAAAGACGGTGGTGAAGGTGAACGGGTTGAGACTCGAAGTTCCCTGCTTCATACCCCACCGGATAGTGGGACCTGAGACCGCAGGGTTCGGGTTCCAAGCGTTCAAGAGACTCCAGAAGTTGCCCGTGGCAGTACCGATGCCTGTCGCGTCGCTGACACCCTGCCAACCCTTCAGATAAGCGAACTGTTGAGTCCGGCTTACAGTCGGGTTGTTGATGGTGTGGTTGCCAAAGATCTCCATGGCCACCTGCAGAGCCTGGGAGGCACCGCTGATGGTGCCGTTGAACTCTACAAGCTCCTGGTAGTGGTCAAGCTTGCGGTTGCAAGAGTAGACATCGTTGGGTAGCGGAAAGTCGCCTGTTGGACTCGCTGGTACCGCGCTCGAGCCTCCACAGATGGTCGAGGCTAGATTGCTGTCATACAGTGCCCATTGCTGGTTGAAGGCTGGACCGCCGCTGTTGGCGCCAGTGTAAAGGTGCCAGTCAAGGTTTGGAGTGTTCGTTGTAACTCCATCAGTGGAGCTTCCAGAGAAGACGAAGGTGAAAGCATCAGTGATGGTCAGCCCGTGGTCGACAAGCCTCAATGTTCCGCCGCCGCTAGTAGCCCGGCTGCACTGGCCGGCACTTATGGGCGCGTTGAGAAGGTCGCAGAAGCGGTTGAACTCTGCAGTGCCCGAAGCGAGCCTGTTAGGGCTGTCAGTCCGGATTGCGAACACGACATCACCGCCAGGACCCAGAAGCGTTGTCAGACGACATGTGGTGGCGTCTTTACCGCTGGCGATTCCCGCTTGGATGAAGTGGTCCGCAGCATCACAGAAGTTCACCGTACCGGCATCCCATGTGATACCGTCAGTCGAAGCACTGGCTCCAAAGTTCCACGCGGTCGAGCAATTATTGAATGCGCCGTTGGTGTGGAGAGAATCCCAGGAGCAGACACCCTTCTGGTTATAGTTGGCCGGAGCACCTGAGCTGTAGGATCCAACACAGACCGCTGGAGACCCAGCGCAGGTAGAGCCAACACTGGCCCCATCAGCGGGCAGACCAGAGTGGGATATTCCCTGAGCAGGGACAGTGCCGAGATTGTCAAGGGGCTGAGCAGCGCCGCCGAATACGGTCGTTACTAGGCCCTGCTTGTTCAATAGTGCGGAGAAGCCCTGCCGCCACTGGATACCCGCATATGTACAATCATTGGTGTGAGGAGCGGGCACGTTGGCGCAGGTGGCTGTTGGGTACGGGTAGCCGGGGACGGAGACAGCACCGTTCCTAGGGGTGCACGCACCGCCGGCCGAGATCCCGTCCTGGGCGAAACAGAAGGTTATGCCCCAGAAATTGTTAGCCAGGTTAATGTCGTCATGCTGGAAGCCAAACTCGCCGTCAGGCGCGTTCGGCGTTACACCAGTACACCAGAAGCTACTGCCGGAGGGACAGAAGGTGCTGACATCACCCGGATTGAGCGGAGTGTCAGTAAGATCTATCTGGCCCGACTGTAGAGCGTTGAACTCGCCCGTCTCATCAGCAAAGATATTGTAAATGATCTTGTCAGAGTTGGGACCGGACACCGTGAACTGCGTAGGGAATGTTCCGGGGGGTGGAATTGAGTCGGCTTTGGCTGGAAGCACCATGAGCGTGAGAGTCATTGTAAGAACTGCTAGTACTCCTATCGCTGTACGCGTATTCATTTTTCTCAGAGGGCTATCGCACTTCTCGACCTTAAAAGATTATCCCCCCAGAAGCGACCCGCTCAATCCATGGATATTCACCGCTACCCATGAATGTCGATCAGTTGCTCCAAGTTGACACGTACTCCCGCAACGAGCCGGACTATAGTGCTAGGATAATGTCTCTGCACGGAGCTGTCTTCTAGACTGCGACCGGCCAAAGAACATCATCACCAGTCCAACTGCTACGAGGACCGCAATGACAACCCCAGCGAACTCGGGCATTGTGAAGGGGATGAGAGCACCTTGGTAGGGGGCGATAATTCTTATCGTTAGAAACGCGTTTGTACTCGAGTCGTTCGAGGGCTCTATCGTCCCAACAAGCTCGTACGTGTCCGGCTGCCAGCCCGTAGTGTCCAGCGGAAAAGACTTGTAGTCTTCAAATCCCCGACGGATCGTGTCGGTAGAATTGTAGGTCTTGACCACTTGTCCCTCAAGAAATATCGCGACATCGAAACCGGTCTCCGACTGCGTTCCTTTGTTAATGACCGTCACGGTAATATTGACAGCCGTGCCGGCCAGAATATTGTCCTGGGGAGAAGCACTCATCGCACTGACCGCGAGTCTGTGGAGCGCCTTTTCCATGACGGTCAATAGTACGATCTTCTGTGTCGGACAGCCCGTACAAGAGGATAGCCCAAGACTATCAGTGACAACAAGCGTCACCTCAAAGACAGCCTGCTGAATCCCGAATGTCTGGAACACGTGAATCATGATGGGGAGAGACGTAACGTTTTCGCAAGCTCCCGTGGCAGGACAACCTGACACTGGAATGAAGGTCCAATCATAACTAACGATCGTGGCTCCCGGGTTCGGGTCAGTACTGTTTGTTGCATTGAAGGTAACATGGTCTCCCTGAATTGGATCAGCGGGCGAGAAGCCAAAGTCGGCAACAGGCAGATTCGTCGGAGGCGTACCGTAGACCGCCGAAGAAGTAGCATGGGGAACCGGATTCCCAGAGTTGATTATTTGGTTTGAAGATATTGTGAGAGGAATAGAGAGGTAGCTGTATCCGTCACCCACTACCTGGTAGGTTATTCTGAAGAGAAGGCCGCTCCCACTCCTCGGAAAACCACTGCTGCTGCTTGCTCCAGAGTGGGCCGTAGGGCCAGTATCACTGATAGTGCAACCCGTCCCT
>Ga0209376_1004329_pt1 | contig 12393 bp, 9 predicted proteins | sample GraSoiAngelo_134_FD_185891 | JGI IMG/M metagenome (GOLD analysis project Ga0209376, IMG submission 185891) | Grasslands soil microbial communities from the Angelo Coastal Reserve, California, USA - 14_0929_05_30cm (SPAdes) (version 2) | ecosystem: Environmental > Terrestrial > Soil > Grasslands ... | reverse complement strand
GACTTCAGTTCGAGGACCGAGGAGTCGCCGAACTGAAGGGCGTGCCTGGCGAGTGGCGGGTCTTTGTGCTTGCCAGTTAGAACGCCCGCATCACGACCCTATGTCAACGTCTGAGCGGAAGACGGGAGTCTATGTCCGTGATGTTGAAACAACTCGGTTCGTTCAGAACGAGCGCGGATGGCTCTGGCTGGCGGATGACCCCTTACAACGATTGGGGCTACGCCCTAAGTCTCTTCTCAGTGCAGCCCAGCGAGGAGCCGAACGGAATGGCGGGGGTCTCATCGCGCGCTAGGACGTGACCGGCGCCGGCTCCGAGCTCGGTACCGTGCGGATGTGCGGGAGTGGTGAGAGGACGATTATCGGGAAGACCGTGAGGCAGGCGAGCCCGGCTACCAGCAGCACGACGCGCAGGTCGAGCACGGCGCCGAGCGTCCCGCCGAGAAGGGCGCCGAACGGCCCAGTGCCCCACACGAGGAAACGGTAGCTCGCGTTCACCCGCCCGAGCAGATGGCCAGGGGTCAGGGCCTGGCGCAAGCTCGGGCCGTTCACATTGAAGAGCGAGACGCCAAAGAACAGTACGAACTGCATCGCCGCGATTGTCGCGACCGTAGCCTCGGGCGATTCGAAGAGGAGCGCGCGGGATACGAGGCCGATCGTTCCGAGAACCGCGCCCAGGATGAACGACGGTCCGATGCCAAGACGGCGAGCGATGTCGGAGGCGAAGAGCGCGCCGAGGAGCGCGCCGACGGCGCCGGTCGAAAGGATGAGCCCGAGCACTGGCGGATCGACGCCGAGGTCGCGGGCCAGGTAGAGGATGAAGATCGCGGTCTGCGCGCTGAGAAACAGGACGAAGATCGCGCTGGCCGCAACGAGCGTGCGCAGGACGGGATGGCGGAGCAGGGCGGACAGGCCCTCACGGATCTCCGCGCGCATGTCGCGGGGTCGCGCGACGACCAGCGGCTCCATGCGCCGGATGAGCGATAGTCCGGTCACCGACGCGAGGAAGGAAATCGCGTCGACGAAGACCGGCATCGGCGCGGTGAAGAGCTGGACGAGCACACCAGCGACGCCGGGGCCGGCGAGCTGGGCAAGCGAGCCGCTCGCGTTCATCTTGCCGTTCGCGTCCACGAGCTGCGGTCGGCCGACGAGGCCGGGAAGGTACGCCTGGTACGCGACAACGAAGAACACGCTCAATGTCCCGACAGCAAATCCGACGACGTAGAGCTGAGCCATGCTCAGCAGGCCGAGCACGAACGCGATGGGGACGGTCGCAAGGAGCACGGCGCGACCGAGATCGGCGACGATGAGGATCCGCCGGCGTGGCAGCCGGTCGACCCAGACCCCGGCGAACAGACTGAACAGCGCGGTCGGCGCGGCCGCGACCGCCGCGAGCACGCCCATCTCGACCGGTCCGGCGTGCAGCGTGATCACGGCGGTGAGCGGGAGGGCGAGGAGCGTGATCTGGTCGCCGAAGTCAGAAATGGTCTGGCCGACCCAGAACTTCAGGAATTCGCCGTCGCGCCACAGGCTGGTCACGCCGCGGAGCGTAGGGCGGCGGCACGACCGCAAGGGGACTGGACCAGAGATCGCCGTTGCGCTGTGTGGTTCTAGAGCAGACACGCGCGATCAAGGAGTCCCCCCGCGGTCTCGACGTTGTGCCGATTGCAGCGAGGGTGCGGTTGCATCCGCCAAGACCTTGTTGCGCACCAGTTTCGCGCCGCTGGAGCGAATGACCGCCTTCCCGATGAAGGTTTCGGCGCAGACGGCGTCGTTGCTAAGCCGTAATGCTCTTTTTGGTGGCGCATTTCCGAGGGTTTTCAGCGTTTCGTCCGACTTCAAACGGTGCGGGTCTCTGAGCGGAAGACGGGGCTCAAGCACGCGGAAGTGATAACAGGTCGGCTCGTTCAGGACGAGCGCGGATGGCTCCGAATCACGGGCTGACCTCGATACGCGAGCTGTGGCGTGCTAACCACAAGGGTCTCCTGACGAACGCCCGCATGCCCCAGGGAGGGAGGGCACGCCGGTGCGCGAGGCTTAGCTCTTCTGCGAGGTCTGGACGCGAGGGAAGTAGCGGATCACGAAGAGCACGTACACCAGCCAGAGTGCGAACCACGTAGAGCCGACGACAACAAGCCCGACCGAGAAGAGAATCAAGCTCGGATCTAGGAACAGCAGGGTGGATCCGAGCAGCCAGAAGCGATCCCCTCGACGGGAGTACCGAGCCCGCTCGGCATCGTCGATCCGGCGGCCTCCAAGCGAGGAGCCGTAGTAATAGAAGGACGCGAACACGAATGAGAACGTGGCCACGCCCATCACGACCAACGTGACTTGAAACAGCCAGGCGTTTACCTCATCACTCGCGAACCTCGGATACAGAAAGATCAGCATGAACGTGAAGATCGCGATGCTCGTCGCCGCGAGCGAATGCAAGCGATTGACGTTAGATGCGGCGAGATCGTCTCCCATGGAAGTTCCTCCTCAGTTCGTCACCACATGCCGTGCTTGTGATGCTCGCCTCGCTCGGCGAGCTTGTGCCGGCTGCGCCGCGCGCGTGCTTAGGAGTGCTCGCGCAGGAATCTGACGACTCCTAACATCAGATTCGAGGGGAGACTAGCTTCTGAGCCTGGTGTACACCGGGTCTAGCCTGAATCCATCCTTCCGTTTTTGCTTGCGGACGACAGCTAGCGACGTAGACGACAGCTTCGCCCACCCACGGGAGAAAGAAAGGTCCAAATGAAGATCGTCGTCATCGGTGGTACCGGGCTCATCGGTTCGAAAGTGGTGATCATGCTCAGCCAGCAGGGTCATGAGGCGGTTGCCGCATCACCAAGCCGAGGGGTCAACACCATCACGGGCGAAGGAGTTGCCGCGGCTATGGATGGCGCTTCCGTCGTGGTTGACGTATCGAATAGTCCCTCGTTCGAGTACCGAGCCGCGCTGGATTTCTTTCAGACTTCAACGCGCAACCTCCAGGCCCAAGAAAAGGCGGCAGGCGTTGGACATCACGTTGCCCTATCGGTTGTAGGCACCGACCGCTTGACGGAGAGCGGGTACTTCCGAGCGAAAATCGCTCAGGAAGAGCTAATCAAGGCTTCGTCGATCCCATACTCGATCGTTCATGCGACGCAGTTCTTCGAGTTCATCAAGAACATCGCGGACGCCGCGACCGACGGCAATACCGTCCGCCTGGCTCCAGTGCTGTTCCAGCCCATCGCCTCGGACGATGTCGCCACGGCCGTAGCGCGGACCGCCGTCGGTGCTCCGGTCAACGGCGTGATCGAAGTCGGCGGTCCCGAGCAGTTCCGCTTTGACGAAATGATCCGACATTTCCTCAGCTCGCGGAACGATCCGCGCGACGTGGTGGCCGATCCTGACGCCCTCTACTTCGGCGCGGTGCTGACCGAACGGACGCTCGTCCCCGAAGAAAACGCGATTCGGGGTGAGACCCGTTTCGACGACTGGCTAAGCCAGTCCGCATCCGGAAAGGAAGTAGCGACCCGGCCGGTTTGAGCAGTCGAAACTCCTGCGTTAGTCGAAACTCCTGCGTTAGGGGTGGCGGCCTTACGTCAAGGCAGTGCTGGACGCCACGACTGCTAGCTGAGCGGAAGACGGGACTCTATGTCCCCAATGTTGAAACAGTTGGGCTGGTCCGAGACGAGCGCGGGTGGCTCCGGCTCGCGGGCTGAGTCCAAAGCGCGCTGACCTACAGATAGACGATCGCGACGGACGCCTTCGCCGAAAGAATTCGCGGAATTCGGAACAAACTGCGCCAGCCGTGCCTAGCACCAATCGGCCCCGACCCGCAACCCATGACGGACATTGGGGTGACTCGTCGTCACACTCCACGACTAGCACACACAGGGAGGTGGACGATGAAGGCGATAGTGGTAACGGATCAGGCTGCGGGAACGGCCGGGATGAAGCTGGTGGAGCGGCCCGAGCCTCGGGCAGCGATAAACGACGTCGTCGTTCAGGTTCATGCGTCGGGATTCGTCCCGACTGAGATGGCGTGGCCCTCGACCTGGACCGATCGCCTCGACCGTGACCGAACACCGTCGATCCCTGGGCACGAGCTGGCCGGAGTCGTCACCGTCCTCGGCTATGGCACGACGGGGCTGTCGGTCGGACAGCGGGTGTTCGGCCTCACCGACTGGACTCGCGACGGCACCCTGGCCGAGTACGCGGCCGTCGAGGCACGCAACCTCGCGCCCTTGCCGGGCGACGTCGACTTCACAGTGGCGGCAAGCCTGCCGATCTCGGGCCTGACTGCGTGGCAGGGACTCTTCCAGCACGGCCGGCTTCAAGCGGGGCAGAGCGTCCTCGCGCACGGCGCGGCCGGCGCAGTCGGCTCGATGGTGGCGCAACTCGCACGGTTGGCGGGCGCCTACGTCATCGGCACCGGACGCGCGGCCGACCGCGAGAAGGCGCTCGACTTCGGCGCGCAGGAGTTCGTCGACCTCGAGAACGACGTCCTCGAAGACGTCGGCGGCGTCGACCTGGTTTTCGATCTCATCGGCGGCGACGTCGGGAAGCGGTCCGCGCGCCTGGTTCGAGCCGGAGGAACGCTGGTGTCCATCGTCGGGCCGTCCGAGGCGCGGCCGGACGACGGCCTCGCGGTCGACTTCGTTGTCGAGTCCGATCGTGCCCAACTGGGTGAGATCGTCCAGCGAGTGCGGGACGGGCGACTGCGGACGAACATCGGCACCGTCTCGACCCTCGACGGTGCCGTCGCCGCCCTCAATCCAACCGAGCGACGCCCGGGGAAGACGATCATTCGCGTTCGCTCTTGAGGACTCGAGGATGCAAACAATGGCAAAAATGGAAAACAGAGAACGCCTGTTTTCGCCACTTAGCGCACGACGGGAACAATCCTGCGAGCCTTCTATGCTCACCGCGTCCTTCTCGTCCCCCGCGGTGAAAACAAGCGCGCCGCCCTCGAGCGCTCACTCGGAGGCAGCGCCGATGCCATGACCCCGGCCTAGTTGGCAGCCGTAGTTGGACGCGGTCTGAGGGCGTACTCGGAGCGGAAGACGGGACTCTATGTCCCCAATGTTGAAACAATCCGGCTCGTTCGCGATGAGCGCGGGTGGCTCCGGCGGGCCAAAGTGAGCCCCCGGTACGGCTGGTTGTGATTGGCCCGCACGATCGTTGCTCAAGACCACTCCGGACTAATCTCACGACTCAATGGGGAGCGACCTTGTCGGGCGAGACGAGGAACTTGCGGCGATCACGCATTTACTGCTTCGCGTGGCCGCAGGTGGCAGCGGGTGCTGTCTCATCGAGGGCGCCGTCGGGATCGGCAAGACGGCTCTCTGGAATGCTGCCCTCGAGCTCGCCGGACAGCGCGGCTTCCTCGTCCTCAAAGCGCACCCGGTCGAGGCCGAGACCGCCTATTCATTCGCTGCAGTAGCCGACCTCCTGCGACCGGTGTTGGATGAGGTTCTAAAGGGACTTCCCGCACCGCAGAAGGTCGCGCTCGAGACGGCCTTGTTGATCGATGGGGGAAACGATCGCGCTCCCGACCCCCATGCCGTGTCGATGGCCGCCCTGACCGCGCTGGAGTTGCTGGCGAAAAAGAGGCCGGTGGTCGTGGCCGTGGACGACGCGCAGTGGCTGGACAGCCCCTCCCGCATGACGCTCCAGTTCGTCGCCCGAAGGCTGACAGCGCGAATGGCTCTGCTCATGACCGAGCGGACCGAAGGTCATGGCGAGCCAACGACCCAACTCGAAGGCGAGCGCCTCACGCTCCGCCCTTTGAGCGCGGGCGCGCTGCAGCAGTTCATCCACGAGCGCATCGGCGTCGCGCTTCCTCGCCCGACTCTCTTGCGACTGCACGAGGCGAGCGGCGGATATCCGCTCTACGCGCTCGAGATCGCGCGCGCCCTTCGCGCACGGTCGAGCGACCTCGGGGCCACCGACCCGCTGCCGGTGCCGGGAAACCTGCGGCAGCTCGTCGCGCGGCGGCTCGCCGCGATCTCGCCCGAGACACGGAGCGAGCTGCTGGGTGTCGCGTCCAGCGCGCGTCCAGCACCCGCACTCCTTTCGCCCGAGGCACTCCAGGAGGCAATCGCCGCAGAGGTCATCGGGGTCGAGGGAGCGCGCGTCCGATTCACGCACCCGCTCTTTGCTTCCGTTCTGTGGGTGGAGGCGTCCCCCGCTGAACGGCGAGCCGTCCACCGGAAGCTCGCCGACCTTGTCGGGGATGAGGAGGAGGCCGCGAGGCACCTTGCACTCGCGGCGACCGGGCCCGACGAGATCATCGCGGCCCGCCTCGAGCGGGCGGCGGCTCGAGCTCGCGGACGCGGGGCTCCGACTGCGGCGGCGGAGCTGATGGAACGAGCACGTGAGCTCACACCTGAAGCGCATAGGGTGGACCGACTCCGTCGAGCCGTCGATGCCGCCGAGTTCCTTGTCGCCGCACGTTCACCTGGTGCCGAGCAGCTGCTCGAGGCTGTGCTGCCAGCGACGACCGGCAACCTCCGCGCCCGCGCCCTACAGCTGCTCGCGGTCGGTCGCGGTCTCAGCGACAACCGAGCTGCCCCGCCACTGCTCGAAGAGGCACTCGAGCATGTCGAAGACCCAATGCTCGAGCTCCGGATCCGGCTCCAATTGAGCGATCCGATCCTTCGCGGCACTAGCGACCGTTCGATCGTGCATGCCGAACGTGCGGTCGAGCTCGCTGAGCGAGGCGGGGACGCGGGACTAATGGCTGCCGCGGCCGGCACGCGCGCCGCGCTCCAGGGCAAGCCGATCGAGGATCTCGAGAGGGCCGCCCGGATAGAGGAGTTGTCGCGCGGCGGCGTTCAAGCTCGGCTCCTGCTCGCCTGGTTGCATCTGGCCAGGGGATCGGACGCAGGGCGCGTTCTGCTCAATTCACTTCTCGATGAGTCTCTGGCTGCCGGGCTCAGGGCGCACAACACGGTCATATCGATGCTGGCATATGCCGAGGCTCGCGCGGGCAACCCCCGTCGCGCGAAGCTGCTCGCGAACGAGTTCCTTTTGTACAGCGTGCCCGAGCAGAACAAGACGGGTGAATCGGGCGGACTGGGCATACGCGCCTACGCGGAGGCGTGCCTTGGCGAGCTTTCGGATGCGCGCCGCGACGCTGACGCCTCGATGCGGATCGCCGATGCCGCGGGCTTCGCGGGTCGCTCGATCCAAACTCGAGGAGTATTGGGGTTCGTCGACCTTTCCGCGGGCGATATAGATCACGCCGCCGAGCACTTTCGCGCGGCAGTCGCCCGGCTAGTCGCGGCCGACCCAGGCGCATGGCCCCCACTCGCCCACACACGACTCGCAATACCGACGCTGCTGGCGGATGCCGTCGAAGCGTTTGCTGACCTCGGCCACCTCGAGGAGACGCGCCCCCTCATCAACTGGCTCGAGCGCGATCCCACAAATCCATGGCATAGCGCTCTCGCGGCACATTGCCGCGGGCTCACCGCGGCCGCACGCGGCGAACAGGAGCGCGCGCAGGCCGACTTCCACGAGGCTGCGGAGCGACTCGAGCCGCTGTCGTTGCCGCTTGACCACGGGCGCGCGCTCCTTGCGCTTGGTGCCGCGCAGCGGCGTGCGCGGCGTAAGAGCGACGCCCGTCGGTCGCTCGAGCGCGCGCTCGAAGTGTTCGAGGGGATCGAGGCGCCGCTCTGGGCCGCGACAGCACAGCGGGAGCTCGCCATGATTGGTGGGCGCCCGGGCTCGGAGGCGGGTTTGACCGCCTCCGAGCGGCGGGTCGCAGACCTCGTCGCATCTGGGCGTACCAACAAAGAAGTGGCCGCAGCCCTCTTCATTTCAGCGAAGACCGTCGAAGGCCATCTCGCGAACGTCTATACGAAGCTGGGCGTCCGCTCGCGGAGCGAGCTGGCGCGCAAGATCGCGTCCGAAGGGGTCCGCACACCGTAGCCCGAGGGATTCTCAGGGGATATCCCGCGTAGCAACTACCAGCGTCCGCCACGAGAGTCTCGGCATGCCGAGCTTTCTCGTCGAGACGTACCTCCCGCGTCCCGGCAAAGCGCGCCTGCGGAGTGCACAGCGCGCGCGCGCTGCGGCGAGAGAGCTCGCCGAGCGCGGCACCCGCATCCGCTTTGTGCGGTCCATGTACGTTCCCGACGACGAGATCTGCTTCCTGGTCTTCGACGCGATCTCAGCGGACGCGGTCGAGGACACCTGTACCCGCGCAGGTCTCCGCTTCGAGCGCGTAGTCGAAGCGGTCGAGTCGCCACTTCCCCGCGGCCGAACGGTCCGACGTTCCAGCACCAAAGCCCGGCTAGGCGAAAGGAGACGCAGATGAATCGTGAACACGAGATCACGCGACGCGAGGTCCTCCGTCGAGGCACGGCGTTGGCCGCCGGGCTCATGGTCGTTCCACTGCTCGAGGCATGTGGCCAGGCCGCGGCACCCGCCAGCACCGTCACCGCCGCGCCGACGCCAACACCACTGCCGGCGCCGGAGACGACGACGTTCCGCATCCAATGCGCATCGTGCGACGCGCCGATCATGGCCGCGGAGCGGTACTTGCGCGATGAAGGATTCACCGACGTCCAGATCACAGACACTGGTGGCGCGGCGGCGCTGGCGTCAGGAAAGCTTGACATGACGATCTTCTTCCCGCCCTCGATCGCAAACGCCGTGCAGTCGGGGACGAAGCTCGTCGCACTCGGCGGCATTCATCCGGGATGCGTGGAGATCTGGGCACCGCAGAGCGTCCCCGCCCTCACCGACCTGCGCGGGAAGACGGTCGTCGTGCGCTCCAAAGCGCTTTCCGAGCTCGGCTACAGCTATCTCGCGCTCGTTCTGAAGCAGGCAGGTGTCGACCCCACTGCGGTGAATTTCGTCGTCCAGGCCGATGCCGATCCCGTGAAGCTCTATCTCGAGGGCAAGAACGACGCGGTGTTCGCGGCCACCACCACGACGGCCGCACTCAAGGCGAACCAGGCGAACAAGGGCCACGTGATCCACTCGCAGGTGATGGACGAGCCGTGGTCGAAGCTCGACTGCTGCATCCTCGCCGCGAACGAGGATTGGTACCGGGTCAACCCAATCGCCGCGAAGCGCGCGCTGCGGGCGATCTATCGCTCTGCCGACGCGCTCCCCGCCGATCGCGCGGACGCGGCGAAGCTCGCGACTGACAGGGGACTCTTCGGCGGCGCCGCGAACGTGGCCCTCGTCCGCGAGGCGGCCAACATGGTCCCGGTCGACTGGCGGGCGTCTGATGTCGACAAGAGCATCCGGTTCTTCGCGCCGCTTCTCAATGACACAGGACTGTCGAAGTTGACAGCCGACGAGATCGCGAAGTTCGTTGACCTGCGCATTTTCAAGGAGCTGAAGACGGAGCTCAAGAAGTAGAGCGCCGTCTCGATCGGACGGGGAATCAAGAGGAGGAGATCGATGATCCAGCGTGCACGTTTGGCGGCGTCATTATTGCTTCTGGCCGCGTTCCTGCCGACGACAGTTGCGGCGAGCGAGGGACCCGCCGTCATCGCGACCATCAACCTGGGGCCGAACACGGAAGCCACAGCGTTCGCTCTGGCAGTCAATCCGAACACGAACAAGACCTACGTGACTCCTGGATGGGAGACGCTTGGTTGCGAGTCCCACATCGTCTCGGTCATAGACAACTCAACGAACACGGTGTTGGCTCCCATCACGGTGGGCCTTAGCCCATTCGGGGTGGCCGTCAACCCAAAGACAAACAGGATCTATGTGGCGAACATCGGCGGCGCTCTCTGCACCGAAGAGTCATCGAATTCCGTGTCCGTCATCGATGGCTCAGCCGACGTGGTTGAAAAAACCATCACCCTGGACGGCGTCGGTCCAGCCTTCGTCGCCGTCAATCCCAGGACGAACAAGATCTACGTCACGATGAACGGCGGCTGCTGTGCCGATGGGCATACGGTCGCCGTTATTGACGGCTCGACAAACGCCGTTTTGCGTTACGTGGACGTTGACCTCAATCCGTCTATGGTGGCTGTTAATCCGCGGACGAACCTCGTATACGTGACGCATGTTGGTGACAAGATCACCGTAATCGATGGATCGACAGACACGGTCGTAGCGACGTTTTCGATTGGCAGTGAGGCGCGGGCCATCGCCTTTGATTCAAATGGCAGGTTCCTGTACGTGGCCGCTCGAAATACGAATCAGCTCGCCGTCGTTGACGCCAGGACGAACGCTGTGGTCCAAACCGTCCCGGTAGGCCGCCGTCCCCATGGTGTGGTGTTCAATCCCGACAACGGGAGGATCTACGTCACCAACCGTGGCAGCTGCGATTCGACGCCTGGCACAGTTTCCGTGATCGACAGCAGTACAAGGACTGTCGAGGCGACCGTCCAAGTGGGCGCGTGCCCGCGCTTTCTCGATCGCAACCCTCGCACGGGCCTGTTGTACGTACCCAATGCGTCCACGAGTCGTTCGGTGTCGGTGATACAAGACCAAAATTGACGGCGTGCAATCGGACGTGACGGGAGGGCCGGGCACATCGCCCGGCCCTCGCGAGACGATTCGCAGTTCGCCAGGTTCGAACAGAGGGCCAGCATCGCGCCATAGCCTGTCGTCGGTGTGAACTCGGAGCGGAAGACGGGACTCGAACCCGCGACCCCGACCTTGGCAAGGTCGTGCTCTACCAACTGAGCCACTTCCGCATGCGACTCGAATGAGCCGACCCAAAGTATAGAACCAGCGTCGCCATCGGATTGGTGGTTCTCGGCGCTGCTATTTCGCGCGATCACCGTTCCTGAAGAGAAGGATCGACGCAGTGAACCCGTGCACGAAGTTTCGGCCAGCGACCGGACCGAGTTCGCCCGCCGCGAAGAAGCCCGCGACCGGCACGTCGCCGAAGGCTCGCTTCACTGCACCGATGTCGTGATCGGGTTGGCCGAAGAGGCTCTGACCGCGCCCGTTGCACGAAAAGAGGAGCGCCCCGGCCACCGGCGCGGCGCGCTCCGGCTCGAGCATCGCGCGCAGGTCCTCGCGCGCCGACTCGGCATCGCGAACCTGGAACTGAACGGTCTGCCCCACCTCGGCCATATCGCTGATCGCGATCGCGCCCGTGTCCCGATCGACCCCAACGAGGTTGCGGATTACGAAGTCGCCGCGCCCGAGCTCGGGCTTGAGCTCGGTCGTGGCCTGACCGACATGCAGGCCGCGTCGCATCAAGAGCTGATCGCGCTCCGTCGCCGTCGTGTAGAGCTCCTCGACGCGTTTGAGCGCCGGCTGCCCGCCGAGCTCGAAAACGACGTTGCGCTCCGCCCGCGTGATCGCGAACGTCTCCCCGACCGGCCGGCAACCCTGCGAGACGACAGCGGTCGCGCCGTGGGCTCCTTCGAGGATCGCGCCGATCGCACCCTCGGTGAGGATCTCGTCGTCCGCGATGAGTCGCGTGCGGCCCGCGACGATCCCGCCCGATGCCATGCCGCCGACGACGGGCAAACCGGGCGCGTGCTCGTTCAGATGATCGAGAAGAAGGTGCGCCGGGAACGTGTACGGATCCGCCAGCATGACCAGCACGCTACCGGGGGCACGCGTCGGTACCTCCTCGAGGCCGTCGAAAACGCCGTGCTCCTCTTCCTCGGCGTAGGTGAGCGTGAAGGGTCGGACCCGGACTCCAGGTAGCGTCGCGGCCCACGCCGAAACAGCCGGCGCGTCCTCGACCTCGCGAGCGCCACCGATGACCCCACCGGCCACGCAGCCGAGAAGCGTTCCCCCACCGAGGCTCGCGTTCGCGCTTTCGACGATCGACTCGAGCTCATCCTCGAACTGCGGCGCGACAAAGAGGAACGCGAGATCGGGAATCGCGCCATCGAGCGGCGCGAGGGCAGCCCCGAGCGCGTCTTCCGTCGCCGCGAGTCCCGAGCGACGAGTCGAGATCCCGGCACCGACACGAAGGCTGGTGCGCCGCCTGGTCCGCGTGGTCACGCCCTGAGCCTATCGCGGAGTGGTAGCCGTGCCGTATAGCCCTGGTTCGCTAGAACGAAGAGGCCGGTCCGAAGACCGGCCCCTTTTGTTCGCTTGGTGGAGGTCTCTCTACGGCGTCGTCTTGAAGATGAAGATGTCCTCGTCGGGCCCAGCGCTGTTCGTGTTCCGGGTGTCCGACCACACCATGTAGACGGTCCCGCTGGCTCCGGCGGCGACGCTGGAGTAGTCGCCAAGGAAGCCCCGCTGGGCAGCGTTTGCCTGCGGGCTTGGATTGGTCTGACTGTCACTTGCGTTTTGGTAACCGCCGAATGAAGTCGCGCCCTTGACCAGGAAACCGTATCCGAACGTTCCGTCGCCTACCGCGGCGGTGTGCCGAGCCGTATTCGCTCGGTAGGTGCTCACCACGACCTTGCCCGTCGTGGTTATAGCGACGGACGGCTCGAAGTACGCAGCGGTGCCGCCCGGCGTGAGCTTGGCGCC
>Ga0209376_1004322_pt1 | contig 12406 bp, 12 predicted proteins | sample GraSoiAngelo_134_FD_185891 | JGI IMG/M metagenome (GOLD analysis project Ga0209376, IMG submission 185891) | Grasslands soil microbial communities from the Angelo Coastal Reserve, California, USA - 14_0929_05_30cm (SPAdes) (version 2) | ecosystem: Environmental > Terrestrial > Soil > Grasslands ... | reverse complement strand
AACCAGCCAGCGCCGCCTCTATAGCAGGACTGGAGAAAATTGTAGAGGACAAGAAGATCGATAGAAATGACACCATAGTCTGCGTTACTACCGGTCACGGATTGAAAGATCCATCGATCATAGATCGGATCCCTAGCTCCAAACAATTCTACAATCTTACAGGCAACAACACGGACCAATTGATCAAACAACTCTTCTGAAGCGCAAATGCAATGAGAATCATCCTTACAGGATTTGGTGCCGTCGGGCAAAACCTTGCGAAAATATTGAGAGATGAAAATGAACGATTTGTCCACTCATACGGTTTCAAACCTTCAATCGTAGCAGTCAGCGACAGCCGCGGATACTGCATTGACGAGAATGGGCTTGACCTAATCACCCTGTTGAAGACAAAGGAAGGACATGGCACAGTCGCTAGATATCCGGGCAAAGGTGAGAAAGACGCAGGAACAAAATCAATAATCAATGAGGTAGATGCAGAAGTTCTCGTCGAGGCTACACCCACCGATTTTCATGATGGTGAACCGGGATTATCGAATATCAAGACAGCATTAGCAAGCGGGAAGCATGTTGTAACGACGAACAAGGGACCCTTGGCATTGGCCATGCCAGCATTGCTGGAGCTTGCCCAGCACAAAGACCTCCGCTTCCGTTTCAGCGGCACGGTCGGAGCAGGGACCCCGTTCCTGGATTTCGCCAATAAATGCCTGGCAAGCGAGAGCATAACTGGGGTCCGTGGAATATTGAATGGCACGACAAACTACATTCTTACAAGGATGGAGGAAGGCTCAGTCACTCTCAAGAAAGCCCTCTCCGAAGCACAGACTAGGGGCTATGCAGAAGCCGATCCCACCAATGACCTCGAAGGTCTTGACACGGCAGCCAAGATAGTAATCATTGCAAACTGGGTATTGAAAAGACATGTCAGTCTCAAAGACCTCGAAATAACTGGCGTAAACAAGATCTCTCCAGAATGGCTGAGAAAAGCAAGGAAGAACCGTAAGAAAGTCAAGCTAATCGGCAGCCTAGATCAGTCCATTGCGAGTGTCAAACTCGAAGAAGTCTCTCTTACAGATCCCGTATGCGTTCCTGGCATCATGAACGCATTAAGCTACTCAACACTGCACACGGGACAAGTTACACTTATCGGTCCCGGAGCCGGCGGAGCACAAACTGCAAGCGCCGTCATCCGCGATCTCGTCGACATTCGAGGAGAATACATCGCGTAGTAAAGGAGGTAGGATTGTGAAAATAGTGATGAAGTTCGGTGGTACATCTCTCGCGGATGCCACGGCGATCAAGAATGCTGCGGCCATCGTTGAGCAATTCCACAAAGGGAACCGGATAGCTGTTGTAGCTTCAGCAATGAACGATACAACTGATCATCTCATCAAGCTTGGAGAGCTCGCGCAAAAGGGTCAGTTATGGGAAGCGAAGAATCTGTTATCGCGAATCCAAGCAGCGCACTTGAACGCGACCAAATCCTTCGCCGGTACCAAAACCAATCATCTAGCTAGTAAAGAACTGCTGGGAAAAGTTAACGCTCTATTGTCCAGCCTTGAACGCTCAGTCGAAGGGATCGGTCAGTTAAGAGAACTGACCCTGCGCAGCAGAGACTATCTGTTGTCCTTCGGCGAACGATTATCGGTCCCAATACTGACCACCGCTCTCGCCCAGAAAGGTTTGAAGGCCCAAGCATTCACAGGTTCAGATGCGGGAATCGTGACTGACAATAATTTTGGCGAAGCCAAGCCCCTTGCCGAAATAAGCACTCATCAGATACAGCAACGTCTCGGCCCATTGTTGGAAGCGGGAGGGTTACCGGTCGTAACAGGATTCATAGCCCAAAACACTGACGGAAACACTACCACTCTCGGTCGAGGTGGTTCAGACTACACAGCCTCCCTTATCGGTGCGGCTTTGAAGGCGGACGAGGTTTGGATATGGACCGACGTCGACGGTTTGATGACTGCAGATCCCCATGTGGTCAAGGACGCGGTAACTCTCTCCAATGTCTCGTTCGGAGAAGCCCTAGAATTATCCTATTTCGGGGCGAAGATGATGCACCCCCGCGCTCTCCAACCTGCCGCCAGGCACAAGATCCCTGTACGGATACGGAACAGCTCCAAGCCCACCTTCGAAGGCACCCTGGTCTCAGCGGATCAATCAATGAATAATGGAAAAGTGGCCAAGGCGATCTCGATAATCAAAGACGTTGGAATTATCACCATCTCAGGAGCCAGCATGATGGGCGCACCAGGAGTCGCCGCGAAAATATTTCAGACACTTGGCATCAATGGAGTAAACGTAGTTATGATCTCTCAGGGATCATCAGAGGCCACGATATCCTGTGTGATCGCAAGGAAGGATGTTGACCGCGCGGTCAGGAGTCTCCAATTGTCATTGATGGGTCAGGGCGATGTGGAAAAGGTGACGGAAGAGAAGGATGCGTGCGTTATCGCTGTTGTCGGATCAGGAATGAAAGGTTCACCGGGAGTTGCCGCCAGAGTATTCACAGCCGTGGCCAAAAAGAACGTAAACGTTAGAATGATCGCCCAAGGCACGTCTGAATACAACATTTCATTCGTGGTATCCGACGTAGACGGCCCCGAGACCGTAAGAGCACTACATGACGAGTTCCAACTAGGCAGCAAGAACCAAAGCTCCTAGAATACCTCTCGACTTCAACTTCTCTCGAACGAGTCTATATATTCGTCTACCCAGGGCGAAGCTGTAGGAGTCGCAATAATTGTTTTCTGAACCAGAAGTCAAATACCTGAAAACCCAACGTCTCGCCAGGATCGCAACAGTATCACGTGATCGACGTCCAGATGTTGTCCCTGTAGCGTTCGAGTTCGACGGGAAACAATTCTACATTGGAAGTCACAGTCAAGAGATCTTTCATCGGACCCGGAAATACAAGAACGTCAAGGCCGGGAACGAGAAAGTAACCATCGTGATCGACGACATGGAGTCCATCGACCCTTGGAAACCAAGAGGAATCAAGATCGAAGGCACTGCGGAAGTAGTGGATCACAAGGGAATGTTCGGACCCGGCAAATACCTCAAGTTCACGCCAAAGGTCTCATGGAGCTGGGGAATCAAAGGAGTCGAACCAGCAAAAGGCGAGTGGATGGCAAAGACCATCCATCGATAACAATCCAGCCTAGATATCGATAATCGCTTATCGTCTTATTTCATCAATCGGTTAGGCTCAGCCACGGGCTGAGCGGGGCGCTGTGCGGTTACTTGTTTCTTGAACCAATAAGGGAGAACCACGGCCCTAACGAACTCCTGGACGCTAACTTCCCTATCCTTGGCCTCCTCTTCCAACAAATGGAAAACTTGTGCATTGATCGTCATCATGAACTTCTTCATAGTTCTGCCTCGAGAACAGCTAATGCGTCTGGAGGCAGGTACTTGCTGTTTAATCGATTACCAGAATTAGGCCCAAATCAGGGAGACGCCGCGTTCGCGTTCGGACCTTATTTGACGATAGTCACTATGTCCTTGTCGTTCGGAATATGATCAAGTCCAACCCTTTGACCTTCAAACTTGACGCTAGACCCGATGACCAAGGCGTATTTCGCATCCTCCCCGAACTTCGGATGAATCCTCTTGCACACATTATATAGAGTCGAGCCGGAGGGCAAGATCAATGGATGCTCCATGTCCGGGCCACGATCTCGGGGTTTCAAGTAGATCCGGATAAAATTAAGGGTCTCCCATATTCTATCCCTGAGAATTTCCATGTTAACATCCTTCTCTGCGGACAGAGGGACATAGTTACCCAAATTCTTCTTCACGGCCCCAAGATATTCCTGGTTGACCAGGTCAACCTTGTTCAAAACTGTCAGAGAAGGGACATACCGTCTATTCCCTGCCATTACATCGATCAACTGATCGTCCGAAATGTCGTCTCGAATGATGATACTGGCGTTAGATACTCCGTAGATCTCCATGATCCCTTTGATCGTGCTGGTTGAGAGCTTTGTCAACTTCACTGTACTGGTAATAGCGGTTCCTCCTCTGTCCGCCTTCGTGACTACAACATCTGGCGGCCTCTGATCCAGACGTATACCCATCGCCTGAAGCTCGTCCCGCAACAGCTGGACCTGACCAGGCTGAAACACGTCCAAGACGAGAAGAACTAGATCGGCATTCCTAGCTACGGAGAGAACACGCTTGCCTCTTCCTTTGCCCGAGCTGGCACCGCTGATTATTCCCGGAAGATCCAGAATCTGAATATCAGCCCCGTTTAATCTCATAATTCCCGGAACAACGGTCAATGTTGTGAATGCGTAAGCTGCGACTTTGGATTTCGCATTCGTCAACCTGTTGAGAATGGTCGATTTTCCGACACTAGGAAGCCCGATCAGGACTATGGTTGCGGCTCCGGCTTTCTTGACTTCAAAACTCTGTCCTCCTCCTTTGCCTCCACCGGACCTTTCAACATCAGCACGAAGCTTGGCAAGCTTCGCTTTCAAAAGTCCCATATGATGTTCGGTGTGCTTGTTTTTCTGGGTCTTCTTCATCTCCTCCTCGATTTCTTTGATCTTCTCAGGAACACCCAATACCGAACACCACGTTTACACTAGTATACTGATCGCTATTATCATATGAATATTGGCGAGTTAGCAAGACCACGCCAATCCCGAACCCAATCAACCCGGCGTTTTGTCAAAGATACAATTTCGTGACGCATTACTGTTGGGGAATCCTGTCTGATCCGTTGGCTACGGTGGAAGATATACTACTTGCGACAGTACTATCGAAGGATCCGCGAGTAGTGGAAGGGATCTAGTCGGCTCTTCCGCTGCGGTCTGGCGCCTGTTCCCTGCATACTAAACAAGTCATGTATCCCAATGCGTCTCTTTTGAACTGCGTCTCCTGCCCACAATTATTGCAGTAACGGGTAACCGTAATCGGCGTGTTCTCAGCAACCGCGGAGGATGATCGGACCAGCTCCTCAATATGACCAATCTGTTTGGGCGTTGTAGTAGAAACTGGTTTGGTTAAGCGTTGGATCTGTTCCTTAGAATACTTCATCTTCGGCAACTTCTCGAATCACTCTTCCAATCTGTGATTGCCTTTGGGGTAAATATAGGATTTCAGGAACCCCACGGTTCAGGTGGTTAGGCACACGAGGGACGGTAGCCGCAACTGGCTCTGGATAGTCGGGTCTTTGGTTCAACAAGACCATATTGAGGAACTGAATTGAGATTTATCTCGAAGTGTAGGGTTCTTTCAGAATAAGAAAGGGGGGAAATCCCGAACTCGAGTCGTCTTGATCTGTTAGTGTTCTCTTCCTTTAGAACTGGTCTCTTGAGACGGTGTGCTTTTGCACGTTCGGTCCTTCAAAGGATTGTACGATGTTCGCAACGACTCTGATAGTTGGGATTATGGCAAGCGCTAGGAAGACCAACGGGTACGCCCAAGGCGCGCTAGTGAATAAGCTGCTGGCAACTCCCTGGCAGACCATGTACAAGATCCATAGTGCCGCTATCTGGAAGAAGTACGTGAGTAAAGGTACCCACGACCTCGCGGATCTGTACGCGTCAGCCACCGCATTGGAGACCTGTGTCCCGAACTTCAAAACCACCATGGCAAAGACCAATCCCACTGCCAAGACCGCGAGGCCTGCGGCAGAGAGAGTGGCGATTCCTGGGATGGACTGGGTCATTCCTGGAAAGCCCAGAACGACATTCTGGACGACCAGGAGTACAATGGCTCCGACGAGCAAACGAACGAGCGGTGGAAGTATTGAATGAAAGCCTTCAGACGTGCCTTGATTCTTCGACAATGCCAAACCACTATTTCCAATAAAGGGACTAGTCCCTTGACTGATTTGCCCATGGTGCAACCACTGCGAGGGGAGATAACGTAACACAATCAATCTCTAGATTGTCACTTAAGGACGAAAGAGAGAAAGTGCTCAACAATGGCCGAACTGAAAATCTTCATTCCAGATTCGCTGAATATCCGATTCAGGAGGGCAGCAATGAACGCATACGGTTATGGACGTGGCTCACTAAGCAAGGCCGCCGCAGAGGCACTTGCAGAATGGTGCAAGGAAAAGGAATCGAAACAAACGCTCGAAACTAACAAGGCAAAGGATCCCACCCACCAAGAAAACCCATCGGCGCCCAAGCCACACCCAGAAATATTAGCCGGTCCCGAAAACGAGCGGGCACCTGTTGCCGGGGGCACCTAGCTGACTGTCTTGTTCTCGATAGCGAACGTCGTTCTCATCTGGGCCCCGCTCAACCCGAGTATAACACTGACTGGGCAAATGCTCTCCTCGGACATGTGAAGGGCTTTCTCGACTTTTGCAGGCGAGAGGGCTTCTCCACGAAGGATGAGGTGGATGTTAAAATATTCGAAGATCTTCGGTTCCTCCTCCTTCCTTTCGAATGAGAGACGAATCTCGATATCATCCAGATTCTGTCGCATCACGCCAAGTGTTTTTGAGATGGAAATCGCAAGACAAGCTCCAAGAGATGCAGCAACAGTGTCCATAGGGCTGGGACTGCCTCCGCCGAAAGTGACAGTACCGCTCGGAGTCTCCGCACGATATGATGCAGGACCCGTCCTTTTCAAGAGTAAATCGGGCGTATGGAACACCGTGAGGAGGCTTGTTCTCGCAGGCTTGGAAAATAAGATTACGAGTTTAGACGACTAAGGGGGTGCGGGGCCGAACGGTGAATTATCCGGAGAAGGAGAAGCGGGAGGGTCCTGATTAACACCTGTTGATCCTGACTCTGGCTGAGTCTTTTCCGAGACGGGCTTGCCAGCTGTAGTCCTATCAAACGATATTGATGGTAGAAGGCGCTTCCACAACCTGAAACGATGCACCTGGAACACCAATCCACCCCGCTTTTGATCTATGTCGAACGGGACAGCTTCGGATGACACTCGACGTCTCTCCATCTTCATGATGGACAAGTACTTTGTCACCTTCCGTCCTTTCCGCACAACATCCAGCTCTATTATTCCGTCGACAGTGCTCTTGATCTTCGCAATAGACTCGTCCGGGACCGCACCTATCGTAGCGAGCACGACGAAGACCCCGCCAGTCTTCTTCACCTTGGCTCCAAGGGTCTGGATGAACGAGATCGCTTGACGTGCCTCGAGACCATTGAAGATGGGGGTCAAGGAATCTAAGAACACGGATACAGGCGCACCTTTTGCCTTGTTGAGTGCTCCAGTGACCTGTATCGTGACCTCAGTCAGGTCGGTGGGCTCTTTGACCTGGGCCCCTGAGTCGCCGGTTAATCCCGAGTAGCAATCGATAATCTCCAATTGTCCACTCTTGATGTAGGTTGTTATGTCCCAACCGAACTCGGCCATCCTCGCCCTAACGCTCTCGGGAAAGGCGTCGTATGACAGGAGAGTGCATAGGTGACCGGCTTCAAGCTCATCATGCAGCAAGCGATAGGCCAGGACGGTCTTTCCACTGCCCGAATCCCCAAGGACCAGTATGCTCGAGGATCTCGGGATTGGTCCATCCATTAACACTCTGAGATAATTGGAGCCAACGTGGGCGACGCCTAGTTTCTTGAAGACGACGAGCCCAGATAGAAGCGTGAACGCTCCGCCCAGCAAGTAAGCGAAGTAGGAGGTTGCGGACACCGAACCTCCGGTGTGGACTTGTATCCTAATCGAGGTCTGAAAACTAGGCCCGGTATTTTGGTAGGCGTCGCTGAGACTGCCAGGCGGGACGATTACTAACCATGAACCAACAGGATCTCCCTGGTTTACCGCGTATCCAGTAGGCGTAGAGAAGCCTGAGCGGGTATAATCGTAGATCGCGGTGAGGTTTGCTATCGGAATACCTGACGAGCTTATCACTGACAGCTTGAACTGGCCATCTTTCAGATATTGGACACTGGACCCTGTAGTGCCGTATCGTATTCTGAAGAATGGATAGATCGTGTCTCCTGGCGAGAAATCTGTGCTGGGCAATCCTCTCGCATCATACGCCACGAAATCCTCCACTACCAGGGTACTCGTCTGGATCGTAACTGTGACCTGATTGCTCAGTCCAGAGTTTCCGACAAGATCTGCTGCGGTTACCTGGGTTGTCCAGGCTCCAATAGGATCGCTGAGCTGGGCGTCATACGAGACCTCATAGACCCCTGACCCTGGAACGGTCTCGATCAATCCTATCTCGTTCCCAGTCGGTGTGTTTGCAGAAACTATCGCCCGACTTACCGGTCTACTGTTCAAGTCAGAAACCGTTGCCGTTATCAACACTCCAGTGCCTCTCACAATGGTTCCGCCTGTTGGCCGCGAAATTACCACAGTCAATTGTGAACTCACTATGAACTGCAGAGTAGCGACGATTCCAGGTGGACCGGGCGCTGTGACATTAGCGCTTACTGTATAGACGCCTAGTGCGTCTGTCGCGAGGGTTCCGTTTAGAGCAGTGAAGGAGCTGCTCGGATATGGGAACGTGGCGGAGCCGATGCCTCTGCTATCCGTCACGAAATTCCCATTCGCTGTTGCAGTGCCACTCCCGTTAGGTTTTACGACATCAATCGTTACTGAGTAGGGCGTATTCGCTGCGCCGCCTTTCACGTTGAATGTAAGGGTGGCAGTGTTGCCGAGGTTCATGATCCCTGAAGATGGAGAGATCGATAGGCTGTATTGGGGAGGAGCCGCTACGTTTGAGATTAGTAAAGGAACTAGGGACGCTAGGACGAGAAGGCCAATAATTCGAGAGCGCAACGCCTAGCTAGACCTTCCCCTTGGCCAAACCGCACTTCCTTACGGTAGCCAATTCCAAGTCTATGCTATCGTGTGAAAGATTGTGTTACTGGTAGACAAGCTGATAGGATACAGTCAACATTCAGCAGCTCGCAATACGTCCGGTTGATTCCAACTCGTCATTTTTTAAGAAATTTTGACGGGTTAACTCGCCTAGCACCCGAACACGCTCATTTTGAAGCCTGATCAACAATCGGAGCACGCTTTTTCTGGCCCCCGATGTCCCCCTCGTGAATTTCCGCTATGTTTAAATGAATAAACCCGTTTCCGCAAAATGCTTTCTAGGGTAAAATGAGCCGTTACAGCCAGTATTCGCCCATTTTGAGGCGTAGTAGAAAGTTAAGTTGTAAAAAAGGGGGGTAGATTGTAGAGTTTCAAGACGTGAAAGAGACATTCCGAATACTTTCGGACCGACTACGTATCCTCTTCTGGCTCGATAACCCATCTCGAATCGCTCCGAGAGCTCTAGAATTCTACGTATCAGTAAGCACTCTGCTTGGGCTCGAGTTTACCCGATGACGATCCCAAGGCGTTGGCGTATGACATAACCAATGATGTACAGAGAAAGGCTGGCAGCCAATATTAGACCCGCGATCTCGCCAAACTGTCTTTTGAACTCACGATTCGAGATCACCGTGTCGTAATACGTCATCATTGCAACCAGTATCCCCCCGATGATTAGAGACGTCCCTAGGGCTACGACCATGACACGAGTCAAGAAGTATGGTAGCGCTAGCAATACGGCTGTAAGCATGTAGGACACGCCCGTGTAAATTGCCGACCATTTGGCCGAGCCTTCGAAGCCTTGTTTGGCCTGAGCATAAGCCGCGGAAGCCATAGCGATCGACGCAGCCATGCCGGCGACGATTCCATTCACGCCTGCAATCTCGGTGAGATTGAATATTCCGAGTGAGGCGGCGTGGATTCCCGAGATCTCGACGACGGCATCGGCCAATCCGAGGACTATGAAGGACATATACTTGACGCGTCCTTCCTTAACTTCACCCATCAAATAATTCTCATGATGCTCTTCATCGTTAACCATAGCGTCGAACCGAGTTCGATCTTCAATCAAGATGCTGCCAGCCACCTGCTTGTAGCGAGAGATCACATCTTCCTCGTGCCTCTCCAAAAACTTCATCGTAAACGTCAAACCTAGAATGATCCTCAAGACCAGGACGAAGAAGAGACTGAGTCGGTTGGTGCTTACCCTTGTGTCCGGAGCATATTTTTTCCAAAACTCGTAATGGTCCCGCTCCTCTTGTGCCAACTCTTCCAAGGCTTTCTTGAAAGCTGGGTTCCTCTCGCGGCGAGAGAGGGCCAAATACGTACTGTAGTCTGTATATTCGTCTCGCACGGACATTGCTGCAACCTTTGCTAGGTCAGGATCCACGGTCGCTAGCAACGTTTCGCGTCTCCCAGATGTGAAAGCCTGTCTCACTGCTATTTAGACTACGCCAATCACAACAAAGTCTTTCGGCCACGTCCTGCAGACAATGATCTGAGCTAAAGTTCCTCAGTCCTCTCCGGCACGCTTGTTTCCAATGGTTATGAAGATACTTGCTCCATACGTTGAAGTATCATTCCGCAACTTATCATCACTCGAAAGATACTCCTTCACTCTTCTCTCCTGTTGCCGTACAAAGCTCCGAACTCTTTCCGGACTCAAGCCACCAGCCAACAAATATCTACGCTCAGTCTTCTCGTTCTCCTTGAACATCTGCCACTCGAACTTGATCTCGTCTTTAACATCGCTTAGTCTTCGCCTAGGATCCGAATGGATCCAAGTATCCGCCTGCACCTCCGCTCTTATTCCAACAAGACCTGCTTCTTGGAAGAGCCCTGGGAGTTTCTCGCCAATCGCAAAATCCTTTCCCTCCAGCTTCTTTATTCCTGCCCTGTACGCCTTCTCTACAGCGAGTGCCAATTCAGTGAATTTCTGATCCTTGGGATCATGAAAGGTCCTCATTCCACCCGGCTCCACCGCGACTACTGAGCCTCCTGGTCGTGTAACTCGGCTCATTTCCATAACAGCGGTCAAAGGATCAGGAAGATGCATCAATAATGTCCTGCAACAAGTCAGATCTGCGTAGTCGTTCTCTAGTGGAAGATTGTTAACATCCCCGACCCTGAACACAATTCTTTTTGAGAGCCCTGCCTTTTTCGTTTCAGCTTCGGCGGCTTTTATCGAAGCAGCCCTAGAGTCCACCCCAATTACTCGAATCCTTCCAGGATTGAGTCCTGCTAGGTATCTTGTGAAATCGCCCGTTCCGCATCCGACATCTACTATCATCAATCCCGGTCGAAGCCCTAGAAATCGAGTATAGAGTTGCCCAATCCACGGCTTACCCTCTAGATACCTGCGCCAGAGTTCTCTGCTCCGACGCAGATATCGAACTCTGAATGCCGCCTGAGAAATCGAAGTCTTCTTCCTGGATAATCTTTTTACCACGCAGCAAACTCCCTCCGGGATTGGTAAATAAGAGTAACTTATGCATAAGTGAAGTCCAATGATTCAAGTTACGGAGCGTGAGAAGGAGATTCTCAACCTCGTTCGCACAGGCACGAGTTCGCCAACGGAGCTTGCTGGAAAACTACAGATCTCGCAATCCGGCGCTAGCCAAGCCCTGCAGAAATTAGCCGGAAAAGGAAAACTGGTCAGGAAGAAGCAAGGTAGGGCCGTCAAATATGACGTGACGCAAAAGGGACAAGACACTGACAACCTTTACTTTCTGTTTCAAGCTTACAACTCTCTTTCTCAAGTCTGGGCGTATCTAATGTCGAAGAAGCTTTCACGCGAGGAACTTGATCGTGCTCGACAAGCTCGCGACACGCTGGAGAAGATTCTTGCAAAGAAGCAAAGATAATGATTGGAGAACTGAACCGCATCCTAACTTACCTGGTCGTATTCTTCTAGAAAGTAGCGTATCACCTTTTCAGCAAAAAGTCTCGCCATAGGTAGCACTTCATCTCCTGACCATAATCCAGCTGTCGGTGTGAAGGTCAGCAGGAACTCTCTACAGCCCTCCTTGGCATAATTGGATATTTGCTCTATGCAATCACTCGGTGTTCCATGAATCACAGTATTCAGTGCTGTCTCCCTCGGAATCAGAGACGCTATCTTCCTGATCATTTCCCTCTGTACTCTGGGATCCGGACTCTTCTCCCATACACGACCTGGGTGTTGGATTGATGGGTCGATTTTCCGGAGCGCTTCAGGGATTAATGCCAGGAAGAACTTGGCCGGTCCCACAACGTCCGCATCAGCCTGTTCCCGAGTGTTAGCGATCGAGGCCACAGTGTAATACGATGGAATGATTGTTCGCAGAGATGCTCTCCCGACTTGTTTAGCCGAATCATTGATCTTAGCGAGGTCCTTTCCATATGTTTCTGGAGTGTGACAATGCGGAATCCATCCGTCTGCCTCCTCGCCAGTGAAGCTCAACATTCTATCTCCGAACGCTGCAAAGTAGAGCGGTGGCCGATTCCGTTCTGGCATCCCGGTCTGAAGATATGCATTGGTAAGACTGTGGAATCTCCCCTTGTAAGTTACAGGGTTATCGATACTAGATGACCAGAGCATTTTGAGCACGCTTACCCCTTCCCTGAATCTGTCAAACTTGTGATCTACTGGGAA
>Ga0209376_1004319_pt1 | contig 12411 bp, 12 predicted proteins | sample GraSoiAngelo_134_FD_185891 | JGI IMG/M metagenome (GOLD analysis project Ga0209376, IMG submission 185891) | Grasslands soil microbial communities from the Angelo Coastal Reserve, California, USA - 14_0929_05_30cm (SPAdes) (version 2) | ecosystem: Environmental > Terrestrial > Soil > Grasslands ... | reverse complement strand
CCCGGAAGGGCCGATTGCTCTAAATTCTTGCGTTCCAGCAGCTCGACCAGCGTGGCTCCGATATTCAAGAAGGCTGAACAAGCCTGTAAATTCCCTTGAACAAGTGGTCAAAACCATTGGATTATGCTGACGCTATGAACCATGGAAGTGACTGCAATGAAAACGTATGATTCAAGCAACCGCGTGAAGTGTCCCTTCTGCGCACGACTTGACAGGTGTTACGACCCAGTTGGTCACGACCACACCTGTAGCCTCTGTCACATGGCATTCGATGTAGAGAGGCCAAAATCGACAACTGGCTCTCCCACCGTGAGAATCGCCCTCCAAGCAATCGCGTAACGGACATCGGATTGCCACTCGGCGGAACGAGTGATAGAAAATGCAGTTCCTCTAGTTTTGTCGTTGCTCTTTCTTGATGCGAGGAAGATAGTCAGTCTTGTAATACTTGCACCTATCGTTTAGCGGACAATCCGCGCAATGTGGCCCAATCGGCTTGCAGACAAGTTGCCCAAATTTTACGAAGACCTCGTTGAGGGGAAGCCAATCTTTCCGGTTCGCTAACCGTGTAAGCTCCTTCTCAGTATCCTCTGGCGTCTTCGTCGCAACTACTCCAATACGGTTGAAGATCCGATGAACATGAGTATCGACCGGAATCGCAGGTGTCTTGAACCCGTAGACAAAGACACAGTTAGCAGTCTTGCGCCCGACAGAAGGGAGCTCGAGCAACTCATTCATGGACTCAGGGACTTTGCCACCATACTTGTCAAGCAGGATCCCAGAGATTTTCTTGACAGTCCGTGCTTTCGTATTGTAGAAACCCACTGGCTTGATGAGTCGCGCGACAGTCCTGGTATTTGCAGCGGCCAGGCTCTTGACATTGGGGAACCGGGCGAAGAGCCTGGAGGAAGCGAGAGCTGTAACAGGATCCTTGGTTCGATGAGACAGCACGGTCGCAATCAGGACTCTGAACGGATCACCATCAGTCGAATCGCTAATCTCCTGCAAAGCCGTGGGATCATCCTTTCGGGCCTTGTCAACTGCTCCCGCAGCATCCTGGATGATTCGATGAATCGCGCCTGCTGATTGTAGATCAACTCGCGTTTTCATTTTGCTAGCTTGCGAACCATTTCCAAGTTACCCTTATCATCACGCCTCTCATCCTCGGGCGTTTCCAAAATCCAGGGCAGTTCCCGGATGGCGTCGTGATGCAGAATCGCCTTGAACCCCTTGGCTCCAATGTAGCCCATACCAATATGCTCGTGCCGGTCAAGTCCGGACCCTTGCCCTCCGCGGGAATCGTTCAGATGGACCACTTTCAACTTGTCAAACCCGATATCTTTGTCGAAGCTCGTCAGAGTCTCAGCAACGCCTTTCTCGGTGTGAAGATCCATGCCTGCAGCGTAGGAGTGGCACGTGTCCAGACAGACACCCAATCGATCTTTCTTTTTCACTCCGTTTATGATCTCTCTAATGTCGGGAAAGTTGGAGCCCATGCTGTTCCTCTGTCCTGCCATGTTCTCCAGCAGTATCCAGGGATCCTTCTTGACGCGCTTTACAGCCATGTTCAGCGCGTCAGTGATTCTTTGCAAGCCAACATCCCTCCCCATTCCTAGGTGGCTACCAAGGTGGCATACTAGGTATGGTATTCCTAGGATCCCGCAGCGATCAACCTCGGCCAGCAATGTTGCTGTGGATTTTTCGTAGAGCTCGTCTTCAGGACAGGACAAGTTGGGAAGATAGGGCATGTGGTCAACTACTGGTCCAAGGTTGGACTTGGCAAGTTTTTCTTTGAAACTCTTGACCTCGTCAAGGTCTAGGTCGGCGAATTTCCAGCCGCGAGGGTTTCGCGTGAAAACTTGGAACGCGTCGCAACCTTCCTCTTTGGCCCGGTCGACGGCCTGGTCGATGGAACCTGAAATGGAGACGTGTACTCCGACCTTCAATCGCGTGTTATACCAGCTGGAATGCTGGCGGGTGTCGGGGGTAGATAGCTTTGGCTCCCGAAAACTATTCCCGAAGACTCTAGAGACTGGAATAAGGGGGTGGAGGAAGCGTTGCCTTGTTTCTGCTGCTGGTTAGAACGCGGGTCTTGTGTGTCGGTTCTCGTATAGGATCTTGCGCTCGTACACGCCCATGAACCAGTAGAGTCCCACGACGAGCACTAGTCCGATGATGAACACGATGTTGTTGGCGTTTGCGCCAAGTCCGTTGTAGATCCATTGTCTCGTGGAGTCACCGAATTCGAGTGTCCAAAGGAGAGTAGCTAATAGAGCCGCAGGAAGGGCGAGCCTGAAGGTCCTGAGCAGGAGAAGCTCATTTTTCGCAGTTGCCATTTTTTCTACATCTAGAGTGGCTGTTACGTGGTCAGGGATTTCATAGCGGTTTTGCAGAACTCTAAGGCTCATCTCTCCAGGGGACCGGTTCAACCTCCGACCTTTTTCACGATGGGGAATGCTACGTTCATAGAAATAATCCAAGACATGCCCAGGAAAAATGGACGAATTCGTGTAACATTTGAGACACAATTTCCAGTGTAACCAGAAAACATTGCTTAGACCAATACAAGATCCTGATCATGGGTGTCTGCAAACTTACATATTCCTCGCCACGACTCGATCTCCCGCGTGGCCGCCGTAGCGTAGCTTGGTAGCGTAAAGGCCTGAAGGGTCCAATCGGGAAAAACCCTGGCAAATGGAGCCTTCGGGGCGGGTTCAAAGCACCTCTAGGTAGGTGGGAAAATCCCGCCGGCGGCCCCACAATATCGAAGGAAATGGTTTCCACGAAGGGCGTGGCGCGGGAAAAGAGACCACCCCGGGGGGTCGAGAAAAGCATGCTTATTTTGAATCCTGTTCTCTGATGTTTTGATCGGGTAGGCTGCTTCGTCAAAGGCTTTAACCCGGTAGAATATCGGGTTCGGCCTGAGTGGGCCGGTAGTTCAGCCTGGTATGCTGACGAGTCAAATGTCAGGCCAAAGAACGTCCGGTTTGCAAACCAGTTGATGGTCTATATTCCGGAAGGCCGCGGGTTCAAATCCCGCCCGGTCCACCAACTTTCAGTGGGAACCCGAAAGCTCACGGATCAACTTGATTCCCACTCCTATGACTATTATTCCGGCCGTGACAGCCAATAGGTCCAGTGAATAGACACGGATGCAAGTTAGGGCTCCCGGACCGCAGCTAACGAACGTGAATTCGCCCCAAAGCCTCAAGAGAACCGACACAGCACCCACGATGAGGAAGATCACTGCGACGAACTTCTTAGAACTGACGCCATAGATCAACATTGAAGCCGACCCTTCTCGCCACACAACAATCTACGCTACACGCCTTCCTTCTTGAAACACGTCCACAATCAACCGCAGTGCTCCAATATTCTCCAAGGGATTCGCGTCTAGAAGGACCAGGTCTGCGATCTTTCCTTCTTCGATCTTTCCGCGCTCGCTTTCTCCTATCAAGGCTGCTGCGCTGGAGGTCGCAGCGATGAGAGCATGGCGCGGCTCCATCCCACACTCAACCATCAATTCAGCCTCTCGCGCAATTCGACCGTGACGTGCAGCCCCACCGCCAGCATCAGTCCCCAACGCTATCCTCACGCCCGCTCCGATGGCGGCTGTGAGCGCCGCACGCGATCCCTGTCGTAGATCCTCGGCCCGCTTCTTACGAGACTCAGGCCAATCAACTGCCCGAGCGTAATAGAGCATGGCGTCCCAGACAGACATGGTCGGGACAAGGTACGTCTTGTTCTTCACCATAGCCTCAAGATCGCCTGCTTCGAGAAACATCCCGTGCTCGAGCGAGTCGACGCCCGCGTGTGCGGCTATTCGACAGCTGGTCGGGTCGTTAGCGTGACATGCGATCTTGAAACCTGCCTTATGCGCTTCTTCGACGGCCACAGCAAGCAGTTTCTTGTCGAACGGAATATCCGGCGCGTCTTGCGGGCGGGCGCCTTCGTTCCAGCCAGCTAATGCAACCTTGATCAGGTCCGCTCCACCCTCAATCTCCGTCTTGATCTCGTTTCGTAGCTCGTCGGTTTCCTCGAATAGTCTCGCGAAGGAAACGTAGGTGCCACGGTGGGCGATCCATGTTCCGGCGGCACGAATGTTCGGAGCGCGAATCTCCCCTGCTCGTGCTGCCCGTGCGAGCCTGATGCCCACCCCGTGAGGCGCGCCAACGTCTCGTGCGGTCGTAACGCCGCTTCGTAAACTCGTCTCGGCGAGTTCAACGGCACGCATTGAGATCTCGGGAAGGGGATCGGTAAATCGCGCGATCCATTCGGGCCCGCCTGGACTGCTGTAGTGAACATGACAATCCATCAGACCCGGAATCAATGTTCGAGCCCTGCCATCCACGACTCGAACTGTGGCCCTGTTACCCCGCCATTGGGACGCTGGCCCTATCCAATGGATTCGTCCATCACGAATCTCGACGGACATTTTGGATTGCGCGGGCGAGCTGGTCCCATCCCAAAGCTGAACGTCATCAATTAGTAGGTGCAATTCTCAACCTCACGATCGCTCTCCTGTTTCAAGTTTTGAATATTCCTCATTCACGATACTCTGAGTATATCTGATCGGTAGGATGATGAGAGAACATGCAAGAATGGGCTGGGGTAGCCTACGTAACGGCTGAAGAGATGCGAAAGATCGACAACATCACAATCCGAGATTTCGAGGTGGATGTTCTCATATTGATGGAGAATGCGGGCAGAGCCTCGGCTACCTTAGCTAGGCAGATGTTGGGAAGGACAATTTTCGGAAAGCATGTTGCCTGCCTCGTCGGAGGGGGCAACAATGGCGGTGATGGAATGGTGGCAGCTAGACACCTATCGAACTGGGGGGCCGTCGTCGAGGTGATTGCTGGCACAGCTCAAGATAAGATGAAGAGCGTACCACTTGGACAGCTACACATCTTAGAGAAAATGGGAATCTCGATCCTATGGGCGGACTACGCTCTGAGAGACTATGACCTGCTCATTGACGGTCTCATTGGATATGGGCTTGAGGACAATCCTCGAGACAGAATGGCGACAATAATCAAAGATGCCAATGCGAGCGGCCTCCCGATTTTAGCACTGGATGTTCCATCAGGAATGAACGCGACGACCGGTAAGGCTTACGACCCATGTATCAGGGCGACTGCAACCCTTACCTTAGCACTTCCAAAGACCGGGTTCCTTGCGCGTGAGGCGTCGCTGTACCTTGGGGATTTGTACCTCGCTGATATTTCGATACCTCGAAAAGTCTACCAGAGCATTGGACAGAAGAGCACGCTGTTTCAGAAAGACATCTTGCAAAGGATCCAACTAGTCCATTCGTAACTGCAACAGAATTTACGAACGGAATATTCAATTTCAGCTGATGAGGTGCAGGCAACTGTCCAGTTGAGAGGTCTAGTCCCGCGAGTAGGCGGATGGCTATCGAGATAGTGCGTCGATGACTTGCTGTGTGTGGGCGTCAGCTTTGACCGGATCGAATACCTTCTCGACGATCCCTTTTTCATCGATGATGAAGGTAACGCGTCTGGCCATGTTGGATTTCTCGTTGAGAACTCCATAGGCCTTTGTGATGCTCTTGTCCGAATCCGCGACCAGCTGGAATGGAAGGTTGAACTTTTGAGTAAAGTGTTGGTGGGATACGACGTTGTCAACACTCACGCCCAAAACCTCAGCTCCTAGCTCGCGGATTTTCGCATATTGATCTCTTAGACCGCACGCTTCTATCGTGCAGCCGGGAGTATCGTCCTTCGGGTAGAAGTAGAGAACGACTTTCTTTCCCTTGAAATCATTGAGCTTCACTACATCACCCGTCGTCAAGAGAGAGGTGAACTCGGGAGCGTGCATACCTGCTTGGATACTAGTGGTCGCTTGCATGAATTTGTCAAGGAGGCATCGTCTCTTTTATGGGCATCGCTCACTAGAGATGGAGCCCCCGTCAGATTCTCCCTGCTCTCCAAGCCTTCTACTTGCCCGGCCCTAGCCGTTACATGTGTCGAAGAGATCCAATCAGAGAACGCGACAGGTACTGGATCCTCATTGAAAGAGTTCTGCGGAAAATCTGCTGAACTCCAAACTTTTTCTTGCCGGACAAACCACTTTCTGTACAGTCTCGGATGAGTTGCCGCTCTCTCTATGTCTCATCGGAGAGAAGGATACCTTTCAGGGCAGAAAGGTATCCGAACAAGAGCAATTGATGATTTTCCGGTTGACATTAAACACTAGTTTAAAATACATAGCACTTCGAAAACAGGTTGTTTTAGGGAAGACCGGTCGGAAGAGAGACCTAATCCTAACTAAAGCGAAGTGTGTTTGAGGCATAGATGAATGGCTAGAATAGTGCTCACAGCTGACGCAACCCAGATGAGCGAATACTGGGGTATACCCCTGCTCCCCTTCTTCAGCTGCGCTCCTGCAGAAAAAGTCCCCCGAATAGTATTCGACTTCCTTTCCCCCCAAGTCAAACACAACAACGGAGTTGCGCAGATGGCCCCCTACGGGCTCAGAAAGCTGGAAGCCTCCATCCTGAGGACGTACAAGCCCGAGGAAGTCGTGGTCGCCCACCCTGACCACGTCTCCAAGTTCGTCAACGAAGACACCCGAATAATCGGAATATCCACCATGGACCCGTTAGGACTCGGACCCGTCAGCATGATGTTCACCGACGGAGGCCAACTAACCGCTTACACGAAGAGGAAATTCCTCGAACTCGTCTATCAGGTCAACCGAGCGAGAAAACGGTTTCCCAAGGCAAAACTAGTCCTAGGTGGGTCAGGCGCTTGGCAGATGGAAACCAAAGACGAACAGACGAGGGCTCTTGGCGTCAATCATACCGTGATCGGAGAGTGCGACCATGTCATACAAGACATCTATAACGATATAGAATTCAACGGTGCGTCAGAGTTCATCCACGTCCCCCGCGGACCAAAGCTAGAGCAGATCCCAGACATCGTTGGAGCTTCAACGCATGGGCTTGTCGAGGTCATGAGGGGCTGTGGCCGCAACTGCCAGTTCTGCGAGCCAAACCTTCGCACGGCAAAATACTACCCAGCCGACAAGATCGAGAGAGAGATCGCGGTCAACAGAAAGATCGGAAACCCCAACGTCTGGATTCACAGCGAGGACATTTTCCTCTACAAGCTCGAAGACAAGAACGGGTTCATGCCCAACCACGAGGCAGTGGTCGATCTCTTCAAGACAGTAATGACCCAGGGCGGCATCACTTACGCGAACCCAACTCATGGGACAACAGCCCCGGCGGCAGCTGATCCAGAGCTAATCAAGGAAATATCGGATACGGTCCGGGCTAAGGATGACAAGTACATCGGTATACAGTCGGGACTCGAGACAGGCTCTACCGAGCTCATCCGCAAATACATGCCTTTGAAGGTGAAACCCTTCAGCCCGAGCGAATGGCAGGAAGTCATCTACAACGGCACAAGAATCTTCAACGAGAACTACTGGTTCCCAGCCTATACGCTCATTGTCGGGTTGCCTGGAGAGACTACTGATGACGCGATCGAGACCGTCCGGTTGATCGATAAGATGGAGCACGGGCTGCGAAAAGAGATTGGAAACAGAGCACACTTCACCGTTACGCCCCTCAGCTTTGTCCCGCTGGGCGTTTTGAAGAACAAGGGCTTCTTCAATATTGATGAAGCGATAGATGAGGCGAGGTTCTGGGTCATCTACAGAAGCTGGAGACACACGGTACTGGAGTTACACTCAATGCCGCCGACGCTCATGAAGTTGAACCCGGCTTTCAAAGCCATCTTCACGACTCTATGCTGGTTCGGCTCGAAGAAGATCCTAGACAGCATCAAAGCATGGGGACGATCCCTGGGATACGACGCCGACAAGAGCCTTCGACTGAACTAGAACGACCCTTCGATTCTCTTCCTCTTGACGACCCTTCCCCTTCGCAGGGTCCCGAGAACCCGCTGAACTGCGTTCCTCGGTCTAGGACAACTCTCCCCCGTTCGCTCGCTCAAAGCAATCTCCCTCTGATCACCTCTCGGGCCAACGGCAAGAGCCCGCTTCTACCCCCGTAACCCGTTTCTCCGAACAGAAGCCAAAACATCTCATCCGGTCTATCACTAGGACGAAAGAACTCCGACTTTATCCTGGCCCCCCTTTCAGTGAATAGTCCGACCGTATCTACCCAACCCTTTGAGAGAGAACTTGCGACGTTCGCGAATCTAGTGCATATTCCGCAATCATTGTCATAGAGGAGAACGGGTCGACCGGCAGTCATTTGGACGGGCAACTATGCTAGGTTCCCGCTGAAGATACTAGTGCAGTCACCGTGTAAACTTTCTTTCTCTACAATATCATCCGGCGAGTGTCGGCTGGGAGTATTCCCTTCAGTCAGACCTTGAGAAAATGATAGTTCAGACGAGATGCTGGGTTGAGGAGCCGTCGAATAATGTCAGTCGCGGAACCTGCGTCGACTAATCAAGGATGGGAAGGCGCGTTAAGCACTCTGTCTGGAGCATGGCCCATTTCGTTTGGATTTCTGCGTTTCAAGGGTCTGGGGTGACGCTCCATTGGTTGCCAGTCCTGTCGCAGGATTCCTGAGCTGAATCGTACTGCTATGGATGTTCTTTTTCGCATATTTCTCTACATATAACCACGTGAGGGTGTGGGATATTGACTAGGGAGAAGGTTATCCAGTCAACGAGAATGTAGCAGAGCTAGCTATTGTCTTCTGTTTCGGGAAGGATACGGCTGATTCTGTCGAAGAGTTCGTAGCCCGCCGCTATCGAAGAGTGTGTCTCAACCTCGTTCGTTGGTTGGCTCCAGACCAGAATTTCTGCGGAGGCAAGCCGCACTACTAATTGGAAACGCCCGTCTTCTGTAATCCAGTAAAGTGACTGGATTGACCCGCTAGTAGAGTATCCGAGCCAGCGGAAATTCTTGAACCATCGGCCTTTCAGTTTGGAGGTGAGCAGGTTTGGGTCAATTCCCGGCGGGAGCTGACCTCGGATAACTGGCTCTCCCTCGTCCAGGTGTCGTGTCGTCTTTCTGGAGTGGTGTAGGACCTTGTATCCTTCGTCCGTCTTCAAGACAAGATTGTCGTCCTCGAGACGTTTGAGGATTCGTGTCAGCTTCTCTTGGTGCAGTCCAAGTCTTCTCTTCATTCCTTGGAAGCTGTAGGTTGCGTCGTTCTCGGACGAGAGCATGTTCATTACAAGTGTCTGATCGTCTAGTGGTCTTGCATCAAAGGATGCGCTGATTTCTGGAGAAGGCAATCGCTTCTAAGTGGGCCTGTCCGGCGGCCCTTATTTATTGACGATGTTACTGTTCGTGGTTTAGTGGAAACGGGCTCGGCCCTGAGCCAAGATCGAATCGACGTTTGCTTTCCAAGCGTCGAACTGCGCGGGCTCCTTAGGATAGTTCTGGTATAGTTCGTTGAGTGCTCGCATTCTAGCCATTGTGAACACGAGTCCACTGAACGCCTTGTACGACCCCAGACCTCTGAACAGTTTGACTATCTTCTTGGCCGCGGAGAGATGGGGCATTTCGCCCAACGATATCTCTGTGGCCTCGTCCGATGAGAGAAAGTGTCTCATACCATAGTTGATCTGGGCATTGTTGAGTGTCTGCAGATACATCCGGAATACCTCTAGCCCCGCAGTTTTGTTGCCGTAGTGGTTGACGAAGTCTAGATTGTATTGCCAAAGCTGTTTCTCGCTAAAGTCGTTCGCCTCCATCGCCCGCACAGCAGCTTCACCGGCCATAACTCCACCTATGAGTCCAGGGCCAATGCCGCCCGCGCTGATCGGGTTGGGAAACCATGCAGCGTCTCCACAGATCATGTAGCCGTTAGCGACGAGACAGTCGTTCTGGTGCCTAACCGAGACCTGCCAGGACCCAGTGAGGTTGCTGTCATCGCTCAAGGGCTGAATATCCTTGAACCGATCATCTGCCGCCAACCAATCCTTCAAGAGTGCGCTGAGAGGCTTTGGACTTCTCTTCTGCTGGATACCCAGGCCGATGTTGACCTTGTCTTCGGATTTAGGAAAGAGCCAGAGATAGCCACCAGGCGCCTTTTCCGCGTCAAGGTAGATATCGCAATGGAACGGTTCCACTTCGACTCCGTCCCGGAGTTTCGCGTTCAGACGCGCGGTTGGCTCTACATCGTCCTTGTTGATCTCTTTCTCAATATGACTGGGAATCGGAAGATTCCGGCGAAGCTTCGTAGACATTCCTGAGGTGTCGATGATGAGTTTGGATCGAATCTCGAACGGTTGGTTGACACCTGGTCCAACCGTCTGACCGTGTAACCCGACGATTGTTCCGTTCTCTTGGATTAGTTCGGTTGCTTGGACGTTGCCCCGAAATTCAACGCCGGCTTTCAGGGCATCGTCAAGTAGGCGTTTTGCGAATTTGGGCCGGTCTAGAACATATCCGGGTCCCTCGAATGGAACTCTGACCTTCATGTCAGGGGAGTAGACGTAGACTGCGGTTACTCTGTTCTCCATCTCGGGCTTCCCGTAGGTTGTCCCAATGCGTTCGTGAATGTACTTGATGTGGTGCTCGCCGACTGCGTCGCCGCATACCCATCCTAGGACTGTTTTCTTTCCCGCTTCTGTGGGCGGGTTTCTGTCCATTAGTAGAACGCTTACGTTTCCTTTGCCCTTCAGGGCGATTGTGCCGGCTGTCATACAGCCCGCTATACCGGCGCCAACAACCACTACGTCCCAGTTTTCGGCCAAATTCTTCACGACGTTTAGGAGGTTATCGTGGACTTGTGAACACGCTTTAGCCTTTTGCCTCTCAACTCAATAAACCTGGGAAATTAGCCTTATATCACCTCCGGCGAACCGATTTTTCGAACTCGAGAGATCGCCTGAAGATGTCATCTAACCCTGGTGTCGATGCGAAAAAGCCGCCCTTCATCGGATTATGGCTCAAGGCTATGCGGGTCCCATTCTTACAGGCGACCTTCGTGCCCGTCATACTCGGAGGCGTCGTTGCCTGGGAGATCGCAGGCAAATTCTACTGGCCCACTTTCCTGCTCACGTTGCTGGGTGCCAGTCTAATCCAGATCGCCAGTAACATGTTCAACGACTACTTTGATTTCAAAAGCGGAAACGACTTCCAAGTCAGACACAAAAACCCGTTCGCCGGCGGCGGACGAATACTGACAGCGGGACTAATTCGACCGTCAACCCATCTGATAGTATCGACCTCTTGCCTGATCCTCGGATCTCTCATAGGATTCTACTTTATCTTCGCATTGGGACTATACCAGTTATTCTGGTTCGGATTGATTGGTGTAGTATCCACTTACTTCTACGTGGGGCCTCCTTTCAAACTGGCTTACCGTGGAGTTGGAGAGTTTCTTGTTGGATTGAATTTCGGACCCGTTATGACTTTGGGCGCATTCTACGTTCAAACCGGATCCCTCGCATCCGCGACCGTCCCGCTACTTGCGTCAATTCCGGTCGGGCTACTCATTGCAGCAGTATTGTGGATCAACGAGTTTCCTGATATGGACGCGGACAAGGCGGTTGGGAAGAAGACTCTGGTTTTGAGGCTAGGCTACCTCCGGTCAGTCACGGTCTACGTCGGATTATTGGCAACATCCTATCTTCTAGTACTCCTCTACACGGTTTTGAAGATCTTCGGGTCATTCCCGATCACGAGCTACACAACACTCATCGCCCTGTTCAGTCTCCCGTTTGCGCTGAAAGCCGTCAGGATACTGCGGGTGAATTACAAGGATCCGCACGCGATAATACCTGCTAACGCTAACACGATAATTCTGCACCTGGCATTTGGTCTCTTGGCGATTGTCGGGTTTGTGATTGGGGGACTCGTGGGCCTATAGCCTGGTTATAGGTTCAGAACTTGTTATATTCCCACGATCGAGAATGAGCTTGATACTGGACGATGGCGTCGACAAGCATGGTAAACACAGTGCAGAAGGAGAACGTTAGCCTTGAGGATCGTGTGTTCAAGCTCAAGCTAGAATGGATGATGGCGAAGGATGACAATGAGCGTCACAGGATAAGCGAAGAGATCAGACGTCTCATCCAGACGACACCTTCAAGATAACCTCTTAGATTTCCGCGCCATCTCGTGGGCGGGTCGTTACGGACCAGCGAATCGCTGTTAAATTATCAACCGCTCTGGCGTTCGGCCCGACCGGAATAATCTGGGCCTTTCTGCCCGTCCAGCTTCGTTCACTCGGAGCATCCTTCTCGCTAATTTCCTTGGTCTCCTTTCTTCCCGCGATCGAGACCATCGTCCTCTCTCCTGTCTGGGGAGGTATTCTGGACAGGACTGGAAAGGGGACGAGGATTCTCGCGCTGTCGTTCCTAGTCCAAGCTGTCGGATTCACTCTCTTCCCGTTTCTGCGAGACCCTGCACAGTTCGTGTTCGTGGTTGCACTGATGGGCCTGTTCTCCTCAA
>Ga0209376_1004318_pt1 | contig 12414 bp, 7 predicted proteins | sample GraSoiAngelo_134_FD_185891 | JGI IMG/M metagenome (GOLD analysis project Ga0209376, IMG submission 185891) | Grasslands soil microbial communities from the Angelo Coastal Reserve, California, USA - 14_0929_05_30cm (SPAdes) (version 2) | ecosystem: Environmental > Terrestrial > Soil > Grasslands ... | reverse complement strand
GCGTAGAGCTGCCTTCCCTCCCAAGCCTGCGAGCCAAGCGTGATGCCAGAATAAACGGGAAGAAGGTGGCGCTTCACGCCGAAGCTAACTGGGTCGATCTCGAAGATCTGCTGTGATCCGGTGGCTATCCAGACTCGAGAATTGTCGACTGCCATATCCATGCCGTGAGGATCGGGTATCGGAATGGTCTTGATGACGGCGTGGGTCGTCGCTGAAATAACATCAATGCGGTTCCAGGAATTGTTGCTCGAGAAGATCAATTTATGTGTGCGATCGTACACCGCAGCATAGGGCGTAGCTTCGGTAGAGAGATAATCCGTACGATTCTCCGGCAAACTGCCAGTCTTCGGCGAAATATCAGCAAGGAAAGTAATGCTGGACGCTGGTACGGGAGCTAGCGGCATACCACTAAGAGTCACCTCTGCATTTTGGGCCGCAGCGGCGGTGGAAGCCGCCGTGATCGTCACTGTTCCCGACTGTCCCGGCAGGATCGTGCTTGGGTTGAAGGTGGCTGTAGTGCCGGGTGGGAGTCCACTAATACTCAACGCCACCAAGTACGTGGGAGGGGAAGTTGCATTAAATCCTGTAGAGAATTGATAGGCCCCCGAGCCTCCGATCGGGACCTGCACTTCAGAAAACAACGGTGAGACAAAATAGAAGGCGGGCAACGGCGTCGTCTGCACGGTGACCGGTATCGATACGGACGTTGTTGTAGAACCAGCTTGGCCGCTCAGAGTGAGCGTGTACTGACCTGATGCTATGCTTGCCGAAGCTTGAAGCGTGATGGATGCTCCAGTGGCGGGGACACTGAGGGGGAATGTGGTTGTTGTGGTCAACCCCGCAGGCAAGTTGTTCAAAGTCACTGTTGGCGTAGCTGAGATGTTGGATCCCTGAGCGGTGACATCTACTACGAGGCTGCTGTTCGGCAAAAGAATTATCGCGGTGGGCGTCACGGTGAGTGAAAGGGAGGCTGGCGTGGGTGCGGGTGCGGGAGTGTTCGATGAACTTCCTCCTCCGCACGAAACTGCCGTCCAGGGTAGAGACAACAACAATAGCACTCGAATGAGGCCTATGAACTGAGGTGAGGGCTGCCACACATTAGGCACGATTCGTGGGAAATGGAGCACAGCGCACCATTGGGCTGAGCAAAAGAGAAGCCCTTGCAAAAGCAATACCAGGGCGTCCACAAATAAATCGGCGGCTAATATATTACAATATTTCTGCGTCATCGAAAATGCTCGACCGGCTAAATCGGTTAAATACCCGTCAATAAACGATGGTCTCGCTAGGCCGGGAACAAAGAGGCAGACCCAACCCATTGTTGCCCCTGTTGCTGTAGGGTGCAGGCTGCAACCACCCGAGTGTGGTCGAGTGCCAAGGAGTGCTGACGCCATGCACACTGGTGCGTGGCACGCCTTCTCCGGCGTGAGGTAGAGCCGCGCAAATGACGAGGCCCTCGCAGAACCAGTCCAATAGTGAGTATGGTTCCCTCGAAGGGCTTGGCGCTTGCACCAATTCAGTTCCAAGCAGAAGTCCTTGCTTTCTCAGGGCGAGAACTCGCGCCTTGGAACAATTGCAGTACCCTTAGAACATTCTTGGGGCAAAATCATCTGTCCGACGGCAATATTCAGGAGGCACCAGGTGTAAGGGCAAGTGAATCAACAAGGCTTGTGGAGCGGACGATGGGAATCGAATCCACATCCGAAGTTTGGGAATCTACTAATCCATTTGTTGGTCGGTCAGCTGCGTTCATGCGGCCAAGGCGTCGGCGAAGGAGTAGCGAAAAGGCACGGTCAAGATGGCAGTTTCGGTGCATTGCAGCCCCCCGCAACCATTTCGTGATCCGCAGGCCGGAATCCAGGATTCCGGCCTTTTTCGTGCAACCCCTGGCGGGCTAGCCATTTCGTCGCACACCGTCTCCAGGAAACCCTTCTCCGCTTATAGAATTAACCACCGCGTCCGCTCCCGCAAGACAGGAGAGGACGGAAAGACTTGGCGCGAATATTTTCGATTGAACTTTTTGTTAGCTACGGCGGTGATTGTGAGCACAATCCAGCCCCGTGAAATATCGACGCTTGCTTAGGGTCAATTGCTTTTGTCTTGCGCACCGGGGGAAGGAAATCCCCCCGGCGCGTAAGAAATGCCAGAGGGCGGATTACAACAGCTTGATCGAACTTACTTTCAGCGTGTCGCCCTGCACGTCTCCGCTCACATCCACGCGCAGGTGATCTTTCTTGTCCGAAGCTTTCAGTGCCTCCGCAATCTTTGCGTTCCCCTCCGCGTCGAACTTCAGGAATTGTTTGTCCTTCGTCACGATGCCAAAGCCACTCGCCGCGCACTTTAGTGCGCAAGCCCGCGGGTGGGAGTCCGGGTCGGCGGCCACCTTCTTCGAACAGTTCACGTCCACCACCGGCACATCTTTATAGCTCTCTGCAGCACCAAACGCCGGCACCGCACAGAGCCAGGCTACTACTAGAAACGAAGCAAGTTTTCTCATCGTATCCTCCGATTCAGTTTTTTGGTCTTACCGAGTGTAGACTGCTTTTGAACTTGGTGCCCTGCTTACTCCCCTTTTGTGCGGGTTTGTTCACGCGCCGCCGCCAGTTGCGACAGCGCAAACGCACCAATCGCAATCTCGACGTCCCGCATGGCCAGGTCATAGAACATGCCGGTTGTCAGCAGGTTCACCGCAATGCCGACCAACCAGAGCATAACGATGTAACTTCCGAGTTTTGTCCACCGGCTCAGAACAATCAGCCCGGCTAGAATTTCCACAACACCAACGCCGCGCATGAAGGTTGTCGCGCTGACCGGCACAATTTTTGTCGCGATGGGGCTGAGGTACATCCCCCAGTCCGTCAACTTATTGAAGAATTTGTCGATGCCTGTGATGATGGGCCCCATGCCAAGGCCGATTCTCAGCGCCCACCAGCCGGCATTGAGACGGCCATCGAAGTCTGTCATTTCCTACCCCCACTTAGAAGAGCGGCGAGGGCCCGAATGGTTACAGTCATTTCGCGGCCTGAAGTCCTCGGGAATCGATTCCTGGCAAGCCAGGGATCATTGACCACGAGCGCTTTGACTCTAGCAAGACCCCTGTAACCATTCTTCTCCTCCGCGCTCTATACTTTAGAGAGCCATGGATACCATTGGAATTCTCGAGAAGGCCAAGTTGGAAGGCTGGACCGACGAGGAAGTCATCGAGCGGGTGAAAGCCGGCGACACCGCTCTATATGAGATTGTCATGCGCCGCTACAACCAGCGGCTTTATCGTGTCGCCCGCGCAATTCTGCACGATGATGCCGAGGCGGAAGACGTGATGCAGGATGCATACGTCCGGGCTTATCAGCACCTTAGCCAGTTTGCCGGACGCGCACCGTTTTCCGCCTGGTTGACGCGCATTGCGGTCAACGAAGCGCTGGCCCGGCTCCGCTCGCGCAGCCGGACCGGGCAATTAGAAGAAGCAGAGCAAGAGGGAGAATTTTTTATGACCATGGCTGAAACTTCGCCGGATCCGGAGCAAGGTGCATCCCGGGCCGAGCTTGGTCACCTCCTGGAAGAGGCCGTGCTTGGCCTTCCGCAGCAGTTCCGCGCCGTGGTCATACTGCGCGACGTCGAAGAATTGACCACTTCAGAGACCGCCGTGGCGCTCGACCTCTCTGAGGAAAACGTGAAAGTCCGCCTCCATCGAGGCCACGCCTTGTTGCGCGGCTGGCTGTTTAACCGGGTCGGGGCCGAGGCAAAAAATGCTTTTCCATTCATGGGCGTCCGCTGCGATCGTGTTGTTCACAGCGTACTTCTGCGACTTGCAAATTTAAGCAGCGATAAGCCCCAAATACACTGACGGTTCTCCCGCTGAGTAACCAGAATCCGACGCAGTCGATCGGCAAGTCGAAACGCTATCTGATTTTTGCCTTGCTCTATAACGCGGTGACCCATGTTCGGCCGCACACCGAAGGGTCACACCAACAAGCCTGAGTCCGCGGTGCGGGGCACGTCAATGCCGTGCCCCTTCTCTTGTCCAATTGCTTTTCTTTTCCGGACATCGCATAAACCCAGTTTTGCATCTTACTAAGTGAAGGTGAATGAGATGCGTGGTCATCGATCTCCAGTCACCGACGAAGAAGAGCTGCACCTAAGTGCAAATCTCAGCAACTCCTCACCGTCGAATTCTCAACCCTTTCCCAAAACGCCAAAGCCATCAGCAAATCTTGCCGCTAGCTTGCTGAGCAATAGTGGTATGAAACCTCCCAGTCGAACATGGAAGGTTTTGCTCTCCTTTCTCGGACATAGCGTTGCTTTGACAATCATTATCCTCATTCCTTTGCTATACAGCCACTCGATGGATCTCTCGCAATTCCGAAACACCTTCCTCGTGGCTCCGCCCCCACCGCCTCCTCCGTCTGCACCTCGCATAGTGCCAAGCCATCCCGCTTTCCATCTGCGAGAGGCAGAGCTCTATCAACCTCGAGTAATTCCGAGGCAGATTGCCCAGATCAAAGATGAGCCTCCGCCCTCACAGCCCGCTTTTTCCTGCGTGTCAGGTGGGGTACCTGGTGGAGTACCGGGCGGACAATTGCGTGGTGTCTTGGGAGGAATTCTAGGCCCTGGAAGCCGCCAACTTGTTCCCCCGCCTCCGCCGAAGCTAATACCCCGCCACGGACCATATCGTGTTGGAGGAAAAGTCCAGGCGCCCCGCCTTCTACGGCAAGTCCAACCCATTTATCCAATCCTGGCCAAGGTAGCCAGAGTTTCTGGAAAGGTGGCAATCGATTCTGTGATCGACGAGCAAGGCAACGTCACGCAAATGAAAGTTGTTTCTGGAAATCCCCTTCTGGTGACTGCCGCCCTCAACGCTGTAGAGCAGTGGAAGTACCAGCCCACGCTTCTCAATGGGCAGCCCATTGCGGTTGATATGGAAGTGACCGTAACCTTTAAACTCGGAGTTTGAATCTCGTCAATCGGATCGGTTCTCTGTTGCCGTTGGCGGTTGGATCATCCGCCAGGGATGCAGCCAAAGCCGTTGTAGCGATCAAGGGCCCAAACGAGCTCTCTTGAAAGTGAGTGCTTGTTATGTTCCAGCATCCAACTAGCGTCCACGATCCAAGGTTTCGGTGCGGTTTTTGGGGTCTCCGAACTGTAAGGGCAATTGAGTCATCCAAGACTTAGGGTTTGATCGTTAAACTCATAACCAGAAGGTCGTCAGTTCAATTCTGCCCCCCGCAAGCATGGGCGCTGCAAGGAAAATCTTGTAAGCACCCTCCTCATTATTTTACGAGTTGAGCTTCTGCACGCGGCACTCGGCGTCCCGAACCATTAGTCCCGTCAATTTATTCCGGAAACCCAGCCTCGGGGAGGATTGAAATCAATTGAAATCAATACCAAATCAATACTGCTTGACATTTGAAAACACGATGTTTAGACTCCGCGGCAATGGTAGTGAAACGATTTAGCTGAGGGTGCTAGGCCATTTGGCAAGTTTTCTTGGGGTGAAGGAGCGACTCATGAGCCTGTCCAAGATTTTCTTCCGCATCACGTTGTTGCTGGCTTGCGGAGTGTTTTTTGCCGTGGCAGCGCATGCGCAGTTTAAGGCCAGCATCCAGGGCACGGTCATGGATCCTCAGGGGACAGCAGTTCCCGGCGCTAAGGTCACCGTCACCAATGAGGATACCGGAATCGCCCGCGATACTGTTACGTCAGACCAGGGCTTCTATCGTATCAGCGAACTGCCACCCGGTAAGTACACGGTTAGTGTCGAAGGGGCCGGATTCAAGACATCGGTTTCAAAGGGCGTCGTGGTCGAAGCGGAGCAGCCGCGCGGACTCGACATCACGTTGGCGGTAGGTAACATTCAGGATTCCGTCACAGTAACCGCCTCTACCGGGGGACTGGAGACGGAGAACGCCAACGTAAACACCACGATTGGAACTCAGGAGGTGCTCACGCTGCCTCAATTCGGGAGGGATCCCTACGAACTGCTCCACATGGCGCCCGGCGTGTTCGGCGACAACGCGCGGCAGGGCAATGGAAATTCTTTCGCTCTTCCTCAGCAGGTTGGGCCGGGCCAATCAAACAGCTCAATCTTCCAGACCGAAAATCAGGTACAAATTGTCTCCAACGGTCAGCGCGTAACGGCAAACAATTACAGCCTCGACGGCGTAAGCGTTAATAGCCTGAGTAACGGTGGCTCCGCAGTTGTCACCCCGAACCAGGAATCGGTCCAACAGATTATTGTTACTTCTGCTTCATACAACGCTGAGCAAGGGCGAAATTCCGGCGCTCAGATCGAAGTCATCTCCAAGGGCGGCAGCAACAATTACCATGGAAGCGGTCTGATTAAGTTCAATGACAAGGGACTGAATGCTTTCAACAAATTCTACGGAGCAAACAACATCCCGCTCAGTCAAATCACTTGCGAGGGTGGCGCATTCAAGATCGTGGCTCAGCATTGCCCGACCAGAAACGACCAGAAGTACCGGGATTTTGCGGAGAGTCTTGGCGGCCCCGTCATAAAGAATAAGCTCTTTTTCTTCTTCTCCTATGAGGGCCTCCGTCAAACCAATACAGTCGTCAGCCGCAGTGTGAAGCTGGAGACCCCAGCCTTTGAAAAATACGTCCAGCAGGCCGAGCCGAACAGCATCGCCGCCAAGATTTTCAGCACACCCGGAATCGCGCCGCGGATCACGACGACTCTCTCGCAAACTGATTGTTGCTCCCTTATTACAAGTCCGAGCGACCCCAACTATCATCCATTGGGGACGTGGTATCAACCTGGAATCGGAATTGGTCAGGCCGTCGGCAACGGGCCAGATGGCACGACGGACTGGGGCCTCTTCGACCTCACCAAACCCAATTCGAGCAGCGGCAACCAGTACAATGCTCGCGCTGACTACACTCTGGGTGCAAACCAATTCTTTGCTAGCACTTACCTTGTGAACTTGACCAGCGTCAACGGGGGAAATCGGCCCCTTGAAGATGTTGGCTTCGCTCCGAAGAACTATGTCGGCACGCTCGGGTGGACTCGCACGATTTCTTCCGTCATGGTTAACGAAGCTCGCTTTAATTTCACCCGCTTTGCTTTTGACCAGCTCCAACCCACGGGCCAGACCAATTATGGCATCCCTCAGATCGAGTTGTTCGATTTCGATGCTGGCGGCTTGGGGGACGCAGGGACTATTATGGGTATCGGCCAAGCAGGCACCACCCCCGGTAACCTTGCAGAGAACACCTTCGCCTTTCGCGATACCGTGAGCTGGGTGCACGGTGTTCACGCATTCAAATTCGGCGTGGACATCACGCGCGAGCAGAACAATGACGACGAGCCTGGCTTTGAGCGACCCAAGTATCAATTCCGCGGCTTGCTCAATTTTGCCAACGACGCCTGTTGCTTTTTCGAAAATGTCGCCGTGGATCCGAACACTGGCGGCCATCCCAACGGAAGGCGTTATTTCCGCGACGCTGCCTATTCTCTTTTCGTTCAGGATGACTGGAAACTTCGGCCAAACTTAACGGTTAACCTGGGGCTGCGGTGGGAATATTTCGCGCCACTCTCGGAAAAGAATGGCCTGCTCAGCAATTACATCTTTGGCTCCCAGGGCTTCGTGAATGGTTCAGTCCAAAGAGTGACGAAGCTCTATAATGCGGACAAAAAGGACTTTGGCCCTCGCATCGGTTTCGCTTGGAGCCCAAATGTCTTGGGGAAGAAGACCGTCCTTCGTGGTGGGTTCGGCATCCTTTTCAACCGGCCATTTGAATCTGAATACAGCAATATTCGTCAGGACACACCGTTTGCCGCTCAGGCGAGTACCTGTTGCTTTTTCGATCCCGGCAAGATTACTGGCCCCCCTCCGGGTTCCGGCATTCTGTACGGAATCGGCTCGAGCACAAGTGCCACCAGCTACGCGCCCAATCCCAATTTCTCGTTTGGGGTAGCTCCCGATGGAGCCCTCTGCGCCAATGCCGGCTGCACTGCGGTGACTAAGGTTGACATCTTTGGAGCCTTGCCTAATGAACCTACTCCGTATGTCTATGTCTATTCGTTACAGACGCAGTTCGAACCCATCCACAATTGGCAAGCCACTATCGGCTATCAGGGTAGCCGCAGTCGCAAGCTTGCTCGCACTATCGACCTAAATCGGTTCCACCCGGGCGATACATTTGACGGCAATATGGATGGAGTGCAAAGCGCCAGCGCGGATGGTGTAGCCTGCGGCTCTACAAATCCCGCCTGCCCTGCGCCCATTGTTGTCGGCAATAACCGCTTTAACAGAGTCTTCATACCTTTTCCTGACGTCAACGCTAGCTTCGATGCCCTGATCACTCAACTTTCTCATTCTTTTGCGGGCGGCTTCACCATTTCGACCCTCTATACGTGGAGCCACTCCATCGACTTCTCTTCTTACGAGATTGGTTTTCAACAAACCGACCCATTCACCCAATCCATCGACAAAGGCAATTCCGACTTCGACGTGCGCCAAAGCCTGGGCATATCCGGTTACTATGAGCTGCCGCTTTATCGTGGCAGGCATGACCTCATGGGCGCCATCGCCGGCGGCTGGACTCTCGGCGCTGTGTTCACTAAACACACCGGCTTCTCCTTTACCCCTCTAATTGGGAGTTGTGATACGAATCACGATCTGAACGGTGATGGAGCCTGCCCAGACATGCCCATCGTTTACGCCGGCGGCAAAATCGCAAATCCATCTAAGCAGGACTGGCAGAATGGCGTCTTCACCAGCATCGCCGCCAGCTTCCCGGGCTCCACCACAGTCCCCCCGGCATCGCATGGGCCGGGCTGCCGTTGCCGGAATATTTTTGAAGGGCCTGGATTCACCCAGCTCGACTTGTCCTTCGGGAAAAACTTCCTGCTTCCAAACTCACGCGTGTTAGGTGAGAACGCCAAGCTCGAGTTCCGCAGCAATTTCTTTAATGCTCTCAATATTTTGAATCTCGAGTCATTGGCGCCTGCCACCGCACCAACTGACGTCGTGAACGCCGGGCAATTCGGCCGGCCCCTGGATGGTCTCTCGGGCCGCGTCATCGAATTCCAGTTACGGCTCAGCTTCTAGTCGTGATTTCCGAACGATAAGAGGGCGGTACCGTAACGTGCGCCCTTTTTTCGTTCTGATCAACGCGCAAAACGAGCATCCGGCCAGGATGCGAGTCCCAAGCAACCATCGGGAGTCGAGGGGCCTCTCTGCCTCTCATAAGTCTTTTCCTTGCCACACTTATGCGGATTCTGCATCCCGGACCGTTCTGCGGGACGAAACGTGCCGCGGTGTACACCAACAATCAATCGCCATAATTCTGGTTCGCTCGGAGGAGTTCTTGCGGACCGAACTTGTAGATCGTCATGGGCGATCCATTCACTCGCTGGCCGGAGCTTGCGAACCGGTTTGGGCGTCCTCTTCCATCGCTCGCCTTTCGACCTTCAACTGTCGCCTGTCAACCTCCCCATCCGCTAAGTCCTTTTTTTCACATTCTTGCGTACCCTTTTGCACACATAAAAAACTCAACTCGTTTGTTTCAGGCAATTCCGAACTCTTTGCACAAAACACCCGGGGGTGTGGGGATGTCATTGTTAACTAATTTAGAAATCGCTATTTGAGGGGCATGAAATCCCGCTTTCTGCATTGCGGACTGGGCTTCGGGATTTTTCATGAAGGTGTTCCAAACGAAGTCGCTGCGATGATTTTCCGCCATCAGCATGGTGATGCCAAGGTCGATGCCCAGCACGTCCGCGTCATACCAGCCGCTAAGTGGATTGAAAGCATCGATGAAACCGTACTTCTTCCACACGCGTTCCCGGTAAGGCCCGCGAAGATGGCGCAACACGCGGATGCAATCGTCGAAGAGAAACGGCAGGGAGCCTCCGGTCGCGCATGGCACGATGCTTCCATCGATCGGCCCAAGGGGCCCGCCTTGAACCGACGGACCGCCCCATGCGGTATAGCCCTTTACGTAATCCGAAGCGCTGATTCCCCAAAGATTCTCGCTGTAGTCGGGAAAACGGTCGCGCAGCGACAGACAAAAGAGTTTGTGCGCTTTGGTTGCCTTCACGGAATTTTCAAAATAATCCGCATAGGCGTCGCGCTTGTTCCGGAAATCAAACCAGGCTTGAGAATACTGATGCGTGAAAATCGGATCGTTGCCGGAAATGTACTCGATTCCTTGATATTTGATTTTCGGCCGCGTCCATGCATTCCAGGAACTCGGAGGAACCGGATGCGCCGGCGATCCAATCGCCAAAAGATAGATCATCATCAGTTCGCAGTAGTGCTCCCAGCGCGCATTGAGAAACCCGGATTCCGGATGCCATCCCATGGAAAGCGTGGAACCGCCATTTAGCATCCACGGCCAGTCCACGCGCTCGAAAATTTTTGTGGCCAGATCCTTGATTTGCTGGTCGTCAAAATATTGCCGCGCGGTGAGGACGCCGCACAGCAGAATCGAAGTATCGATGGAAGAGATCTCGCACTTCTCCCAGCGCTGCCCGGTCTCCACGTGGATGAAGTGATAGAAAAAACCATGTTCGTTGTGCAAATCGTTGGCGAGAAAGTTCAGCGTCCTGCGCACTCTTTTGAGAATCTCGGGATGTTTTCCGAATTCGCGCTGATCGCCGATGCACAGGCTGGTCAGGCCAAATCCCGTGGCAGCAATACTTGACATTTTTCTCGAATCGTTTCCGTTCGCCAACGCGCGGTCTTTTACCTGGCCCGTTTTTTCGCTTGCTTCGCTCCAGAAGAAATGGAACGCCGCGCGCTGAATCTCATCGAGTAGTTGTTCGTCGGTTCCCTCGTAGGGCGCACCTGCGGGCTCAACGAAAGAATTTGCGGCCCGCTGTCCACAAGCAGACAGTGCCGCCAGCGGCGAAGCGAGCAGACGCGTCCCGCAAATTCTCATCATGTCTCTTCGGCTCAGGAGATTTTTGCTGGTCATCCGATTTTGTTCGCTCTTATGGCGCAATTTCGAGCGTTCTTCCCTCGCCGTGCGCGGAATCCGGGCTCATCCACACGGTGAGGCGCGCGGGCTCAACCACGAATTTGTTTTGGTCATTCCAGAACGCGAAGGCTTCGGGGCCCAATTCGAACGTCACTTCCTTCTTCTCGCCAGGCGCAAGAAAAATCCGCTGAAAACCACTCAGCGCGCGAACCGGCAACGCAACACTAGTTCCCTGCAACCGCACGTAACACTGCACGGTTTCCTCGCCCGCGCGGGTTCCGGTGTTGGTAATTTCGGCGCTCACGATCAGCGCGCGGTTCGGCTGCGAATCGTTCGCGCCAAGCTGGGCGTTCAGCGTTTTCGCACTCAATTCCGGCGCGACTTTGGAGAAGGGGCTGCTCGTCTGGGTTGCCCCATACCGAAACGTCGTGTACGTGAGCCCGTAGCCGAAGGGAAATTGCGGGGTGTTTTGCTCGTCGATGTAACGTGACACGTATTTCTCATCACTGTTTTTCGGTGGACGGGTCAGATCGATGCTGCCAGCCGGCCGGCCCGTGTTCAGCGCATCGTAGTACAGCGGTTCCTGTCCGACGCTTCGCGGCCAGCTCACCGGCAGTTTTCCACTCGGGCTGACTTCGCCGAACAAAGTTCGAACCAGCGCAGGCCCAGCCTGAATTCCGGGAAACCAGCCGGCCACAACCGCGGGCACGTGTTCGAACGCCCAAGGAAATGTTAGCGGACGCCCGCTGAAAAGCAGCAACACGACAGGCTTTCCCGTCGCCGCGATTTTTTCAAGTAGCTGCTCCTGGTGTCCTGGCAGCCCCAGATGCGCCCTCGACGCGGCTTCGCCGGTCATCTCTGGAGCATTTTCTCCCAAGGCGAGGATCACGACGTCGGATTCTTGCGCGGTCTTCACAGCTTCGGCTAATTGCTCCTGCGATCCGCCGATGATCTCAGTTCCCTTCGCATAATGAACTCGATCCGCGCCGAGACGTTGCGTGAGAGCTGTTCGAAGCGTGATGACGTCTTCAGCGCGCCCCTGACCTGCCCAGGAACCCAGCATGTCGTTCGAATCATCGGCGAGTGGCCCTATCAGGGCGATCCGCTTCACGTCGTTGGATATTGGCAAAACCGACGTTCCGCTGGAAAAGGCAGCGTTTTTCAGCATGACAAAAGATCGTTCAGCAGCGATGCGCGCCAAGGAAAGACTCTCAGGCCGAAGCATGGCGCTGGCCTCTTTCCCTTCGTCAGCATAAGGACGTTCGAACAAACCGAGGGCAAATTTCACGCGCAAGACACGGCGGACGGATTCGTCCAAGGCGGCCTCGCGAACCTGACCGGAACGCACCAATTGCGCCAAGTTCTCGTGATACAGACTGCTCACCATATCCATGTCCACACCGGCGAGAAACGCTTTGCGAGCAGCAGTTGCGCCATCGTTGGCGATCCCGTGCGCGATGAGTTCCGCGACGG
>Ga0209376_1004312_pt1 | contig 12434 bp, 7 predicted proteins | sample GraSoiAngelo_134_FD_185891 | JGI IMG/M metagenome (GOLD analysis project Ga0209376, IMG submission 185891) | Grasslands soil microbial communities from the Angelo Coastal Reserve, California, USA - 14_0929_05_30cm (SPAdes) (version 2) | ecosystem: Environmental > Terrestrial > Soil > Grasslands ... | reverse complement strand
AGCAACAAAAACGGTCAGAAGCTGGAAGGCTGTGATGATTTCGCGCTCTTGACCAGCCTGTGCTTGGTTAACGCCAACGGGACGCCCAAGGACTTCAACCCTTCCTGCGCCGCGTCCGCCGTTAGCGCGAACAGGACCGCACTGAATGTCTGGCTCCTCAATGCCAACGCAGTCAACATGGCTTACATGTTGTCGGCGCAATTGGCGGCAATGGAACTGAATGTTCTTAATGGCTTCGTGAACGGAAGTTCACTGGTTTATGCGCCGTGCCTCATCGGCACAGGAACACCGGGTGTGAACAGCCTTGGGTTTATCTCCATTAACAACCTGATGACCGCGGCGAATGCGTCGTTGTGCGCGCATCCTAATACGCCGAGTGGCGATCCAAATCGTGCTTATCAGGAATGCCTGAAGAACACGCTGGACGATGCTAACAACAACAAGAACTTCGTTCAGGGGTCGCCCTGCCCGTTTACGTTCGGCACCGAGACCTGCCCTTTCACCAACCCCTAAAGGCGAGTTAAGGTTCTAAGTTAACTTACAAAGGGGCTCCCCGGGAAACCGGGGAGCCCTTTTTGCTGGTTTGATCACTTGGTGACGTTGTCCAGTGGCGATGCACCGGCGTTGCCCGCCGCGTCATAGGCGAGCACTTGCAGGGCATGCGTGCCCTTTTGCCATTTGGTGGTATTCACGGTGAACTGAGCGGAAGGATTCGTGCTGCTCGCAGCCAGAGCGCTGTCCACATAGAGTTCTACCCGAACAACTCCGACATTGTCGCTCGTGGACGTAGACACTTTGAGTTTGCGTGTCGCAATACTGCCGTTGGCCGGCGAGATGATCTGTGCCGTCGGGGGAATGGTATCGGTGGAAACGGCGACGTTGTTCTCCACGTCGACGCTGACATCGGAAGAAGCGCCGGTATTGCCGGCGCTATCGTAGGCGAGCGAGTGCAACGTGTGCAGTCCATTGGCGAGCCCGGTCGTGTCCCAGGCAAAGGAGAGTGGAACTTGCGAGCTGATGTCTGCCAGCACGTTGTCCGCGTAAAGTTCTATTTTCGTGACGCCGACATTGTCGCTCGCGCTGACTTGAACGTTAACGATACCCGAAACGACGCTACCCGCAGCCGGCAAAGCAATGCTGGTAACTGGCGGGGTGGTGTCGAGCGACGGAGCGCCGGCCGCAAGTAGCGCCCGGTAGGCATTGACCCGGCCATAGCCGAAGTAGATGTCATAACCACCAGCGCCGAGGTCATCGGCGTTATTTTCTAAAAGCTGGACGACAGCTGCGTTCGTCAATTGCGGATTGTAACCGACAAGTAACGCCGCGCAGCCGGCGGCGACCGGACTGGCAGCCGATGTGCCTGCAAAGCCTCCATAAGTTCCATCGTTCTTGGTTGTCCAAATGCCAATGCCAGGCGCGGAGAGAGAGACATCGCTGCCGTAGCTCGACCAGGTTTGAAAATCATCATCGTAACCCGTCGCGGACACTGCCACCACATTCTTACACGCTGCCGGATACTGCGGCGCGCTCGTTCCGGTGTTGCCGGCGCAAGCGAAGATAACGCCATTGTGGGTCCAGACGTAATCAGCCGCACTCTGCAGCGTGGTTGACGAGCTGCCGCCGTAATAGCTGATGTTGAGCACCCGCGCTCCGTGGTCGACCGCATAGGTAAAAGCGTTTGCTATGGCAGAATATGTAGAGGAGCCGCTCGCGTCGCTGATCTTTACCGGCAGGATCCATGCGTTCCACGCCACGCCTGCAACGCCGATGCCGTTGTTGCCCTGGGCTGCGGCAGCGCCGGCGACCTCCGTTCCGTGTCCGAACTGATCAGACGTGTCGGTGTTACCGGCGTAAACGTTGTAACCTGGCAGCAGCTTGCCAACGAGATCCGGCTGAGTCGGATCGACGCCACTATCGCAGATCGCAACAACTGCGTTCGTGCCGACGGAGATGTCCCAAGCTTGAAAGGCTTGGAGTTTCAGCAAATGCCATTCGTAATTATTGACGACATAGGGATCATTCGTCGTCGCACTTGGCGTGGCAAGCGCGTTCAGCTCGGCGAATTCAATGTTCGGATTATGCTGGAGCGCTTGAAGGACACGATCGCGTTTCGCGGCAGGCACTTTAAGCACCCGAACGTCGATTTGCGGGATCGCATCCCCTTGGCTGGCACCGTGCGCGGCAAAAACTGTCTGGACCGCCTGTTCCGACAGGTGCGCGATCGGTCTCGCCAAGATTTGGTCTGGCACGGTCTTTTGAGCCGGCGCCCCTTGGGTGGCGAACCCGACCAGCGCAAGAAAGAATTGGGCCGCGATTCGTCGGCCAAAGCCGAGGCGGGCAAAAGAGGTTTTCATAAGCGAGCCTTTGGTTATGGAAATTGCTGGAAATTATAGCAGCCTCCATGCCTAACTGCCTGTGAACTCGTGCCTTCGGACCGAACTTTGAGCGAAGAGAAACTTCGCCGGCGACGGCGAAGCGGTCGCCGCGCAGATCTCGGTCTCTGGGCGACGTGGCGGATGTATAACGCAACCTGAGAGCGCTTCGCAGAGCGAAACGGCTGCCCGTAAACGCGCCCGCGAATAAATGTCGGAAGCCGCCGTCCAATGTCTGCCACGGAGGCGGCGAATCACTCGAACCTTATGCCACTTCAGAACGCGCTTGCCCGGGAGGCGACTAGTTCTTGCAATCCAGAAACCTTTGGTTTCTCCTCAGCCCTCCCAAGTCCTGACGTTGTGATCCGCACATTTTCGCTCCTTCGGCCTTGGTCGGCGGGACTCCTGTTGACGCTCATCCAATTGGTCGTGGCCGTCTTTTTGCTGGCGCCGGACGGCCCGCTTTCCTATCGCTACACAAGTTTGGTCCAGCACGACGGTTACTGGTTCGCCAATATCGTCGACCGCGGCTACCAGACGATCGTTCCGCCCATCAATCACAAGGTTATGGAAGTTTCCAACGTCGCGTTTTTTCCTGCTTATCCAGCGTTGGCCAGCCTGCTGCGCTCCGTTTTTCGCGTTGAGCCTGAGACCGCACTGCTAATCACCGCGCAGCTGGCGGCGTGGGGGTTTTGGACTTATTTCTTTCTTTTCTGCGAGCGTTGGAGACTTTCTTCGACGCTGCGTTTTTTCGGCGCGTTGGCGATCGTCACTCATCCGGCCGCGTTTTTTCTGATCGCGGGCTATTCCGAATCGCTCTTTTTAATGGCGCTGATTGGTTTTATCTACTGGAGCAGCTCCGAAGGCCGCGCGGCGAAACTTTTAGCCACGGTCCACGGAATCGCGATGTCGGCGACGCGAATCGTCGGCATTCCGTGCGCTGCATTTCCAGTCGTGCGCGATGTTTTTAGAAAAGGATGGAGCGCGCTCCGGAATCCCCGACGCTGGCTGAGTAATTATGGTAGCGCGGTTGCGGTGATGATCGGTGCGATTTTCGGCGCCATTTTCTTTTTCGTCTATTGCCAATGGCGCTGGGGCCGTTGGGACATGTACATGCTCACGCAATCGGCTGGCTGGAACATTGAGCCTGATTACCTGGCGGTCTTCCGTCCGTCCAATTATCGCTGGCTATTTCCGGCGCTGAACGATCCGACCCAGATGAGCCAAATGTCGATGACCTTCGGCGCGTTGCTCTTGATCGCGATCGCGGTTGTCGAATTACTTCCGTCGATTCGGCGCCGCACCGAACTGAGCACACGCATTGGCATCTATTTTTGCGCCGCAGTCATCTACTACATCTCGGTCAGCGGCGTCGCCTCGCTCGATATGGAAAGCATGCTTCGCTACGAGTTCTGCGTGCACGCACTGATCGTGCTCGCTTTTTTGCATTTTTTGCATCAATTTCGCGTCCCACCGCCGCCGCTGCGCATTTTCGGGATGGCTGCCGCGGTGTTGGTCAGCGCCCTCGGGCTGAGCGTGCAGGGTTGGTATGTTTGGAATTTTACCCGCGGGAACTGGGTGGCCTAACGAAGAATGAAATCAACTGTCGCAATTATCGGAGCGGGACCGGCGGGATTAACTGCCGCGTATCTGCTTTCGAAAAACAAGGTCGATGTGACCGTGCTTGAAGCAGACCCGATTTACGTCGGAGGAATTTCGCGCACCAGTACTTACAAAGGTTTTCATTTCGACATCGGCGGCCATCGCTTCTTCTCGAAATCGAAAGCGGTCGAAGATCTCTGGACCGAAATTTTGCCTAACGACATGCTGCAACGCCCGCGCTCGTCCAAGATTTACTACGACGGTAAATTTTTCACCTACCCGCTCAAGCCGTTTGAAGCGCTGATCAAACTCGGCATCGTAAGATCGACAATATGCGTGTTGTCGTGGCTCAAGGCGCGGCTATTTCCGGTGCGCCATCCGCGAAATTTCGAAGAGTGGGTCGGCAATCAATTTGGCAAACGTCTCTTCAACATCTTCTTCAAGAGCTACACTGAAAAAGTATGGGGAATGAGCTGCAAAGAGATCTCGGCTGATTGGGCCGCCCAGCGCATCCGCGGTCTTTCGCTCGGCAGCGCGATCAAGAACGCGCTCTTGCCGCAACGTTCCCCGAACGGCGACCGCACCAAAGTCATTAAAACCTTGATCAATTCTTTTCGATATCCGCGCAAAGGCCCGGGCATGATGTGGGAAGCGTGCGCGGAAAAAGTCAAAGGGATGGGGGGCAAAGTCGAAATGGCCGCGCGCGTTAACGGCTGCGCCTACGATGAAGCAACATCGACCTGGACCGTTCAATTCAAGGACCGAGACGGAAATCTCCAGTCGGTCGAAGCCGAACAGGTGATTTCCTCGGCGCCGATGCGCGAGTTGGTTTGCGGCATTCGTCCCGAAGTTTCCGACCGCACGCGGCGCGCGGCCGAAAGTCTCAAGTACCGCGATTTCCTGACCGTGATGCTGATTTTGAAGGAACGAAACAAATTCGCCGACAATTGGATCTACATCCACGATCCACGAGTCAAAGTTGGACGCGTCCAAAATTTTAAGTCCTGGTCGCCCGAGATGGTGCCAGATCCGGATAAAGCCTGTTACGGCTTGGAATATTTCTGTTTCGAAGGCGACGGCCTTTGGGAATCCAAGGACGAAGATTTGATCGAGCTGGCGAAACGCGAGCTGATCCAGATCGGTCTCTCGCAAGAAGGCGACGTTGTCGACGGAACGGTCGTGCGCCAGAAAAAAGCGTATCCAGTTTACGATGACGACTACGCGCTGCACGTCGCTGCGATTCGGCAGGAATTGGACACCCGTTATCCGAATTTGCATCTCGTCGGCCGAAACGGGATGCACAAATACAACAACCAGGACCACGCCATGATGACGGCGATGCTGTGCGTCGAAAATATTCTGGCCGACGCCAAACTTTACGATCTCTGGCAGGTGAACGCCGACGCCGAGTATCACGAACAAGGCGACGAAGTTTCCGACGAAAAAAACGGCTCAGCCTTGCGGTTAGTTCCAGCTCGAGTCAATCGCGAACCCGAGCTCGCTTCCGAAGCTTAATTGCCCTGCAGTATCTAAGGGCGAATCTCGACCGCCGTTCCGTCCGGCGTGACGCGCCAAAGCTCTTCGATTTCCTCGTCGGTCAGCGCGATGCAACCGGCAGTCCAATCGTGCCGGCGGTGAAAGACGCCGATCCAGCCGAGACCATTTTGGATTCCGTGAATCATGATCTCGAATCCGGCCGGCACGCCGCGCTCAGCAGCTCGGGCGTTGTCTTCTTCCGACGGATAAGAAACATGGAGCGCGAGGTGGAAGCTGCTTTGCGGATTGCGCCCGTCGATCTTGTAAATGCCTTCGGGCGTTTTCATGTCGCCTTCCTGTTCTTTTGGACCGATGGAATTGCGACCGAGCGCAACCCGATACGTTTTCAATTCCTTGCCGTTGGCGAAGATCGACAACCTGCGCGCAGACTTTTCAACCACGATTCGATCAATCGTGGTCCAAGTCGGCACTGGATTCCAAACCTGATGCGCATAAAAATGAAGGGAAAAGACCAACACGACACCCGCGACCAGTAGAGCAACCGCTGTTCGAATCATGTTATCAGCGCCTTCGTTCCTTGTTCATTCGGAGCGAAGTCGAGAAATCTCTAACTATTTCTGTTCGAATTCCTCGATCGGAGGGCAGGAGCAGAACAGATTCCGGTCTCCGTATACGTTATCGATCCGTGCAACCGACGGCCAGAATTTGTGCTCGCGCGTCCAGGGTGCGGGAAACGCGGCTTGTTCTCGCGAGTAGGGGCGGTCCCATTTCTCAGAAGCAATTTGTCGCGCGGTATGCGGCGCGTTTTTGAGCAAATTTTTTTCTCGATCTGCCTTTCCGTTCGCGATCGTGCCAGCGACCGGCCAGGAAACCGTCGGCGCGTGAAATCCGTAATCCATCAAACGTTTCGCGACGTCTTCAACTTCGATGCCTGCGTTTTTCCATTGCCGCAGATCGACAATGCACTCGTGCGCGACCAGACCGCGTTTGCCTTTGAACAACACCGGGAAATGCGGATCGAGACGTTTTGCAATGTAGTTTGCATTCAAAATTGCAATCTCGCTCGCGCGTTTCAAACCATCAGGCCCCATCATCCGAATGTACATCCACGAGATCGTGAGAATACTCGCGCTGCCGTAAGGCGCCTGCGCAACCGGCCCGACGCGCTTGTTGAGATCGACATCTGGATTCAACGACGCAGTCGCGGGCAAAAATGGGATGAGATGTTTGGCCACGCCGATCGGCCCAACACCCGGGCCACCGCCGCCGTGCGGAATGCAAAAAGTCTTATGCAGGTTCAAATGGCAAACGTCGGCGCCGTAATCGCCCGGACGGCAAAGGCCGCATTGCGCGTTCATATTTGCGCCGTCCATGTAAACCTGGCCGCCGTGTTTGTGCACGATCTCGCAGATCTCGCGGATGGTGGGTTCGAAAACGCCATGGGTGCTCGGATACGTCACCATCAGCGCGGCGAGCTCGCGCGCATGCGCGTCTGCTTTCGCGCGGAGATCGGCCAGATCGATATCGCCATCCTTTAGTGTCGCGACCGCAACAACTTGGAGGCCGGCCATCACCGCGCTGGCGGGATTCGTTCCGTGCGCCGAAGTCGGAATCAAACAAACATTGCGATGCGCTTCGCCGCGAGACGCGTGATATTCCCGGATGGCGAGCAAGCCGGCATATTCGCCTTGTGAGCCGGCATTGGGCTGCAACGAAACCGCGGCGAAACCGGTGATTTCCGCCAGCCATTTTTGCAATTGCTGGCACATCTCGATGTAGCCGCTCGTTTGGGAATCAGGCGCGAACGGATGCAGTTTGGCAAATTCCGGCCAGGAGATCGGAAACATTTCCGCGGTCGCGTTGAGTTTCATCGTGCACGACCCAAGCGGAATCATCGAATGGCAGAGCGAGAGATCGCGCGTCTCGAGTTTTTTCAAATACCGCAGCATCTCGGTCTCGGTGTCGTGCGCATTGAAAACCGGATGAGTTAAGAATTGTGAACTACGGATTGCGGATTGCGGAATGTGGATTGGCGGCTCGCCGAGGTCGTCATCAGTCAAATCGCACACCGGTGTGCCGCGAAAGATTGACATCAGGATTTCGATATCTCGCTCGGTTGTTGTTTCATCGAATGAAACCCCGACGGCACGCGGTCCAAGCGCCCGCAAATTGCATCCCGCCTTTTGCGCGTGTTCCAAAGTGACCGCGCTCGATTCCACTTCGATGTGGATTGTGTCGAAAAAGTTTTCGTGCGCGATTTTCAATCCGAGTGCGCGAAGACCGTCAACCAATTGACTCGTTAACCGATGAACGCGCTCGGCGATTGCGCGCAGACCGCGCGGACCATGATAAACCGCATACATTGAGGCGATCACCGCGAGAAGAACCTGCGCGGTGCAAATGTTGCTCGTGGCTTTGTCGCGGCGGATGTGTTGCTCGCGCGTTTGGAGCGCGAGTCGGTAAGCTAGTCGTCCATCAGCGTCGTGCGAAACGCCGACGAGTCTGCCGGGCATGTGGCGTTTGTACTGATCGCGCGTGGCAAAATACGCCGCGTGCGGTCCGCCAAAACCAAGCGGGACTCCAAACCGTTGGCTGTTGCCGACCGCAACATCCGCGCCGAATTCGCCAGGCGGTTTTAGCAATGTGAGCGCGAGAATGTCGGCGGCGACAACAACGAGTGCGCCGGCATCGTGCGCTTGCTTCACGAACTCCGTGTAATCGTAAATCGCGCCATCGGTCGCGGGATATTGAATGAGTGCGCCGAAAATCGATTTGTCGAATTTGAAGCGCGCGTGATTGTCGGTCTTAACTTCGATTCCGAGCGGCTTCGCCCGCGTCCGGACAACTTCGATCGTCTCCGGATGGCAATCATCAGCGACAAAAAAGGTTTTTCGATCCGGAACGGCGGCGTGACAAAGTGTCATTGCTTCGGCAGCGGCGGTGGCCTCATCGAGCATCGACGCGTTGGCAATGTCGAGCTGGGTAAGATCGACAATCATCGTCTGAAAATTCAGCAGCGCTTCGAGCCGGCCTTGCGCGAGCTCGGCCTGGTACGGTGTGTAAGCGGTGTACCAGCCCGGGTTTTCGAGGATGTTCCGCTGAATTACAGGCGGGGTGATGGAGTCAGAATAACCAGCCCCGATGAAAGATTTCGCGATTTTGTTTTTCTTCGAGATTGCGCGCAGTTCGGCGAGTGCTTCGCTTTCCGATTTCGCTTCCGGCAAATTTAATGGCCGATCCAGTCGAATGTTTTTTGGAACGGTCGCGTCGATCAGCGCAGCGAGATTTTCATAGCCGACGGTGCCAAGCATTCCTTCCGTCTCGACTTCATTCGGACCGATGTGCCGCCGCGCGAACGAGCCGCACCCGGACTCGAGATCATCGATCTTCCGTTCGCGCGCATGCATGCGACAGACTACGGAACGCAACTAATTTTTCAATGTGGGGGAGGGACCTCAGTCTTCCGAGGCTCGCGGCGCTAATGTGGCTTCCACATTTATTCCACGTCGTAAGTTTCGACGCCGCGCGCGGCTTCGATTTCTTTAAACGTAATCGCGCGCCGCCAAGTTGGGCGTAAGAGCGACAATCGACCCGCCTTCGCCAAGGCTACGGCGGGGCAGGCCCAGCAGTTGGATTACAAATTATGTGTCGAGGGCTTCGCGCACTTTGACGGCCAGTTGCTCTGAATCGAACGGCTTTGGCAGGAAAAACATTCCCGGTTCGCATCGATCGCCCGGTTCAAGGGATTCTTCGAGATAGCCGGAGATAAAAAGAACTTTGATGTTGGGATGAGCCGCGCGAAGCGAATCGGCGAAACGGCGCCCGCTCACTTGCGGCATCACCAGGTCGGTGAGAAGGAGATCGACCCTTCGTCCGCCATTTTCGCTGAGCAAGCGCCGCGCGTCACTGCCGTTGGCCGCTTCGATCACTTCGTAGCCCAGACCGCGGAGCATGCGCACGGAAATGTGGCGAACACTAATGTCGTCTTCGAGAACAAGGATGGTTTCGGTGCCGCCGCGAGGTTTCTTGCCAGTTGGTCTTTTATATGATGGCGGCGGCGGCGCGGGCACACGCGGGAGATAAATTTGCACCGTCGTGCCTTTTCCCTGTTCGCTTTCGACGCGCAAATGTCCGCCGCTTTGGTGGACGATGCCGTAACAAGCTGCGAGTCCGAGACCGCTTCGCTCCTGATCGGCTTTGGTGGTGAAAAATGGCTCGAAGAGATGCGCTTTGACCTCCTCGCTCATTCCGATTCCGGTATCGGCGATATTGATCAAAACGTACTCGGCTGGAACAAAATCGCCGCAGTTAAATGGCGATGCTGTTGCCGATCTAAGATCAACAATCGCCGTCTCGAGCGTGAGCTCGCCGCCGGTAGGCATCGCGTCGCGCGCGTTCACGGCGAGATTGAGAATGATTTGCGAAATCTGGCTTGGGTCGGCCTTGATGTGCGCGCCCTCTTTCTCGTGATGGAGATGGCAAACAACGGAAATATTCTCGCCGATGAGCCGGAGCAATGAGCGCTCGAGATTTGTAATGATTGAATTGACCTCGACAATCACGGGTTCAAGCGGCTGCCTGCGGCTGAAGGCGAGAAGTTGTTGAGTCAAAGCCGACGCGCGCGCGGCGGCGGCGCGGATTTCGGTGACGTGATTAGCCAAGGTTCCTTTGATCTGGCGTTCGTGCAGCAGCAAATCGCCGTAACCGAGAATGGTGGTGAGGAAATTATTGAAATCGTGCGCGACGCCGCCGGCCAGTTGGCCGAATGCTTCCATTTTTTGTGAGCGACAAAGCTGGTCCTGCAATTGTTTGCGGGCGGTGACGTCCATGAGCGAACCAATCAAGCGCTCGGGTGTGCCGTCGGCAGCGCGCAAAATCAGCGAGCGTTCGAGGACATTGATGTACGTCCCATCGGCGCGGCGGAAACGGTATTCGCCGCTCCAATGATCGGAAGTTCCGACCAAGGCATCGCGAATCGACGGTGCAATGCGAGCGCAATCACCGGGATGAACATTTTTTTGCCAGAAGCCGATGTCGCACTCAGTTGACGAGCCGTCGTATCCGAGAAGAGAATCGAAACCTTGCGGCCAGGAAAGCGCGCCGCTCTTTACATTCCAATCCCGAACTGCATCGTTTGTAGCCCGGGCAACAATCGCAAAATAATCATCGCGCGGCGGCGAATGACTTTCAGACAGGGTGAGAGCTGTTTTACTTTCATCAGAGATTTGTTCGAGATGAGTTGCGACGAACCGCTCCCGCGAATGCGATTGGGGCGGCGTTTTTGTAATTTGTTCGCCTTCGTCCAGTCGCATGCGTCACAACAATCAAACCCGCGTTGTTAAGAGCTAGTTCCATGCCCCTGAAACTTGTCCACGGATGCGTCCGCGCGGCCATTTACGCAGCGTGATTACGATGAAGAATCACCTAATTCTGCTTGGCCGGGAGCGCCGCGACCGAGGCGGTGGCGACGCTCAGGTCTAGGCCGCGTTCATGCAATCGGTCAAAATTTGAATTGATGGCTGCCGCGAGGACAGAACTGCCGAAAGGATCGGAGATTCGGGCGGAGTCCCGGCGTTTTCGTTCGACCTTGAAGGAGAGGCGGACAAATTTTGTATCTACGCCCAACATTGACAGTTTAAAGAGGCGCTTGTGGGCGAATGGGACGATTCCCTCCACTTCGGTCCATTTCGGGCTGTCCGCCGGAAGAGGTGAATCGGAAACGGCGATTCGAAGTTCGCCGCAGGCAGCTGCGTTTTCGTTCAGGAAGGTGAAACGATCACGCGGCGAATTTTTTGGGAGCTGGATGATGAAAGTTGTTTCCCCTTCGCGCAAAACACAGCTGACGGTATCGTTGTCGACGAACGCGGCGGCCGGCGCATGAGGGGGGAGACGGGTGGCGCTCACGGGAGAAAATTGCCCGTCCGGCGTGATGTATTCGATTTCTGCGCTTTTCCTGGCCGGACTTTCGGCATAGCAGCAATAACCGGCGGCAACAAATCCGACAAAAACGAGTGCAAAAATGACCGGGCAAATCCTGGCCGACTGAGGTTTAATGCGCCGCAAACCGGAACCCATGTAGAAAATAGCAGCTTAGAGCAGGCCAAGCGGCAAAATTTGCGCCCAACGGTCCGTGACATCAGGGTCCGGTTGCCCCGGGCTTTTTAAACGAAACCCGGTAAGATGATTCCTTCGATTTCTCTTGCCTGGGGGAGGGGTTTTCTCGTAAAAGAGAGCACTGAAAGAACTGATAACGAGACACGGAAGTTACGATCTCGAACGGAAGGCAGACGTTGCAGTGGCGGTGCGTCGCCTGCGTGGGATTTTGAATTGGTGAATTGGTACTACAAGCGCTTGAACCTTAACCTGATCAACCTGCCTATGAGTCGTAGTCATGTTGTCTCCTTGCATCGCGATCAGTTCCGGAAATCGATCACGCTTTTGGTCGTGATGGCGATGTTGGTTGCGACCGCGGGCGTTTATGGGCAGGACGCGGTGCGTCCATCATTGGCCGGACAGGCAGCGTCCGAGGCCAGGCAGGAAGATATCTCTCGCATTCCCTACAATTTGCTCCTGGGCCCGGTCCGGTTTCGAGTCGGTGCGACTGTTGGCGCCGAATACAACGACAACGTTAACTACGCCGAAATTAACACGCAGGATGATTTTATTATTACCCCGAGCCTGAGCCTCGACGCGATCTGGCCAATCACCCAGCTCAACACCCTGCGCCTTGATCTTGGCATCGGATACTCCTTTTACCTTGATCATTCTAACTACAACACGAACACCATTTTAATCGCGCCGAAATCGCAGATCGCCTTCGATATTTTTGTAGGCGATTTCCGTATCAACATCCACGATCGGATGCAACTGCAACAGGATCCGATTCAAGAAGGAGCGTTGAGCAACGTGGCAAAGTATGGACGCTTTGAAAATACTGCCGGCATTTCGGTTTTGTGGGATCTG
>Ga0209376_1004311_pt1 | contig 12435 bp, 12 predicted proteins | sample GraSoiAngelo_134_FD_185891 | JGI IMG/M metagenome (GOLD analysis project Ga0209376, IMG submission 185891) | Grasslands soil microbial communities from the Angelo Coastal Reserve, California, USA - 14_0929_05_30cm (SPAdes) (version 2) | ecosystem: Environmental > Terrestrial > Soil > Grasslands ... | reverse complement strand
AAACAAGAACTGGTGATAGCTCGCCTGACTTGGACTAACCAGAGACACCATAGCGATCAAGGCACCATACTCCAACAACACGTGGCAACGTCTGGAACGGGAAATACAGTAGAGAGTTGCTGCGACTACTGAAATACTGAGCAAAGGCCGCAAAAAAAAGAACAGCCAGGACGCATCGAGTATCGGAGCCGGATTCAACAGATCGTCACGAAGAAGGGCGCGCCTCAGAAAAGCCTGAAGCGTGTTCCAGTGAACATTGTACGGGTCCTGAATTTCACCGCGCAGCGTCCTTCCCAGCACCTCCTGCACGTATGTATGGTGCGGCGCCCAACCCATCGCCGCGTATTCAAAGGCGGCCAGCAGGGCGAGCGTGGCGATGGACCACACGAAGGCACGATATTGACGGCGGATAACAAAATACGCCAATAAGAAACCAGGAAAGATCTTCGTTAACGTACCTGCCGCTGTGGCGACGCCGGCGATCAAGGGCCATCGTTCCGACAAAACCACGGCAGACAGCATGAACAATGTCAGAACGACATAGAACTGACCATATGTGAAGTTGTTACCCAAAGCATCCCCGGCCAGCAACGCTATGAGCGTGGCCGCCAGCCATTCCAATCCGGACACCTTTGCGGCCAAATGGATCACCACCATCAATGCGATGATGTTTACAACAGTCCACGCCCGCTTTGCAGCGATCGGGGCAAGGGTCGCCAATGGCCACATGATCATCGCGTTCATTGGCGGAAAGTAGTTGAATAGGGCCGCCGGACGTTCGATGCCTGCTCGTCGCTTCGCGCGTTCAAACCAGAGCGGATTGTAGAGTTGCGTTAGCGGCTCGCCATGACGTACAGCCCACGCTGAGACGTAATAGTTCGGAAAATCGGTGACGATCGTTTGCAACGAAGGAAGAACGTAAAGGAAAATGAGCCGGCTCCCGAAAATCAAAATCGCAGCAGCAATTGCTATACGGCGGGGCGAGAGCATAACCGTGGCTTTTATCACAGTCGAGGTCTTTTGGGCCTCCCAATCAAGTGTGTAAAGATAAACTCCTCTGGAGTCTGCTGTCTTCATGTTCAAAGGGCGGCCCCGACGAGCGTTTAGGCGTTTCAAGCCAACGTTTCGGGGGAGGTCCCCGGCGTCAATTTCAACGTGTACTACCACAGCCAGCGAAAGATTTGGAATGCGCTCGGGCGGGGTGCGCGCTTGAAAAGTAATTATGGTTGCGCGATATTCCCCTCCTCGCAGACCTCGCAGAGGAGGGGTGGCTGCGCAGCCGGGCGCGAAGCGCGAGCGCGATAGCGCGAAGCCGTAATAGTGGTCAGACCGGCACAACGTTTCGCCAGACTGACGATTAATTGAGGCTTCGCCCTATCGGGCTCGCGCTTAGCGCCCGGCGCGCCAGTCAGCGACTGTCGGGCCATCCCTTCTCTGCGAGGAGGGAAATACGCTCTACCCATTCGTCACCATAATTACGAAAAGCAGTACTTAGCAGGGGAGTGGCGCCCATTAATTGATTCACATCTTCGATGACCGCCGACAATCCAGCAATTTGCGAGATGGCCGGCGGTCCGCGAAGCCCCTTCCAAAGATCCTCTACTTTTCAACAAGTTACGGCGGTGACCGGAAATGGTGCAAAATGTTGCGAGTGTTTGATTTGCACGAGGTTAACCGGGGTCGGCGCCGTTATTTCCACAGGGTTATCCACAAGTTCTGTGACGCTCCCAACTGTAGGTCACTTCGGCAGTGCGTAGCGCGGCCGGTACAGCCTATTTGTAAGGTCCAAATGCTCTGGTCCAAGTTGAAGCGGATGGAGCTGGCAAGCACGACTTGATGGTTAGGCTTACACCGCTGAGCAGATCGGCGCTCGACACCGCTTCGTGTGATCGCGCGAAGGCTGTAGGGAGTTGACGCCGTTCCGTGACTCGGCCGCCCGGTGGCAGCCAGTTTTCTGATCATTGAAGTGCACTTTCTGCAAGCCACTGAAGATTTTGATGAGCTAAGATTTGGATCATCTGCAGGAGTGTGAACCATGAGATTCCAACTCTTCGTCGTTCTTCTCGTCGTCCTGTTGACGGTTCCGGCCTTCGCGCAGGTCGATCCCTCGGGTGAATGGGCGCCCCGCTTTCACGAGGATCAACCGGAGCGCATACCGGGACCGGAAATTGGGGATTATCTCGGCTTGCCTATCAATGACGCGGCTCGGCTAAGAGCCGATAGTTGGGATGCTTCGCTGCTGACACTGCCGGAGCATCAATGCAAACCGCATCCTGCAGACTACTCCCCGCGAGGGCCCGCAAATCTGAGGATCACAAAAGAAGTCGATAAAGACTCGCAGGAGATCGTCGCTTTCCATACCCACATCTCATGGCAGGCACCGGAGAGAACGATTTGGATGGATGGGCGCGAGCATCCGCCTGATTTCGCGGCTCATACGTGGCAAGGGTTCTCGACCGGAAAGTGGGAAGGCGACATGCTGACCGTAACAACAACGCACTTAAAGGCCGGCTGGATTCGACGCAATGGTGTTCCTCGCAGCGACCGGGCAACACTCACCGAACACTGGATCCGGCACGGGGACTATCTCACGCTCGTCAGCATCATCAATGATCCGGTGTATTTGACCGAGCCATTCATTCGCACGACAAACTGGGTCCTGGATCCGCGCCAGCAAATCGCGCCATATCCGTGTGACGCCGTTGTCGAAGTCGAGCGGCCGAAGGGAACCGTGCCCCATCATTTGCCTGGAACCAACACGTTCCTGAGTGAATTTCCAAAGAAGCACGGCGTACCGGAGGTCGCAGCAAGGGGTGGTGCGGAAACGACATATCCCGAATATCAGTCGAAAATTCGGCCTTCGGCAAAGTGAGACTGGATATGACTAAGAAACGGGTATTATTCCCCTCCTCGCAGAGGAAGACTGGATACGCCGAGCGAAGCGAGGGCGCAGACGGGGTGGTCAGCTCGGCAACATACTCCGGCCGAACTGACCACCCCGGCGCGCCAGCTTCTATTAAGCTGTCGCGCCACCCCTCCTCTGCGAGCTCTGCGAGGAGGGGAATACTAGCTCTATTCTCTTCCGTCGTATTGCTGGGTCTTTCTACAGGTCTGGCCTGCGCCCAGCGGAATTCCGAAATTCATGTGTTGCATGTCCAGGGAAGCGTCTACATGCTCGTCGGGGCGGCCGGCAACATCGCCGTGCAGGTTGGCAAGGACGGGGTCTTGCTTGTGGATACGGGCGGAGCCCAAATGACGGATCAGGTACTTGCCACGGTGAAGCAGCTTGCGAAACCTATCACGAACAGGCCGATTCGATACATCATCAACACGCATTTTCATCCGGACCACACCGGAGGAAACGAAAAGCTGCGAGCTGCCGGCGCCACCATTACCGGCGGTAATGTCGCAGGCAACATCTCCGATGCAACGGAAGGCGCGGCGCTCTTCGCGCATGAAAATGTGATGAAACGGATGAGCGCGCCTACCGGTTCGGCGGCTCCACGCTCCTCGGGTGCGTGGCCGACCGACACGTACTTTGGCGATAAAAAAGAAATTTTCTTTAACACCGAAGCCATTCAATTGTTTCACCCGAACTCCGCGCATACCGATGGGGATAGCATCGTGTTCTTTCGCCGCTCGGATGTAATCAGCACCGGCGACATTTTCATGACGACAAACTATCCGGTCGTCGACCTGCAGGCCGGTGGCAGCATTAACGGCGTCATTGACGCGCTGAATTTCATCCTCGACCTCACGATTCCTGCAGAGAAGCAGGAAGGAGGAACGATGGTGATTCCGGGTCACGGCCGCTTGTGTGATGAAGCCGATGTCGTCGAGTATCGTGACATGGTCACGATCATTCGAGACCGCATTCAGGACCTGATCAAGAAAGGTATGACGCTGGAACAGGTGAAGGCCGCGAAACCCACGCGCGACTACGATCCGATGTATGGCTCAACAACCGGTTTCTGGACCACCGAAATGTTCGTCGAGGCGGTATACAAGAGTCTCAGCACAAAAAAGTAGTGTTCAGCTGTCCTGGATTATGTCGATCCCACGCTGTAGCGGCCGTCTAAATGAAGATGTGAACGAATTACGCTGGTGTGTCATTCCCCTCCTTGCATCACTGCAAGGAGGGGTGGCTGCGTCATCAAGAAAATGTTGCGAAGCCACCGAAGCTGATGCAGCCGGGGTGGTTTTCCTTTGTGTTTTCAATGGAAAAACCACCCCGGCCGCGCGATCAGCAGATGCTTCGCGGCATTTTATTAATCGCTCGGCCTCCCCTCCTTGCGGTGATGAAAGGAGGGGAATCACGCTCGATTCCAATTCGCTCACACTTTCTATGACCGCCGGCATTCTTTCGGACCCAAAACCGCTTATAGAGCATTCGTTTCAGAAATGCCTTTAGCGCTGACCGTCAGCCTCGTTGTTCTTGCGGTTCTTGTCGTGGTTGGATTCCTTGTTTACCTGCTCAACCGTCTCAACCGGCCCTAGGCTAGAACGGATTCCCAAGGAACGGCAACATGTGTCCGAAAAACAGCACTCCCACCCAGAGGAATATCGCGGAGGCAGCGGCCAATTTCGCGAACGCCGGCGCATCGTCGCCGGGGCCCACGGACCAAGGCTCCTCCATCAGCAAAAAGTAGAGTGCGTTAATCCCAGCGAGGATAACAAACGCAATCTTCCAATGAAATGAAGCGTTCCTGATGTACTGTTCGGGACTGGTGATGAAAAATACCATTCCGGTGATGAGATTCATGCCGAATCCCAAAATCCCAAGTGGCAGCAACTGATACAAGGCAGCAAAGGAAAACTTCTTCGCCATACCGAGCAGGCGCAGATCGACCATCAGGACAACCGTGAACAACAGGCTGAGGCCGATTAGATGAAGCGTCTTGCACGCCGGCCAAACCCACGAATGGCCGCGGACGAACAAACCTATCGACCTGGCAATATCGGGGACATTGCTGACTTCCACCGGCGCGCCTACTTGCTCTGACTGAATTTCGAGATGCCGGATTTCCCCGCCGAGGTTCGAAGCTTTCGTCATAACGGTGAACGTTACAATCCCGACAACGAAGACGGCCGCGACATTCCAGTTCGCGGTGCATCGGACGATGCGGAAATACCAAAGTCCCAGCCAGGCCATGAACCCTGTGATCTCTATAAGGACAAATCCCCAAAATGCCGCTCCTTCGTGGGTACGGATTGCCGCTTGAGATAGATCCGTCCGATTTTCGAGCGCCGCCTGGGCCGCATTTCCGGTGAGATAAGCCGCAATGGTTATGAGTGCTGCGAGGAATAACACAACGAGGCTTGCGCGTTTGAGTTCCTCTTTCTTGACCGCGATGGCTACCGCCAATAGGCCTAGACCAACGGCAAGACCGATCATCGGAAAATGATTCAACACGAGATGCAGGTGCGCCGGGTTCATCGATGACCCCCTCGCGACTGACTATCCGATGTCGCGGCCGCCGACATATATCATCAACCGGCCCGCCGTAATTGCGGCCAACCAAAAGAATAGCGATGTAGCGGCGAGAAGCTTCGCCTGTGCAGGAAGCGGTGCTTTATCGATAGCCGGATCGCGAAGCACTCGATTCCTGAGGAGGCGCAAATTGATCAGGGCGAGAGCAATGAATACCATCTTGACGTAGAAATCCGGATTCGTCAGTGTCCTCGTCGCGTCGGCGATCACAAGGACAACACCGGTCGCCGCATTGACCCAGAACCCGATCCACAATAGTGGTATGAACCTCTCCATGGGAGCCAGAGGCAGCGCCGGGGCAATTCCGAGAATCCGGAGAGCGATTCCGGCGCTAATCCCAACGACGACGCCCATTCCAATCGTGTGAAGGAGCAGGACGCTGGGAAACGCGAATATAGAACTCGATTCACGGATCCACTCGGAGAATCCCAACTGCTCCAGCCGAAGTAAAAAATCCATCAGAATGATCTGACTGCCAAGGGAATTAGCCACAAAAAGGCTTAGCGCGGCAAAGCCGCAACCGAATATTCCCCTCCTCGCAGAGGAGGGGTGGCGCGCAGCTTAATAGAAGCTGGCGCGCCGGGCGCGAAGCGCGAGCCCGATAGGGCGAAGCCTCAGTTACGCGAAGCGCGAGCCCGATAGGGCGAAGCCTCAATTAATGGTCAGTTCGGCGAAATCGAGGGGATGCCGGTCTGACCACTATGACGGCTTCGCGCTATCGCGCTCGCGCTTCGCGCCCGTCTGCGCCGCTGTGGTGGCTTCGCGACATTTTATTTGTGGCGCAGCCACCCCTCCTCTGCGAGGAGGGGAATGCGCTAGGCGTAAAATCTTGCCAAAAAAACAACAAAGCACAGACTTGCTACACAAAGAACACAAAAATCTTTCTGTCGTTTGTGCCTCTTTGTGGCTAAGTTCCCTCCTATTTTGTGCCGCGCGGCACAGGTCTGCCGAACTTGGCGGCGTCGATCGTGACGTTAGGCTGAATTTCAGTCAACGTGTATTCTTCTCGACCGCTGATCCATCCATACGTGAACTTGAAAGGCATCATGACTCCTGCTACGGGGCGATAATCCGAATAGTCCCATTGCGTGGGAACACGTCCCATCGCCGAGGTGGCGTAGCGTATGACGCGTCGCAGCAGGCCGGACTGTTTATCGAAATAGAACGTCGCGACCATACCATTAGCGCCGGTGCCTTGCACGACATAAACATCCCGGCCTTCAATCGTGGCTGGAAAACTGGCGCGCCAATTAGGTATGGATTGCTTGATTCCGCCAGGAAAAGAGAGTTGGGCGTCCAGCTTTTCCCCTTCTAATGCACTCCCGTTCAATGGATACAAACCAACTACGGTAAGCGGCAACAGGACCCATCCGGCCCGGCCGTCGAAAGTCCTGATCAGGTCTCCTTCTCGTTGATGGACAATCATCGCGATTTGGTTCGGGGCCTTTGCGTAGATTTCCGCAGGATCCGTGTTGACCTCGCCAAACAACATGCTCGTCCCTTTGGCGACATAACTGGTCAACACTGCCAGCCGCTGGGCGCCGCCGAGTGCCTGAATGTATTTGTCGAAGATTTGATCAGCAGTGGGAACGCTGCCTGCGGCAGCAGCCGGAAGAACGTCAGCGGGATAAAGAATCGGCTCACCATAGACCATATCGATCGGTGGAGTAGACGAAGGGCTCTGACTCCCGCGATGACAGGTCCAGCACGTCACGACGTTGCGTCCGTTAAAATTGTCACGATTGATGGCATTCACCATCTGCACCATGCGGCGCGCGACTTGTTTGCGCGGAGGATCGGCCTCCCATCTCGGGTTGGAACCACCCGCTCCCGTATGACAATCCCCACAGCAGACGCTCAGGGCAGCGGAAAAGAGTCCCATCGTCCCCATGAACTCATCTACAGGGATGCCCTTCAACACCTGGATGTTCTTGAACGCCTCCTCCGACATCTGAGGCCGTGCCGCAGCCGCGGCCTGACCTTGCGCCAGGGCCATGCCCGCAAAGAAGGGCGCGCTGCTCCAGGCGGTCTGGGTCGGACGAGCAAATGAAGGATTCGATGAACGTTTGGTGAGATTCACACCACTTGTTACGAATACGATGCTGATCAACCAGACTGCTGCACCGGTAATGATTACTTGTTTCCGTCGCAAGCTCATCGAAGCCTCCTGTAAATTGAATCCAGCACGCTAACACGTGAAGCGGCCTGATTCAAGGAACGTAGTAATTGGTTAGCCCGTCGGTTTGAACTGTAGTGGCGCTCTATAAAGAAGTGAACGAATTACGCTGGTGGATTATTCCCCTCCTTGCGGTGATGCAAGGAGGGGAATGCGCTCGATTCCAATTCGTGCACACCTTCATTGAGCGCCGTTACACTCAGCACCTCAACCATTACCCTCTGCCCAGCGCGGCTTTGACCCGCTCGGGCGTAAACGGGATCTGGCGGATGCGAGCGCCCGTGGCGTCGAATATTGCGTTGCCGATGGCTGCGGCCGTGACGGTCACCGCCGTTTCGCCGGCTCCTGCGGCGTGAGCATCGGGACGATTGATGAGCACGGTTTCGATCTTCGGAATTTCCGCCCCGACAGGGAGAGGACGATACGTGCGCCAATCGATGGAGGTTACCTTCTGATCGTCCCACATGACCTCTTCATTCAGAGTGCGGCTGATGCCGTGTAGCGCGCCTCCCTCGAGCTGATTTCTCAATCCATCGGGATTCGAAATTGGCCCCACATCATTCGCAATAACGAGCCGCTTCACGGCAACGCGACCGGTATCCTGATGAACGTCCACTTCGGCGACGATGGCGCAATAGCCGTTGTCGCCCTCGTACAAGACACACGCGATGCCCCTGCCGCTGGCAATGCCGGACCGCCGGGCGCCGTTTCGCGGCGATGGGCGGGTATCCCAATTAGCGGCTTTCGCTGCGCGCTTCACCACGTCCATCAATCGCGGATCGCTCAAGTGACGCAGGCGATACTCCACAGGATCGGCTTTCACCTCCGCTGCAACTTCGTCGATGAATGATTCGTGAGCAAATGTATTCTGCAGCCGCGCCGGCGAGCGCAGCGGCCCAGTCCAGAACGGCGACACGACATCGTGCGACAGAACGCGTTCGCTCGGCACCTTACCCGTACCGCCGCTCTTTCCATTGACCGTCCCGGTAACGTAAGACGGCACGGCGTTATTGCCGTTCGCGAAGTTCGCCGGGTCCGGCGCAGGTGTTCTGGCCGCGAATGCGGCCGGGGGAAAACCCGCGAGGAATCCCGTAACGACGTTTCCAGGATTTGTCATGCCCGGACGGTTGCCCAATGTAGGCGACCACGCCTCGTAGTCCCACGCGACGATCGTCCCCATCTCATCGACACCGATACGCTGGTCGATCGCAAAGGCAAGGCCGTAGTTTTCCCACGCCATCTCGTCCTTGCGCGTGAGCTGGACACGCACCGGCCTTCCGGCGGCTTGCGAGAGAAGGGCGGCATCATAGGAGACCGTATCCGCGCCATTGCATCCATAACAGCCCGATCCCATTTTGAAGATAATGTGAACATTTTCGAGTTGTAGCCCAAGGACCATCGCCATCGTGCTGCGGAGCGGATATACCGCTTGAGTGGCCGACCAGACCGTTGCCTTCCCATTCTGCACATCTGCAACTGCGCAAGAACTTCCAATCGAGCCGTGCATTTGATATGGGTACAAATAAGTCGCATTCATGACCTTCGCCGCGCTCGCAAGCTTCGCATCGATATCTTTCGAGTTCACGGCTAAGGTATCGCGAGTGGGTTTGTTGTTTCGCAAATAGTCGTGGATCTCGCTGTGCTTTGGCAATCCCGTACCGGATGTCCACACGGCTTTCAGCTTATTCGCCGCTTGAATGGCCTGCCACGGCTTCTGAGCAACTACACCGAGGAAATTCTTTTTCACGACAACTTTCACGACTCCGGGGAGATCTCTTACGGAGTTTTCATCGACACTGATCAAAGACGATCCGACTGCCGGAGGGCGCACTACCTGCCCGTGAAGCATTCCAGGGACGCGCACGTTGTGAACGTATTCGAACTCGCCCGTCGCCATGGCCGGTATTTCAATGCGCGGCACGGGAGTTCCGAGAATCGTCCAATCCGATGCCGGCTTCCGTTTGGCGCGAGTATCGAGCGTGAGATTGAATTTCTTTCCGCCGATGATCTCGCCATAGCTGACGTTTTTTGTTGCATCCGATTTCGCGCTGATGATGCCGTCCCTGGCGGACAGTTGATCCGCGGGGATACCTAAACGGGTTGCAGCAAGCCGGGTGAGCGTCTCCCGGGCGGTCGCGCATGCGAGAGCCAATGAGCCCTGATTGAAGTTCGTCGGATGCGATTGCGCTCCCGAAGTGGTTCCTTGATCTGGGGTAATTTCGGTGTCGCATTGGATCAGCTTCACGCGGTTCAACGGAACAGAAAGCTCTTCTGCCACGAGTTGGGTTTGCGCGGTGTAGAGCCCATGGCCCAGCTCGCATTTGCCGGTGAAAGCGGTAACGCTGCCATCGGCGTTGATGGACAACCACCCATCGAGTTGATTGCTGCTGGCTCCATCGAGGCGCTGGGAAAACAGCGATTCTGGCGCCAGACTAAAGGTCACCACCAAGGCACCACCGGTTTTCAGGAAAGTCCTTCGATTGATGGGATTGATGCGATTCATGCTTTCACCCCCTGAGCGTAGCGTTTAATCGCCCGCATCATGCGCGTATGCGTATGGCACCGGCAAAGCACCCCCGACAGCGCCTGCTGAATGTCGGCATCGGATGCTTTGGGATTCCGGTCCAGGTAGGCTTTTGCGGTCATAATCACGCCGCTGAGGCAAAAGCCGCACTGCACGGCCTGCTCATCGATGAACGCTTTTTGAATCGGGTGCGGCTTCGCGCTCGATCCCAGACCTTCCAGCGTCGTGATCTCCGCTCCCGCGACATTCGATACCGGCGTGATACACGACCGGATTGCCTGACCTTTGACAATGACAGTGCAACAGCCGCATTGGCCAAGTCCGCAGCCGAATTTCGGGCCGCGGAGTTCCAGATCGTCGCTGAGGACATACAGCAGCGGCGTCGCTGGATCGGCGTCCAGTGTGTGTGTACGGCCGTTTACCTTTAGAGTAATCATGCTCGACCTCCGTTAACCCTCTCCCTCTGGGAGAGGGCAGGGTGAGGGTTTCAAGATTCGCCGAAACTTGCGACCCTCACCCGGCGCTTTGCGCCGCCCTCTCCCAGAGGGAGAGGGATTAGCTACTTCGCAGTACACGGTTGAGGATTCCATCCCGCAGCATCCGCCTGCTTTCTGAAATGCGTGCTCGTGATGAATTCCTGATTGAGGTACGTTGGATCATGAACGACAGTCGTGACGATGAGCCACGTATCGCCATTCGGCTCTGTGGTGCGATCGTAATATTCCGTCACAACCGCCTTTTCACTGTACGGAACGCCGTTCTTTCTGAGGTATCCCGCGCGCATCCCGGTCGTCACAACCTTCAGAGAACCGCCGGAAGGCGCACCGCGGCCTCGCCCTCCGCCGGGCATTTCCCATGACGCCACCGAATTCCCCTGCCAGTTCCGAGGAGTTGGTGGTGGCTGAAGCTCGCCGAAATGAAAAAGGCGCGTCTGTTCGCCGGAGTCCATTTCGACCTTCAACGTCGTATCGTTCTCCCACGTGATATGCACGCGCCCCGGCACACGCATGATGGCCGGAGCGCCGTACGATTTGCATTGCTCCCCCGCTGCCTCGTCTTTAGCCGGATCCCACTGATTGCCGACGCGAATGCCTTCCTGGTTTAGAGGCACGCTCGCAAAATCGCCTTTCGGCGGAGTGACCATGCGGAAACGCCAGTCTTCGGTAACAATCGATACCCAGTACCCTGTCAAGTCGAGCGGCGCCATCGCCCGCGGTGTTTGCGGCGGCTGGGGAGCCTGGCCGCGAGCCTGGGCCAAAAGATTTGCGGACGTCAGTGCCAGAACAAAGGCCGTCAGGGAAACGAGTTTGTACTTCATCGCCCTGGAATTGTAATACGAAACTTGGAGTGGAGCGCACACCCGGGACTCCTCCACGGCCACCGCGCTGCCTACCGTTTCCGAGCGGGAGTCCAATGACTGCTGCCGCGCCCATCTCTTCAACAGCGAAAGCCGCTCGGCTATTGAGCAAACGAACACCTTGTCGTTCGTCGGTTCCGCGGGTCCTCGGGATCCGAGCCACACAACCGCTTTCCGTTTGACGTTGAGACCTTTGTAATCGTTGTGCGCCGGGCTGAGATTCAGTAATACGTCCTTTTCATACCCGCGCGAGCGTAAAGAGCCCTGCACCATAAGGTGCGTGCCTTTCGCGATGTTGTTCGCGTGCTCAGCAACGACGCTGTGCCACTCGGTGCGGCTTTGCCATTCGCTGTCACCGTTCTTCCACGACTCGTTCCTTGTCACCAATATCCGTGGATTCTCCAATCCCGATCTCCGAGACACGCTCAAGGACTCACCACACCTGAAAGATATCGCGGATCCACGTCGGAAAAGCGCCAAGGTCACACGTATCTTCAACCGCTGTCATGCTCACGGACTGATTGCCAAGATCCCTCACTCTCGGCGCTGGCGCGTAACCAAACAAGGCAGGATCGCCATGACTGCTTCGATTCAATTGCGGGATATTCAATTCCCGATCACTCATATGAAGCTCACTGCATGACCCGAAAACTTCTCTGCGAAAAGCGGAGAATGTACGAACAAAAGATCTATCCTCTGAAACTGCCCGGGAACGGACGAACAATGGCGCGAGCAAATCTGGAGTAACTCGAGCAAATCTGCAATGGCGCGAGCAAATCTTGGAGGGCAGGCGGCTAGACCCTTTCCCCGTGTCTTCTTTGTGAAATGCGAAGAAGATTTCTGAAAACGCCTGCAACTAAGATTAAGCGGCAGGTCGGGAATACAGC
>Ga0209376_1004310_pt1 | contig 12435 bp, 7 predicted proteins | sample GraSoiAngelo_134_FD_185891 | JGI IMG/M metagenome (GOLD analysis project Ga0209376, IMG submission 185891) | Grasslands soil microbial communities from the Angelo Coastal Reserve, California, USA - 14_0929_05_30cm (SPAdes) (version 2) | ecosystem: Environmental > Terrestrial > Soil > Grasslands ... | reverse complement strand
GGCACCGAGGACGTGAAGTTCGTGGTCGAGGTCATGGCCGAGACCGGTGCCGAGCCCGTGTACTCGATGGGCGACGACATCCCGATCGCGCCGCTCGGGCGCACGCCTCGCCGCGTGTACGGCTACCTGCGCCAGCGTTTCGCGCAGGTCACCAACCCCGCCATCGACCCACTGCGCGAGAAGGCCGTGATGTCGCTGCGCGTCCTCCTCGGCTCCCGGCGGGGCACGCTCGAGCCGGAGGGCGGCGCCGACCGCGAGCTGCTCCGCCACCACCACCCCGCGATCCCGGCCGGGCGCACACAGGGCACACTTTTGACCGACGCGAAGGTCCTTGAGCTGGAGTCGCCGGTCCTCGGCGCGGCCGAGCTTGCGCGCGTGCTCGAGAGCGCGACCGTCATCGACGCGACCTACTCGCCGCACGAGTCGCTGCGCGAGGCGCTGCACCGCCTGCGCGACGAGGCGTCGCGGGTCGAAGGGGTGGTCGCCCTCAGCGACCGCCGCCAGGAGCCACACCGCATCCCGGTGCCCATGGCGCTCGCGGTCGGCGCGGTGCACTCCCATCTGCTCGAGACCGGTCGCCGCATGGTCACCGACATCGTCGCCATCGCCGGCGACGCCGTCGACGTCCACGACGTCGCCTGCCTGATCACGATCGGGGCGACCGCGGTCCATCCGTACCTTGCCTTCGCGACCGTCGGCGACGAGGCCGCGCCGCGCTACCGCAAAGCGCTCGAGGCCGGCCTGCTGAAGGTGATGGCCAAGATGGGCATCTCCTGCGTCACGAGCTACCGCGGGGCCGAGGTCCTCGAGGCGCTCGGCCTCGGCGCGGAGGTCATGGAGCTCTGCTTCCCCGCGGTGCCGTCGCGCATCGGCGGCGCGAACCTCGACGACATCGAGCAGTCCGCGCGCACGCGGCCGCCGGCGATGGCGGACCACGGTCGTGTCCGCTTCCGCAAGGCAGGGGAGCACCACGCCTACAACCCGGTCGCGGTGCGGGCGGCGCAGAAGGCGGCGCAGACCGGCGACGCCGCGGCTTACGCCGAGTGGCGCCGCCTGTCCAGCGCGGGCTCAGGCGAGGCGCAGTCGCTGCGCGAGCTGCTGGCCTTCAAGGAATGTACGCAGCCGGTTCCGCTCGAAGACGTGGAATCGGCGACCGAGATCGTCAAGCGTTTCGTCAGCACCGCGATGTCGCTGGGCGCGCTCTCCCCCGAGGCCCACGAGGCGCTCGCCATCGCCATGAACCAGGTGGGCGCGCGCTCCAACTCGGGCGAGGGCGGCGAAGACCCCGACACGTACGACGACGACCCGGACCTCGATAGTCGCGACTATCAAGGCATTTCCGATACGAGAACCCCGGATAGTCGCGACTATCACGGCTTTTCGCAGGCCAGAACGCCGGTTAGACGAGACAACCGCGTCAAGCAGGTCGCCTCCGCCCGGTTCGGAGTCACCCCCCGCTACCTCAAGCGCGCCGACGAGCTGGAGATCAAGATCGCCCAGGGCTCCAAGCCCGGCGAGGGCGGCCAGCTCCCCGGCCTGAAGGTGACGAGCCTCATCGCGCGCCTCCGCCACGCGCAGCCGGGGATGCAGCTGATCTCCCCGCCGCCGCACCACGACATCTACTCCATCGAGGACCTGGCCCAGCTCATCCACGACCTGAAGACGGTGAACCCGCGTGCGCGGGTGGGCGTCAAGCTCGTGTCGGAGGCGGGCGTCGGCACCATCGCCGCCGGCGTCGCCAAGGCCCGGGCCGACTACATCCTCGTGTCCGGCCACGACGGCGGCACCGGCGCATCGCCACTTTCCTCGATCAAGAACGCCGGCTCCCCCTGGGAGCTCGGCCTCGCCGAGACCCAGCAGGTGCTGGTGGCAAACCGCCTGCGCGAGCGCGTCAGCCTGCGCACCGACGGCGGCCTGCGGAACGGCCGCGACATCGTCGTCGCCGCGCTCCTCGGCGCCGAGGAGTTCGGCTTCGGCACCGGCCTCCTGGTCGCACTCGGGTGCGACATGGCGCGGCAGTGCCACCTCAACACATGCCCGACCGGCATCGCTACCCAGCGCGAGGACCTGCGCGCCAAGTTCGAGGGCCGGCCGGAGCACGTGGTCAACCACCTTTTCCTGCTCGCGGGCGAAGTGCGTGAGCACCTGGCTCGGCTGGGGGCGCGCTCCCTCGACGAGGTCGTGGGCCGCGTCGAGCTGCTCGAGCAGGTGGAGGGTGCCAGGCTCGACCTCTCGTTTGTCCTCGCGCCGACCGACGCGACCCTTCCCCGGCGACGGGCGTGGCCCCGCAACGGTGATGTTCCCGCGCCGGCGCCCGTCGAGGGGCCGATCGACAACTCCCACCGCACGGTCGGCGCCGCCTTCGCACCCGGCGAGCGGCGCCACTACGTCGGCAGCGCCGGCCAGAGCTTTGGCGCGTTTCTCGACCACGATGTCGAGCTCTCGCTCGAGGGCCAGGCGCAGGACTACGTCGGCAAGGGCATGGGAGGCGGCGTGATCGCGATCCGGCCGTTCGCGGCGGGCGCCGCGGAAGACGACGCCGCCGTCCTGGCCGGCAACACCATCGCCTACGGCGCCACCGGCGGCCGGCTCTTCATCGCCGGACGCGTGGGCGAGCGCTTCTGCGTCCGCAACTCGGGCGCGGTCGCGGTGGTCGAGGGCGCGGGCGACCACTTCTGCGAGTACATGACCGGCGGCGTGGCGGTGGCGCTCGGCCCCGTGGGCTGGAACGCCGGCGCCGGCATGACCGGAGGCGTGGCCTATGCAGTCGAATGGAGGCAGTTGAACCCCGACAGCGTGGTCGCGCGCGAGGTGCCACCGGAAGACGCGGACGAGCTGCGCGCGCTGGTCGAGGAGCACCACCGGCGCACCGGCAGCGCCCGGGCGGCTGCCATGCTGGCGAGCTGGGAGCAGGCGTTGAGGACGTTCCGCCAGATCGTGCCGATCGCAGTGGCGCAGCCGCCGGAGCCCGCGCCCACGCCCGCCGAGGAGGGCTCCAGAGAGCCGCGCCTGGCGTAGTCTGGGTCGCATGAAGCGACTCGCTTTAGTTGCGGTCTCGGTCTTTGTCCTCGCCGGCTGCGGCGCGTTCGGCACGGCCAGCGCGCACACGCTGTCTCTCGCCTACAAGGCGGGCGACACCTACAAGTACAAGCTGCACGCGTCGTCGAAGCAGACCGTGACCACAAGCGAGATCTCGTTTCCGCTCAACTTCGACATCAGCGCCGATGAGTCGATCAAGGTCAAGTCGGTCGACTCCTCGGGCACAGCCGACCTGGCGATCACGTTGAGCAACCTGACCATGAAGTCGGCGATGGGAGGAGTCAGCAACACCACCACCGGCGTCCCTGCACAGACGATCAACGTCCAGGTCGGAGCCGACGGGCGCTTGGTCAGCGTGGAGGGGAACCAGCTCCCGGGCGGCACGCCGATGCAGGCGTTCTCAGGGCTTGGCGGCGGTTTCTTCATCACCGCGGTGCTGCCCGCCAAGGCGGTCAAACCGGGCGACACGTGGACGAAGGATTACGACCAGGCCAACCCGAACGGCACCGGCGGCGCGCACGTGACGAGCAAGAGCACGTACCTGCGCGACGAGTCACTGAACGGTATCACCGCGGCCGTGGTCGAGACCAAGAGCACGATGACCATCGACATGACGTTCGGCGACTCATCGCCATCCTCCGAGATGGGCATGTCGGGGCTGACGATGAAGGGCACCGTGACCACCGACGTCACGACGTGGATCGACCCCGACGGCCACCGCGTCATGAAGACGCACTCGACCGCGGCGGACGACGCGACCATCGATCTCAAGCTCCCCCCGACGCGGCTTTCCCCTCCGGCGACGGCGGGGCCCGGCTTCAGCGGTCCCATGAGCGCCAAGGGCGAGGCGACCACGGACCTGACCCCTGTCTGAGCCGAGCGCCGTCCGCGAGGCGCTCGAGAAAGAGCGCAAGGTCGAGCAGGAGTTCGTCGAGCGCGCGCGGCAGTCGGAGAAGGCGCCCAAGGGGTGGCCCGCCGCGCTGTTGATGTTCCACCTCGGCATGTGGCGCGAGCGCATGCGCAACGCGCTCACGGAGATCGCCGAGGGCGGCGAGCAGACGACGGTCCCGCCCGCCGTGGACGAGGTCAACCAGGTCAACGACGCCGAGCTGGCCAACGGCATCGGCACGCCTCTGGCCGACGCGGCGGCGCGCTGCGATCACCTCTTGTCCGAGATCGCCGAGCTCTACGCCAAGCTCGGCGAGCGGCCCATCCGCTGGAACGAGTCGAAGACGACCACGGTCGCGGTGCTGCGCAACAGCTACACGCACCCCCGCCTGCACATCTACCAGTACCTGGTGGAGAACGGCGAGACGGAGAGGGCGCGCAAGCTCTTCGAGGAGGCGGTCGCCGACATGAAGGCCGCGCAGGCGCCCGACTTCGTCATGGGCGTGGTGCTCTACAACCTTGCGACCGTGCGCGCCCAGGAGGGACGCAAGGACGACGCTCTCGATCTGCTGCGGGAGGCGATCGCCCACCGGCCCGACGCCCGGGCCAACGCGGCGGGGGACTCGGACTTCGGCGACCTGCGCGAGGACGCGCGGTTCGTGGAGCTGACTAAGGCCTAGCCGCCTCCGCGATGCGGTCGAGGACGCGCATGTTCGCGATCGACTCGCTCAGCGGGATCGCCACCGGCCGGTCGTGCAGGACGCTGTCTCCGAAGGACTCGACCATCAGGCGGTAGGGATCGTGCGGGTCGCGGTAGGCGCTGAAGGGCTTCACCCTGGTGAGCACGCCCGCTCGCGTCACGACCTTCAGCGCCTGCTCCTCGGGCGACTCGAGGCTGGCCCAGACCGACGACGTGGTGGCGCCGGGAAAGGTGAGCAGGCTTGCGATGCTCACGTCCACGTCGTGCTCGAAACGACCGCGGGCCGCGACCTCCACCGGCTCGCCGAGGATCCACCTCGAGACGCTGACCGTGTAGCACCCGACGTCGAGCAGCGCACCGCCGCCGAGGTTGGGCTGCAGGCGGATGTCGCCGTCGTGTTTGGCCGTGAATCCGAACGTCGCCTGGACGTGGATCGGGTCGCGAACGCCCTCCACGAACTCCCTCATCGCGGGATGGAATCGATACATGAACGCCTCCATCAGGTGCCTGCCGGCGCGCTCCGCCGCGGCCGCCATCTCCTCTGCCTCGGCGGCGTTGAGCCCGATCGGCTTCTCGCACAGAACGTGCTTCCCCGCCTCGAGCGCGCGGACCGTCCACTCCCTGTGCAGGCTGTTCGGCAGCGGGTTGTAGACCGCGTCGACCTCGGGGTCGGCGAGCAGGGCGTCGTAGGAGTCGACGATCCGCACGCCGGGGTGCGGCTCCAGCATCTGCCGCGCGCGCTCCGCGCTCCGGCTGGCCATGGCTACGAGCCGGCCGTTGTCAGACTCGGCGATGGCGGCGAGCACGGCGCGGCGCGCGATGTTCGCCGCCCCGAGGATGCCCCAGCCGAGGCGGCGGGTCGCTATATGTCCACCATCAGCTGCGCGCCGTCGCGCTTCAGCGATTGCGTCGCCGCCTCCATGATGGCCACGTTCCGCCTCGCCTCCTCGGGCGGGACCGCGAGCGGCTCTCCCCACGCGAGGTGGTCGGCCAGGTTGCGGTAGAAGCCATGCTCGTCGCGCGCGGGCAGGGACAGGCGCTCCTCCCCCGCGCGCGTGAACACGGTCACCCGGGCCGGGAGATCGGCAGGCACGTCCGCGTCGGCCCAGTCGCCGACGATCGCGCCCCGCGTGCCGAGCAGGTACCACTTGGGCTTGCGCGCCGCGGCGATGCCCGACTGCAGGAACGTCGCCTGCTGCCCGCCGGCGAACGTGAGGTCGACGCGAACCTGGTCGTCGTTGGTCACGTCGTGCCACACCCGCTTGTGCGCGTTCGCGGTCACGGATTGCACGCGCTCGTCGAAGAGCTGGAGGATCCAGTCGAAGTAGTGCGACCCCCAGTCGTATACCGTGCCCCCAGACACCGGTTCGTGGCTGTGCCAGAAGTCGCATGGATGGTCGTAGCCGCCGATGAAGGACTCCATGTAGAAAGGCTCGCCGGCACGGCCGGACCGCGCGGCGTCCCGCAGCGCGACGTAGTCGGGGTCCCAGCGCCGGCTCTGGTAGACCGTGAGGACGCGACGCTGTGACGCGGCCGCGTCCATCATCCGGTCCGCGTCCTCGACCCTCACGGCGAATGGCTTCTCGCAGACGACGTGCCTGCCCGCGTTCAGGGCCGCGAGCACAGGGCTAGCGTGGTCGCTCGGAGGCGTGCCGACGACCACCAGCCCGACGTCGGTGTCCTCGAGCAGCTCGTCCTGGCCGGCAAACGTGCGCAAACCCCAGTCGTGCGCGGCCGCCTCTCGCCTCTGAGGGTTGAGGTCGCAGACGGCGGCCAGGCGCAGACCGCTCGTGGCCGCGACCGAGGCTGCGTGCTCGCGCCCGATGGCGCCGTAACCGATGAGGCCGACGCCGACCGCCGGCGCGGCGGTGCGCCCGGCGGCGAACAGAAGTAGGCGGGCGAGCAGCTTCGCGTAGGTACTACTGCCGTCGTCGCGCAGGCCGAGATAGACGAACCGGCCCTTGCCGAACGGTCGCTCGTAGACGACGACCTGCTCGGTGAAGCGCCAGCTGGCGCGCGCGAGGACGGTCGCCCCCGCAGGCGGCGGCCCCTCCGAGACGTAGAGCCTGTCGCGAATCCTCCACTCCGGGTCCAGTCGCTGCGTGACGGGGTGCTCGCGGTCGGGCCGGACGATCAGCTCGGTCTCGGGTCCCGGCAGGGCCGGAACCCAACCCGCCAGCTCGCGGATGGCCTCGTCCCCCGACCAGGCCGCGAGCGTTCCGCCGGCGAGGACGAGGCCTCCTCCTCGACGGACGAAGCTGCGGAGGGCAGAGGCCTGGCGCTCGCTCGGGCGGCGTTCGGTCGCTGCGAGCAGAACTTGCTCGCCGGCGGCGACGATCGCGAACCGGCGGGGGTCGAGCGAGGTCCTCTCGTCGGCGAGGATGCGGACGGAGACCATCTACGCGGCCTTGCCCTGTGGCTTCCTGGCCGCGCGCCCCAGCACCTCATGGACCTGCTCGGCGGCGCTCGCCCATGTGTAACCCTTCGCCCGGCGGCGACCCTCCTCGCCGAGCTTCCTGCGCAAGCCCTCGTCGGCGAGCAGCTTCTCCAGGCTGGTGGCGATCATCTCGGTGTCCTCGGCGTCGACGATGATCGCCGCGCCGAGGCCGAGCTCCGGAAGCGCACCCGTCGAGCCGACGACCGCCGGCACCCCATGCGCCATGGCCTCGAGCAGCGGCAGGCCGAAACCCTCGTACAGGCTGGGGAACGCAAGCACCGACGCCGACTCGTACAGGGCGGTAAGCGTCGGCTCGTCGACATGCCCGAGGTAGCGCACTCCGGGCTCGGCGGCGATGCGCTTGAGGGTGTCGCCGTAGGCCCAACCGCGCCGCCCCGCGATCACGAGCTGGGGCACGCCGGGACGGCCGTTGATGATGAACGGGACCGCGCCGCGACCGCGGAGCTGCCGGTACGCGGCCAGGAGCCGCGGATAGTTCTTGCGCGGCTCGACGCTGCCCACCGCGAGGATGAATCCGGGCTCGACGCCGTCGGGGAGCGGAGCGGCCGGCGCAGAAGAAGGCACTCCCTCGGGAATCACCTTCGTCTTCTCCTCGAGTTCACGCGCGGGGTAGTAGCGCGACAGATCCTTGCGCGTGGTCTCGGAGGGGACGATGACCGCCCCGGCCTGGCGCAGCGCGCGCGGCAGCACCGCGCGAAAGTACACACGCTGCTGCCACGGCACCTCGGAGGGCCGCACCCGGAACGCGAGGTCGTGGACGTAGATGGCCGCGGGCGGCGCGCCCGGGCGGCGGAAGGGCGGGCTGGGCCAGTACGGGTAGAGGATGGCGTCAGCCTCGAGCAAGGGCTCGATCGCCGGCAGCCATCGCGACTTCACGGCGAGCTCGTGGCGATGCGGCGAGAAGACCGCCTCGCAGTCGAGGTCGCGCAGCGAATCCGGGCGGTCGCGACTGCAGATGAGGACGAACTCGTCAGTCCCGCGGCCGTTGACGAGGGCGCGCGTCAGCTCGACCGCGACGGTGAGCATGCCGACCCGCAGCGGTCGCCAGCACGCGGTGACGTCGATCGCGAAACGGGCCACCCCATGACTGTAGGAGAGGCGAAAAGTCGGGTGCACGCTTTCCCCAAGGCGGGGGTAACATGGATTCCAGCGTCAATCTCACCCTCCCTCCTTTCTGAAGGTCCTCTGCCCCCCGGTGGAGGGCCTTCCCCTTTCAGGGCAGCTGCACGCCGTTTTGCGCAAAACTCGGCTCATCACGCGGGCGCGACGGCGCATTTTGCGCAAAACGCGTCACGAAGCGGTGCTGCGCCGGGTTAGCTCGTCTCCGACGCCCTGATCGCGAACGCGCAGTCGAACGTCCCCGTCACCGAGCCGCACTCGACCTCTTCCACGTACCAGTCGTTCGCGAGCCCAGCCCACCGGAGGATGGTCTCGATCTGGGCCGTCCACACATGGCACGACTTCACAGTCTTGATCCGCCCGAGGGCGAACATGTTCGAGAAGTGCACCAGCCAGAACTGGTGCTCGTCAACCTGCAACCACGCGTGCGTGTGCTCACCTCGCACGTTGTCCATCGCTTCGGTGAAGTTCTTCACCAGACTGGCGAGCCTGCGCTGGCGTCCGGGCACAAACCTGCGCGCGCTGCCCAGACCGTGCCGGCCTTCCGCCAGCCACCGCTCCGTCGCGCGCCGGCCCCACGCCCGGATCATGTCCTCCGACTCGGGTCCGTAGATCGTCTCGAATGCCTCGTTGAGGCGGGACAGCGACTCGACCGGAGACGCCAGCTGGTCGTCGTGCGGCGCGTCCTGCTCGATGTACTGCACCAACCCAGCGGCGTACGCGACCTCTGGCCATCGATCCCCGGTCACGTCGCGCGAGACGTGGACGAAGTTGCTGAAGTGCGAGTTGAGGATGAAGCGCCCGCGCGCTCGGGCGGGGCGCACGCCCATCAGCTCGAGCGTGCGGATGGTCGAGCCGCCCGCGGACGTGGGCGTCGGCGGAGGCGATCCGTGCAGCAGCGGAGGTGGAGGCGCGGCCTTCACCACGCGCATCGAGGTCGTGTCGGGGCCGTTCGCCGAGGTCGCGGGCTTGGGGAGCACCGCCACGCCACCCGCCGCGGCGGCGGCAGGCGCGGAAGTCGCGGCCGGCGCGGTGGATGCGGCCACACCGGGCGGCGACGTGCGTCGCTGCGGCAGCCGCGCCATCTGGGCGAGGAGCTCCTTCACCGACTGCGGGCGCTGGGTTGGATCCTTGGCCAGCACCTTCGCCAGCAGCACGTCGAGCTCGTCCGGCAGGTTGGCGTTGATCTTCACCGCCGACGGGATGGGTGTGTTCACGGTCGCGTACGCGACCTCCATCCGGTTGGAGCCGATGTAGGGCAGCCGGCCGGTGAGCATCTCGAAGCACAGCACGCCCATGGCGTAGATGTCGGCGCGCTTGTCGACGTCGTGCCCCATCACCTGCTCGGGCGCCATGTACCCCGGCGTTCCGATGGCCAGGCCGATCGTGGTCAGGTGCGTCGGCTGGCCCGCGCCGCGCGCGAGGCCGAAGTCCGCCAGCATCGCGCGGCCGTCGGCGTGGATGAGGACGTTGGTCGGCTTCAGGTCGCGATGGACGATGCCCGCGTCGTGCGCGTGCTGCAGGCCGTCGCCGATCTCGCGCAGGTAGCGCCACGCGCTCAGCGTGTCCATCGCCCCCCGGTTGAGGACGTCGCGCAGCGTCCCGCCTCGGATCAGCGGCATGGTCAGGAACGCGTTGCCGTCGATCACCTCGAAGTCGTAGATCGGGAGGATGTTGGGGTGGTCGAGCTTGGCCAGCGTCTTGGCCTCGGTCTCGAACCGCTTGACGAAGCCGTCGTCCTGGAACAGCTCCGAAGAGAGCGCCTTCAGCGCCACCTCGCGGCCCAGCGGCTGCTGCACGGCGCGGTAGACGACGGCCATGCCGCCGCCGCCGAGGCGCTCGACGATCTCGTACTGCCCCAGGCGCGTGCCGGTGAGATCTTTCACGCCGTCCTCGCCCTGGCCAGGCTCTCCACGATCGCGATGAGGTCGGCGAGCCGGAAAGGCTTGCTGAGGACGTCGTCCGCACCGGCGGCGAGGAAGCGCTCGCGGTCGCTCGACATCGAGTGTGCGCTCGCGATCACGATCGGCATGCTCGGGACGTCGGCCTTGATCCGGCGCATCGCCTCCAGGCCGTCGATCCCCGGCATGGCGACGTCCATGAGGATCATCGTCGGCCGCTGCGACAGCGCGATGTCCACCGCCTGCAGGCCGTCGGCCGCGATCAGCACCGAGTAGCCCGCCTTCTCGAGCACGCGCTTGCAGAGCCGCTGCGCGACCTCGTTGTCGTCGGCCACCAGCACGGTGTAGGCATCAGCCATGGCGGAGCTGCAACGCGTTCGCGCTTTCAGGGGCGAGCGGGATCGTGAAGTGGAACGACGAGCCGTGACCGACCGCGCTCTCGACCCAGATCTTGCCCCCGTGCATCTCCACGATCTGCTTAACGATCGTGAGGCCCAGGCCAGTCCCGGGAATGGACTGCGCGGCGCCGCTGCGAACGCGCCGGAAACGCTCGAACACGTGGCCGATCTCGTCCTGCGGGATGCCGATGCCGGTATCGGTGACGCTGATCAGCGCGAAACGCCCGTCGACGCGGCTGGCGAGCGTCACCGTGCCGCCGTCGGGCGAGTACTTGACCGCGTTGTTGACCAGGTTGCTCAGGACCTGGATGAGCCGGTCGCGGTCGCCGGCGACGATCGGCAGCCGCGGGTCGAGGTCGGACTTGAACTCGACCGCTCCCGCCGCGGGCGCCGCGCGCGAGATCGCCTCCATGACGATGTCGTTGATGTCGACGTCGGCGGTCCGCATGGACATCCGACCCGACTCCATGCGGTCGAGGTCGAGCATGTCGCCGATCAGGCGGTTCACGCGGTCCGCGTCGTTGAATATGTAGCCGCCGTACGCGCGCAGCTCGTCGGCCTCGAGGCCGCCGTCGCGGATGAGCTCGCTGAAGCCCTGGATCCCGGTCAGCGCGGTCCGGAACTCATGGCTGACGATGCTCAGGAACTCGCTCTTGGTCTGGTCGAGCTTCTCCAGGTTGGCGTTAGCGTCCCGCGTCGCCTGCAGGGCCTCGGCCAGGCGGTCGGAAGTCTCGCGCACGACGGTCACGTCCTCGACCATCACCAGCACGTGTTCGGGCGCCCCGCTCGCGTCCGGGATGCTGGTGGCCGACAGCTGCAGCCACAGCCAGTTGCCGGCGCCCGTGGCGGCGCGAAGCTGAACCGGGCTCCCGTCCCCGAGCCCGGCCAGGAAGGGCGCCTTGCGGACCTTCGCAGCGGCCTTGTCGTAGGCGTGCATGAGCTCGGGCCAGGCGGTGGCGCGCATCGTCTCGGGGTCGTGCTCGAGCATGTGCAGCAGGGACGGGTTGGCCTCGAGGAGGTCGCCCCCGTTGCCGATGCGGGCGATCCCGATCGGCGAGCGCTCGAAGATCGCCCGATGGTCTGCCTCGCTGCGGCGGAGCGCGTGCGACGTCTCGGCGCGGAGCATGAACTGGCCGATCTCAACTCCCGCGTTGGCCAGGACCGCGACCTCGTCCTCTCGCGGGCTGTGCGCGTCTCGCGACACCAGCTCGATCACGCCGGCGACGTCGCCGGCCTGGACGACCGGGAAGGCGAAAGCGGAGCGCAGCCCGGCCGAGCGCGCAGCGGTCGCGGGCTGGTAATCGGCCGCGCGGGTCAGGTCCTCCTCCGCCGCCGGGACGCCGGATCGCCACACTCTGCCCACCAGGCCCGCGCCCTCGGTGACCACGACGGCGCGGCTGGCGTGGAGGAATCCTTCGAGCGTGGCGTCGGACGAGTTCCACGAGTGCTTCGACCGCATCGCGGCCTGATCTCGCTCGAGCGCCCAGTGCTGGGCGGCGCTCCAGCCCAGGTGCTCGCAGAACGCGCGCAGGGCCTGCGGCATCGCCTGCTCGACGGTCGTCGTGGTGACGATGACCTGGCGCACGGCGGCCGTGGAGTCCCGCAGCGCCTCGCCACGGCGGCGCGCGGCGTTGTCGGCGACCTGGACCAGCAGCAGCGGCTCGTCCGCGGCGGCGCTCGGAAGCCGCACCAGGAGCACGCCGGCCGCGCCGTTGATCTCGCCCTCCCACCTGGTCAGGTCGCCGTTCTCGAGCAAGGCGAGCGCCTCGACGACGGAGGCGCGGTCCTCGCCCGTGGTGAGGTCGGCCAGGGTGGTCTGCAGGAGCTCCTCGCGACCGCACCCGAGGATCGCGGCGAGCCGGTCGGTGACCTGGAGGAACCTGCCCTGGAGGTCGGCCGTGCCCAGCCCGACGCCCGCCCACTCGACGGTCG
>Ga0209376_1004304_pt1 | contig 12449 bp, 10 predicted proteins | sample GraSoiAngelo_134_FD_185891 | JGI IMG/M metagenome (GOLD analysis project Ga0209376, IMG submission 185891) | Grasslands soil microbial communities from the Angelo Coastal Reserve, California, USA - 14_0929_05_30cm (SPAdes) (version 2) | ecosystem: Environmental > Terrestrial > Soil > Grasslands ... | reverse complement strand
CTCGAGGTCCTGCACGTCGCGGTAGTGCTTTTCGAGGCGCCGCGCGTAGCGCTCGAACTGCGCGTACACCTTCGGCAGCCTGCGTTTCAGCGCCCGGATCGGCTCGGTGTCGCGCACGCCGGCGACGACGTCCTCACCCTGCGCGTTCGCGAGGTAGTCGCCGTACAGCTCTTTGCGCCCGGTGATCGGGTTGCGCGTGAACGCGACGCCGGTGCCCGACGTCGGACCCATGTTGCCGAAAACCATCATCTGCACATTCACTGCAGTGCCGAGGTCGTCGGGGATTCGCTCCATTCGCCTGTAAGTGACAGCGCGCTGTGTGTTCCAGGATCGGAACACTGCCTCGATCGCCTCGCGGAGCTGCTCGACCGGATCCGACGGGAACTCGTGGCCTGTCGCGTCCTTATATATGCCGAGGAAACGGCGCACCAGCCGGCGCAGTTCCGCCGGCTTGAGCTCGGGGTCGGTCATGGCGCGTGCCCGCTTCTTCGCGGCGCTCAAGGCGGACTCGAACTTCTGGCCGTCGATGTCCTTCACCGTCCTGCCGAACATCTGGATGAAACGGCGCCGCGCGTCGAGCGCGAACCGCTCGTCGTCGGCCAGCTCGGCCAGGCCGCTCGTGGTCTCGTCGTTGAGGCCGAGATTGAGGACGGTGTCCATCATCCCGGGCATCGAGAACTTGGCGCCGGAGCGAACGCTGACCAGCAGCGGGTTGCGCGGGTCGCCGAACCTCTTACCCGACTGCGCCTCCATTTTCTTCAGCGCGGTCGTGGTCTGCTCCCACATGCCCCGTGGGAAGTGGCCTTTCGCCGCGTAATACGCGCGGCACGCCTCTGTCGTGATGGTGAATCCGGGCGGAACGGGCATGCCTGCCCGCGTCATCTCGGCCGCGCCGGCGCCCTTGCCGCCGAGCAGGTCGCGCATCTGCGCCGAGCCCTCTCGGAACAGATAGACCCACTTGTGCCGCGGAGCGGGCATTGGCACATAGTGTGCCACCCCGCCGAAACGCTCTAGGCGACTGCCTCCGCCGGCGCTAGCTGTGGCTGCTCCTCCACGCCGAGATCACTCAGACCGGCGCGCTCGTGCAGCCACCGCAGCGGGCGCGGCGCCCACCAGTTGTAGTCGCCGAGCAGACGCATCACGGCCGGCACGACCAGCGCGCGCACGAGCGTGGCGTCGATCGCAACGGCGATCGCGAGCCCGATGCCGATGGCCTTGATGATCACGACCTCGGCAAGGCCGAAGGCCAGGAAGACGGTGACCATGATCGCAGCCGCGCCGGTGATGAGCCTGCCGCTGCGCTCGAGGCCTGACGCCACGGCGGCCGTGTTGTCGCCGGTGCGCGCGTACTCCTCGTGGATCCGGCTGACCAGCAGGACCTCGTAGTCCATCGACAGGCCGAACACGATGCTGAAGAGGATCACGGGGATGCTCGGGTCGATCGACTGCGGCGTGAAGTTGAGCAGGTTGGACAGGTGGCCCTGCTGGAAGATCCACACCAGCGCGCCGAACGAGGCGCCGATGGAGAGGAAGTTCAGCACGACTGCCTTCAGCGGGAGTACGACCGAGCCGGTCAGCAGGAACAGGACGAAGTAGGTGACAAGCACCACGAAACCGACCGCGATCGGGGTGCGGTCGGTGATGAACTTGATGACGTCCAGGTCCACGGCCGTCTGTCCGCCGACCAGGACCTGGCCGCCGCCGCCCACGCCCATGTCGGCGCGGATCGCGTTGACGATCGCGCGCGACGCGTCAGACGTCTGCGGCGAGTTGGTAGTGGCCTGCATGAGCACGATGTTCTTGCCGACGGTGGCGGCCATCAGCTGCTGCACCTGCGGCGGGAGCAGGCTCGGGTCGCCGGTGTACATGCGCTCGTAGTCGTAAAGGCCCAGGTTCGGATCGAGGTCATAGATGGAACTCGTCCGCAGTACGCCGGGGATGCCGGCCACCCGCCGCTCGAACGCGTACTGCTCCGCGATGCGCTGGCTTGTGAGCGGCGTGCCATCCGGGTAGCTCACCACGATGTTGAAGGTCGTCTGGTCCTGGCCCGGGAAGTCGGCGAGGAACCGGTCCCAGCCCTGGCGCGCCTCGATGCGCGTTGGCAGCATCTGGACGTCGCCGTTCGCGAGCCGCAGGCTGAGGAACGGCGTGCCGGCGACCAGCAGGAAGCCGACTGTCGGAACCAGGACGAGCACCGGGCGCTTCATCACCCAGCTCGCCAGGCTGTGCCACACACCGCGCCCCTGCGGGGCGGCCTGCAGCCACGACGGCAGGCGCAGCCGGTTGACGGCCGGACCGATGATCGAGAGCAGCGCCGGCAGGAACGTCAGGCCATAGATCACGGCGACCGCGACGACGATTGCTCCCGCCGCGCCCATCGAGGCCAGGAACGTGCCCTGGAAGAAGAGCATCGCGGAAAGGCCGACGGCAACGGTCACTCCGGAGAAGGTGATCGCGCGGCCCGCCGTGGCGATGGTGGTCGCGATCGCATCTTCTCGACTGGCTCCGGCGGCCAGCTCGTCGCGGAAGCGGTTGACGATGAATAGCGAGTAGTCGATGGACACGCCGAGGCCGATCAGCGTGACGATGTTGAGCGCGTACTGCGACACGTCGGTGAACCGGTTGAGGAAGAACGTTCCGGCCAGGCCGCCGACGATCGTCAGGATGCCGACGCCGAGCGGAAGGCCCGCGGCCACGATGGACGCGAAGATGACGACGAGCAGGAGCAGCGTCACCGGCAGCGTCACGGTCTCCGCGCGCTGGAGGTCGCTCTCGAGTGTCGTGTTGAAGGCCTGGTTGATGGGCACGAAGCCGGTGCCGGTCACCGTCAGGGTCGATGACCTGACCTCACCGCGCAGAGCGTCGTAGTCGTGCCACGCCTGGGTGCCGCTGGACTTCAGCTCGATGCTGACGAGCGCCTCGTGCCCGTCCCTGGAGATGAACGCCTGCGCAACGCGCGGGTCGGTGGCGTTGTAAGGGTCGATCAGCTTGTTGATGCGTGGGTCGCCCTGGATGGGAGCCAGTGCGTCCCCGACCGCTGACTTGAACGCGGAGTCCTTCGCCATCATGCTGTCGCTGCGGAACAAGAGCAGGAAGGTCGACGTCTGTTTGCTGCCGCTCCGCAGCTCGCTCGACGTCAGGCTGGCCGCGCGAGCCGACTCGAGGTTGCTGGTGAGCGGCCCGCCGCTCGTGAGCGTGCCACCCATGAGAAGACCGGCGATGGAGAGGGCGAGCAGAACGCCGGACCCGACCAGCGTGGCCCATCTGTACCTGTAGACGAGACGACCCCAACCCGCGAACACGTTCCTTTCCTCCTCGGTGTGAGCGCTACGCGCTCTGGTCGGCCGGATAGACCGCCGACAGCGACATCGCGGCGAGCGCGTCGATAGCCTCGTCCGCGTTGAATTCGGGCTCGACCAGGCTCTGGATGATGATTCCGAGGACCGCGCCCCACACCGCGCCGGCGATGCCGCGCGCCGCCGTCGGATCGAGCTCACGCTCGGCGAAGACCTGGCGCGCGATGTCCTCGACTCGGCCACGCTGGCCGCGGACGAAATCGCGTATGCCGGCGCCAATCTCCGGGTCGTGCAGCGAGATGCCGATCAGCTGGACCAGAAGGGCGTTGGAGCCGCGGTCTTCGCGGATCTTCTGCTTGGTGTCCTCGAAGGCGGCCAGGGCACCGGCCTCCCCCTGGTCGCCGAGCTCGATCTTCTGACACACGAACTGGAGGACCTCCATGACGAGGCGCTGCTTGGACTTGAAGTAGTAGTGGACGAGGCCCTGGGCCACGCCGCCCTCCTCCGCGATCTGCTTGATCGAGGTGTTCTCGTACCCCTCGCGGCTCAGGACGTCGAACGCCGCCTGAAGGATCTTTTCCCTGGTGTCGGTGGACATCTTTTTGGGCTCCGTTTGCCTATTGACCGGGTCTTGGTTGAACGCTCAACCAACATTGGTTGGTCATTCAATCACAGCCGTCGGCGTGATGTCAAGAGGGCCGCGGATTTCTTTCAGGGCGGCCGTAAGCTGAAAGCCAGAGGCTTTGGGGGGCGCGTTATGCCTGAGATGGGCAACGTGGTTGCGATCACCTTCTGGTTCGTGCTCATCGCCGTGGTTCTGAACTTCGTGACCCTGGGCTTCGGGCTGCTGGCGGTGGTCACCGGCCGCTCGTATGCGCCGCCCGGCTGGCACCGGTTGCGCCGGCACATGCCGGCGTCACGGAACGATCAGCGGCTGACGGGAATGAGCCTAAGCCTGCTGGCCGTCGGCCAGCTTCTGATGATGGTCACGCTGATGGTGGTGATCACCCTCTCCACCGCCCAGGCGACGGGCGGACGCGCGCCAATCGTGGGCCTGTACCTGGTGACACTGGTCGCGTTCGCGGCGGCGGTCGCGTGCACGTTTGCCTCCCTGTTCATCGGGCAGCGAGTGCGGTACGCGAACGTTGCCGGCGCCGAGGAAGAAGACGAGCCCGAGGAGCTCGTCGGCACCCCGCTCGACTAGACCTCGCTCAGCTTGCTCGTGGCGAGCTCGTACATGAAGCCGCGGATCTTCTCTCGGTGCGCGAGATGCGGAGACAGGCGCAGGCGTCCGACGTCCTCCTTTACCGCCTCGATTGGATCGGTGAAGGTGCCGAAGTCCTCATTGAACGGCTGCCCTGTCGCCTGCGCGATGCGCTCCGCCAGCTCGTGCTGGCTGAATCGCCCGACCGCGCAGTCGGTGTGGTGAATCACCATCACCTCTCGCGTGCCGAGCGCGGCCTGCGAGATGGACAGTGCCCGGATGGAGTCGGCGGTGGCACGTCCGCCGGCATTCCGAATCACGTGAGCGTCTCCAGGACGCAAGCCGAGCATGGCGTGGACGTCGAGCCTCGCGTCCATGCACGTGAGCACCGCGAGCTTCCACATGGGCTCCGCCGTGCGAGCCGCCATGCCGAGGTAGTGCAACCGGGAGTTCATGGCGGCGCGGTCAATGGCGTCCACGCCCACTACGCTAAACGTGATGGGCGACAGCGTCCGTGCTGAGGTTGTCGGCAGCCTTCTCCGCCCCGCCGCGCTGGTCGAGCTCCGCAAGCAACACGACGCCGGCGAGCTTGACGCGTCGCATTTCAAACACGAGGAGGACCAACACGTCGAGGCCGCCATCCGAATGCAGGAGGACGCAGGAATCGACGTGATCACTGACGGCGAGCAGCGTCGCTACGCCTTCTTCGGCCACCTGGTCGAGTCGTTCGACGGTTTCGACAAGGAGGGCGGCTGGGCGATCCCGTTCCGCGATGAGAAGGGCGAGGAGCTGATCTTCAAGCGGCCAGTGGTCGTGGGCAAGCTGCGCTGGCGCCACAGCATGTGCGCGGAGGACTGGACGTTCCTGCGCGCGAAGGCGCGGCGGCCCGGCAAGGTGACGATGATCAGCGCCCAGCAGGCGGCCGCGTACTACGACCCCGAGAAGTCACGCGACGCGTATCCGACGCGAGACGCGTACCTGGCGGACATCGTGGACGTGTCGCGGCGGGAGATCGACGAGCTAGTACGGCTCGGCTGCACGTACGTGCAGATCGACGCGCCGCAGTACGCGGCTCTTCTCGACCCGAAGATCCGCGCCGGCTACCGCGACCGCGGCAGCGATCCCGAGCAGCTCATCGACCGGTGCATCGAGCTCGACAACGCGATCATCGAGAAGCACCCCGGCGTCACGTTCGCGATTCACATCTGCCGCGGCAACAACCAGAGCAAGTTCTACGCGGAGGGCGACTACGAGCCCATCTCGCGCATTTTCGAGAAGACGCTGTTCAACCGGTTCCTGCTCGAGTACGACGACGAGCGCTCAGGCGGCTTCGAGCCGCTGCGCCACCTGCCCGAGGATCGCGTCGCCGTGCTCGGCCTGGTCACCACCAAAAAGCCTCGGCTCGAGACCGACGACGAGCTGAAGAGCCGGATCGAGGAGGCGTCGCGGTTCGTGCCGCTGGAGCGGCTGGCGCTGAGCCCCCAGTGCGGCTTTGCGTCGACCATGGAGGGCAACCGCGTCACGCCCGACGATCAGCGCCACAAGCTGGAGCTGGTTGGCCGGGTCGCGAAGTCCGTCTGGGGCTAGCCCGAGATCAACGCCACCAGGCGTTCGGAGAGGCCTGCGATCGCGACGCGCTCCTGCTCCGTGGTGTCGCGCTTGCGGATCGTCACCGCGCGATCGTTCAGCGTCTCGAAGTCGACAGTGATACAGAACGGCGTGCCGATCTCGTCCTGACGGCGGTATCGCCGCCCGATGTGGCCCCCGGTCTGGTCGTACTCGACGCGGAACCTGCCCTGCAGCGATGACTGGACTTCGCGTGCGACCTTGATCAGGTCCTCTTTCTTGGACAGCGGAACGATCGCCACCTGCACAGGCGCGACGTTCGGATGCAGCCGCAGGACGACCCGAGGCTCGTTGTTGACGACATCCTCGTCGTACGCGTCGATCAGCAGCGTCACGAAGATGCGGTCCACGCTCACCGCCGGCTCGATCACCCACGGGAGGTAGCGCTCGTTGGTCTCGGGGTCGAGATATGACAGATCGGTCTTCGAAGCCTCCTGATGGACGCGTAGGTCGAAGTCGGTGCGGTCCGCGATGCCCTCGAGCTCGCCCCATCCAAACGGGAACTCGTACTCGATGTCGGTCGTCTGCTTGGAGTAGTGAGACAGCGAGGCCTTCGGGTGGTCGTACTGGCGCAGCCGCGACGTGTTGACACCAAGCACGTCCGTGTACCAGCGCACCCGCTCCTTGCGCCAGTAGGCGAACCAGCCGTCGTCCTCGTTCGGCTTGACGAAGTACTCGAGCTCCATCAGCTCGAACTCGCGCACGCGAAACACGAAGTTCCCCGGTGTGATCTCGTTGCGAAACGCCCGGCCCTGCTGCGCGATGCCGAAGGGGACCCGGACGCGGGTGGAGTTGATGACGTTCTTGAAGTCGACGAACATGCCCTGCGCGGTCTCGGGCCGCAGGTACACCTCGGACGAGGAGTCCTCCACAGGACCGACATGGGTCTTGAACATGAGGTTGAACATGCGCGCCTCGTCGAGCGGACCGCCGCACTCGGGGCACTTGTCCCCGTTCACGGTGTCCGCCCGCCAGCGCTTCTTGCAGCGGCCGGTGCACTGCCTCAGCGGATCGACAAAGTTCGTCAGGTGGCCCGAAGCGGCCCAGACCTCGGAAGGCATGACCAGCGTCGACTCGAGGCCGACCACGTCGTCGCGCAGCTCGACGACATGGCGCCACCACAGGTCGCGGATCGCTCGCTTGAGCGCGACGCCGTAAGGGCCATAGTCGTAGAAGCCCGAGAGGCCGCCGTAAATCTCGCTCGACGGGTAGATGAAGCCACGACGCTTGGTCAGCGCCACGACCTTGTCCATCAACTGGTCGCGATCGACCGTCAGGACCGAGCCCTCATGTCGTGCAGGAACTGTAGCGACTTCAAACGCCGGTCGAGGTGATGCTCGAGCTGCGTCGTCAGCACGTGCTCGATCTCCGTCATGAGCGCGTCGTCGATCTTCAGCCGGCGATACGTCTGCAGGTCACCCGCTGCCATCAGGCGCAGCACCTTGATCGCCGCGAGCGACGTCGGGGGCATCCCCAGGTCGTCGCGGTCGCACAGGAATCCGCCGGCGGACGGACTGAATGCCGCGGGCTTGGCCGGCAGCGGCTTCTCGCACGACGCGCAAACCGAGAGCTGCGGCGCGTAACCGAGGAGCTCGAGCGCCGCTGTCAAGAAGTAGGCGGACGCTCGGCGCGGGTCGCTCTCGCGCGCGAGCTCCTCGAGCGCGGTGACGGTGAGCTCGTAGACCCCGTCGACAGGATGCCGGTCCTCGCACACACGCTCGGCGAGCTCGGCGATGAGCGCCGCGTGCGACATCCTCTCCACCTCGCCCACGATGCGAGTCCCGGGCAGCCTCTCGACCTGCGCGACAACGTCGAGCTGGCCGCGGCCTCGGGCCAGCAGCACGTCGACGTGGCCGTACAGCTCGAGCGACGGACCCAGCTTGCTCTCGGGCCGGCGCACGCCCTTGGCGATCGCGCCGACCTTGCCGTGCGTGCGCGTCAGGAGGGTGAAGATCCGGTCGGCCTCGCCGTAATCGAGCTTGCGCAGCACGACCGCGTGGTCGCGATAGGTGGTCAGCGGTCCTCCTGCATGAAACCGTCGGCGTCGATCTTCGACTGGCGCTGCGGCGGCGCGAACCCGGCCTCGACCAGCGCGTCGTCCGGCCAGGGTTGGTCGGCGACGAGGCGAACCAGCTCGACGCGGTTGCCTCTTGCCTGCTCGACCTTCCACTTGGCGCGGCCGCCCTGCATCACAGCCCCGGGCGCGGGAATCGTGCCCAACGACGCCACCACGTAGCCGCCGACAGAGTCGTACTCGGCGGACTCGCTGATGCCCAGACCGAGTCGCGAGTTCAGCTCGTCCATCGGGTAGCGCGCGTCCACCAGCGCCTCGGTGGGGCTCACGATCTTCAGCTGCTCCTCCTCCGCCTGGTCGTACTCGTCGCGGATCTCGCCGACGATCTCTTCCAGCAGGTCCTCGAGCGAGACGAGGCCCGCCGTGCCGCCGTACTCGTCGACCACGACCATCATGTGCACCTTCTTGGAGCGCATCTCGTGCAGCAGCTCGTCGACCTTCTTGGTCTCGGGCGTGTAGAGGATCGGACGCAGGATCTTGTCGATCTTGAACTCAGGCGCGCTCGACAGTGTGTAGAAGAGCAGCAGGTCCTTGGCGTGAATGAGGCCGACGATGTGATCGAGGTCGCCCTTGTAGACCGGCAGGCGAGTGTGGCGGTGCTGCTTGAAGATTCGCGCAATGTCCTGCAGTGTGGCGCTCCTCTCCACAGCCACCATGTCGGTGCGCGGAATCATCACCTCGCGGACCGACTTGTCGCCGGCCTCGATGATGCCGTGAATCATGTCGCGCTCCTGCTCCTCGATCACGCCCTGCTCCTCCGAGACGTGGAGCAGCGTGATGAGCTCATCCTCTGTGAGGTATGGAGCCTTGGCCGCGCGGCCACCAGTAAGCGCGCGCGAGACGATCGTCACCGCCCACAGCACAGGGCTCAAGAAGGTGGCCATGCGGTCGACCGGGCCCGCCGCCATCAGCGCCACGCGTTCGGCGTATCTGATGGCGAGTGTCTTCGGCGTGACCTCAGCCAGCAACAGCAGCAGCACCGACAGCAGCAGGGACACGAGCAGCGCCAGCCACAGCACGTATTCGTGCGGCACGCCCCAGGCGTGGAAAAGGTCGTCGGTCAGAAGCGTGGTGGCGCTGGACGCGACGATCAGTGCGACGGTGTTGATCAGCAGGACTGTGGATAGAAAACGGTTGGGGTCGCGCTGCAACCGCTGCAGGATCCGCGCCGCGCGGCTGCCTTCCTCCGCGAGGTAGCGGACACGAAGGCGGCCGACCGATGTCAGGGCGGTCTCGGTTCCGCTTGCGAGCCCGGCCAGGACGAAACAGACGAGGATCACCACAAGCTCGGCCCACTGCACTGCCGTCATCGGGGTCTTGCTATCGGAACAGCTCGCTGACGCTCCGGTTCTCGTGCACCCGGATGATCGCCTCAGCGAGCAGGGGCGCCACCGACAGGACCGTGATCGGGGGCCCGAGCCGTTCGGGCGCTATCGGCACCGAGTCGGTGACGATCACGTCGTCGATCTGCGCTTTCTTCAGCCGGTCGACCGCGTCACCGGTGAGCACTGGGTGCGTGGCTGCGATGAGAACCTTGTGGGCGCCCTGCAACCGCAGAGACTGGGCGAGCTTGGAGATGGTGCCACCAGTGGTGATGATGTCCTCGACGACCACGCAGTCGCGGCCCTTCACATCACCCGAGACGGCAATCACCTCCGCCTGGTCCTCCTCGGGCCTGCGCTTGTAGCCGAACGCGATGGGGGCCTGGAGCTGGTTGGCCACAGCCTCGGCGCGGCGCCCTCCGCCGGCATCCGGCGCGACCACCGTGAGGTTGTGCAGGTTCAGCGTCCGCAGGTGATCCGCGAAGATGCGGAAAGGCGAAAGGTGGTCGGTCGGGACGTCGAAGAAACCCTCGATTGCCTCGGCGTGGAGGTCGAGCAGCAGCAGGCGGTCGGCGCCGGCCAGGGTGATGAAGTTGGCCACGAGCTTGGCCGAGATGGGCTCGCGCGGCTGCGTCTTGCGCTCCTTGCGCGCGTAGCCGTAGTAGGGGATGACCGCCGTGACCCGCCCCGCGGAAGCGCGCCGCAGGGCGTCGAGGATGATGAAGAGCTCCATCAGGTGCTCGTTGACCGGCGGGCAGGTGGGCTGGATGACGAACACGTCGTGCCCGCGCATCGAGTCCTCGATCTTGACGTTGATCTCGCCGTCGGCGAAGCGGCGCAGGCGCGTATCGGTCAGGGGCACGCGTAGCTGGGCCGAGATCTTCTCCGACAGCGCCGGGTTGGCGGAGCCACCCAGCAGCTTGAGCTCGCCCCACGGAGAGGCGGATTCGGCCACGTACTCCACCGCGGTCTGCATCCTTCCGATCATCTGTGGTCCGAGCTCACCGTTTTTCTCCGTACCACCCTAGCTGGAACCCCGACGGCTGTCGCGCCGTCAGGCACGTCCTTGGTGACGACCGATCCGGCCCCGGTGCGGGAGCCCTTGCCAAGTTTGACGGGCGCGACCAGCATCGTATCCACGCCGACGAAGGCGCCGTCCCCGATCTGGGTCTTGTTCTTGACCTCGCCGTTGAAGTTGGCAGTGATCGTGCCAGCGCCCACATTCGCGTCCTCGCCCACTGATGTGTCGCCCAGGTACGAGACGTGCGGCACCTTGCTGCCGCGACCGACGGTCGTGCGCACCAGCTCGGCGAAGCTGCCGATGTGGACGTCCTGGTCGATGACGGTGCCCGGACGGATCTTCACGAATGGGCCGCAGTCCGACCGGTCGCCTATGCGCGCGTCATCTATATGTGCGTGCGGTCCTATGCGGCAGGCCTCGCCGATGACCGTGTCGCCCTTGATGTGGGTGAACGGCTCGATGACGGTGTCCTGGCCGATGCGGACCCTGGCATCGATGAAGGTGCTGGCCGGGTCGGTGACCGTGACCCCGGCCGCCATGTGGCCGTTGAGGATCCGCCCTCGCATCGCCGCGATGGCCTGCGCGAGCCCGGCCCGGTCGTTGATCCCCATCGCCTCGTCGCGGTCGTCGATGCGGACGACGTTCACCGTTCGCAGGTGCTTCAGCACATCGGGCAGGTAGAGCTCGCCGGCCTGGTTGTCCTTCGTGATCTTGCCCAGCGCCTCGACGAGCGGCTTGCCCTGGAAGCAGTAGAGGCCGACGTTGATCTCCGACCCGGAGCGGTCGCCGGCGGTCGCGTCTTTCTTCTCCACGATGCGCTCGAATCCGCCGTCTGGGCCGCGAACGATCCGGCCGTCATCTCGACGGGCATCGTCGACCGAGGCGATGGTCGCCTCTGCGCCCGAGCTGCGGTGGGCGTCGATCACCTTGCGAATGGATTCGGCGCTCAGCAGCGGCGAGTCGGCGTTCACGATGAGCACGTCGCCTCGCGAAAGGACCTCGGGGGGTACCTGCTGCACTGCATGCCCGGTGCCTTCAGGCTCGCGCTGGTAGATGACCTCGGCCTGGCCGTCCAGATGGGCAGCCACCTCGGCGTGATGCGAGCTGACGATCGCCTTGACGTCGGTCGCGCCGGCCGCCTTGACCGCGTCGACCACCCAGTCGACCATGGGGCGGCCGCAGATGGGATGGAGCACCTTCGGGGTGCGAGACCGCATCCGAGTGCCGTGGCCGGCGGCGAGGATGACAGCCGTTAGCTCCTGGCTCAAGTTGGGCTTAGAGATTATACGGACGCCCCTGTTCGAGCCCTGCCGCGCATCCCGACCCCTAAGCGAACGTCTACTGTGGTGGCGTGAGCGACGAAGCGCCGGTCGACACCGACGACGCAGACGTACCGGAGAAGCTGCCTGTCCTTCCGCTGAAGTCGACGGTGGTGTTCCCTCGCATCTTCATCCCGCTCTCAGTGGGCCGCCGCCGTTCGCTCAAGCTGCTCGAGGACCTGCCCCCCGGCGATCGGTACATCGCGGTTGCCGCGCAGCTCGACGAGACCGCGGAGGAGGTCGGCTTCGACGATCTTCACCACATCGGCGCGCTGGTGCGAATCCAGCACATGCTCAAGCTGCCGGACGGAACGGTGCAGCTGGCGGTGCTCGGCGTGCGCCGCATCAAGCTGAGCGGCGCCGTCTCTGACGAGCCTTACCTCACCGCGAGCATCGAGGCCCATCCCGAGGTTGTCGACGAGCAGGCAGCGATCGAACGCGAGGCACTGGTGCGTCGCGCGATCGCATCGTTCCAGCAGCTCGTGGCGCTGGCGCCGCAGCTGCCGGCCGAGCTTGCGAGCGCGGCCGGTGCGATCGACGAGCCGGTGCACCTCGCCTACTACATCGCCAACCATATAAGGCTCACC
>Ga0209376_1004300_pt1 | contig 12453 bp, 11 predicted proteins | sample GraSoiAngelo_134_FD_185891 | JGI IMG/M metagenome (GOLD analysis project Ga0209376, IMG submission 185891) | Grasslands soil microbial communities from the Angelo Coastal Reserve, California, USA - 14_0929_05_30cm (SPAdes) (version 2) | ecosystem: Environmental > Terrestrial > Soil > Grasslands ... | reverse complement strand
GCAGAGCCGACCCTGGCGAGAGCCGGATGGGGGAAACCTCCATGTCCGGTTCGACGAGGGAGAGGGGAGCGGCGGTCATTGACGCTATTGTCTTTCACTCCGTGCTTTCCTCTCTACTCTACTGGTTGTTTCTTCTTTCCGTTAACTCCCTCGCCCAGGCTTCTGGATACCGTGCAGAGCGGAGAGCGTGGCGATGTCCAGGAGCAGCTTGCGCACGTTGAAACTGGACTCAACGAACGATTGGCGCAGGTGGTTCAAAACGTCCGAACCATAAGCCAGCATCGGCTGTTTTACAATCTGATTGAACAGTTGCTCGATGAAGGCGTTCTGGGCCTGTTCACTGCCGGCGGCGAATTGCGCCAGGTCGCGCGCGCCCGTCAGCCGGATCGTTTCGCCGTCGTCCGTCGTGTAATTGCTCACCGCATCAATCGGCCGGTCTCCCTCGCTGGTGCGAAACCGCCCCACGGCGTCATACTGTTCGAGGCTGAAGCCGAGCGGATTGATGACCGAATGGCAGGTCTGGCAGGCCTGGGAACGCGTGAGCTGCGCCACTTTTTCACGCATCGTCAGGTTCGGCGCGAAATCCGAGTCCTTGAACGTCATTGCCATCGGCGGCGGTTTGAGCGCGCGCCCGACGATGTTCCGCGTCAGGAACACGCCGCGGTGAATCGGTGAGGTGGACTTCTGATAGGAGAAAGCCGCCAGCAGATACGGATGTGTCACCACGCCGGACCGTTGTTTTGGATCGAACTCCACCTTCACGAAATCGTCCGCTGTGTTTGTTTCCACGCCGTAGAACTTTGCCAACCTGTCGTTGACGTAGAGGTAATCCGCCAGGAGCAGTTGGCGATAGTCCGATGAACCGGTCCAAACGGCGTCTTCGAGGAAGACATCCAACGACGTGCGCAGGTCGGCGATGATCTCGGCAGTAAATCCCGGATAGAGCTTGTCGTCCTTGGACAGATTCTCCACGCGATCCATTTGCAGCCAGTGCCGAAGGAAATACTGCACCTTCGCTCGCGCCCGCGGATCGGTCAGCATGCGGTTCGACTGCTGAACGACGTGCTCGCGCGTATGCAGCCGACCTTCCGTTGCCGTTTTGATCAATTCCTGGTCCGGCAGCGAATCCCACAGACCGAACGAGAGACGCTCAGCGACCGTGAAATCGTCCGGCTTCGTGTCTTCCAATCCGAGATACAGGAACCGCGGGGATTTTAGTGCCAACAGCACGACTCGTTTGACGGCGTCTTCTACCTTGACTGCCTTTTTGAAGTGAGCCGACACGAACAGGCGTTTTTGCGCCTCGGTCAAGGGGCGGCGGAACGCAGTCGTCACAAACTCGCGGCAAAACGCCTCAACGTTGGCTTCGCGATTGGTAGCCGCCGACGTGAGGAGGCGGACTTCGTTGCGGCTGCTTCCAGATTTCGTTTCCACCTCCTCACGTCGGTGGCTACCCTTCTCAGATGCACTCTGAGACAACTTGTCGAGGCGTTTGACCACATGATTTGCCACCTCGATGGCGGCCTGGGTAGCGGCTTCATCCCAGGCCTTCGACACGGCCACGCCGCGTTCGTAGCCCACGCTGCTGTCGTCCGGCGGAAACTTCGTAGTGATCACCAGAGTCGGGGTCACGCTTGCGGTGGAAAGGTTGCGGGCAGGGATGGGTTCCTGGACGCCGTGCGGCGGTTTCCACTGCAACGAAATCGACGAGGTCTTGTCCTTGAATTTGAAGCAGTCCAGCCGCAGCGGATACGCGCGCCCGCCGATCAGGCGAAGGGCGGCCTTGTGTTCGTTGATCTCGCCCGAAGCGACCCAGGCATCAATGAGAGTTTGATCCTCATCGTTCACCCACAAGCGCGCGCCGTTGGGCGTTTTGAGGATGAACTCGTAGTCGCCTGTCTCGTCAGCAATGAGCGAGCCGCGCCACTGCATCGAGAAGCCGTTGGTTCCAACCGGCACCTGATCCGGGTTGCCCTCGCCAAAGTCAAAGTTCACCTGGCGATCCACGCGTTCAAAAACCTTGCTGTCGCGGTTGAAATTGCGAGAGCTGTAATACGACGCCCGCAATCCTCTTTCGCCCGCCACCGCGCCGTCGCTCCCGGTGAAGTGTCTGATGAGATCGGCGATCGTATTGAGATACTGGCGGTTGGTCAGTCGCACCAGTTCGACGCGCGGCGGGTGGTTGCGCAATCGCGCCTCACGCGAATAGAAGGCATCATAGATGTAGCGGGCCACCGCTTCCGCGTCCGGCCCCTGGCACTTCTCCGGAGCATCGTCCGGCATGTTCTTGTCGATGTAGCGCGTCAATTTCTCGATCGCCCAATCCCCGCGGAGCGCGTCGTCGTATTTGCCTTTGACGCCCTCGCCGTTCCGGCCGTGGCATTTGACGCATAACTGACGGAAGATTTCGCGCCCTCGCTTGTTCTGTTCCGCGCAGAGCAATCCTTGCTGGGACAACCAGAGGCACAGCAGCGACATCCAGGCGAAGCATGGGACTGGTCTGATGCGTATCATGGTCACAATAACGCCATCCCGGACGGAAACCCTCGGAACGAGCCGGTCCCTAAGCCGTCTATATTCAGTCGCGGAAGTAAACCGACCTCACCCTTTCCCTTTCCCCTCAGGAGAGAGAACTCACTTCGATCGCGCCACGGTGGAGGGACCGCATGTTGCCGTCCCTGATAACAGGGACCGCGACACGCGGTCCCTCCCAACCGTGGGCATTTCCCAACCGCTGGCACGATTCTCCCTCTCCCTGGCGGAGAGGGCCGGGGTGAGGGCGAGCGTTTCATGCCACTGAATTGTTACGGCTAAGACGGAACATTGACGCAGATTAGAGCGTAAAATTCGACTTCTTTCAAGCTCATACGCGGTATCGGAGGGCAACCACGGATGAACACGGATGGACACGGATATGGTGGCGCAGACTTCTGCCATGTCACGTAAGCCGTCGGGCGCAACTCCCGCTTTGCAACCGCCGCTCGCTTCGTTACTCTCGCGTCTATGCAGGAAACGCACGACAAATCTTTCGAATCCTGGATTTGGGGTCCCGCGTGTTCCATTCGCGGCGCGAAAGAGGAGCAACTCGGAGCGTGGACAGGAGCGCGGACAGCCCTGTCCGCGAGTTGGGGAGAATCGTCGGTTCGTGCGGACAAGGCTGTCCGCGCTCCTGTCCCTCAGGCGCCATGAGAAAGAAGCGCGCGCATCAAGTCGTCGCTGAAAAACGCCAGTGGCATCACCAGCCCACTGCGGAAGAACAAGCGCAAGGTTTCAAAGGTTGGTATTCGCGCGGCTACCTCCCGCATTTCGACGCTCCCGGCACGTGGCAGTTCATCACATATCGCTTGGTGGATTCCATTCCCGCCGAACTCCGCCACGAATGGGTCGAAGCGATGAAGCTGGAAGATGACCGGGAGAAGTTCCGGCGGATGGAACTCATGCTGGATCGCGGCCTTGGCGCGTGTCCTCTGCGCGAGCCGCGCCTGGCACAAATGATCCAGGAAAACTTGTGGTTTCACGACGGCAAAGCGTATCGGTTGTTGGCATGGGTCATCATGCCGAATCATCTCCATGTTGTCTCACAGATGTGGAAACCGCTGGGCGTCGTGTTGAGGAATTGGAAATCCTACTCCGGCAGCAAAGCGAACAAAATGCTCGGTTTGGTGAGCGAGACGTTTTGGCAGGCCGATTACTTCGATCGCTACATCCGCGACCAGGAACATTATCGGCGGGTCGTGCGTTACATCGAAAACAATCCGGTGAAGGCCGGGATAGTGCGCGAGCCGGCGCAGTGGCCGTGGAGCAGCGCGCCCTATCGGGGTCTCTTTGGGTCGGACGAGCCGTCGAAAATTCCGAAGCCACGCGACGGGGAGGGTGGACCTGCTTGAACGCAACGCGCAAATGGGAGCGCGGACAGCCTTGTCCGCGAGTTGAAAGCGAAGGAGGGGTTCGCGCGGTTATGCCGAAAGCAAAGACACTTGTTTCCGGTTCGAAGCCAAGCCGCCAACGTGTTGACGAGCGCTCGTTCTACCGCATCGCAGCTCCGCGCGTTGCAACAGAAACGATTCACGCGGACAAGGCTGTCCGCGCTCCTTCGAGCCAATGAAGCGCACCCTCGAAATTCTCAACGAACTGGAACGCAAGGGCGTGTTGAGCCGTTACGCCATCGGGGGCGCGATGGGTGCGACGTTCTACCTCGAGCCGCTGCTGACCTTCGACCTGGATGTGTTCGTCGTGTTGCCGCAGGCCGCTGGCGGACTGGTCACGCTTGCGCCGCTCTACGAGGCCTTGCGCCGCCGAGGGTATGCGGAGGAGGGCGAGTGTGTGAACATCGAGGGTGTGCCCGTGCAGTTCCTTCCGGCCTACAACGCGTTGGTGGAAGAGGCGCTGCGCGAGGCCCGCGAGACGGCTTACGAAGACACGCCCACACACGTGTTGCGCGCGGAGCATCTCGTGGCCATTTGCTTGCAGACCGGCCGGGACAAGGACCGCGAACGCGTGCGCATCTTTCGCGAGCAGGCAGAACTGGATTTGAAATATCTGACCGAGGTGCTCCAGCGCCACGGCTTGGAGGCGAAGTGGAAACAATGAACAACCTGAACCCCGAGATCACCCGCCTCTTCGCCGCCAAGGAGGCCCGCCGGCAGCGGCTCGCGCGCCTGTCTTACGCGGAGAAGGTGAAGGCGGTGGTGCAACTTCAACGCATGGTCGCGCCGCTGCTGCGCCAGCGCGGACGGCACGTGCGCGTATGGGAGTTGGATGAAGCGAGGAGTTAGCCGGTGCCCGCACCCCTGAGAATATGAAACAGTCAACCCGACAGGAGCGCGGACAGCCTTGTCCGAGTGAACCGACCACGCGGGAAGTCACAACACGCGGACAAGGCTGTCCGCGCTCCTGTAATCATGCCCGTACCCGGCGAACATAAGACTGTCCAGCCCGCATACTGAATTACGCGCAGGAGATCGGCTGGACGTTTGTGCCGCGCGCCACCGCTTCCGCGTCTGGCCCTTTGCACTTCTCCGGTGCATCACCCTCCCCATTCCGACCGTGGCATTTGACGCGTAACTGACGGAAGATTTCGCGCCCGCGCTGAGAAGAGTCCCTGAACGTGGCAATTTCCCAACCGCTGGCACGATTCTCCCTCTCCCTGGGGGAGAGGGCCGGGGTGAGGGCGAGCGTCTCATTCTACAATTACGGCCAAACCAACATCCCTGCCAGCGCGATCAACGTAGTAGCTATCGCAGTGGGGGCTTCGCACTGCTTGGCAATAAAGGCCAACGGGACAGTCGTCGGGTGGGGAAATAACTTTGTAGGTGAAATCAACATTCCGGCCAGCGCGAACAATGTCATCGCCGTTGCGGCGGGCGACGAGCACAGTTTGGCGTTAAGGATAGACGGCGTGGTGATTGCCTGGGGAAACAGCAGCTACGGCCTACGAAACATTCCGGCTGAGGCGACGAACGTCGTCGCAATCGGAGCAGGTTTGAATCACAATCTTGCGGTGAGAGCCGACGGTAGCGTGTTCGCTTGGGGAGACAACGATGTTGGCCAGATCAACGTTCCTTCGGACGTTTCCCGCCTCAACCTTCCCTTCACCGTCCGCGGCTCCGTCAATCCTGATGCGTCTGACATTTACGTGTTGAACTACAGCGCGACAAATGCCGCCGGAGCCGTCGCCACAACCACACGCACGGTGGTTGTGACGGATACCACTCCGCCGATCCTGACTTTGGTCGGCGCTAGTCCGTTGAACCTGGACGTCGGCACACCCTTCACAGATCCTGGCGCCACCGCTTTTGATGCGTGCGAAGGCGATCTCACCGCCAGTATTGTTAGCACCGGCACAGTGAATACTGCTGCTCCAGGCTCGTACACGCTCAACTACACCGTGACTGATTCGAATGGCAATCCTGCCACCACCAACCGCACCGTTCTGGTCAGAGATGCGCCCGCGATCCTGGGTTTCAACGCGTTTTTCTCCGGCACTAATGCCGTCACTGGTTCGCCGGTCGTTCAGTTCCTCGCCGACGTGAATCCGAACGGACTCGCCACCGTTGCTTTCGCTCAGTATGGCCTGAACACCTCCTACCCGGGCCGAACCGCTTCGGTGAACCTTCCCGCCAGTTACAACACCAGCACTTTCTTCGCGACGTTGGACGGCCTGATCCCCGGCGCGACCTATCATTTCCGTGTCGCGGCTTCGAACAGTCTCGGCGTGGCCTACGGGCCGGGCCAGACCTTCACCGGGCCTACGCTCTTCGCCGCAGGCGACCTCAACGGCGACGGTCGCGTGGACCAGACCGAACTCGACAACGTCCTTTCCAACTTCTGGCTCACAAGCCCATCTCTGGTGATGACGAACCCCAGCACGCTGGGCGGTGGACTCTTTCAGTTCGCGCTCACCAACGTCACCGGCTGGAACTTGAGCGTGTTTGCCTCCACGAATTTGACCGATTGGGAGCTGCTCCCTGTGCCTGCCAGGCCGGTCTGGCAATTCCTCGACCCTGCCTACACGAACTATCCGCAGCGGTTCTATCGTCTCCAGTGGCCGTGAGCGAAACGGGACAATTTTTCAGGCTGTCCCGGCCAGTGGAAATTATATCGGTTAGGAATCCGAGTTCGGTCGCACGTCGAAGCGGCATCAATGGCGCGCTCGTGAATCCCAACGGGATTCCATCCCTCAGCCCAGGGTTGCGCGGCACGCGCTACCCTGGGTCAACGGTGAAAAACATTTTCAACCCCAACGGGGTTGCATCCATGTTCCCGAAATCCGATGCAACCCTTTCAGGGTTGTTAAAACATTTGATCGGTATTCCAACAATGACGCCGACACGTTTCAAGCGGTGAGCGTTCACGAGCGCCGGTTATATACGATGTGGAAACGCGCGTCGATGCCTTGCTCGTCCGCCTGTTTCTCGAGAACTCTCGTCAAATGACGTCACGTCCGCGCGCTCCGCCCCTTTGAGCAAGGCACGCAAATCCACCGAAGGGGTAAACGTCCGGAAACCAGCGACGGAAGCGCCGGGTTTCTACTTCAACCGCCAGGTGATGCGTGCTTTCTCCAGGTCGTAGGGCGACATCTCCATTTTCACCCGGTCGCCGACGGTGAGACGCACCCAACGCTTGCGCATCTTGCCGCAGATGGTGGCCAGCACGAGGTGCTTGTTTTCCAGTTCCACCCGGAACATCGTGCCAGGCAGCACGGTCATGACGCGACCTTCAACTTCAATATGTTCTTCTTTCATGGGCTGATTGAGTAAAACCTGTCTGTCTTGCAGCGCGACATCCGGCCGATCTGCAAACATGACGCCGCGAGATAGAAAGGCGGGGCCCGGTCCAAGCCGAATCCCGCCACGAAATCCCAAAGTGCTTAGTAACGACTGCGACCACCGCCGCCCGATTCGCGACGGCCTCCGCCCGCGCGCTCTTCGCGCGGCTTGGCGACGTTGACCGTGAGGGCGCGCCCGTCCATATCCTTGCCATTCAATCCCTCAATGGCCTTCTGCGCCTCCTCGGCTGAACTCATGGTCACGAAGCCAAAGCCCCGGGGGCGATTGGTCATGCGATCCATCATCAGGTTTGCTTCGGTGACCGTGCCAAACGCGGCGAACGCGTCTTGGAGGTCGTTTTCGGTGGTATTGAAGGAAAGGTTTCCGACAAACAATTTACTACTCATGCGATGTTTTGCTGTCCGACAAACCAGCACTTTCCACAGACTGTTCCCGAACGTCGGGTCTAAAATCATCACTGAACAAGGTTCACTTGAAGATTCACCATGCCTTGGAAGCGACAAGCCATCTGACAGACTGGCTCAGCGTGACGGGTTCCGGCGGGATAGCAATAACCATCGACAACTATTTTTGGACAGCCGCGCTCCATTGCCGCAACTCGGTGAACTCCAGCATGAACCGTATCGAGTAAAGGGTGGTCGGGTGCGAGAGCGCAAGCGGCACGCTTCAACCGCAAGGTATCAGGCACCAGTGCGCCGACGGCCAATTGAATGAAAGGCCAGTTGTCCTGTTCAGCGAGATGGAAGCAGAATCGCGGGAGCGTTGGCGCCATACCTGGCTAAAAACTCTTGATGCTCGAGCGATCATTCCTTCTTCAAGGTCGTTTCCTTCGCGCATTTCAAAAACCGTTCGGCGGCGGCGGTGAGTCCGTCTTTTGACCACGCAGCTCCGATGATCAAAGGCGCCGGCGCGGGCGAGAACGGGATGAGTTTCAGGCGCGGCCCCGCCGTGCACGTCAGGGATTGCGGCGCTATGGCCACGCCGTTTCCCGCTTCGACCGCGGCGATCAAGCTGCTGACGCTGTCGTGTTCCTCCGCAATGCGCGGTTTGCTTTTGATGGCGGCAAACATCGCTGCCAGATTCTCGTGAGCGTCGGGATAATCCTTGCGGCTGTAGGTGACGAGCGGCTCCCGCGCGACCTCCGCCAGCGTCACGGTGCGTCGCCCCGCCAGCGGATGTTTCGGCGCAACCGCGAGGCAAATCGACTCGCGCGCCAATTCCTCGAATCGCAGTCCGCGCAACAGGGCCGGCGTCAGACGCACGACGAAGGCGATCTGCAATTTGCCCTCGCGCAATCCGGCGAGCATTTCCTCCGTGGACAGATCGTGCAACCTCACGCGCACGTTCGGCAACTCGGCCTGGAAGGCGCGCAACGTCGGCGGTAAAATTCGCGCGGTGAGCGACGGCGCGTAACCGACGTGCAATTCGCCGCGCCCGCCCGTGGCGATGGCCCGCGCCGCTTTCACGGCGTCTTCCGCGCGTTGCAGCACCGCGCGCGCTTCGGTCAAAAACGCGCGACCCGCTTCGGTGAGCCGCACGGACTTGGCGCTGCGTTCCAAAAGCAGGAAGCCCAGTTCCTCTTCCAAGTCGCGGATCTGGCGGCTCAAGGCCGGCTGTGAAACGTGCAACTTCAGCGCGGCGCGGGAGACGTTTTCCTCCTCGGCCACGCCGATGAAATAGCGGAGATGGCGCAGTTCCATGCTTAGTGGTCTATTTCTTAAATAGACCACTTGGCTGTGTTCGGGCAAGCAAGCTGGCTGCGCGACGGTTCAGCTTGGCGGAATCACGTAGAGCCAGGCCGGGAATTCCTGGCGGCCGCCAATGATCTCTTAAGATTGTGCAACAATTCTTCGGCATTGAGCGCCTCATCTTTGGAAACCAATTCCTGATACCTGGTGAGCGCGCTTATCGCGGCGCCAAAGTCATTATTTATCGCCTGAACAAGCGCCAGGTTGAAATAGACATTCGCAAACGAAGGGTCCACCTCTTTCGCCATTTCATAGTGAATTTGCGCGAGGCGGAAGTCGTTCACGTCGCAATACAAATTACCCAGATTATAATGCGCTTCAGAGTGCCGGGGATCGTGTTTCAGCGAGGTCGTAAAACAATCAAACGCTTTGGCCGTGTTTCCCTTTTGCGATTCGATAATGCCGAGATTGCAATAGGCATCGGCGACGCAATCCTGCTCTTCAATCGCCTTCCGGTACAACTCGGCGGCTTTCAGGTCCCCGCGTTCATCCAGCATCAGCGCTTGCTCAAAGCGACTCAACGCGGATGAAAAATCCAGAATTTGCGCCGTGGTCTTGGGAAATAAATCCAACTGATCCGGATCCTGGGCAGCTTTTGCCCGCCTCTTGACGCGCTTGAAACCGAACTTCGACGCCGGAACAGGGAATTTTATGATTTGGACCATCGAATTCGCGCACCGACCCTTTACCTCGTCCGACAGGGAGAGATTTCTCGGAAAAATTTCGCGCATTGAGCCCCTGAACCCCGAGAGGCCCCCTCACCCGGCCTCCGGCCCCCCTCTCCCCCAGTGGGGGAGAGGGAAGGGGTGAGGGGGTTCATGGAAAGAATTCCCCGGAATGAAAATTCGCGCGTTGAACCCCCTGAACCGAGGGAAAACATCGAACATCCAACATCGAACAACGAACGCCGAAGTGAGCGAGGATTCGCGCCGCCATTCGATGTTCGGCGTTGGATGTTCGATGTTGGATGTTCGTCGGGCTTCATGGAGAGCGACGGAGTGAGAGGCCGGATCACATTACGCAACTTTTTGCTTCCTCTGCTTTGCCGGCTTGACTTCGACCGCTTCTTTCCGCTCGCCTTTGGCTCGTTCCATCGGCTTCTTCTTTGCTTTCGCCTGGTCGATGCTCTGCTTGAGCGCGGTCATGATATCCACCACCGGCTTTTCCTCCTCGGGAACGCTCACCACTTCCTTGCCTGCAATCTTCGCCTCAATCAACTCGCGCAGGGCGTCGCGATAGCGATCCGTCAAATCGAGCTCTTTTAGAGTTGAGGCCATGGATTCCACCAGACTGACCGAGAGCTTTAATTCATCCTTGTTCACTGCTTTGTGCTCGATCTGCGGAACGCTCTCCATTTTCCGCACTTCACTCTGCTGCCGCAATTTGTAAAGTACGAGTCCGCCGTCCAGCGGCGCAATCATCACGACTTCCTCGCGATCGCGCAAAACGACTTTACCAATGCCCACTTTCCCGCTCGCCTTCAGCGCTTCGCTCAACAAGGAATAGGTTTTCGTCGCGACCAATCCGTCCGGGCCGGCGAAATACGGCGATTCATATAGCGAGGGATGGACTTCGCCGGCGTCAATGAACCCTTCGATTTCGATAACTTTGGTGCTCTTGAGCTTGATCTTGGCGAGATCGTCCGGCGAAACGATCACGTATTGTTCCGGCTCGAACTGATAACCCTTGACGATCTCTTCCGTCGTGAGCGCCTTCCCGCACTTCTTGCATTTTTTTTCGTAACCCACCGCGCCGTTATCGTCCTTGTGCAATTGGTTGAACCGGATCGTTTCTTCCGTGTCCACGGCGTTGTAAATCCGGATCGGGATGGTAACCAAAGAAAATCGAATGTGCCCTTTCCATATCGATCTCATAACTCACCTCGTTTCAGTTCGATGCTTGCGTTCATAGGTAACGTGGAGCATGACATTTGGCGGCGAAAAAGCCAATCGTAATTAAGATGGTGCGCATAGGCCGTTTGTGAAAGTTCTTGGCCGCAAAGAACAAAGGGCTGATTCGACGAACTTAAGGCTCACCAAGTTTGGCTAAAGGCCAAACTAGAAATCATGCTTCAATCATCTTTTTCAATTCATCCCGCCAACTGTCGTAAAGTCCTTCATCCAGAATCTGAAAACGGAACTGGTGCTGATCGAAACCCTCGCCAAGTTTCTGCCACGAAACCTTCTTTCCGATGTCAGTAAAGCGTTTCGCAATCTTCCGTTTGTAATCCGTGTCGGGGTTGCCGCCAAGATGTCTGCCCTTGCTTTCTACGACCACGACTCTAGCGACAGGCTTTTGGTCTTCGCCATTCTGGACGACGAAATCAGGAAAGATCCGATTCTTTCGAAAACCTTGAATCGAGAAATTTTCTTTCCCCACTTTGTTCTGATACCACCAAAGCACTTCCGGGTGTTTGTCCAGAACTAGCGCAACCTCCGCCTCATATTGATTGAAACCCGCTCGCTCCGCGTAGTCGAACAACGATTTCGCAACATCCGAATCATCCGCATGGCGCAGGCGTCCGACGCTTCGAATCTCAATGCTCGACGGGATTTCAAAACGACATTCCACACATTCGAGATAAAAACACAACTGACTTTTCTCGAATAAGCGGTCAAACGCTGCTTCCGCCTGCCGATCCGTTTCAGACTCGATGAACTCACGGTATTTGTTTCGTAGCGTGAACTTCACCAGCCCCAAATGTCCTTTGAGGGTCGGATTCACTTTGCACAACCGCTCGGTCAAGTTTTCAACAACTGTTCGGAGTTGTTTGAAGCTGAAATGCTCGTAAGGCAAACTCGCCACCAGCCACGCCAGCACCACGTCATCGGGTTCGTAATAGCCTGAGTCTTGCTGGCCGACCGCCGTCAGTTTGCTTTGGCCGAGCGTTGCGCGATAGAAGAAGTCTTTGGCCTTTTCCATTTCATCACTCAAATTCCATTGTAGTTTGTCGTAGTTGAACTTCTCGACATCTACCTGGCTGATGAGATGCCGGAAATAATCCAATCCTTCATAATCGTTCCCGTTGCGAATGCAGAAACGTGGCAGGTAAATTTTTCCGTCGAATGGCTGATAGAGGCGTTTGAATTCGTTGCGGAAAAACGAAAACTGTTTCGGCACAGCTTCACGCTCGCCACTTTTGTCCACGACGCTACTATCGCCTTCTTCGTAGCCTTCCTTTTCCAATGCCTTCTTCACGTCCTTTGCGATCGAGTCGGCGCGTTGGCGCAGGCAATAAACGTAGCTTTCATTGAGTCCAGGACGCTGGGTCTTGTCCGCGAATGGCTGCCGGAGCACACGCCCGATTAACTGGGTCATAGTCTGAGCGCGACCCGTGTAGTTTAGGGAAACCAAAATGTAGGCAAACGGACAATCCCAGCCCTCTTGCAATGCTGCCTTTGTTATGATCCAGTTAA
>Ga0209376_1004298_pt1 | contig 12458 bp, 10 predicted proteins | sample GraSoiAngelo_134_FD_185891 | JGI IMG/M metagenome (GOLD analysis project Ga0209376, IMG submission 185891) | Grasslands soil microbial communities from the Angelo Coastal Reserve, California, USA - 14_0929_05_30cm (SPAdes) (version 2) | ecosystem: Environmental > Terrestrial > Soil > Grasslands ... | reverse complement strand
CGCGCCCGATCCGTGCGCGGCGAGCAGGCTCTCGAGGTGATGGCCCGCCGTCGCGCAGACGAACTTCCCGGCCTGAGCGCTGAAGAGCTGCACGATGGCCGACGCGTTCTCCTTTCGCGCCGCCTCACCGGTCGTGATCACCGCGCCCGTGTCGACGTCATCCGGCCTCCAGCCCGCCCCGGAGTACGAGCGCTCGATGAACCTGCCGAGCGCGTCGGTGTCGATGCGGCGCCCGGAGACGTACGGGGTGAGCATCACCTCGGAGCGATGCACCGCGGTGCGCTCGACGACGGCATAGGCGCTCGAAAGACGGATGCCCTGACGCTCTAGCCCGAGCTCCGAGAAGATGAGATGCGAGGTCGTCGTGCCGATGTCGATGCCGACGGTCCGCAGGCGCAGGCGCTCGGTCGCGACGTTGCCGGCCTCGTGGTCCGGATCTTCGCCGCGATGATGGTGATCGGACCGATGCGGATGCGCCGAGGTCAGAGCTTGCTAGACGCGGACCGGGAACTCATCCATCCGCACCTTGACGCCGTTCTGCGCACAGCGCTCGAGATAGGTGCGATGGATCTGCGGGTCCTGGTCCTCGTACTCGATCTGGTTGCCGCCCTCGGTGACGTCCTTGTCGACGCCCTGGTTGTCCAGATATTCGGCCAGCTTCCACTTGTTGCCGCCCCAGCGGATGGCGAGGTAGCGGGCCGGGTCGCTTCCGGTGTTGAAGTGCTGGTGCCACCAGCGTCCGGGCGGGACGAACAGCGTCCCGGTCTTCCAGTTCACCTCGGTCCACTCGTCGCCGTTCTCGCGCCACATGTACGAGTAGCCCGAGCCGTTCAGGAGGATGACGTGATAGCCCGGTCCGTGCCGGTGGCACTTCTTGTACGTGCCGACCGGGAACTCGGAGACGTGCGACACCATCGTGTTGTTCGCGAACTCGAAGCGGATGTTCTTGCCGCCCGCGCCGCGTTCGAGCCAGTCCTTGAGCTGAAAGCGACGAACGTCGGCGACGAAGTTCGTCTCCCACACCCGGCCGGTGTAGAGCGTGCCCGCGCCGTCGAAGTACTCCTTGCGCCCGTCGTAGCGATCGCTGAAGACGTACGGGCAGTTGAACATGAAGTCGGTGTTGTGGAGGAGATTCATCATGATCGGCATCGTCGTGACGGCGAGCAGCCGTGCGGACAGCGAGCCCGATCCGTTGTGCAGGCGGTGCGTCGTGTTGAGCGGAACCGAGAAGAGGCTGCCCTCCTGCCATTCGAAGCTCGCAGGCTCTTCGCCCTCGTTCCACACCTCGCAGGTGCCGCGGCCGTTCAGGACGAAGAAGTACTCCTCGAACAGGTGCTTCTCTGGGGCGCTCGATCTGCCCGGATCGAGCTCGATGAGGTAGGCGTTATCGGTGTCCTCGGCGCCCGCCAGGCGGATGTACGCGCCGCGGGCATCGAGCCGCGGCCATTTGGCGAGATCGGCCGTGCGCAGGTCCGCTACCGCGACACCGGTATGGACCGGGATGCCTTCTTTCTCGAGGAAGAGCTCATAGGCACCTCGTCCCCAGAACGAAGGACGCTGCTGCTCTTTGCCGGTTGCAGGGGTGGTGGCTTCGCTCATCTTCGTACCTCTCGATTCGCGTGATGAGATCGCGCACTCACTCGCGCGTCCATCGTATCGCGATGAAATAATCGTTGCCCCGAGGAGGAGCCGCGTGCTGCAGGAATTCGCGAAGACGATCCATCTTGCCGCGACTCCCGATGCGGTGTGGGATGCGGTGAATGACGTCCACCGCGTCGCGTCGTGGCTCTCGATCGTACGCGAGGTACGCGACGTCGAGCCGCCCGGGCGTTACGCGGCGCTCCTCGAGGATCGTCTCGGCCCGTTCGCGATGCGCGCGGATCTCGATCTGACCGTCGAGCGACCGGACGGTCGACGCATGCGCGTGGGCGCCCGGGGCGAGGACCGTCAGGTCGCGTCCCGGATCGCGGCGACCCTCGAGCTCGCGGTCAACCCCGACGGCGCCGGAACGTCCCTCGCCGTCACCGGGCGGTACGAAGTGACGGGCCGCGTCGCGACGCTCGGCGCGGGAGCGATCCGCAAGAAGGGCGACAAGATCCTGCAGGAGTTCTTCGACAACGCCAGCAAGGAGCTCGGCGGGCGCGGGCCCGCGGCCCAGCCGGTAGAGTCGCCGTCGTGACGGCCTGCGTCTCTTAGCGATGCTTCGACGATTCGACGTCCATAGGGTCACGTCGGTCGCGGAGGCGGTGGCCCTGCGGCAGCGTTTCGGAGAGGACGCAGCGATCTACGCGGGAGGCACCGAGCTCCTCCTCGCGATGAAGATGGGCGTCGCACGCTGGCCGCACCTCATCGACGTGAAGCCGATCGGATCGCTTGCGCAGATCAGCGCGTCCACGGACACGCTCCGCATCGGTGCGACCGCGACCCACTGGGACATCGAGCGCAACCCGCTCGTCGCGGAGGCGCTGCCGGCGCTCGCGCAGCTCGAGGCGAACGTCGCGAACGTCCGCGTGCGCGCCGCCGGCACTCTCGCTGGAAATCTCGCGTTCGGCGAGCCTCACGCCGATCCGCCCTCGATGCTGATCGCGCTCGGCGCGCGCGTCCTCCTGGAAGGCAGGGCCGGCTCGCGGTCGGTGGCGGTAGCCGAGTTCATCACCGGGATGTACGAGACCGCGCTCGCGGCGGACGAGGTCATCGTCGCGATCGAGATCCCGCTTCCTGGCAAGAACGTGCGGGCCGTATACGTGAAGTTCCAGATCCTCGAGCGACCGAGCGTTGGCGTCGCTGCGCTCGGGACCGTGCGTGACGGCCGCTTCGTCGGCGCGCCCACGGTCGTCGTCGGTGCGGTCGACGAGATGGCGCGGCCGGTGCCGACGGCGCAGTTCGCCGGCGCGGACGCGCGTGACGCCGGAACGCTCGAGGCCATCGCCGACGCGGCACGCGCCGCGGTCGAGCCCATCGCGGACCTGGCGGGCAGCGTGGAGTTCAAACGGCACCTCGTCGGTGTCATCACGCAGCGTGCGTGCGCCGCGCTTGCAGCGGAAGCCTTGTAGGGGTGGGCACGCGCGAGATCCGTCTCCGGGTGAACCGCGGCGAGCGGCGCGTCGTGATCGAGGATCAGACATTGCTCATCGAGCTCGTCCGCGGCCTTGGTCTGGTCGGCACGAAGCTCAGCTGCGACTCGCAGGTCTGCGGCGCGTGCACCGTACTCCTCGATGGCCGTCCGGTGAGCTCGTGCACGACGCTCGCGATCGAGGCGGACGGCAAGCCGGTGGAGACGATCGAGGGGTTGGCCGACGGGACGAAGCTCCATCCGCTGCAGGAAGCGTTCATCGAGCGGTTCGCGTTCCAATGCGGCTATTGCACGCCCGGCATGATCGTCTCGGCGAAGGCGCTCCTCGACGCGCATCCCGAGCCGGATGTGGCCAAGGTGCGGCACTGGATGGAGGGCAACATCTGCCGCTGCACCGGCTACCAGACGATCGTCGAGGCGGTGCTCGACGCGGCCGACCAGATGCGGAGCGCGCGATGAAGCAGGCGCACCGCGTCGTCGGGACGTCCGCCCGGCGCGCGGACGCCGTCGCGAAGGTGACCGGCGGGGCGCGCTATACGGTCGATCTGTCGGTGCCGGGGATGGCGTACGCGTTCGTCGTCCGCTCGACGCGGGCGCACGCGGCCATCACGGGCATCGACCGCACCGCGGCCGCCGCGAGTCCGGGAGTGATCCGCGTCCTGATCGGAGATGACCTCCTGGCCGCGGGCCTGACTCCGTACTACGGCCATGTAGTCCTCGATCACCCGGTCCTCGCGATCGAGCGGGTCCGCTTCCAGGGCGAGCCGGTCGCGGTCGTGGTCGCGGAGACCAAGCGCGAGGCTGCCGAGGCGGCGGAGCTCGTCGACGTCTCCTACGAAGACCTTCCGGTCGTGATCGACGCGCAGGAGGCGCTCAAGCCGGACGCACCGGTCCTTCACGAGCGCCGCGGCGAGCGCGTCGGGGACGAAGGTATGGACGAAGGCGAGAAAGGCCTTGTCGGCAATGTGTGCGCGATCGCGCGCGTCGAATGGGGCAACATCGACGAGGCGTTCGCGGGCGCGCATCTCGTCGTCGAGGGCGAGTACCGCTATCCGATGCTCTACGGCTACGCCATGGAGCCGTACAACGCGCTGGCGTTCTTCGACCAGGGCGACCTTGTCGTCTTCTCCACCGCGCAGCACGTCTACATGGTCCGCCGCGACCTCGCGCGAATGTTCCACCTGCCGCTCGCACGCGTCCGCGTGAGTGCGCCGTACGTCGGCGGTGGATACGGCACGAAGTCCTACACCAAGGTCGAGGGGATGACCGCCGCGGCCGCGTTCTTCACGGGCCGCGCCGTGAAGCTCGACCTCAGCGTCGAGGAAGCGATGCTCACGACGCGCTCGGCCTCAGCGCACATCCGCGCGCGCTCGGCGTTCACTGCGGATGGGAGGCTGCTCGGGCGCGACTTCCAGATCGTCATGAACAACGGCGCATACACCGACAACACGCCGCTCGTGAACTCCAAGACCGCAAACCGCTGCTTCGGCCCCTATCGCATTCCGGCGCTGCGCGTTGTCGCGCGCTCCGTGTTCACCAACACCGTTCCCTCGAGCTCATTGCGCGGGTTCGGCGCGCCGCAGGGAAACATCGCGGGCGAGCTGCAGATGGACGAGGCGGCGGCGAAGCTCGGCATCGATCCGGTCGAGCTGCGGCTCCGCAACCTCGTCGGGCCTGGCGAGGAGTTCATGCCCGGTAAGCGGCCGCTCGACGCGGACCTCAAGGACGACCTCCGCTGCCTCGCGTCGTCCCTGGAGTGGCCGGGAACGAGCATCGGCCGCTCGATCGGACTCGGCGTGTCAGCGTCGGACGCGGGTGCGTATCCCACATCGACCGCGGCGGTGCGCATCCACTCCGATGCGTCGGTCACGCTCTTCACCGGTTCGACCGAGCTCGGCCAAGGCTCGCGGACCGTGCTCGCGCAGATCGTCGCGGAGGAGCTCGGCGTCGCCCTCGAGACCGTGGGCGTGGTGAACGGCGACACCGGCGTCGTCACGTACGAGCGGACGACCGGAGCGAGCCGGACGACGACGATCACCGGCCGAGCGGTGCAGGAAGCGTGTCGGGACGCGCGCCAGCGTGTGCGCGACCTCGCGGTGCAGGCCTTCGACCTGCCGAGGGGCGACATCGAAGATATTCCGGGCGGCATCCGCGCGCGCGGCCGTGACCTCAGCTACGGGGAGGTCATCGAGAAGTGGTTCGGCGCGGGCGGTGAGGTCCTCGGGCACGGAGCGGTGCGGCGCGCGGAGGGCTTCGCGAAGATGCCGCCCTTCTACGAGATCGGCTGCACAGGTCTCGAGCTCTCGGTCGACCGCGAAACCGGTCAAGTGCACGTCATCAAGCTGACAACGGTGGGCGACGTCGGATTCGCGATCAATCCCGCGCTCGTTCATGGCCAGGACGCGGGCGCGGCGATGATGGGTCTCGGCGCGGCGCTGCACGAGGAGCTGATCTACGAGGGCGGGCAGCTCGTGAATCCGAACGTCGTCGATTACCGCGTGCCGCGCTTTGCTGACATTCCCGACGACATGGTCCACCTGCTGGCCGAACGCGCTGATGGATCCGGTCCGTTCGGCGCCAAGGGCGCCGGCGAGGGTGCCGGGAACACGGTCGGTAGCGCGACCGCATCGGCCATTGGACGACTGCTGGGGATCTTCCCGCATGAACTACCCGCGACGCCGGAGCGAGTCTGGCGGCTGATCCGCGAGGCCGAACGACGCGGCCGCTCGCAGTAGAAACAGTCCAGCGCGAGCTCGGCACGCGGGCTGCCGGTGTTCGGACCATCCAAACGGAAGGAGATGACGATGTGCTACACGTGCGGCTGCAAGATGCCCTACGAAGATCACGGCGATCGACGGAACATCGTCGAACAGGCGCTCATTGACGCGGGCAAGACAAAGGAGATCAAGAACGAGGGCCGGATAAAGGCCAAAGAAAACATGCTCGAGCTCATCCGCGAACAGCAGCGACGCGGTGAGCTGGAAGAACCGCGTACCAACTACGCGCAGGAAGCCACGAAGAAGGCCTGAGTCAGCAGAAGTAGTGAAACCCATTTCGTGGATGTCCTGCGATGACAGTCGCGATGCGGAGCTCATCGATCGGCGTGACGGCGATAAGCTGATCGCCCGCGCCTTGTCACTCGTCAAGCGTCGGCACGGCGGATACATGCTTCGGACGGAGCGATCAGCATCGATGGCGTAGCCGGAGTCGAGAAGGGCGCGACGCAGCGGGCCCCGTTGGCTCGTCGGGCAGTCAGCCGATAGAGGGCAGTCCCGGTAGCCGGCCAGCCGCGCCCCGTTTTTGTTGCCATCTCTTTGGAATGGCCCTCAGCGTGCAGGCGATCGTGCAAGCCAAAGCTGTGTCTGTGACATAGGCACGTTCTCCGCGAGCACGAGGAGAGCTGTGAACGACTTCCGCGCGGTCTGGTTGGGGTGATCGGCGCACCAACGAAAGACGACGAGCTCCGCGCCCGACTCGAGTCTGCGAGTCGGCTTGGCGCGTTGGGCACAGAAGCCCGCGACCTCGCGGAGCTGTTCCGGGCGCTCTATGAGGAATCTGCGCGGGTGGTGGACGCGACGGTCTTTCTCTTCGCCATGTACGACGAGGCGAGCGAGACGGTGGAAGTCGTCCGCCAGATGGACCGCGGCGAGGAACACGAAGGCGGGTCGTTCCCGCTGGGCAAGGGCTTCACGAGCGAGGTCATTCGAACGGGCCGACCGAAGCTCATTCGCCGCTGGTCCGCCGAAGGACCACCCGTCCGCCTGCTGTACGGGACCGAGTCGGCTGAGCTCGTCGCGCCGCAATCGGGCCTCGTGGTCCCGATCCTCTCTGCCGATCGGGTCCTCGGCGTGCTTTCGGTCCAGAGCTACCAACCGGAGGCGTACGACGATCCCGATGTCCTCAGTCTCAGCGCCATCGCCGCGCAGGCCGCTGTCGCGATCAAGCGGTTACGGGCGACGGAGCAGCTTGCGCTGGAGCACGAACGTCACGCTCTACAGCTCGAGGCCGTCCTCGCGAACATCAACGATGCGCTTCTGATCATCGACGGACGCGGCGCGATCGTCCGGCTGAACCGCGCGGCCCGAGAGCTCCTCTGTTTGGACAGCCTGAGTCTCGTCTTGGGCCAGCCACTCGAGCGTCAGCGGCTCGAGCAGTGGCCGGAAGCCGCGCGTGAGATCACCGAAGCGCTGCTCCCCGTCGTTGATGCCCTGCGCTCGGGCGCCGGCATGGAAAGCCTCGAGATCGAGCTGCGGTCCGGGGAACGGCGCGTCCTCACGGTAAGCGCGTCGACCCTGCGTTCGTCAAAGGGTCAACTGCAGGGTGGCGTCATCGCGCTCCGCGACATCACCGGCGAGCGCGAGCTCGAGCGGCTGCGAGAGGACATCTTCGCCATGGCCTGGCACGACATGCGGACGCCGCTCACGCTCATCAAGGGTCATGCGGAGATCCTGCTCCACCATCTCTCTTCCGGGGGCGGCGACGCCGAGGCGTCCACGACCGCCGCCGCGACGATCGTCAAACACACCGAGCGTCTTGCGGACCTTCTGACGACGCTCTTCGACGTCCACTGTCTCGAAACGGGACTGCTCTCGATCTCACGGTGGCCGACCGATCTCGCCGTTCTCATCCGCGAGGTGGCCGAAGGTGTCCGGGCGACCACGCGACACGAGATCAACGTGTCTGCCGAGGGTGGCGTGATAGGCGATTGGGACGAGCGACGGATCCGTCAGGTGATCCTGAATCTCCTGTCCAACGCTCTGAAGTACTCGCCTGAAGGTTCGACGATACGCGTGTCGCTGGTCACCGACGGACAAAGCGCGACGGTCTCGGTGAGCGATGAAGGGATCGGCCTCGATCGCGACGAACTCGGTCAGATGTTCCGCCGCGGATACCGCGCCGCGCCGGCGCGACGGGTGAAAGGGGACGGACTCGGACTCTACCTTGCCCGAGGTCTCGTTCAGAAGCACGGAGGGCGCCTGTGGGCCGAGTCGCCCGGCCGCGGTCAGGGAAGCACCTTCAGTTTCACGCTGCCGCTGGCCGACGAGCAGATCATTGATCGCGCCGTGGAGCGATCCGCATGAGGATGCGGCTGATCGGCTTCAGCTGCGCACTCGCCCTGATCGCCCTCGCCCTCGTCCCGATGCTGCCACCCTCGCGGGCGCTGACGAACGCACCCGAGAAGATCGACCCGGCGCTCCAGACCATGATGACCGCCCGCCCGCTCGCGCTGTTGCCGGTCATCGTCGAAATGCAGCCGCCCACCGCGAGTGTCGGGAATGTCGATCGGGCCAACCAGGCGCTCGATCTGCTTCGACTGAACGGCGCGGCGGCGGTCGGGCTTCCGCTCCTCGGCAGCGCCGCCGGATTCGCGAACGCCGCGGGGATCGATGCGATGAGCCTCGTGCCCACGGTCGCGTACATCCATTACGACGCGACGGTGGTGCCGGATGTCGTTGTCCCTGATGCGGCATCAAATCGCGCGCTCGATCCGCCGCCCACGCCGCTGCCGAGCATCAGTCCGCTCGCGACTCCGACGCCGACGCCGGCAGACCCAAGCCCGACACCGGCGCCGACCCCAACGGCTGCCCCGACTGCGACGACGCCTCCGCCAACGCCGACGCCCACGCCCACGCCGACGCCGAGCCCGGATCCGACGCCGCTGCCAACCGCGAGCCCGACGCCTGCCCCGACCGCGACGCCTGCTCCGACGGACACACCGATGCCCGTGGCGCCGACAGCAGCGCCTGCAGCGACCGCACCCCCGAGCCCGGCTCCAGACCCCACGCCAACGCCGACCACGAGCGCGAGCCCCAGTCCCGTAGCGACTCCGAGCTCGGCGCCGGCCCCGAGTCCGACCCCGACCGCCAGCCCGACGCCAACACCAACGCCGACCGCATCACCGCTTACCCAGGGCACGACGGTCTATCCGCAGAGCGTTAATGCGGATCAGGTGGTCGCGAGCGGGACGACCGGAAGAGGCGTGACCGTCGCTGTCCTCGATTCAGGAGTCGCGGCGGATCCCGATCTGACGCAACCGTCCAATCGGATCCTCGCATCGGTCAACTTCGCGGACACGCGCACGACGAGCGATCCGGGAGGTCACGGGACCCACGTCGCCGGGATCGTCGCCGGCAATGGCACCCGCTCCGGCGGACAATTCGTCGGCATCGCGCCGCAGGCGAACATCGTCGACGTGAGAGTGCTCGGCAGAACGGGGAGCGGCCGGATCTCTTCGGTGGTGGCGGGGATCCAGTGGGTCATCGGTCATCGTGCGGCCTACAACATCCGGGTCATCAACATGTCCTTCGGCGCGCCCGTCACGGTGTCTTACCGAACGGACCCCCTCTCGGCTGCGGTTGAGATCGCTTGGCGAGAAGGGCTCGTGGTGGTGGCCGCAGCCGGGAATGGCGGACCGACACGCAACAGCGTCCTGAGCCCGGGGATCGACCCGTACGCGGTCACGGTCGGCGCGGCCGACGATCAGGGGACGACCAGCCCGCGGGATGACGCGCTCGCCGTCTTCTCGTCCTGGGGCAATGCGGATTCGAACGCGAAGCCCGATCTCGTCGCACCCGGGCGGCACATCGTCTCGCTTCGCGTCCCCGGAAGCGCCCTCGATTCGATGCTCCCGACAAGTGTTGTGGCGGCCCGGAACGGGGCGACCTATTTCCGTCTGAGCGGAACATCGATGGCGACTCCGGTGGTCTCCGGGGCCGTCGCGCTCCTCCTGCAGCGCCAGCCCAGCCTGACCCCGGATCAGGTGAAGGCGCTCCTTGTCGGGACCGCTCAGCAGTTCGGACAAGACAGCACCGCGACGCTCCCCGATCCCACCGCGCGCGGCGCCGGGCTGCTCGATGCGCTCGCGGCCGTCTCCAGCAGCGGGTTCAGCGCGACTACCTCAGGCGGAGCTCTACCGACTGCGCCTCTGTCCGAGCCGGCTATCGCTAACCGCGGCCATCGGCCTGCGGATGGGTTCGCCCGCACTCTCCTTCCGGTCCTTCGCCAGTTGCCGCTTCGCTGGAAGGACCTGACGCTTGATGGCATCGCGTGGCAAACGCTCACCTGGGACAGCGTTGCCTGGGACAGCGTGGCCTGGGACAACTTCGACTGGGACAGCATCGCGTGGGACAGCATCGCCTGGGATAGCGTGGCCTGGGACAGCATCGCGTGGGACAGCATCGCCTGGGATAGCGTGGCCTGGGACAGCATCGCGTGGGACAGCATTGCGTGGGACGCGTCGAGCCACGACTGAGATTGAGATCGCGGTCAAAGCTTAGAAACGCTCGAGGAGCGGAAAGCGCGGCGCGAGGACGTAATTCAGCTGGATCAAGACGATCAGCGTGACGCTCACCCAGATCCGACCCCGAACGAGATGAGCAAGCTCACGCTCCATGGCGTCCTGGAAGAGATGCGCTCGTAGGCCGTACTCGAGTCCCGCGAGCAGCGTCATGCCGAGCAGAACGATGTTGAGCCAGTACTCGACGAGCGCGAGCGTGAGCGTGGGATAGTGCGCCAGGAGCGCGGTCGAGAACGGCGCAAGCGTGACCGCGAAAAGGAAGACGAGCTGGATCCACGAGAAGTGCCGGTTGCTGCGAGCCAGCTGGCCGAGTTGGGTTCCCTGTCCGACCCAGAAGATGCCGAGCGTCGGCCAGGTTGAGCACCAGGAGCGTCATGCCGACCGCGAAGATCCCGTCGGAAATGCCGGCCAGCCGATCGAGGTTCGTCCCCGCCAACTCGTTGTACCGGTGCCTGCCGCCCGGCCGGAGACTCACGAGAGAAGGTTCTTGTGAAATCGCCCGCGCTGCATGATCACCGAGAGGTGTGCGCCCTGATCGAGCAAGAGCGCGAGGTCTCTCACCGGATCGCCGTCGACGACGAGCACGTCCGCGCGAGCGCCCGGCTCGAACACGCCCAGCCGATTCTCCTCGCGCACGATGTCCGCGCCGACGAGGGTCGCCTGGCGAATGATCTCGATAGGAGAGAGGACTTCGGAGCGCACGACGAATTCGCGGCTCTGCTCCTGCTGCAGCGATCCGAGCAAGTCGCTTCCGTATCCCACGGAGACACCCGCGCGCTTGCAGATCTCGAGCGAGCGTAGGCCCGCCTCGAGAACGCGGTCATTCTTCGCGAGCATCTCCGCGGTCATGCCGAGCGCCGCGCCGCGCTCCTTCATCGCCACGTACGTGACGAGGTTCGCGACGAGGAAGGGCTTCTTCGTGGCGATGAGCGTGGCGGTGGCATCGTCGATGAAGTTGCCATGCTCGATCGTTCGGACCCCGTTTTCGACCGCTCGCCGCATCGCTTCCGGCGTGTAAGCGTGTGCGAGCACGTACCGGCCGAAGCTGTGCGCCTCGGACGTCGCGGCGCCGATCTCTTCGGGCGTGAGCTGCAGCGACTCCAGCGGGTCGTATGGCGACGCGACGCCGCCTGAGCACATGATCTTCACCTGGTCAGCCCCCTGCCGGAGCTGTTCCCTCGCGGCCGCGCGGACCGCATCCGGTCCGTCGGCGATCCGCGACACGTAGCGCAAGGCGTTCGACGTCGGGGGCGATGATTCGGCGTCGGTGCGCCTTCGGAAGTCGCCGTGGCCACCGGTCACGCTGATCGGCTGGCCGGAGATGAACAGCCGCGGACCGGCGAGAAGCCCGTCTTCGATGGCTTGCTTCATCCCCCAATCGGCACCGCCGGCGTCGCGTACGGTGGTGAACCCACGGTCCAGCATCGCCCGCGCGAGGACCGCGGCGCGCGCGGTCATGAGCGTCAACGGGATCGACTCGAGCGCACGAAGGGAGACCTCGCTCAGGAAGACATGTGCGTGACAGTCGATGAGGCCGGGCATGAGGGTGCGACCACCGCAGTCCAGGATCTCGGCTGATCGGCTTCTGATCGGTGTATCGGCGACCTCTTTGATCTCGCTGCCGTCGATGAGCACCTCATAGCCGTCGCGCGGCTCATCCCAGCGCGGATCGAGGAGGAGCATTCCTCGGAACAGCACCTGCGACATCAGCCGCGCATCCTAGCCGCGGCGCCGCTTCGGCTCGAAGGGCGCCGCGGGAGAGCGGGGTACAGGTCCTGCAGCGCGAGAGAGCATGCACGGCCGGTCGCGAGCGGGTGAGGGATCCCGATGAGCTTCCGCGGAGGAGCGCGCCTTGACCCGTCGCAGGTGGAGGATGTTCGCGGCCGCGGCTACGGCGGGCCGATCCTCGTCGGTGGCGGCGGTCTCGGCCTCTTATTAGTGATCGCGGCGATGCTGCTCGGCATCAATCCACTTGCCGACTACGCCGGCTCGCCTTCCGCGATCGACAACGCACCCTCGACTCAGGATTGCCAGACCGGCGCCGACGCGAACCGGCGCACCGACTGCCGCGCGGTCGGGTTCGTCGAC
>Ga0209376_1004294_pt1 | contig 12465 bp, 11 predicted proteins | sample GraSoiAngelo_134_FD_185891 | JGI IMG/M metagenome (GOLD analysis project Ga0209376, IMG submission 185891) | Grasslands soil microbial communities from the Angelo Coastal Reserve, California, USA - 14_0929_05_30cm (SPAdes) (version 2) | ecosystem: Environmental > Terrestrial > Soil > Grasslands ... | reverse complement strand
ACGAAGTGCACCCAGCGCGCCCCCGCCGCCGCGAAGGCTCCCGCCACGGTCAGGGGATCGTCCGCCGGGGCGGTGGCGCGGGCCACCCGCCCGCCCTGGACGTCAACGGCGGGATAGAGCTCCACGATGGGGAAGGAAACTAATCGACGCGTGCGGCGACGTGCGCGGGGTGCGGCTCCAGTTGCGCGAGCAGCAGGGCGCGCGCCGCATCGTAGGCGGCCTTGAGGCTCTTGGGGACCGCCACGCCTTCACCCGCGTCCTTGCGGAGCGGATTCGTGGGACGGCCGTTGACGATGAATTCGTAATGCAGGTGCGGCCCCGTCGACAACCCCGTTGACCCGACGTAGGCGATGGTCTCGCCCTGCCCGACGCGTTGTCCGACCAGCAACCCCTTGGCGTACGCCGAGAGGTGCCCGTAGCGCGTGCGGATCCCGTTGGCGTGGCGCAGCTCGAGGAGGTTGCCGTACCCGCTCTCGCGGCCGAGGCGCGTCACGATGCCGTCCGCCGTCGCGCGCACCGGAGTGCCGTAAGCGGCGGCGTAGTCGGTGCCCTCATGAATCCGCCACTCGTGGAGGATCGGGTGGAAGCGGCTGCCGAACCGGCTCGAGACGCGGCGGAATTGGAGCGGCGCCCGCAGGAACGCGCGCTTCAGGGACCGTCCCTGCTCGTCGTAGAAGCCGCCGGGCCCGCCGCCCGAGTCCGCCTGGAACCAGAAGGCAAAGCTGGGACTCCGCCCCACGTCCACGCGCGCCGCGAGGATCCGGCCGAAGCGCCGCTCCCCCTCCGGCGACTCCAGGCGCTCGAGCAGGATCTCGAAGCGGTCCCCGCGCTGGACGTCGCGCGTGAAGTCCACCTCCCAGTCGTACACGTCCGCGATCCCCCAGGCGAGCTGCCGCCGCTCCGTAGCGGGGAGGAAGCTGTCGGGCACGGCCTGGTCGAGGGCGTCGTACAAGGACGTCACGATCGACCCCACCACCCGCACGCGTTGGATCGTCCAGGGAATTTCCTCGACATGCTGCAGCCAGCCCGCCGCGGTGCGCTCCACCCACAGTCGCTGCGCCGGCCCGGTGCGCACCATCAGGCGGTCGGGGAGCGAATCGGTGACGAGACGGCGCACGTGGAAGATGAGCCCGGGACGCAGGCGGCGCGGCTGGAGCGCGGTGGCGGCGCTGAGGAACGCGGCGTACTCGCGGCCGGTGATGCCGCTGCGTTGCAGCAGCTCGCCCAGCGTCTCGCGGGGGCCCAGGGTGTGAGCGGACTCGTCGTAGGAGGAGGAGACGACGATCGGCGCCGCGGTCAGGGGCCGGCGCCAGGGCCACGCATCGCGCGACGCCCACAGCAGCGCAACGGCGGCGAGCCCGCCAGCGGCGACGAGGTGGCGCGACCGCAGGGCCATCAGTCCATCTGCCGCCGGATGAACGTCGGGATCTCCATCTCGGACACTTCGTTCGGCGGCGTCGCCGCGCGCCGCACCGGCGGCTCGGCCGCCGGCCGCACGTATCCGGGCGGCGGCACCGGCGTCGGCCGCGAGACCCGCTTCTCGAACGGCAGCACGCCCGGCGCGCCGCGCCCCACCGCCGCGGGCTCGGCCTGCGCCGCCTTCTCGAACCCCGTAGCGATCACCGTGACACGCACCTCGCCGTGCATCGCCGGGTCGTTCACCGCCCCGAAGATGATCTCCGCCTCGTCGCCGGCCGCGTCGTGAATCGCCTCGCTGATTTGCGTGACTTCGCCGAGCGTCAGGTCGTCGCCGCCGGTGATGTTGATGAGGACGCCCGTGGCGCCGGCGATCGAGATGTTGTCGAGCAAGGGGCTCGAGATCGCCTGCTGGGCAGCTTCCATGGCCCGGTTCTCGCCGCGTCCCATCCCCGTCCCCATGAGCGCGGGCCCGCCGTTCTGCATGATCGTGCGGACGTCGGCGAAGTCCACGTTCACGAGGCCGGTCACGCTGATGAGCGACGCGATGCCCTGCGTCGCGTGCAGCAGCACCTCGTCGGCCTTCTTGAGCGCGTCCTGAAAGGGAATGCCCTTGCCGACCACCGCACGTGCTTGCGCATCTCGGCGATGCCCATTTCGGCCTGGCGCATCCGCTTGCGACCTTCGAACAGGAACGGCTTGGTGCAGATCCCGATCGTCAGGCCGCCGAGGTCGCGCGCGACCTGCGAGATGATGGGCGCCGCCCCGGTGCCGGTGCCGCCGCCCATGCCGCAGGTGACGAACACCAGGTCGGCCCCCTGCAGGGCGTGCAGCACCTCGTCGCGGTTCTCTTCGATGGCCTGCCGGCCGATCTCCGGACGAGCCCCGGCGCCGAGCCCGCGGGTGAGGCGCTTGCCGATCTGGACTTTGACGTCGGCTTTGTTGTTGAGCAGCGCCTGGGCGTCGGTGTTCACCGCGATGAACTCCACGCCCCGGACTCCCTCGTCGATCATGCGGTTCAGCGCGTTGCCGCCGCCGCCGCCCACACCGACGACCTTCATCCGCGCGTTCTGCGATACGGTCTCTTCGAGCTCGAAGATCATAGCCCCCTCGGGTCGTCGATCAGAAGAAGTCCTGCAGCCATCGCTTCAACGGTCCCAGCCACTTTTCGACGGCCCCGCTGCCGACGAGCGGCGTCGCCGCCTGCCCCTGCGCGATCCGGCGCGTCCCGTACAACACCAGGCCCACCGGCACCGCGTAGCGTGGCGCCTGCACGCTGTCCACCAATCCGGAGATATCGCGCTCCGGCGCGCCGGCCCGCACCGGCGTCGCGAACACGTCCCGGGCGAGTTCCACGATCCCCGGCAGATGCGCTGTGCCGCCCGTCAACACCACCCCCGCCGGCAGCCGTCCCCCGGCGTAGCCCGCCCGCTCGAACTCCCGCGCCACCAGCTGAAACACCTCGTCGAGGCGCTGGTGGATGATGTGCGACAGCAGCTCGCGCGACGCCTGCCGCGCCCCCTGCCCCGGCGTGGACGGCAGGGGCACCATCTCCGACGGATCGACCAGCGGCGCGTACGCGATGCCGAACCGCTCCTTCAGCCGCTCCGCGTCCGCCTGCGTCACGCCGAGCCCCTGGACCAGGTCGCTGCTCACGTGCGTGCCCGCGAACTTCAGTGAGGCCAGGTGGCGGATCTTCCCTTCGTGGAAGATCGCGACTCCGGTGGAGCCGCCCCCCACCTCGACCAGCGCGACGCCCAGCTCCTTCTCGTCCTCGGTCAACACTGCATACGATGCGGCCAGGGGCTCGAGCACCAAGTCCACCACCCGGTACCCGGCGCGTTGCACGCTCTTGCGCAGGTTCTGCGCCGCGGTGGACTGCACGGTGACGAGGTACATCTCGACCTCGAGACGCATCCCCGTCATGCCGACGGGATCCAGGACGCCGCGCTGCTGGTCCACGACGTACTCCTGCGGGATATCGTGCAGGAGCTCATGGTCGCGCCCCAGGGACACCGCGCGCGCGACCTCGTTGACGCGCGCCACGTCCTGCGCCGTAATCTCCTCCCCCGTCACCGCCACCACTCCCGACGAGGGCCGGGCCGCCACGTGCTCGCCGGCGACCCCGCAGGCGACCCCGTTCACCTTGGCCCCGGCCATGCGCTCGGCATCGCGCAGCGCCGCCACGATCGATCGCGTCGTCTCGTCGATGTCGCGGACGACGCCCCGCCGCACGCCGGTGTTCTTCGCCAGCCCGACACCGAGCACCTTTGCCACCGGCGACCGCGGCAGGTCGCCCACCACTTCGGCGATCACTGCGCACGTCTTCGTGCTGCCGAGGTCGAGCCCGGCCACGAGCCGACGGTCCCGGCTCACGCCCCCGGTCCCCTCGCCTGCTCCGCCCCGGCGGCGCCCGCGCGCCGCCGCACCACCACCTGCCCGGCGTAGCGCGCATCGAGTTCCGCATAGGGCCGCTTCTTCGCCGCCAGGTCCTGCGCCACCAGTGCCACCGCCTGTATGACCTCCGGTCCGGCGTCGCGTCCGACCAGGACACGGCGGGACCCCAGTTCCAAGGCGACATCGCCGCGCGTCAGCCGGCGCGCGACGGTGATCTCCTGATACAGTCCGGCATCGACCGCCTGCACCAGGGCAAGCACCCCGAGCACGTTCGAGTCCGCCGTCACCGCAATCGGCAGATCGAGCGGCGTGCGAGCCGGGTCGAACGGCAGCAGCGTGCCGCGAGCGTCGACCGGCAGCAGGCTCCCCCCCCGGGCCGCGGGCACGAAGGCCACCGGCTCCGCCTCGCGTACCACCACGCGCAGGGTGCCGGGAAGCCGTCGTTCAATGCGCACCTCCAGTACCCCCGGCAGCGCCTTCACGCGCTCCACCAACGGCGCCGTGGCGTCGAACACGCTGGCCCGTGGCCGCAGCCGCAGGGCCGCCGCGACCGCCCGGGGCGAGAATTGCCGCGCGCCGAGCACCTCGATCTCCCGCACCCGAAACGCTGCCACCGCTCGCACCAGCGGCGGCCCCGCGACCCGGCCGACGGTGACCGCACCCGCTCCGACCGCGGCCCAGAGGACACGCCGCGACAGCGCGCTCCGGCGCCGGCTCACCGCGTCTTGCCGCTGGCGCTCGCGAGGCGCGTCATCAGTTCAGGACCGATGCGGGTGACGTCGCCCGCGCCCAGCGTGAAGACGACGTCGCCCGCGCGGAGTCGCTCCGCCACCGCCGCGGCCAGGGCCGTCCGCTCGCGTACCGCCACCGTGGCCGCGCCCGCCCCGATCGCCCCGCGCGCCACGAGATCGCTGGTCACGCCGGGGAGCGGTCGCTCGCGCGCGCCATAGATCGGCGCCACCACGACCAGGTCGGCCGCCGCGAGCGCCTTGCCGAGCGCGTCCCCGTGCATCGCCGTCCGCGAGTACAGGTGCGGCTGGAACACCGCCACCAGCCGCCGTCCCGGGAACGCCTGGCGCGCCGCCGCGAGCGTCGCGCCGACTTCCGTGGGGTGGTGCGCGTAGTCGTCCATCACTGTCACGCCCGCGGCCTCGCCCACCCGCTCGAACCGCCGCGCCACGCCCGTGAATTCGCTCAGCGCGCGCGCTGCCACGTCCACATCCGCGCTGAGCTCGTGCACGACCGCGAGCGCCGCGGCCGCGTTCCGCAGGTTGTGCATCCCCGGCACTCGCAGCGCCAACGGCACCGTTCGCCCGCCCGGCAACGTCACGGTCGCGCGGGAGCCGGTCGCAGCAAACGCGATCGCTCCGATCTTCACGTCCGCGTCGGCGCCCACCCCCACCCGCCACACCTTCGCGCCCAACCGCGCGACGACGCGCTGCGCCCCGGCATCGTCTCCGCCCGCAATCACGCGGCGCGCCCCGCCTGCGAACTGCGCGAACGCCCCCTCCAGCGCGGCGATGCTGCCGTAGCACTCGAGGTGGTCGGCTTCGACGTTGGTCACGACCGCCACCGTCGGCGCCAGCGACAGGAACGCCCGGTCGAATTCGTCCGCTTCGACGACGGACAAGTCGGGGCTTCCGACCCGCGCATTCCCGCCCCACCCTGCGACACGGCCGCCGACGAGTCCCGTGGGATTCCGTCCGGCGGCCGTGAGCGCCTCCGTCACCATCACCGTGGTAGTGGTCTTGCCGTGCGTGCCGGCGACCGCCACCACCGTCCCCCCGGCCACCGCTTGACCCAGAGCATCGGCCCGCCGCACGACCGGGATCCCCAACTCCCGGGCCCGTTTGAGCTCCGGGTGGTCCTGGCCGACCGCCGCCGTTACCACGACCGCCCGCACCCCGTCGAGGTGCCGGGGATCGTGACCCTGCCAAACTTCGACCCCCAAGGCCGCCAGATCGGCGGCTCCAGAAGGATCTGTATCGCAACCCGTTACCCGCACACCCCTTCGCTTGGCCACCGTTGCCAGAGCACTCATCCCCGCACCACCTATTCCCATGAAGTGCACTGGACGGGGATCTGCGGGTCCAAACAAGGTCATTAGTGGCGGGCTAATATAGCGAGACTACTACACTTGCGAAAGAGCATTCACGCAACTTGGACGAGTGTCAGAATCCTCGACACCACGTCCCGGGCGGCTTCCGGGTGTCCTCGACCCCGAGCTTTTTGGGCCAGGCCGGCGAGCCGCGCGCGGTCGGTGAGCAGGTCGGTGATCAAGCGCGCCAGCGACGGAGGCGAGAGGTTCCGTTCGACGAGCAGCACCGCCGCGCCAGCGTCGGCGAGCGCCCGCGCGTTATGGGTTTGGTGATCGGCCGCCGCGGTCGGCAGCGGAACCAGGATGCTCGGCTTCCCCCACGCGCACAGTTCGGCGACGGTCATCGCACCGGCGCGGCAGACGACGAGATCCGCCGCGCGGTACGGGTCGGTCATCGGATCGAAAAACCCGCGCACCACCACCCGTCCCGGCCGGGCGTGTGCCGCAAAATTCGCGGCATGACCGGTGCCGGTCCCCCACAGCACGTTGACATCGCGGAGCAGGCCGTGCTCGACGATGCCGGCGAGCGCGTAGTTGAGCGCGCGCGCTCCCTGGCTCCCCCCGAAGCACAGCACGGTTGGCCGCTGCGGGTCGAGGCCCAGACGTTGGAGCGCGGCCCCCCGGTCACCCGGCTCGGGCGGCCGGATCGGATTACCGAGGGTGAACACCGCCGTGCGCGGCCCGGGGCGCAACCGACTCTGCGCTTCGGGGAAGCCGAGGTGAATCTGAGCGGCTCGGCGCGCGAGCCAGCGCGTCGCGAGCCCGGGACGGGCGTCCTGCTCCTGCAGCACCGTCGGGATCGCCGCGCGTTGCGCGCTCCACAACACCGGTCCCGCCGCGTAGCCCCCGGTGCCGACGACGATCGCCGGCTGCTCTTCGGCGAGCACGCGCCGCACGCCGCGGAGGATCCGCCAGGCGAGAAACGGCCAGCGCAGATTGCGCCACCACGTGCGCCGGTATATCGGCTCGAACGGCAGCAGGTGGTGCCGGAACGGATAGTGCGGGAGGATTTCCTTCTCGATGCCGCGTTCCGATCCGACGAGCACGGGCTCGACGTCCGGCCGCAGGCGCGCCAGCGCTTCCGCGAGCGCCAGCGCCGGCATGAGGTGACCGCCGGTACCTCCGCCGGCAAAGAGCAGCTTCACAGATATGCTCCAATGCGGAATGCGGAATGGGGAATGCGGAATAGAACTGGAAGGTCGCAGCGCGATGCGACGCCCCCGTCGCCATTCCGCATTCCGCACTCCGCATTCCACATTGACTATACCCGCTCGCGGGCGCGACCAATGCTCACAAGCACGCCCGTAGCCACGAGGGCGACCAACAAACTGGATCCGCCGTAGGAGAGGAACGGCAGCGTGATGCCGGTCGCGGGGAGGACCGCGAGAGACACCCCGATGTGCAGCGCCGCCGTGACGCCGATCAGCGACGTGAGACCGACGGCGAGCAGCTGGCCGAAGAGGTCCGGAGCGCCGCGAGCGATGCGGAAGCCGATCCACACGAACGTCCCGAAGCACAGCACCACGCCGAGGACGCCGAGGAAGCCGAACTCCTCGCCGATCGTGGAGAAAATGAAGTCGGAGTAGGCATAGGGATAGCCGAGCTTCTGCTGGCCTTGTCCGAAGCCCGCGCCGAACACCTGTCCCGAGCCGAGCCCGATGAGCGACTGCTTGATCTGCCAGCTCGCTTCCTCGGGAGCGGCCCCAGGGTTCAGGAATGTCAGCACGCGCGCCACGCGGTATTGCGCCGCGGCCACGGCACCGAAGAGCAGGGGCAGCGCCACGACGCCGACGAGCAGGAAGTGGCCGATGCGGGCGCCGGCGGCGAACATGACGATCCCCGCCAGCATCACGACCAGCACGGCCATCGAGAGGTTGGGCTCGAGGAAGATGAGGCCCGCGAGCGGGGCGACGATCACGAGGAACGGCAGCACGCCCAGCTTGAAGGTGCGGATCTGCTCGCCCTTCTTGGCGGCGAGCGTCGCGGCCCATACGACGACCGCGAACTTGGCAAGCTCGGAGGGCTGCAGGGCCATGACGCCGAGGTTTACCCAGCGCCGGGCGCCGTTGAGGGTCGGGGCGATGGGGTGGGTGAACGGCAACAGGGGGATCAGCAAGAGAAAGGCGACGGCCGCGAGCAGCCGCCACGCCCAGCGCTGCCACACATGATAATCGAGGCGGGCCACGACCGTCGCGAGGATGCCCGCCACGAGGGCGGCAGCCGCCTGGCGCACGGCGAGCCGTGCCCCCACAGTGCCGCCGCTGGTGGTCACGAGGCTCGAGGCGCCGTACACTTCGGCGAGTCCCAGGACGATGAGCACGGCCGCGATGACCGCGAGCAGGCGGGTCTCCCAGCGGCGGTCGGTCACATCGCCTCGACAAGCTTGCGGAAAGTGGCGCCGCGCTCCTCGTAGTTCTTGAACATGTCGTAGCTCGAGCAGGCGGGGGACAGCAGCACGGTGTCGCCGGGCCGCGCCGCCCGGCGCGCCCGGCTCACCACGTCGGCGAACGTCGTGCCGCGCTCCAGCGTGACCTTCCCCTTCAGGTCCTCCTCCACCAGGGGCCCCGCCTCGCCGAACGCGATGACGAGGCGGCAGCGCTCGGCGAGCAGCGGCGCGAGCCGCGTGTAGCGCTCGCCCTTGTGCCGCCCCCCGAGCAACAGGATGAAGGGCCGGTCCATGGCCGCCACCGCCACGGCCGTCGACGCGATGTTCGTCGCCTTGGAGTCGTTGATCCAGCGCACCCCACCCACCTCGCGCACGAACTCGAGCCGGTGCGGCAGCGCGTGGAACGACCGCAACCCCTCCGCGATGCGGCTCGGCGGGATGCCGGCTTCGTGGACCGCGAGAGCGGCGGCGAGGGCGTTCGCGACGTTGTGCTCGCCGAGCAGCTGCAGCTCTTCGCGCGCGATCAGCTCCGTGCCGCCCAGCCGCAACCGCCGCTCGCGCGCATCGTACCACCCCTCGGCGGGCCGCAGGAGCGAGAAGCGCGACACCGTTCCCCCCCCCGTCGCGCCGGCGGCGAGCGCGAGCACGGCGGGGTCGTCCGCGTTCAGCACCCACACGCTCTCCTCGGCGGCGTTGCGAAACAGCAGCCGCTTGTCGGCATAGTACGCGTCGACCGACGGATAGCGATCGAGGTGGTCCGGCGCCAGGTTCGTGAGCACGCCGACGTCCGGAGCGAAATGCGGGCTGTCGTGCAGCTGGAACGACGACACCTCGACGGCCAGCCACTGATAGCGCTCGGCGCCGAGCGCGACGTCGGTGAGCGGGAGGCCGATGTTCCCCGAGGCTTCGGCTTTGAGGCCAGCGACGCGCAGCAGATGCGCGATCAAGGCGGTGGTCGTCGTCTTGCCGTTCGTGCCGGTCACCGCGATGCAGCGCACGCCCTGCGCCCGCGCGGCGCGGAAGCCCAGGTCGATCTCCGAAACGACCTCTCGGCCCGCTTCCCGCGCGGCTTTCAGGGGCGGCGCGTCCGGCGGCACGCCGGGCGAGACCACGACGCCGGCCGCGGCGCGGATCTTCGCCAAGTCGTGGTGTCCCACTTCCACCTCGACACCGGGAAGCCTGCGCAACGCCAGTGCGGCGTCGCCGGCGTAGGGATGATCGGACGCGTCGCTGGCGTACACGCGCGCGCCCTCGCGCGCGAGCAGCCGCGCGGCGGCGACACCGCTGTGCCCCAGCCCGAGCACGGCGACGACGCCGCCCCGCCAGGCGGCGGGGATCACCGCACTTTCAACGTCGCCAGGGCGATTGCGGCGCACAGAAAGCCGAGGATGTAGAACCGCATCACCACCTGCGGCTCGGCCCAGCCAAGTTTCTCGAAGTGGTGGTGCAGCGGCGCCATGCGAAAGACGCGGTGGGCGTCCGCGTACTCCTTGCCGCGGCGTCGTTTGTGCCACCGATACACCCACACCTGAATCATCACCGAGACCGCCTCGGCGACGAAGACGCCGCCGGCGATCAGCAGCAGAAACTCCGCCTTGAGCATGATGGCGACGGTGCCGAGCGCGCCGCCGATGGCGAGCGAGCCGGTGTCCCCCATGAACACCTGCGCGGGATGGGCGTTGAACCAGAGGAAGCCGAGCGCGGCGCCCATCAGCGCGCCGCAGAAGATCGCCAGCTCCCCCGCCCCCGGCAGGTAGTAGACCAAGAGCCAGTTGGCAGCGTCGAAGCGTCCGAAGAGGTAGGCGAAGATGGCGAACGAACCCGCCACGATCGCCGTGAGGCCGGCGGCGAGGCCGTCGAGTCCGTCGGTCAGGTTGACGGCGTTGGAGCTGCCGGTCACGACCACGGTCACGAACGGCAGATACAACCACCACGGCATCACCAGCAGCACATACTTGAGCAGCGGCAGCTGCGTGCTCGTCGCCGGAAGGCGCGGGGCGAGCGGCGCGAGCCACAAATAGACCCCGAGGGCGAGGCCGAAGGTCAGTTGCCCGACCAGCTTCCACCGGGCGACGAGTCCTTGCGGCTTGCCGCGCACGATCTTCAGGTAGTCGTCGAGGAACCCGATGGCGCCCATCCACAGCGTGGCCCCGCAAGCAACGACGACGAACCGGGTGTCGAGGCGCGCCCAGAGGAGGGTCGGCACCACCGTGGCGAGGATGACGATGAGGCCGCCCATGGTCGGTGTGCCCCGCTTGCCTTGATGGCTCGCGGGACCTTCGGCGCGGATCACCTGTCCGACCCGGAGGGCGCGCAGCCGCGCAATGATCCACGGGCCGATCACGAAGGCGAGGAGCAGCGCCGTGACCGTCGCCCCGGCCGCCCGGAACGTGATGTAGTTGAAGAGATTGAAGATGATGTGCTGCTTCGCGAGCGGCGTCAGCAGGTGATAGAGCACGTCTCTCCCCCGGCCCTAGTGCAAGTGACGCAGCACGCGTTCCATCGCCACGCCGCGCGACGCCTTGAGCAGCACGACCTCGTTGCCGCGGAGCCGCGCCCGCAGCGCGGGCCCCAGGGCGTCGGCGTCCGGCGCCGCGAGCAGCCGGCTGCCGAGCGCCGTGGCATGCCGCGCGAACGCCGGCGCGAAGTCCCCCACCACCGCGACCAGTGCCGGTGCCGGCCGGACCGCCATCACCGCATCCGCTACCGCCGCGTGTAATCTTGCACTCTCCGCCCCCAACTCCAACATCGAGCCCACCACGACCGCCAACGGGCGGCGGTGGTGCTCGGCGTACGCTGCTGCAAATTCGAGGGCGGCCCGCATCGAGGACGGGTTGGCGTTGTAGGTGTCGTCGATCACGGTGAGGCCGTCGAGCTGGACCAGGCTCCCCCGGCCCGCCGGCAGGGTGACGTGGGTCAGCCGCGCTGCGGCGGCCGCCGGCTCCACGCCGGCCTGTTCCGCCACGGCCAGCGCAATCATGGCGTTCTCGACCTGATGCAACCCGACCACCGGGAGCGTGAAGGTGCGACCCCGCCAGCGGACGACCGGGCGCCCCGCATCATCCAGGTCCGCTGCCTCGGGACGCACGTCGGCGGCCGGCGCCCGCCCCGCGACGACGGTACGCGTCCGTCGCCGCGCCTCCGCTGCGAGCTCGGCAGGCTCGGTCCCAACCACCGCGACCGGCACCCCGTCGACCAGCGCCAGCTTCTCGCGCATCACCCCGGCGAGCGAGCCGAAGCCCTCGACGTGAGCGAAGCTTGCGTTGGTGATCACCGCAATCGACGGCTCGATGATCGCCCGGAGCTTGGCGATCTCGCCCGGCACGCTGGCCCCCGCCTCAACGACCAGCGCCTCCGCGTCAGCCGGCGTGTCGAGGATCGTGAGCGGCACGCCGATGAGATTGTTGAGGTTGCCGGTCGTAGCGTGCACCCGCCACCGCGCGGACAGCGTGGCGCGGATCATCTCCTTGGCGCTCGTCTTGCCGCTCGAGCCGGTGATCGCCACCACCGGGGCGCCGGCCGGCAGCGCCCGTCGCCGCGCGCGGGCCAGCAGCCCCAACGCGGCGAGCGTGTCGTGCACTTCGAAGAACGGCAGCCCCCCCCTCGCCGGCCGCGGCGTGCCGCGGCGCACGACCGCGGCCGCCGCCCCACGGGCCTGAGCGTCCTGCAGGAAGTCGTGGGCATCGAAGCGGTCGCCTTTCAGGGCGACGAATAAGGTGCCGGGCGTCAGGTGTCGGGTGTCGGTGGAGACGCTCGAGAAGACAAGGGTGCTGGGCGATTTCACGCCAAGCGCCGCCGCGACGGCATCGGAGCTCCACTGGTAGGACGGTCCGACCGTCCGACGGTCCGACTGTCCGACGCTCATGTCGCGCCCAGCTCCCGCACGATCTCCCGCTCGTCGAAATGCTGCTTCTCAGTGCCGATCACCTGGTAGGTCTCGTGGCCCTTGCCGGCCAGCAGGATCGTGTCGCCCGCCTGCGCGAGCTCCAGCGCCATGGCGATGGCGCGGCGTCGGTCGGTCTCGCGGCGGTGAGGCTTCGCGCGCATTCCAGACTCGACCTCGTCGAGAATACGCTCTGGAGCTTCGGTGCGCGGATTATCGGAAGTAACGATGGCCACGTCGGCCAAACGCACGGCAATCTCGCCCATGGGCGCTCGCTTGCCGCGG
>Ga0209376_1004292_pt1 | contig 12466 bp, 12 predicted proteins | sample GraSoiAngelo_134_FD_185891 | JGI IMG/M metagenome (GOLD analysis project Ga0209376, IMG submission 185891) | Grasslands soil microbial communities from the Angelo Coastal Reserve, California, USA - 14_0929_05_30cm (SPAdes) (version 2) | ecosystem: Environmental > Terrestrial > Soil > Grasslands ... | reverse complement strand
GATCGGAACGATGTCGACCTTCGCGTTCTTCTCGTAGATCGCGAGCCGGCACTTCGAGGCGAAGTTACTGAGGTTCGCGTTATAGAGCTTCATCGAGGGCCTCCCTTTCCGCGGCGGACTATCGACCGGCGACGAAGCTGATTCAAGCCACCGTATTCAACCCGCATTTCCCAGATGACCGCGGCGAGCGATGACATCGGCGCGCGAATCGGCTATGAGGGGCAAGGGCTTGGCGGTCATGGAGGGGCGGCGGATGGACGACGCGGCGGGCAAGCGGAGGGGACGAGGCTTCGGGTCGCGTTCGACCGCCGAGTGAGACTCGAATTCCATGGTGCCACCGTCACCTCCGACGCCGGCCTGCGCGCGTTCCGGGAACTCGATGCCGCCCTCGGCTTGACCGGGCTGGCCACCGATCTCCTTCGCGACAACCCCACCCGGAAGAACGGGCGCCTCAGGCTGCTCGCCCAGGTCCGACAGGCGGTGTTCGGTCGGCTCGCCGGCTACGAGACAACGGTCCGCGCGGGCGGTTATGACTGACGTCAGCGTGGAGAAAAAACCCACAGAGCTCCGACTCCTCTCCATCCTGTTCGCCGTAGCGGCCGTTACTTATCTCCTGTGGTGGTTCTCGGTCGAGTGGCTGCTGCCAGGCTCGTTCAACCCCCTGGCCGGCCGCCTCGCGGTCGTCGCCCTCTTCGGGGGCGGCTGGGTCGCGGCGTGCACCCGGCGCTTTTCGCCTGACGCGCTCAGGGTTTATTTTGGCGCATGCGCCTGGATACTCACGGCGCACTACTTCTATCTCTTTCAGGGCAACCGCGGGCAGCTCGACTGGATCATCGGCGCGTACGTCACGGTCCTGGCGATCAGCCAGACATTTCTCACCCTCCGCGCACTGCTGGCCTACTCCTTGTATGTCACGCTTCTCGGAGGGGCGATGCTCGCGATCCTGCCGCCGCTTCGCCAGACCGTTTTTTTGCCCGGCCTGATGACGTTTCTCGCGCTCGTATGCATCGGCGCGCGGACGCGCGAGCGGCTCATCGGCCAGCTGGCGCGCGAGACCGAGGGGCTGCGGATGCGCGACGAGTTCATCGCGATCGCCTCGCACGAGCTCAGGACGCCGTTGACCTCGATGAAGTTGCATATCCGGCTCGCCTTGCGCGCCCTCGGCGCTGGGCCCGAGGACGGTCGGCGAGCGGAGGACTTGCTGCTCAGGATCGACGGGCAGACGAATCGGATCGTCCGGCTCGTGGAGGACATGCTCGATTCCTCCTCGGTCGCGTCGGGCAAGCTCTCGCTCCGACTGGAGCGCCTCGACCTGGGTTCCATCGTGCGGCAATGCTTCGATCAGCTCGCCAATCCGAGGATCACGCTCGAGGCGCCCGAGGGCGTCGTCGTCTCGGGCGACGCCTATCGGCTCGAGCAGGTCGTGCTCAATCTGCTCCAGAACGCGATCAAGTACGGCCAAGGCAGCCCCGTCGATGCCCGCCTGGCCTCGGACGGCGCCTTCGCCGTGCTCGAGGTCACCGATCGGGGGATCGGCATCTCCCCCGACAGCCTCGCGCGGATCTTCCAGAAGTACGAGCGCGCCGTCTCGATCGAGAACATCAGCGGGCTGGGGCTCGGGCTGTATATCAGCCGAGCGGTGGTCGAGCAGCACGGAGGCTCGATCGAGGTGCGGAGCCGGCTCGGGGAGGGCTCCGTGTTCACCGTGCGCCTGCCGCTCGAGCGCTGAGGCTCACGCCGGACTGGGCGCAGGCGTCGTCGCCGATTGCCCGAGCGTCCATCGTCAGCCGAGGCCGTCAGCCCATCTGTCCCCATCCCAGCCCCGTCCGGACGCGTCTGCGTGTGACGTAGCTAGGACGCGTACGGCGTCCTATCCCTTACGCCCGCGTGACGAAATGCTTCCTGGCGTTCGCGGCATTTGTTACAGGCGCCGCAATGCTTCCCCTCCCGCGGCGCCATGCAGGTCAGCGTCAGGTGCAGCGGCAACGCCGGGAAGCGCGCGATCAGGTCGCTCTTCTGCAGACGCCGGTACGGCGCGACCACCTCGATCTCGTGCGCGAGGGCCTCGCTGAGCAAGCGGCCGTAGCCCTCGAGGAAGGACGGCGTCGCGTCAGGGAACGGGTTCGCGTCGAGCGAGCCGATCGCGATCATGCCGATGTCGTGCAGGGCGCACCAGACCGCCGTCACGCCGATCAGGAGGACGTTGCGCCCCGGCAAGTAGACAGCGCTGTCCGGCGCCCCGTAATCCGGGACGCCTTCACCGGTCGTGCTCCAGTGCTCGCCATAGAGGCGGCGCAGCGGCAGCTCGAGCGCCGTCAGCGGCTGGACGTTGGTGTCGTTCAGCGCGTCGAGGAAGGCACGGAGCGCGTGCTTCTCCCCTTCTTCCCAGGCGAGGCCAGCTTCGACGTAGACGGGGAAGACGATCGCCCCGCCGGCGAGGTCGGCGATGAGGACGGCGCTATCGAGCCCGCCGCTCGCCAGGACGGCGACGCGTTTCACGCTACCCAGTATACACACAACGGCCGTCTGCTAGGCTGGTGTCTCGATGAGCGACGCGCCCTGGTACGAGCGCTTTTTCGGCGACAACTACCTCGACGTCTACGGCCACCAGTTGAGCGCCGAGGGCGCAGAACACGAGGCCAGCTTCGTCGAGCGGGCGCTGGCGCTGAAGGCGGGCGAGAGCCTGCTCGACCTCTGCTGCGGGCCCGGGCGCCATGCGCTACTGCTGGCGCAGCGCGGCCTGCGCGTCACGGCGCTGGACCTGAGTCAGCCGTACCTCGAGGCGGCGGCGGCTGAGGCGCAGCGCCGGGGCATCGAGATCGAGACGGTGCGCGCCGACATGCGCGCACCGGGTTTCGACGGCCGCTTCGACGCCGTGATCAACATGTTCAGCTCGTTTGGCTACCTCGAGTCGGAGGCAGAGGACGCGAAGGTGCTGCGGGGCGTTGCGGCGGCGCTGCGGCCCGGCGGGCGGGCCCTCTTCGACCTGATCAACCGCGAGTGGGTCATCAGAAATCAGGTGGCGGACGAATCGCGCACGGGCGCGGACGAGACGGTCTATCTCGAGCACCGCGAGCTGAACCTCGTGACGAGCCGCAACCACGTGACCTTCATCGCGGTCGCGCCGGACGGCAGCCGCCACGACCTCGACGGGCACCACATCCGCCTCTACACGCTGACGGAGCTGATCGGGATGCTCGAGGCCGCCGGTCTGCGCCTCGAGCGCGTCTACGGCGGCTTCGACGGCGAGGTCTACGGGGTCGACACGCGTCGCATGATCGTCGTCGCGACGAAGCCCTAGTGGACGCCGAGATCGCAGCGTGCTCGCGGATGGTCGTGGACGCGGCCGACGTTGGTCAGGCGACCACGAGGTCACCTTCTTTAGCGAAGCGAATGACGAGTTTTTCTTGCTCTCACTCCCAATCTGATTCCCCATCCCTCACGCAGAGCCACTATGGACTGGCCGGCCCTGCAGGGTAACTTCGATTCGGGGAGGGCTTCGGATGGCAGGAGTTCACGGACGGTCAGATCGCTTCCTTGGCTTCCTCTGGTATCGAGCGCCTGCTCTCGCGGGCGTGGCGGCAATGTACGCGATGCTCACGGGCTCTTCCGGCTCGGCCGGGGCGACGGTTGCCGTCATGCACGGCTCCAGCTACGGATCGCGGATCTTCCCCGACAACGCCTTCACCGTCGCCGACGCAAGCCAGCTGACGGGAAGGCGCATCAACTTCCGCGAAGGCATCGACTACCCGAACATCGGAGGCGTCGTGCAGCGGTCGTGCACCAACGCCGACTACTCGATCTGCGACGCCTTCGCTCAACTCAACAAGCTCGACGGGTTCGACCTGCAGCCGCGGGTGTTCGTACCGTTCACCGGTGCGATCAACCTCGGATCCGTGAACGCATCAGACTTCTTCATCAGCACGGACAAGGGACGCTTTTTCAGCGGTCTGCGCCAACTCACCTTCGACCCGGCCACGAACACCTTGGCCGGGATCAGCGATGGCTTCCTCAGCGAGAACACGTCCTACCGTATCCACGTCACCAACGGCATCCTCGACAACGCTGGTCATCACGTCAATGCGTGCGGCGGAGGGTGCGTGGTCCGGTTCACGACTCGGACGGCTACCGGCGCGCTCGTGCGCATCCGACAGTCGATGGACCTTCCCCTGTCCAACAGCGCGAACGCCTACGTGCTGGCGGGATTTCCCGACGCGTCGACGTCGACCGCGAGCCGCAAGCTCACGTTCACCCAGGACGGCGTGAACGACGTCTTCCTGGCGGCGAGCGTCGAGCCGTCGCTCGTCGACCCGTTCGACGGAATCGTGCGCACCGACCAGGAGAAGGTCGACCCGACCGCCCCTGGGGCCTTCCAATCGAGCGCGGTGCCCAACCTGATCCCGTCCGGGACCGCGGGGTACTACGCATTCGGCAGCTTCCTGTCGCCCCGATACCAGTTCGCCTCGGCGTCGGGGCAACAAGACAATCCGTACGGCGTCGGCGACGGCTTCACCGATGGGGAGATCCCGCCGGTCCCCACGACCCAGACGCCGGTCCCATTCGGGGCCGACAGGCTCGGTGTCATCGTCGTGACGCCCGACCCGGCGCAGTTCCCGCCACCGTGGCCCGCGGCGATCTACGGACCTGGATTCACGCGCAGCGACTACGACCTCTTCGTCACCGCCGACTACAACGCCTCGCTCGGAATCATCACCCTGGCCACGGACCCCTCCGGCCACGGCTTCGGGCCGCTCAGCACGACGACGGTGACCGCCAACGGCACGCCCACGACGTTCCTCAGCTACGGACGCGGACGCGACCTCGATGGTGACGGTGCCATCGGCGACGGCCTCAACGACGGCGTGGGACCGACGGGCCACATTCAGCCGGACGGGAGCCAGCTACCCTCGCGCAAGCCGATCGATGGGCTGGAGTCGGGGCTCGTCCAGACCGTCGTCGACGACATGGCCCTTGGACGCGCCCTCCAGGCCGGCCTCGACATCCCCGGAATCGGGACCACCCTCGTCGACCCTTCGAGGATCATGTACTACGGGCTCAGCTTCGGCGGCATCTACGGGACGATGCTGATGGGCACCGACCCGCTCTTCCATCAGGGCCTGCTGAACGTGCCCGGAGGCCCCATCGTCGACATCGCGCGGCTGTCGAGTTTCCGCGGCGATCTGGCCGACAAGCTCGCGATCTCCAGGCCGAGCTTCCTCAACGGTGGTCCCGGGCGCGACGGCTTCACCGAGGACCTGCCGCTCCGCGTCGATCCGCCTGAGGTCATCACGCACCCAGGCGCTGCTGCACTCCAGGAGCTGTTCGCGAACACCAATTGGTACGATCGCAAGGGGAGCCCGGAGACGTTCGCTCCGCGCATCCGGCTGCGACCCGACCCGGCATGGGCTTCCAATCCCAAGAATTTTGTCTTCCAGATCGCTTACGCAGACGGGACGGTGACGGACGTGGCCGGGGGAGCGATCGTCCGCGCCGGCGCCTTCTTCGACCGTGTCGTCTTCTACCGCAACGACAAGACGCCAACCTACTCAACCGATCCGCACGGCTGGCTCGCGGATCCGAGCCTGGCCGGGCGCACGGCAGGGGAGCAGCAGCTCGGCGTGTTCCTTTCCACCGGCCAGCTCGTCAACACGAACCCGGCGTGGCTCGAGGTCCCAATCGCCAATCCCAACAACCTCGAGTGCCTGCACTACGCAGATCCGCAGACGGGCCAGGATCAAGTCAGGCAGCCATTCCCCGCGAGCGGCGACTGTCCTCCGCCGTCCTCCGACGGCTGACGCATAGCCTCCGCAGGAGTCCACCAATGGCTTTGCTGCCGGCCCGCTGGCGTAACTACGACGCGGCCCGCCGGCACGTGGTGGCCCAGCACGGAGCTAGGTGGTGGCTCGTCGCGCGTCCGTAGCCTTCGGAGGCCACCATGCAGCAGATTCGCTGGGCCCTGATCGTCGTTGCCTCGGTCGCCGTGATCGCCATGGGCGGGTGCGGGCACAACGTGCACGTGCAGTTCAACAACGGTCGCACGAGGGTGCACGTCGGCTCGCAAGACCGTCCTGACAGTGTTCAGCAGGGCAACTCGGGCGATCGTGCCAGCACGCGACGGGGACCGGGCCGACATCCCTGAAATCGTTCACGGATCACATCGACATCGGCTACTGCTTCGAGCCGACCACGGGACCGTCGCCGACGACGAAGTAGCTCGCCGGCGCCACGCCGTTGCCGGCGAGGCACGAAGTGCGCACCGCTGCAGCAGCCTGCTCCAGGCCGGCGGGCGACGCGACCGAGTCCTCAGTGATCGAGGAAGGTCACCCGGCCGGTGGCGACATCGTACATGCCGCCCACGAGCGCGACCGTGCCGTCGTCGAGGTACTTCGCCACGTACGGGCTTCGCTCTCGGATGGCCCGAATCGACTGGCGCACGTTCTCCTCGGCCACCTTCGTGACGCAGCCGGCGTCTTTCGAGTCGCTGCAGTGCGCCGCCTCGACCGCGGGATGGATCTTGGCCAGCAGGCCGGTGAGGTTACCGAGCTGCACGCCGTCGATCGCGCCCTTGACTGCGCCGCAGCTCGTGTGCCCGAGCACCACGATGAGCTTCGTGCCGACCTTGACCGCGTATTCGAGGCTCCCGAGCTCATCATCGTTCACGACGTTGCCGCCCACGCGCACGGCGAAGAGGTCGCCGATCCCCTGGTCGAAGACGATCTCGACGGGCGCGCGTGAGTCCATGCAGCCGAGCACAGCCGCGAAGGGGAACTGGCCGGCAGCCGTGGCGACGACCTTGGCCGACCAGTCGCGGCGCCGGGTCGCATTCGCGACGAAGCGCGCGTTGCCCGCCTTCAGGCGGTCGAGCGCCTGCGACGGTGTCATCGCCACCTGCGACTCGCGCGTCTGCACTTCGGGTTTCGAGGGTGCGGTCGCCGGGGGCTCCGCCGTGGCGACCCGAGCGCCGAGCGCCAGGCACAGGACGACTGCCGAGGCACCCCGCCGTGATGAGCCGTCGCGCCGTTCGGGTGGCATCGCTGCCTAGTACGCAATCGACCGACGGCGGGCAACCGCGTCGCGGCAGGCTGGACGCGTTCGCCGGAGATCTCTTCGATGTAACGCTCGCGACCGACTCGTGGTCGCTGACGGTAGTCGGGAAGCCGTCCGTCCGCAGCCAGGGGCACAGTTCGGCCACAGTCGGGGGTCTCCGACTCCGACCGCCCAGAAGTGCCTGTCCCGCGTAGTGCGCCCGGAGGGAGTTGAACCCCCGACCCTCAGGTTCGAAGCCTGACGACCGTGCTCACTCAGCCCATCTCTCACCATCCCAGCCCCGTCCTGACGCGACCTGCGAGCAGTCGCCGCGGTATGAGATGGGCTCGGATGGGCTGGGTGTGGGCACAGTTGGGGCACAGTCGAGAACAGGCCGCTGCTGAGGCCATGCCCCGCACGTGACCGAGGTCGAATCGACCATTACTCGCTGTGATCCTATGCGAAGAAAGTCACGATGTGGCACGCCTCTGCGTGCGGCACCTCGCCGCCGCCACCCCGCTTAGTCTTTGATGCCAACGGTAGCGAGCAAGGCCCCGCTTTCGTCAACGATGACGAGATTCTCGTTCGGAGCGCGTCCACGACGGCTGCTCAGCGGCACGAGCGTGGCATGTACCTCTTCGGGGATAAGCTTGTATGCCGCGCCCGTGGAGAAGTCGACGGCCACCCCGACCACCCCGATCAGCGCATTACCCCACAGCCATCCATTCTCATCCTGATCGAGACTGATCACGAGCGGCGCATAACCTGACTTCGTGAACTTCAACCGATACGGACCCCCATTGCGGCGCAGCACGAGCGTGGTCGGCGTCAGCGCGGTAGTGCCGTTGGGCTCGACTGTCAGCTCGACCGCTGGCGGAGACGAGTCGACCGCGATCCGTTGCGTCCTTCCAGATACGATGGTGGCACATGCGGCCGCAAGACTCGTCAGCACGAGAGTGTAGTGCGCGCGGCGAGACGGAGTGTGCATTCGACCTTCGCTACTGGCGGTATTCGCCAGTGTCCACCATGTCGGCGATGTCTCGGCCCACCTGCCGTACGCACTTCTGCAGTAGGGAACGCGAAGAGCCCCCGAAGATGCCCCATCCCGACCAGCGCTCGTCGCTAAAGCCGGCGAGGCGAGTCCCGTCAGCACCCGTCACGGCACCGGCGGCACCAAACTTGGTCGCACCCGCGCCGAAACTGACGAAGTAGCGCAATGCTTGGCTCCCGCCATCGACTCTCGTGATCCGGCCTGACACGACAATAGCTCCGCGCGGCGGCGCGTTCGCGGGCAGGGCTTGGGCCTGGTAGCCCCTCTCCCGAAGGCTGCTGGCGATTTCTTCGGCGAGCGCGATCCCAAAGGCCTCCGACGATCCACCGTATCTCACATTGGCGCCGTCCAGCGAAAACTCGCTGACGGCGATTTGCTGACCGGTGAGGCGCGGCGCCCTGGCAACCCGTGCGCCACCCGGCCCCGTGGGACCGCCGCAGGCCGTCAGCAATAGCATAGATCCCATGGCAGCAACCCTTGATATCCTCACGGCCTCGCTCCTTTCATCGGGCGTCGTCGGCTGCCAACGCGAAAAGCTTCCGCGTGACGAGGCGCAGCGCTGCCTCCTCTTGGGCCTTTTGAATTGTCCCGCCGCGGACTAGCCCGCGCCCCTCCGAGCGCACATGCGCTGAAGCGACCAAGCGTGTTGGTTCTGTGTTCCTCCCGCACCGCACGGTATCGAGCGTACCCTCTATGATTGTCTCCCCGTACCACGGCCAGGCGAGGGCGCTGATGGCCGCCACGGGCAGACCGACGACGATCGCGGACTCGTAGATGATGAGCGCGTTTCTATCCCCGGCGTTGGACGCGAAGTAGGTGCGCCCCTGGGCGAGTCTCATGACCACACCGCCCGGTGCTGAGCAGAGCGAGGCAAGGCCGTCCCCCTGGGAAAGCCGCCCCTCGCGGGAATCCGCCCACTGGGCGCCCAGCCGGCGTGCCTCATCAGCCATCGCAGGGGGCGCCGCCTCGAGAAGAAGGACGACGCCACGTACGTCGGCGGGTGTCCGCAGCGTGGGTGATGCGATATCGCTCGGGCGTACAATCTGTCCCGCGCAGCCGAGGAGCGGGAGAAGCCCAGCGCCGACCATAGCGCGCGCTCGAATCATACAACTTCGGGAGAGGCGCCTCCCTAACAAAGTAGACGGTCGCGCGTCAAGCCGTGCCCGGAAGTCGACAGACACGGTACTTTGACAGAGCACACCATGTATAGACTACCGCCCGCGCTCGATGATGAGCGACCACGCGCCATCGTCGAATCGCACGTGCCTCCAGCCGGACGCGAAGAAGGTCGGGCACCGTCCGCGTGGTACCCATGTCCTACCAGCCCGCGGCCTTCCGTAACCAGCGGCGAGCCGTCAAACCGGCCGGTCCTCTGCTACGATCGCGCGCCGCATCGTCGATCACCATGCCCATTGACCTGAACTCGCCCCGCGCATCAATTTTCGCCTTCTCACCCGACAACACCCCTCACCCTCCCGTGAACACTGTATTCGCCGCATCTCGCCAAGGCGCTACAGATGAGGCACCTCCGTGAGGGTGCCGCAGGCATCGACTCACGAGGCCCACGGGAGACGGGGTGGGAAACCGTCCCGCAGAGCCGACAATCGGGAGGCGCTATGAAACGGGCTCGGGCACTGGTCGCACTCGCCGTAGTGGCGATCGTCGGGGCGGTTTGGACTGTGGGATCACCGGCGCGGGCCGCCAACGGTCCCGCGGAGCAGGCAGTGGATCGGGACATGCGTGCGCCGCGCTTAGGGTACGGCACCACGTTCAAGCGGTCGGCGCTCGCACTGATCTTCTTGGTCGCGGGCTTGCTGGTCTTTCTCGGCTCGGGGGCGAGCGTGGCGTCCGCGCGCGTTCAAACGCCACTCATCCATGTCCTCTCCAACCGCGCCGACCTGATGTCCGCCGGAGATGCGCTCGTTTCCATCGAGCTGTCGCCGCGCGTCAACCCGAACAGCGTCCGGGTGTACCTGAACGGACACAACATTACGACGGACTTCGCTGTGCGCCCCAACGGTCGCTTCGAGGGCCTCGTCACGGGTTTGGTCGACGGGGCGAACATTCTCCAGGTGCGCCTGCCCGACGGCACCCGTCAGGGGATCACGATCACGAACCACAACAATGGCGGCCCGGTGCTCTCCGGCCCGCAACTCGAGCCGTGGGTCTGCCAGAGCGGCGCGGTCGATGCGCAGTGCAACCAGCCGCCGAGCTTCAGGTACGTCTACCAGTCAACCGACCCCAGCAAGCAGGGGTTCCAGCCTTACGACCCGAACAACCCCCCCTCGGATGTCGCGCAGACGACGACCGACGAAGGCGTGACGGTGCCGTTCATAGTCCGCGTCGAGACCGGCTATCAGGACCGCGACCAGTATCAGATTTCGACGCTCTTCCAGCCCGGGCAGCCGTGGGCGCCGTGGGACCCGCAGAGCCAGTGGAATCACAAGCTCCTCATCTTTCATGGCGCGGGCTGCGGTGTAGATCACCAGACGGGCAGCGCACCGGATACCACCGGCAGCAATACCGCCGCCTACGCGCTTGGGCACGGGTTCACGACGATGTCGACCGCGCTCGACAACGCCGGCCACAACTGCAACATCGCGCTCGAGGCCGAGTCGCTCATGATGGCCAAGGAGCGGCTCGTGGAGCAGTACGGTGAGCTTCGCTACACGATCGGCGACGGCTGCTCCGGCGGATCGCTCGCGATTCAGTGGATCGCCAACGCCTACCCCGGCATTTACCAGGGCATCCTTCCGACCTGCTCGTTCCCCGACGCCTGGGGTACCGCTACGCAGTTCCTGGACTATCACCTGACCCTGGCCTACTTCCAAGATCCGTCGAAGTGGGGGCCAGGCATCGCCTGGTCGCCGACCCAGATGGCGGACGTCCAGGGCCACGTGACGGTCGTCAACTCCGAGGTCAGCGACGCCGCCCAGTTCCACGTGGCCGTCCCGACAGACCACTGCGCCGGCGTCAGCGACGCCGAGCGCTACGACCCGCAGACGAACCCGGGCGGCGTCCGCTGCGATATCCAAGACGCGGCGATCAACGTGTTCGGCCCGCGCCCGCCCGCCGACTGGTCGGCCAACGAGCAGGCACTCGGGCGGGGCTTCGCGGGAGTCCCGATCGACAACGTCGGCGTACAATACGGCTTGAGCGCACTGCGCGAGGGCAAGATCGTGCCTTCACAGTTCGTGGACATCAACGAAAAGATCGGCGGCCTCGACGTCGACATCAACCCGACGGCGGCCCGGATTACGGCGACCAGGCCGGCGCTGGCAAACGCCTATCGCAGCGGCATGATCAACGAGACCAACAATCTCGACCAGACCGCGATCATCGACTGCCGCGGGCCGGACCCCGGTGCCTTCCATGACGCCTACCGCGCGTTCGCCGTCCGGGCAAGGCTCGATCGCGAGCACGGCACCCACGCCAACCAGCTGATCTGGGAAGGCCCGGTGGCGATCATCGGCGACAGCCAGTGCGAGCTCAACAGCTTCCAGGCGATGGACCGCTGGCTCACCGCGATCGAGAACGACTCCAGCTCCAGCTCGCTCTCCGAGAAGGTGATCGCCGACAAGCCCGCGGATATGAGCGACCGCTGCTACGACGGCAGCGGCCAAAAGGTGTCAGACGACCTCTGCGGCGACGCGGTGGTGCCGATCTACGGCACACCGCGGACGGTTGCCGGGGACGCGCTCACAACCGACACCAACAAGTGCCAGCTGCGGCCACTGAACCGCAACGACAACTACGGTGTGATTCAGTTCACAGATGCCCAGTGGGCGACGATGCAGGCGATCTTCCCCGACGGCGTATGCGACTTCTCGAGGCCCGGCGTGGACCAGCAGGGGACGATCCCGTGGCAGACCTACCAGGACGACAGCAACGGTGGGAGCGTCATCTACGGTGGGACGCCGCTGGGCGATCCGCCCGTGTCTCGGTAGCTGCGACGCTTCGGATCGCCTGAGAGGTTGTCCGGGATCTCGTAGAACTTTGAGCGGCGGCCCTCCTGCCCCGTCCTTTGCTCGTTACGGGAGCGACCGGCGGGGTGGTAGGACAAGATCGGGACGAGATCGGGGCGGATGGCCCCTTTGTAAGGCTGGAATCCCGGGGCGAGCGCGCCATGCTTCACGCCGACGACGGGGAGGCACGCGTGGACGGCCCACTGCCCGCGGGAGACGTTAGTCGCAACCCATGACGCAGAACGCGGTCGCGCACTCGCTAGCAACTGTTGCGCAGAAATCGGCGCATTCATCGGAGCAGTCCTCACTGCATCGGAGCGGGGAAGAGCAGGTCAATGTAGCGAAGGACCCGTTGGCGCATCTGGCGGAGCACCGGTTGCAGGGGCAATTGAGGAAGCCGCCGCAGCCGTCGGGTGTGACGCTG
>Ga0209376_1004290_pt1 | contig 12468 bp, 9 predicted proteins | sample GraSoiAngelo_134_FD_185891 | JGI IMG/M metagenome (GOLD analysis project Ga0209376, IMG submission 185891) | Grasslands soil microbial communities from the Angelo Coastal Reserve, California, USA - 14_0929_05_30cm (SPAdes) (version 2) | ecosystem: Environmental > Terrestrial > Soil > Grasslands ... | reverse complement strand
CGCAACGCGACGCCCAGCGCCGCGCCATCTTGCAGCCCGTGCGTGAGGCACGGATCCGCGCTTACCTCGCGGGACTGCGCACCCAGGCGAAGGTGGTCGACCGCCGCAAGGAGCTGTTCCGACCCCGAAACGCAACCGCCGGCAGCTAGCCGGCGGCGGGGTCATTCGAGGAGGCGTCGCGGCGGATCCGGTGGCGGTTCGTCGGGACGCTCGACCGCATCCCGCGTCTCGTTCAGGGCCCGCTTGAACTCGCGCAGCCCCCTCCCCACGGCCTTGGTCGCATCGGGGAGGCGGTGCGCCCCGAGGGCGAGGAGCGCGATCACCAACAGGAGCAGCAGCTCGCCGCCGCTCAGGTTCCCCAGACCCACCGCCGTCTCTCCTTACTGGCTGAGCCGCTTGGGCTCGCCCCCGGTCTGCAGCGTCGACCCCGAGCCGGTCGCCGAAGGCGTCTGGAGGTTGCGCGGCTCCGGCGGCTCGTCCTTGAGGCTGCGTTTGAACTCCTTGATCCCCTGCCCGATCGACGACCCGATCTCCGGAATGCGCTTAGCGCCGAAGACCAGCACCAGGATCAGCAGCAGAATCAGGATGTGGCTGAACGACAGATCGGAGAACATGGCTGCCTCGCTAAAAGAGCGACCGGGCCACGAAGTAGGCGATCGCCACTCCCACGACGGCGAGCAGCGAGACGTCGAGCCCGATCGGGCCGAGCGTGATCGACACCACCAGCAGATCCACGTGCACCGGTCCGAAGGTCGGCGTCACGGAGGTGGTGAAAAACTCCTTGGCGGCGCCCTGCGGCAAGAACCGTCGCAGCAGCGCGTGGAGCAGCCCGCCGAGCACGAAGCCCGCGGCGAGCACCCCAAGGTAAAATAGCGGACGGCGGGGGCCGCGCGCCACGGCTCAGCTATGCCGTTCCACAGCGTACGTAATGCTGTCGCGCAGAGCATCGCGCGCGGGCGACGGCGGCAAGGTCTCGAGCTCCGCCTCGGCGTGCTGGGCGTGCTCCAGGGCGTGGCGGCGCGCGCACTCCAGGCCTCCCGACACCTCCACGAGCCGGATGACCTCCGCCACCTGCTCGTCGCGGGGCTCGGGGGTCGCCATCAGATCGGCGACGCAGCGGCGCCCGGCGGCGTCCATCCGCTCCAGGGCCGCGATGAGCGGCAACGTGACCTTGTGCTCCTTCAAATCGAGCCCAGAAGGCTTGCCGGTCACCGCTTGAGGCTGGGTGTAGTCGAGCAAATCGTCCGTGATCTGGAACGCCATCCCGAGCGCGCGGCCGAACCGCGCCAGCGCGTCACGGTGCGCCGGAGCGCCGCGCAGGGCGCCCACCTCACACGCCCCCGAGAGCAGCGAGGCCGTCTTGGCCTGGATCAGCGCATCGTATTGGCCTTCCCCGTACGCGAGCTTGTCGTGCGCCTCCAGCTGGCGCATCTCGCCGACCGTCATCTCGTTGGTCACGCGCGCGAACACCCGCAGCGGCGCCAGGTCCTCGAGGCGCACCAGCTCCACGATCGCGCGGGAGTAGAGGTAGTCCCCCATGATCACGGCCACCTGATGCGAGAACAGGCCGTTGATCGTCGGCATCCCGCGGCGCAGCGGCGAGTGGTCCACCGAATCGTCATGGACCAGCGTCGCCAGGTGGATGAGCTCGACGATAGCGGCGAGGGTCACCGCGCGCGGGTCCGCGGCGCCCGCCCCCGTCGCCTGCGCGCTGAGCAACAGCAGCGTCGGCCGGAACAGCTTCCCTTTCATGCGCAGGAGGTGTTCGTTGACTTCGGCGATGATCGGGAAGTCCGCCGCGATGAGCCGCCGCAGCTCGTCCACAACCCGATCGAGCTGCCCGGCCACGGGCCGCTGGATGTCCGGCAGGGTGACGCGCGCCAGCTGCTGGGTCACGTCAGCGCGCCTTGGCGAGCGCCTTGACCCGCTCGCCCACGTCCATGAACCGGATGTTCGCGGCGAACACGCGGCGGTAGAGCTCTCTCGCCTCCGCGCCCTTCCCCTGGGCCTCGAGGGCGCGCCCCAGCCAATAGAGAATCCCCAACCGCTCTTCGTCGCGCGCGGCCGGCAACTCCAGGCCGCGGCGCAGAATGGATTCCGCCACCGCGTGCGCGCCTTTCTCGAAGAAGCATACGCCCAGCGCCTCGGAGGTCCGCTGCTTGCCCTCGGGGGCCCGCAACGCCTTCTGGAGCTCGGCGATCGCTTCGTCGAGCAGGCCCATCTCCTTGAAGGCGATGCCCAAGTCATAATGTGACTGGAAATCCGCCTCGTCGATGTTCTCGTCGATCCCCTGTCGGAAGCGCGCCAGCATGTCCTGGAAGTCGCGCTCCTCGTCGCCGGTGGGCTCCTCGTCCGCAACCTTCATCCGGGTGTCGCGGTGCGGCTCCTCGATCTCCTCCTCGAGGATCATCGCGCCGAGATCCACGAAGTCCCCGCCCACGGCCGCCTCGTCGCGGACTTTCATCTTGGCGTCCTTGGGCTGCACCAGCTTGCCCTTCTCCGACACCGGCTCGGCCGGCATCAGCATCGCGAGCGCCGCCTTGGCTCGCCCGTTTTTCGGATCATGCTCGACCACGCGCTGGTACACCGCCCGCGCCTTGTCCCCCAGGTCGGTGCGCAACAGCGCGTCGGCGAGCTCGAGGTAGCAATCGATCAGCCGCGGCTTGTCGCCGGCCTTGAACGCGAGCTCGACCTGCTTCTGGCGGTGACGCACGCTATTAGGCTCGAGCCGCAGGATCTCGTCCACGAGGTCCTGCGCCTGCTGGAGGTTGTCCGCCGCCTCGAATCCCGACACCGCCAGGTCCAGCTCTTCGACGCCGCGATCGCGATCCCCCCCCTCGATCAACGCCTCGCCCAGTGCCTGATGGGCGTCGGGGTCGTCGGGGTTATCAGCGACGCGTCCCTCGAGATCCGCGATGGCCGGCGCGCCCGCGGCCTCCTCGATGTTGTCGAAGACCAGCGAGCCCGCCACCTCCCCCTGGTTGACGACACCATCGAGCCCCAGATCCATGTAGCCCGAGCGCCGGCCGCCGACCGAAGTGTCGTCTTCGGTTTGGACCCACTTCGGGTGGGTTGGCCCCTCGTCCACCGCCAGCGGCTGGTCGTCCACATCGTGGCCGGCCGCTGGGGTGGTCGTCTCAAAATCGGGCTCCAGCTCGAGCGGGGGAATCTCGACGACCGTCTTGCGCTTGCGCGGCTGCGCCGGAGGTGGCGGCGCCGCCTGCGGGGCGGACGGCCGCTTGGGCACCACCGGCTTGACCTTCGGCGTGGGCGCGGGCGGCGGGGCTTTCGGCGTAAACCGCGGCGGTGCCTTGGGCGCCGGCATCGCTTTGGACCGGGGCGGCGGAGGCGAGAAGTCCTCTTCCTCCTCCTCTTCCACCGTGGGCTCCAGCTCGGCGAGGGGCTCGACGTCGTCACCCGAGAGCAGGTCCTCGCGGATGGAAGACACTTCCGCCGAGCCCAAATCAATGTCGCCGAACTGCGCACTCGTCGTCTCGAGGCCGTCCAGTCGGCCCCCGGCGTCCGCGGCGCCTTCTGCCGTGTCGCCCACAATGGTCGCTTCGATGTCGAGCGCTTCGGACTCGGGCGGCCGCTGCGGCTCCTGCACGAGTTTGGCCGCCGGCGGCGCGCCGGCCCTCGGTGGGCCGGAAGCCGGACGGCTCGTCTTGGGCGGCGCATCGAGATCGAGGAACACCAGGCTCGACGTCTTGCCCTTCGTCTTGCCTTCCCCTGTTGCAGCCGGTTGCGACGACGGGGGCATGCTCACGCGCGTGGTCGAAGAGCGCCGCTGCTGCAGGTCGGCCCCGTACATCTTGAGGTGCTCTTCCAACATGCCGCGCAGCCGCTCGCTCTCGGGGGAGAGGTCGGTGAACTCCTTCAACGCCGCGAACGCCTGCTGGATGCGGCCGGTCTTTTGCATGCGCTCGGCGTACTCGACGAAGTTCTGTTGCGCCTCCGCGAGGAACCCCTTCGACGCGTATAGCTTGGCGAGCTTGAGGTAGGTCTGTTGCCGCGCCGGCGCGTTGCGCAACACCTTGTTGCACATCGCAATCGCGTTGTTATGAAAACCAAGCTCGGCGTACTTGTCGACCGCCTGGTCGTAATAATCAGCCGCTTGGCCCGGGTCTTTCAGCTTGAGGTAGAGATCACCGATGCGGTTGTAGATCCCGAGATCCGGATTATCGTCGCCCTCCTCTTCCTGGGTCTTGAGGACCTCCAGCCAGGCCTCAACCGCCCCTTTCGGGTCCTTGGCCTCGAGGGTCTTGGCGCGATCCTTGAGCTTCTCGAGTTTCGACATGGACTGGTAAAGATAGGGGCGCGGCTGGGCTGCGACAAGGCAAACCCGCTGTCCAGACGGCAGTTACGAGATTGGCCCCCACCCAATAGGCCACCTCGCGCCAATCGGCGACGTCACAAGCGACGACATCCGCTACAAAGCCTGGCGCCAGCTGCCCACGCTCGGTCGCCAAGTTCAGCGCCGCGGCGGCGTTGACGGTCACCGCGATGAGAGCCTCCGCATGGCGCAGCCCGAGCTGCGACACGCCGAGGCCCATGACGAGCGGGAGGCTCACGGTCGGCGAGGAACCGGGGTTGAAGTCGGTGGCGAGCGCCAGCGCGGCGCCGGCGTCGAGCAGGCGCCGTGCCGGCGCCTGCCGGCCCTTACCCAGAAAGACCATCGTCGCGGGGAGAAGCACCGCGACTGTCGCGCTCTGCGCCAGCGCGCCGATGCCGGCCTGCGACACTCCGGCCAGGTGATCCGCGCTCACGGCACCGAGCTCGGCGGCGAGCTCGGCGCCGCCGGACCCGTCCAGCTCGTCGGCGTGCAGTTTGACCCCCAGGCCATGGTGCCGGGCCGCCGTGGCGATCGCGCGCGCCTCAGTGACGGTGAACACCCCGGGCTCGCAGAACGCATCACAGAATTGGGCGAGCCGCTCGCGCGCCACCGCGGGAATCATCTCGTCGCAGAGGAGGCGTACGAACTCCGCCCGGCGGTCGCGGTACTCGGGTGGCACCTCATGGGCGCCGAGGAAGGTGGGGACGAGCGCCGGCCCCGGCTCCGCCGCCAAGCGGCGCACGACGCGCAGCTGCTTACGCTCGTTGTCGAGATCGAGCCCGTACCCCGACTTGATCTCGACGGTGGTCGTGCCGTGCGCGAGCAGCACCGCGAGCCGCGCACGCGTGACGGCGACGAGCTCGTCCTCCGAGCGCGCGCGCACGTCCCGCACCGACTCGAGAATGCCGCCGCCAGCGGCCGCGATCGACTGGTAGTCCTCGCCGAGGGCGCGGCGCTGGTGATCGTCGAGGCGTGGCGCGCCAAAGACGGCGTGGGTGTGGCAGTCGACGAAGCCGGGGTACAGCACCCCCGATACTTCCACCGGTTGCACGTTGCCGGTTGCCCGTCGCAACTCACGATAGGGACCGACCGCGGCGATACGATCGCCGTCGATGAGCACGGCCGCGTCGCGAAGGACTTCGACCTCCGCCATCTCGCCACGCCGGCGCGCCCGCGCCGGGCCGCGACAGGTGACGACCGCCCGAGCCCCCGCGAGCAGTGTGCTCAGTCGCTGGCCTCGCGCATCGGCAGGCGCACGCCGTGGCGGCGGGCCGTCTCCAGCGCCTCCGGGTACCCCGCATCCGCGTGGCGCGCGACGCCGATCCCCGGGTCGTTGGTCAGCACGCGCTCGAGCCGCCGCGCGGCGGCCGGGGAGCCGTCGGCGACGGTGACCTGACCGGCGTGCAGCGAGTTGCCGATGCCGACGCCGCCACCGTGATGGAAGGAGACCCATGACGCCCCGGAGGCGGTGTTCAGCAAGGCGTTGAGGATCGGCCAGTCGGCGATCGCGTCCGAGCCGTCGCGCATCGCCTCCGTCTCCCGGAACGGCGAGGCAACCGAACCGGTGTCGAGGTGGTCGCGGCCGATCACGATCGGCGCCGCGAGCTCGCCCCGCTGGACGAGGTCGTTCAAGGCGAGCCCGAACCGCGCCCGCTCCCCCATCCCCAGCCAGCAGATGCGGGCGGGGAGTCCCTGGACCTTCACGCGCTGCTGGGCCAGGGTAATCCAGCGTCGCAGGTGCTCGTTCTCCGGAAACAACTCGAGCACCAGTCGGTCCGTGCGATGGAGTTCCTTGGGGTCTCCGGACAGCGCGACCCAGCGGAACGGCCCGCGGCCCTCGCAGAACAGCGGCCGGATGTATTCCGGCACAAAGCCGGGAATGACGAAGGCGTCGGCCAGCCCCGCATCCGCCGCGACGGTGCGGATGTTGTTGCCATAGTCGAAGGCGACGGCCCCACCGCGCCGCAGCTCCAGCATCGCGCGGACGTGGGTGACGATGCTCTCCACCGCGCGCCGCTGATACTCGGCGGGATCGCGGCGCCGCAGCGCCGCCGCGTCCGCGAGCGGCAGGCCGGCCGGCACATACCCGTTCAGGGGATCGTGCGCCGACGTCTGGTCGGTGAGCACGTCGGGGACGAACCCGCGCCGCACGAGCTCGGGCAGCACTTCGGCACAGTTGCCGACGAGGCCGATCGACCGCGCCCGACCCTCCCGCTTGGCGGCGGCCACGGCGCGCAGCGCCGCGTCCAGCGAGTCGGCGACCTCGTCGAGGTACCCGGTCTCGAGCCGCCGTTGCACGCGCGCCGGATCGACCTCGACGGCGACCAGCACCCCCTCGTTCATCGTCGCCGCGAGCGGCTGGGCTCCCCCCATCCCCCCCAGACCTCCGGTGACCACCACCCGCCCTTTGAGCGATCCCCCGAAGTGCCTCCGCGCCACCGCGCCGAACGTCTCGTAGGTGCCCTGGAGGATGCCCTGCGTGCCGATGTAGATCCACGAGCCGGCGGTCATCTGGCCGAACATGATGAGCCCGCGGCGCTCGAGATCCCGGAACACGTCCCACCTCGCCCAGCGGCCGACCAGGTTGGCGTTGGCGATGAGCACGCGCGGCGCGTCGGGATGGGTCGCGAACACCCCCACCGGCTTCCCCGACTGCACAAGCAACGTCTCGTCGTCCGCCAAGGTCCGCAGCGTGCGGCAAATCGCCTCGAACGACGGCCAATCGCGGGCGGCCTTCCCCGTGCCGCCGTACACGACGAGATCCGCCGGCCGCTCCGCGACCTCGGGATCCAGGTTGTTCATCAGCATCCGCAGCGCCGCCTCCTGGATCCAGCCGCGGCAACTGCGCTCGGACCCACGCGGAGCTCGCACGACCCGCGCCGCGCTCATCCCGCTCCCGGCTCGCCGGGATCGAACGCGCCCGTGCGAATCCCGGCGGCCACCCGCTCGATCTCCGCGCTCAGGGGCCGGTCCTCCTCGAGCGCCGGGGCCTCGGCCCGCACCGCCGCGTAGGTGCGCGCCACACCCCGCCCGGGCGTGAGTGGCTTCAGGAACTCGAGGCCCTGGGCTCCCGCGAGCAGCTCGATCGCGACGATACGAGTGGCGTCCGCGAGAATCCGCTCCGCCTTCCACGCCGCGCTCATCCCCATCGGTACGACGTCCTCCTGGTTGCCCTCGGTGGGCACCGACTGCACGCTCGCGGGCGTGGCGAGCACCCGGGCGTCGGCCACGAGCGCCGCGGCCGCGATCTGCGCGGTCATGAACCCGGACTCGATTCCGGGGTGCCGCGCCAGGAACGCCGGGAGCCCCGAGGAGAGGTCGGGGTTCACGACGCGCTCGAGGCGCCGCTCGGCAAGTCCGGCGAGGGTCGCGAGGACGATGCCGAGCACGTCGAGCGCCAGCGCGATCGGTTGCCCGTGGAAGTTGCCGCCCGAAAGCACATCGTCCCCGAACACCAGCGGATTGTCGGTGGCGGCGTTGAGCTCGGTCGTGACCAGGCGCTCCGCGAAGGCGAGCCCCTCGCCCACGGCGCCGAGGATCTGCGGGGTGCAGCGCAGCGAATAGGCATCCTGCACGCGGGGGTCGTTATCGCGGTGCGACTCGCGGATCGCGCTGTCGGCGAGCAGCGCCGCCAGCAATGCGGCGGAGCGCCGTTGTGCGGGGTGCGGCCGCGCGGCGTGAATGCGCGCGTCGAAGGGCGCCGGCGTGCCCCGCACCGCCTCGAGGCTCATCGCGGCGGCGGCGTGCGCGGTGCGCCACAGCCCCCACGCATCATGGACGAGCAGCGCGGCGAGCCCCGTCTGCGCCTGCGTCCCGTTTACGAACGCCAGCCCTTCTTTCGCCTCCAGGGTGATCGCCGCCAGGCCAGCCGCGCGCAGCCGCCCGCCGTCCTCCCCCTCCCCGATCATCGCCAGCGCGAGGTGCGACAGCGGCGCCAGGTCGCCGGACGCCCCCACGCTCCCCTGCGACGGCACGGTGGGATGGACGCCCGCGTTCAACATCGCGACGATCAGCTCGGGGAGGACGGCCCGCACGCCGCTGGTGCCCAGCAGCAGGACGTTGGCGCGCAGCAACATCATCGCCCGCACGGCCTCCTCCGACAGCGGCTCGCCCACGCCCGAGGCGTGGCTGCGGATCAGGTTGAGCTGCAGCCGGCCCAGGTCGGCCGCCGGGATGCGCACGTGGGCGAGCTTGCCGAAGCCCGTCGTCACGCCGTACATGGTGTCGCCGCGAGCTACGGCGGCTTCCACGACGCGGCGCGATGCTCCCATCCGCTGCAACGCCCCGGGCGCGACGGCGGCCGGGGCGCGGCGGCGGGCGACGGCGACGACGTCGGCGATGGTGAGGGAGTGGCCGTCGAGAGAAACGGGTGGGGGCATGTTGCAGGGAAACTACTGGAGGGCAGAGGGAGGAGCCAGGTCATAGGAAGACGCCCAGGCGCTAAGACGCCGAGTGGACGCCCAGACAAAAGGGGCGAGGCCGTGTCTGTCCTCGCCCCTCAATCCTCGGCGTCCACTTGGCGCCTGCGCGTCCTGGCGTCTCTACTTGGCTCCTGTCCCCACGACACTACCCGTCTCACCGGCGGTCGGTACGCCGCCGGCGCGCAGCAGCTCGGGACTCCCCAAGTCCGTCTGGACGCTCCAGTCGAAGATCAGGTAGTCGCGGACGACGTGCGTCACCCGCAGGGCGGCATAGTGCAGCGTCGTGGTCCCGTCGACGATCTGGAACACGTACCCGTAGCCGGGCACCGCCTGGAACATGTTGCGCGAGTAGCCGCCCACGGGTGCGATGTCGATGTCGGTCAGATCGCCCACGGGGGAGGCACTGTACAGCCGCATGCTGGTGCCGCTGAATTCGGGCACGATCCACAACGTCGAATCGGCGGGGTCGCGATAGATCCAGAAGTCGATATCGGTGCGGTTGCCGTTCTGAATGAGGCCCAGCTCGCCTGCCTGGCCACGGCCGTCGCCGTTCACGTCGTCCCAGAAGCGGAAGCCCGACCGCAGGCTGTCCGCCTGATAGGCGGAGACGAGCACGTTGCGGGCGTCGGGGCGCGGCGTGTCCTGCCGCAGCGGCGACCAGTCGCTCTCAGTGCCGTCGACGCTCAGCGCCGTCACGCCGTAGCAGTGCGGCACCCCGTTCTGCACGGCGCCGACCAGGAACTCGGCCGCCACCGTCGTGCCTTCCACGCTCCACGTGGTGCCGCAGTATCCGTGATTCAAGTCATAGCTCGTGCTGTAGACGCGATACCCCGCGAACCGGTTGGGATCGCTGCGGTAGGCGTTATCCGTCCACGAGAGGGCGATCGCCCCGTTTAAGGAGACCGAGAAGAGACTGTCGGGCGCCTCGAGCGGCAGCGGCGAGTTGTCGACGATCTGAGTCGTCTCGCAGCCGGCCACCCCGAAGATCAGCGCCAGCATTCCGTATCGCAGCACGCGCATGGCTCCCTTGCCTGAAAGTGCTCTGCCGGGAGTCAAAAGCAGGGACTATGCCGTGACGTAAGCGCCAGCGGCGCGGCCTGTTACGTGAAGGGCGCGCCTTCCGAATGTCCTCTCCTGGGGACAACGAACGTCTACGGAGCGCGGTATGTCCGCTGGTCGTAATCGAACTTGACGTCCGGCTCGTCGAGGAGGGAGACGTAGAAGCTGAACGCGAAGTTGCCGTTGGGGCTCTTCACGAACGAGAAGCTGGCGTGCCAGCGGTGCAGGTCGCGCTCGAGGCTCACGTAATGCTCGGCGAACTGCTGGGTGACGAAATCGTAGCTCGTTCTCCACGACAGCGACCAGTTCGGGGTCGGGCTGAACGCCATCGCGAGCCCCACCTGCTCCGTGCGCGAACGCCCTCCGCGCGTGCGGGAAATCGTCAGCGTCGACACCTGCAAGCTAAAGCCCCGACCGGCACCCGGGAGCGCGGCGACGCCGCGCGGAGCGTGCCCAAAGCCCTGTGGAGGCAGCGCCTCGGGAGGTGTGAGGGGGGGTTGGGCTCCTTGCGGTGGCGCCGCCGGGGACGGCGCCGATCGCCCGGTGGCCAGGCCGAGCAGCCCCCCGATCGCCCGCAACGTCCCCTCCGTGATGGTGAATCCACTCAGCGACACGCTTTGCAGAAACGGATCGAACCGGGCGCTGTCCGTGCCCGCGGTACCACGCCACAGGTCGTGGGTGACCGTCAGGCTGAAGGGGATGAGACCCGAGGCGAAGGTGTTCGTCAGCGTCTGGGTCTGCCACCCCGTGAACCCGCGCCGCTTGGCCTGCTCGAAGTTGTACGACACCCCCGACGTGGTGATGCCGAGCAGGCGGATCTTGCGGGGCTGCTGCTCCGCCGTCGTGTCGCCTGGGAGCGGCTTGAGCTTGGCCTCGAGGTTCTGGGACAGCGAGACCGTGATCGTCTGCTGCGGATCGCTGCGCGCCTTGAAGTTCGTCCCGCCCGGGTCGATCGCGTGGGCGTACGCGGAGTCGACCCGGGACGCGGGCGCGTACTGGTAGCTCACGATCCACTGGATCGAGTGGCGCACGCGCGCCACCGGGCCGAAGCCGGGCAGGAAGCCGAAGAACGTCGGCGCCATCCCCGCCGAGAAGGCCAAGCGCTTCCCCTGCCGCACCCACTCGCCACCCGTGAACTGGTTGCGGATGGCGAACGGGCCGGCGCCGGTCTGATTCAGGATCTGGACCCCCGGCTGCAGCTTCCAGGTGCCGGAGAACAGCTGCGGCAGGTTGATGCCCGTGCTCCAGTCGACGCGCGTCTCGAAGGTGCGGCCGTACAGCACGCGACGGATCCCCGTGGGATCGGTCGGGTCTGCCAGGGCGACTTCGGTGCGTTGGTTGCTGGCCCGGTCGGTGACGGTCAGCTGATTGCTCCAGTTCCACCGGCCGATGCGCAATGGTGTGCCGAGCGACAGATCGCTCTGCCGCGTGTCGAAGAACCCGGCGAGCGTGTCGGGGCCGGCCGCGCCGGGAACCAGCAGGGCGGCCGCCGGGGAGTGGAACGTCTGGCTGTTGTTGTACGAGAACGCGGGCGACCAGGTAAATGTCTCGCCGAGATTGATCGGGGCCGGCGTGAGCGTCACCCGCGGGAAGTTCTGCTGGACGAGATCGTTGGCCAGGTTCTGGGAGCGGCTGCCGCCGAGGTTGAACGTCCCCCAGTCGAAGCGCTTGTCGAAGTTCACCGACGAGGTCACCTGGGCGGTGGAGAGATACGGGTCCGGCGTGTTGCGCTGCACGACTTGCGGGCTCGTGAAGTAGTCGACGCTGGCGTTGAAGCGGGTGCGGCTGTCGAACGCCTGGTTGTGCTGCCACCCGATGCGGCTGGACGCGGGGGCGGCTGCGTCGAGCTGCTTCAAGCGCGTATACGAGATGCGCCCCGTGATAAAGCGATCGAGCCAGCGGTAGTCACTGGAGGCGTTGAAGGCCAGACTATGCCCCGCGAACCAGTCGGTCGACGCCAGGACGTCCACGTAGTCGTTGACGACCCAGTAGTAGCCGAGGTTGGCGATGTGACGCTCGTAGCGCCGCGTGGGCCGCACCAGGTCGTTCAGGCCGAAGCGGGGCACGAGGAATCCGCTGCGCCGGCCGCTGCGGATGTCCTGGAAGATGAACGGCATCCACAGGATGGGGACGTCGCGGATGTAGAGGACCGCGGGGCGCGCCACCATCACGTTCTTGTTCAGCCACTTCACCTCGCCGGCGGCGAAGTGGTATTCGGGCACGGGACGGTCGGACGACGTGATCTCGCTCTTGGCCCCGTAGAGGCGCGTGGAGCCGGAGTCCACGGCCATGTCGCCGCGCATGAACCAGGTGGCGCCGCCCTGCTGAAAGCTGGTGAGCGCCTCCCGGACGGTGCCCCGCTTCAGGCAGGTGTCGTAGCGCATCCCTTCCCCGATGAGCACTGTGCTCTGGCCCGCACTATTCTGGTCGAAGAGGCGCGGATCGCCCGCGGCGTCGAGCCGGCAGCTCGCCTCGCGATAGCGCACCGAATCGGCCTCGAGCTTCGTCCCTTCGCGGTCGAGAAACGCCGCGCCCCGCAGGACGATCGCCTGGCTGTCTCCCTCGACGATGAGCGTGTCGGCGACGTACTGGGTAACGCGGTAGCCAGGGAGCTTGAGCAGCGAGTCAATGACGGAATCGGCGGGCGGGAAGCTG
>Ga0209376_1004286_pt1 | contig 12474 bp, 8 predicted proteins | sample GraSoiAngelo_134_FD_185891 | JGI IMG/M metagenome (GOLD analysis project Ga0209376, IMG submission 185891) | Grasslands soil microbial communities from the Angelo Coastal Reserve, California, USA - 14_0929_05_30cm (SPAdes) (version 2) | ecosystem: Environmental > Terrestrial > Soil > Grasslands ... | reverse complement strand
GCCGATGCGAGATATTCTTTTCGATGAAAAGATCGCCGGTTCATTTCACTTCACTCCCGGTCAGGCTTACGAAGAAGCAGACAACACGAATCGCAGCCAGGTGCACTGGGACATGGTCAATATCCAAAGGCCGAGCTATGGCGGCGGCGAGATTTATTTCGACGGGAAATTAATCCGCCGGGACGGCGAATTTCTGCCCAAGCTGCTGCGTTTGTTAAACCGTAGCAACTTCGTTAAACGAGGGTAATCCGCTAACAGGGCAGACCGGTTCGTCGAGATCCCCTTGAAAGGTGTCGATCTTGTGCGCGGGATTAGGCCGCGCGCTTGGGGCCGTGACCGAGCAGGTTCAGCTGCATCATTCCGATTTCGCCGCTGCCGGTTAGCTGCAAATTCGAAATCTCGAACACAGGAGCGCCCTCCACTGGCGCGCCGCCAGCGGTCGGCATTTGCACCGACACCTGCTTCGCATTCGAATTGAGCACAATTGACGAAATCTCGAACGACGGCGAGAATTCCACGGTGGCAATCTGGAACGGAGCAATCACGTGCACGGCGGCTTGTCCCTGCTGTGATGGCGTCAGTTGAAGTGGTGCGGCCGCGAAATCCGAGACCAAGTGCAAACCCCCGACCGTGAACGAAGGCGATCCAACAACGGTTGGACGCTGTTGTTGTGAAGGCGTAAGGCGCACGCTTCCGAGTGTTCCTCCGGCAGGCTGAATCCTGGCGATCTCAAAAGTCACTTGGAGGTTCATCGCTGGCTGCGGGGCCGAGCCAGCCAAACGCATCGTCACGACCTTTGAGGCCGGCCGTAACTGCAACGCACCCATCTTGAACGCCGGAGTGAGCTGCATTGACGCAATCTCGAAGGCGAAAGTGAGTTGGACGGAAGTTTGCATCGCCCCTGATTGAGGCGCGCCACCTCGCATCGGTGGAGCGGTTGGGATTTGGATCGGTTCAGGCATGTTTACTGGTGTGGTTGGTTCGTAAATTCGTGATTCAAAAACCGGTTCCGGAGCAATAGACGGCTCGCTAGGTCGACGAAGCGCATCAAATCCGGCCGGTTCAGGTTCAGTGACTTCAACGATGGACGGTTCCTCCACGGGCGTCAACTGGGGAATCGGTTGACCCTGACCGACGGGCTCAATCTCAGGTTCGATAATCCCTTCAGCTTCGGCAAATACAGGCTCGATTTCAGGTTCCGCAATGGCGGCAGCTTCGGCAAATACAGGCTCGATTTCAGGTTCCGCAATGGCGGCAGCTTCGGCAAAGACGGGTTCGATTTCAGGTTCCGCAATGGTTGCAGCTTCGGCAAAGACGGGTTCGATTTCAGGCACCGTAATTTCTTCCGCTTGAGTGACGATCGGCAACGGAATGTCCACGGCAGGCAGCTCAGGCTCAGGCGTGAACCATCCGGGTTGCGCGACTGGTTCGGCGACCGCTTCTGTCGGCAGCGCTCCCTGCTCAACGACCGGTCCAACTGCTTCGAAGGTTTCCACGACTGGCTCCAGCTCGAGCTGATGTTCGCCATTGCCCTCAACTACATGTTCTAAAACGGTTCCACCGCCAAAAGCACGAGCTGGCTTACTGAGCGGAACTACGGCGCGGCGAAGCGAAGGTTCGGACGCTTTTAACTTAAGCGACACGTGTCGCGGACCGCCACTCAATCGTGGCATAACCTTCATTTCTCGTTGAACCGGAGCCGGAGCTACATATTCCATACCTTCGAGCTGCGGACCGGTCGCTGGCGCGGCACGCCGGAAACTTGGGAATTGGATTCCGCGGCGACGAATCTCGAACACAATCACCCACCCGATCACCCCGATGCCGGCCAAAACCAAAATGACAGCGAACAAATTTCCAATTTCGAATTTTCCACCGGAGACCTCGCCAACACGCGCGGGAGCAAGCGCGGTCGCCGGTGCAGTCGATGCCGCGGTGACTACTGGCGCTTTCGCGGCGGCAACCGGAGGCTCCGGCTGAACAGGCGCTTTGCCGGGCTGCGCTTGTGTAACTGCCGGTTGCTCGCGCACAGCTGGAGCCGCGGCTGCTGCGACCGGAGTCTCGACAACCGGCGAGAAATTCGGTGCGGGCGAAGTCGGAATCTCTTCCGGCTTGGCCGGACTTCCAGCGGCATACGATCCAGGCGGAACGGTAGCGGGTTGCGTAACTGCGGTACTGGCCGCTGCCTCTTCCGGTTTGGGCCCGGTTGCCTCCATTCCTGCAATCGCGGGCGCCGTTGTCTTGGTCTTAGCGTCGGCTACCTTGCCCTTGGCGGCCGCTGGACTTCCAGCCGCATACGATCCAGGCGGGACGGCAGCGGGTTGCGTAACTGCGGTACTGGCCACTGCCTCTTCCGGTTTGGGCCCGGTTGCCTCCATTCCTGCAATCGCGGGCGCCGTTGTCTTGGTCTTAGCGCCGGCTACCTTGCCCTTGGCGGCCGCTGCTCCAGGAATTGGGCTCGGTTCTATTGCCGGACTCGATTCGGTTTGACCTTCGGTCAAAGCAGTCGCTGCTTCCGCGGCTGGTGCCGTTGATGTCGCGAGCGCTGGGCTTTGCAACCAGCCGAGATCGTAAAAAGAGTCCGCGAAAACAACATTGAGCGCGGGCGAGTAAATTTTCTTGGCGGAAGTAATCCAATCGGTCGCCTTGGTCGGATTGTTATGCCTAAACTCCCACGCTGCCTGCGCATAATAAAGAGCCGGAGTGTCGCCGGTGAACTGGAACTGTTCCATCAGCTTCTGCGCACGACTGTCATTGCCTTCCAGCAACCAGGTAATGTAGACGTTGAATTTGATAAGCTGTGCCGCTTCGCTTTTCTCTCCGCCAGTCTTGCTCAGGAGCGCTTCAAATCGATCGCGCGCCGTGGCGTAATCCTTTTTCTTCAAAGGCACCAACGCCAGATTGAATTGGGCCTGGCGGAATCTTGAATCCGCTTTCAACGCCTTTTTGAATTCGGCCTCGGCCTGATCGAATTGTTTTTGCTCGAGTAAAATTTCGCCGCGCAGGTTCAAAGTCGCTGCCTGGTTTGGGTCGGCCGCGTCCGCGTCATCGATAAATTTGCGGGCGGCGACAAAATCGCGCTGTTGATAAGCTTGTCGCGCTTGCTCGACGCGTGAGCGAGCAAACGCCTTGCTCTTGGCCGCGCGCTCAGCTGCTGAGGTCAGCTCAAGGGCGGCGCGTGTTTGGCCGGCCTGTTTTTGTAGCCAACCCACTTCATAGAGCGACTCGGCAAAAAGCTTGTTCAGTTGCGGCGAAAAATTCTTTTCCGCCTGCGCCATCCAGTCCTTCGCTTCCTTCGTCTTATTCTGCTGTAGTGCGATGGCCGCGTTTGCGTAGTGGACCGCCGGCGTGTCCGGAGAAAGCTCGAACTTGGCCAGAATCGAATCGACCATGTTCTCTTTGCCCTCGAGTAAATAAGTTAACAGGATTTTGTATTGAATGAGTTGAGTCGCTTCGCCCTGCAGTTCGGACGCGTTGCTCGAAAGTAATTCCTGAAAACGATTGCGTGCCTCAGCCCAATCCTTTTTCAGAAACGGAATCTCGGCCAGATTGAAGCGGGCGTTCCAAAATCTCGAATCGATCCGCAATGCTTCATGCAGCGCAGCTTCCGCCTTGTCGTAAATGCCCTGCCGCATCATGATCACGCCGCGCAAATTCTGTGATTCGGCGAGGTCCGGCTGACGCGCGTCAATCGCGTCCAGGTCTTTCAGCGCATCCGGAAAATTATTGGTGTCGAAATGCTCGAAAGGCTTTGTCGTACATTGCTTCGAGTTCCGCTTTCGAGGGGGCAACGTTGTCCGCTGCCAAGGAACCAAGCACCAACACTGCGACTGCCGCGATTTTGCGAATCTTCATGGCCTCCCTACATAAAACCCTTCCGTGAGCCCGATGACAAGCCTAAATTTAAACGCTGGAGGAAGATTTTCCGGTCGCAGGGGGCAAGAATCGCGCCGGCTTAAAGGTTGAGATTTGCGACAATTCGCAGACCTTCGAGGGTCAAATTCGGATGCACGGCGTCAATCTCGCGCAGACGTGCCGCGATCAAATCCGCGTATCCGCCGGTCGCAATAACGTGCACTTTATCCCGAGGAAAACGCTCGGCTTTAATCCTGGCAATGATCTCGCGCACCAGGCCGCGATAACCGATCACCGCACCGGAGCGCATCGCGTCGATTGTCGATCTTCCAACCGTCGACCGTGGTTCTTTTAGAGAAAGCTTTGGTAACAGTGCCGTGCGCTGATAAAGAAAGCTCGTCATCGACTCCAGTCCGGGCGCAATCACTCCGCCGATGTAATTTCGTTGCGCCGAGACGATATCGAAAGTGACTGCCGTCCCGAAATCGACCACGATGGCCGGACTTCCATAAAGATCCGCGACCGCCGCTGCGTTGGCCAGGCGGTCGGCCCCAATTGTTTTCGGATTTGGATAATCGATTCCAACGCCGAGCCGCAGCTGCGGCGTTAACCACAAAATCTTCGATCGCTTGGCCGCTTTCCGGACTACGCCGTTTTTTGTCGGCACGACCGAGCAAACCACAAAGATGTCGATCTTGCGCTGCTTCACAAATCGCTGGAGCGCCGCGCTGGCAAATCTTTCAGTCGGCATTCGAACAGGCTTTGAAATCCGTCGCCGCGTCGCGAACGCAAGCTTGGTGAATGAATTACTGATATCGATCAGCAAATAACTTGTTGCACGCACGATGTGCGACTTCACTGCGAAGACGCACCGAGGTCAAGTAGCGAACTTGCGGGCCAATCTTCAAACGCGTAGCCTCGCTGCGTGCGAAAATTGGTTCATCGTCCACGGCGCTTGCGGCGATCCCCAGCCCTGCGCAATCTCGTTCGCGAGACCAATCTCACCGCACACGATTTCGTTTTGCCTCTTTTCGTCAGCGAAAAGATCGACAAACGGCGTCCGATCACGAGCATGCCGGGCGTGTTTCAACTCCCCCCCGGTGAAATTGTCGATGAAGCACGACAGGCACAAGACGCCGGACTCCAAGCCGTTCTCCTTTTTGGAATTCCCCAAATAAAGGATGAACAAGCGAGCGGCGCTTATGCCGAGAATGGCATAGTGCAGAAAGCGTTGCGCGCGCTGAAAGACAATTGTCCGGAAGTGGTTGCGATCACGGACGTTTGTCTTTGTGAATACATGAGTCACGGCCATTGCGGCGTCACTCGCATTGACGGCGACCATTTTCATGTGCTGAACGACCAGAGCGTCGATCTTTTGGTGAAAACGGCGCTCTCACACGCGCAGGCCGGCGCGGACATGGTCGCACCCAGCGACATGATGGACGGCCGCATTGGGGCAATTCGGGAAGCGCTCGATGCCAACGGTTTTGCAGAAACTGGCATTATGAGTTACGCCGCGAAATTCGCTTCCGTTTTTTACGGCCCGTTTCGCGACGCAGCCGAAAGCCCGCCACAGTTTGGTGATCGTCGATCTTACCAGATGGATTCGGCGAACGCGGATGAAGCCCTCCGCGAGGTCGGGCTCGACATCGATGAAGGCGCGGACATCATCATGATCAAACCGGCATTGCCGTACATCGACATTCTTTGGCGCGTGCGCGAGCGCTTTCGCAAACCGACCGCGGTGTATCACGTGAGCGGCGAGTACGCGATGATCAAAGCCGCCGCCGAAAAAGGAATTGTAGAAGAACGCGCCGCGGTTCTTGAGATCATGACTTCGCTCAAGCGCGCCGGCGCAGACATCATTGTGACCTACTGGGCGCGCGAACTGGCCGAATGGATCAGCGCATAACGATTCGTCGCAGCGAAACGGAGGTGCACACGCGCCTGAAACGCCTGGCTTTCGTTTGGGCGCAGAGGCAATGTTACTCCGCCTGCGCGATGGAAGTCGCCTTGCCGCGATGTCGGTACCGCGTAGATGTGGCGGCGTATCGTCCGGATGGAAAACAATCAGGCGCCACTGCGATTTTCGAGTGCAAACAGGCGCTGGTCGATCTCCGACGCGACAATGGTTGCACGTCGACGACGATGCGGCGCCTTAAGAAAGTTCACCATCGCCGCGAAGTCTTGGAGAGAAATTTGCGCGTGCACTACCCGGCTTTACGCGTTGCCGATTCGCTCTTCGTCGAATTCGACTCGCACAATTTCGCTGCGATCGAGCACCGCGGCTACAAACAGGTAGTACGGCAAATTCAGGCGTTACAAAACCGCCTCTTCGATTGCACGAAATTCGAAACGCTAATTCGCTATCGCTGTGCGAATTTGTTTTTCCTCGTTTTGCCGGACGAATTGTTTCGCGAGCCGGAAATTCCGATTGGCTGGGGCGCGTTGGTTCAATCGAACGGCGAGCTGATCCTGGCCCGCAAACCGGTTTGGCATGAAACGGAACCCGAAAGTCGGCTGCGATTTTTGCAGCAAATCGCCATCGCCGGCACGCGCGTGTTGAACCGACAGCTCGAAATCGCGTTCGAGGACGTCGCGGGCGCAGATTGTCGACCTTAGGAGATCTCGATCTTATTCGCGCTTGACCAGTAAATTGCGCCCGGTCATTTCGTTCGGTTTTTTCATTCCGAGCAAAAACAAAAGCGTGGGGGCAACGTCAGCCAAGATCCCGTCTTCGCATCGGAATTGCCGAGCATCCTTCGCCACATAAATGCAATGAACAAGGTTTGTGGTGTGCGCAGTGTTCGGTGAGCCGTCGGGATTTCGCATCTGCTCGCAATTGCCGTGGTCGGCGGCGACAATGCATTTGCCGTCGAGCTCGAGCAGTTTCGGAATAATTCGACTGCAACACTCATCAACCGTTTCGATCGCTTTGATTCCCGCTGTCACAATACCGGTGTGACCAACCATGTCGGGGTTGGCAAAGTTCAGAATGATCAGGTCAAATTTGTCAAAGCGGGTGAGGAGCTCGTCCGTCACCTCAAACGCACTCATTTCGGGCTTCAAATCGTAGGTCGCGACTTTTGGCGATGGGATCAGCTTCCGCTCTTCGCCCGGAAAAGGCTTTTCCACCCCGCCATTAAAGAAATAAGTCACATGCGCGTATTTTTCCGTTTCGGCGATGCGCAGCTGCGACTTGCCCGCCACGCTCACCAGTTCGCCGAGGATGTTTTTGAGGTCTTCCGAAGGGAAGATGAACGGCGACGGAAACCGAACGTCGTACTCTGTTAGAGAAGTGAATTTAACATACAGCGATACTTCTCGGTCGAAGCAATCGAAATCCTTGAACAGAAAAGCTTGCGATAATTGGCGCGCGCGATCGGCCCGGAAGTTGAAAAACAAAACGACGTCGCCATCGCGAACGCGTTGCTCGTTTGCGTGGGCAAAAATCAGGGGCGGCATAAACTCATCCGTCTTGCCCGCGCGATATTGTCGATCCAAAGCGTCTGATGGCGATTCTTTGCACATCTCGCCCCGTCCGAGAACCACTGCGTCCCACGCTTTCTTGGTGCGGTCCCAACGGCGATCGCGGTCCATGGCGAAATAGCGTCCGACGACAGTCACAATTTGCGCACCGCTCTCGCGAAGTTGTTTTTCGCAGGTTTTCAAGAATTCGCGTCCGCCGGTGGGCGAGGAATCGCGCCCGTCGGTGAAGGCATGCACGAAAATCTCTTCGACCTTTGCGGCCTTGGCCGCATTGGCAAGTGCAATCATGTGATCGTAATGGCTGTGAACGCCGCCATCGGAAACGAGGCCTAACAAATGAAGCCGATGCCCGCGCGCGGCCGTGAAAGTTTCCTGCGCGACTTGATTCTGGGTGAGCTCGCCAGCGACAATCGCCTTATTGATTCGCGTGAGGTCCTGAAGAACGACGCGGCCTGCGCCCAAATTCAGATGCCCGACTTCCGAGTTGCCCATTTGGCCTTCGGGCAGGCCGACATCTGAACCGCTAGCGCTGAGTTTGCTGCTCGGATAATCGCGATAAAGCCGGTCGTGAAACGGTGTCCGCGCGAGTAATGTCGCGTCTCCGTTTTGTTCGCTGAATTTTTTGCCGCCTGGATTGATGCCCCAGCCATCTCTAATGATGAGCATCACCGGGCCGGCCATATGCGCGCACTCTGCCGACGATTATGAAGTCGGACAAGCCGTTTCGCGTTGTTGTGGGATTGACAATGGAACTCGCGCGCAGATACATCGCGCTGGTGAAGTGGCGCAATCAACTGCTCGCGTTTTTGTGTCTCGCCGTTTTTGCTGGGCTGGGTGTGCTTTATTTCCAGCATTGGGTGGTACAGAAGCCGTTTGGGATAATTCTTATTATCGGCGAAGGCCTCGCGCCGGAAAGGATAGCGCTGACCCGTGTTTACCTCGGGGGATCCGATGCGCACTTGGCTCTGGATGGAATGCCACATCTCGCTTTGGTAACCAACCATTCCCGGGATTTCGCGGTCTCAGATCAAGCGGCCGCGGCAAGCGCTCTCGCTACGGGAGTTAAAGTCAACAATCGCTCCTTGTCAGTCGATCCTAACGGCAAGCCGCTCTCAAGCATTATCGAGTTAGCGCGCAACCGTGGACGCGCTACCGGTTTGGTGACAAATGGATCGCTCACGAATGCAACATGCGCGGCCTTTTATGCGCATGCGAGTAACGCGAACGACATCGATCAAGTCGCGCGTCAACTCGTCGAAGGAGGCAAGATCGATATTTGCTTGGGAATGAGCGCGGCCGAATTTCTTCCAGAAGCAAAACAAGGACAACGACAGGACAACCGCGATCTCATGTTGGAATTTCGCCAGAACGGGTTTGATGTCGTGCGGAGCCGAGCGGAGTTGGAATCTATTCCGGTTTGGAGTCGACCGAAGCTTTTCGGAGCATTTGCAGACAGAGATAACGACGGCCACCAGAGTCAGGCTTGGAGTGACGAACCGGCTTTGTCCGATATGGTGCGACGCGCCATCGAACTGTTGCAATACAATCAGCGCGGTTACTTGCTCATTGTCGACGCCGCCCGCATGCGAAAAGCAGCCGAAACAAATAACGCGGAAAAAACTTTGACCGAAACTGCCGAACTCGATCACACGCTGTCGACAGCACAGCGTTACGCCGGAGCAAAATCGACAATCATCGTGTGCGGCGACACGGCCGTCGGCGGTTTGCACCTGAACGGTTTTCCATTTCGCAAGGACAGTGGAATCGCGTTAGTCGGATTGAATCCGTCGGGCGAACCGTGGATGACTTGGGCAACAGGTCCGAAAGGTATGCAATCATACGGTGCTGCAAGAATTCCGGAAAAAGAAACGCCGGGAGATTCAAACGGAGGCGCCTCAAACGAGCAAACCGAACCCGCGGCATTTTACGCCAAATCAGCGTTGAACACAGTAGAAGATGTCGCCTCATTCGGAACCGGCCCAGGTACCGAAGCGCTAGACGGCACAATCGACAATACTCAGATTTTCAAAATTCTTCGGGATGAACTCTAAGGTCGCTGCGCTTGTTAAGAAACGAAAGACCCATCCTTTGGGATGGGCCTTTTTAATTGAGACGCGGTTAGCTTAGGGGCTGACCTCGGGAACAAACACAAATGGTGGTGGCTCGGGGAGATTTGGCGGCGGTCCTTCCTCTGGCGGTCCTTCCTCAACTTCCTTGGCTTCCTTGCCTCCGCCGAAATCCTTGGCGTCTTTGCCGTCGACAGCCCGCTCGCCGCCGCCGGCCAAAGTGATGTTGGCAACTGTTAGGGTGGATGTTGAATAAACTGCGAGGTCAGCGATGCGGCCTGACTTGGCAACGTTGAAAGAAAACTTCACATACTTTGCCTCAGTCGGGCCCACCTTTATCCTTGTAACTTTTGCGGTCAGATCTTGCTTCGCGATCTGGTGCCATTGCGCACTACCGACGGCCAATTTCGAACTGGAAGTTGCAATAGTCACTGTGCCGATTGCGCCGTTGTTTAAGAACGAGACGATGTCGATGTTCTCAATCTTGGAAAGCGACAGCACCAAATCTGTCCGCCCATCAGCAAGAGAGTAGCCAACGGTCGAGCGACCGGAGATCAACGCCGCTTCTGCGATCTTGTCATCCACTCGAGCACCCAAGTTAAGGCGCGCGACGTTCTGGGCATAAGGTGGCGATTGTTCGAAGAAGATGGCCTCACCGCCGAAAAGCTGCAGCCCACTGGCGAGAAGAAGAGCGCACGTGAAAGTGCCGATACCGGAAAAGCGAGAAAAGTATGCGGCCGTAATTTCCACAACTACAAAAAGATGATACGCGGAACGGCCACGCTTTGACAATATAAATTTCTTGTCCGGTCGAAGATTCTTCCGCAGAGAGAATAACCTCGACTCGGCAGGAGCCCGATTTTCGCAGTCGCGTTTCGTGCCGGGCGGCGCAAAAACAGAGATCTCTAGCTTCCCCCGCGAACCGATCTACCAATTAACTAGAGCCTGCTCGCGACTCGCCGCCCAACTGGAAATTGATTCTTGGCGTAAAGCATCGATGTCGTCGCCGCGCGAAATTTTTGCCCGTCCGCGTAGGCGTAAATTGGAATGTAGGACATTCTGCCGAAACGGTCCGCGCGACATGCAGCCCAATTAATGGTCGGATCGAGTACATACGTGCCGCCGGTTGTGCCCCACTCAACCCAGGCGTGGGTCTTTTGACTGGTTAGAAGACGCCTGCCAATGACGAGGCGTAGATTTTGCGCTCCGCGCGAGTGCATAGCGTCATAGAGTGCGACTGCTTTGCCCTTGCAATCGGCAAATGCACTAGTCTGGACTTCTTCCGGTGTTTTCCATTCCATGGAAAATCCGTACGGAATTGCCCGGAGATCTCCGATCCAGTGATTTACCAATGCAAATGAAAGGTTTTGCTTTCTGTGCCCGGCGGCGAATGCAAGAATTGGACGTATCCGCGCCATCTGCCGGTCGTAGGGCGTGGAATTAACGCTGATGTAAGCTGACTGGGCGAAGGTGGAAAGGCAGGAAAGGCAAAAAAGGGTGAAACCAACAAAGCTGACTTTGCTGGCTGTATAAGGACGGATGCTTACGGTAACCATAATAATTGGAATAACCATAAGCAGAGCCTGTGCCACGGTTCGAAACCCAAAGTCGCCTTGGCAATGCCGCTGAATCCGCCAAACTCATTTTGCCTGCGCCAACTCTTCGTGAATCCCAAACAAGCCCGTTACCAAAATGTTTTCCGCCTCGCGTTATGGCTTTTATTCGGCGCGACGTTGGTGGCCGTGACCTGTGCTAGAATTCGCCTGCTTGGCTTGCCGTTGGAGCGTGACGAGGGCGAGTACGCCTACACTGGCCAATTGCTCTTGCAGGGCATCCCGCCATACAAGCTCGCCTACAGCATGAAATTCCCAGGCACGGCGGCCTCCTACGCACTCTTGATGTCGATCTTTGGCGACACCACGACAGGCATTCATCTCGGCCTAATCGTGATCAATCTGGTTACCGTCGGGTTGATTTTCTTTCTGGGCCGATATCTCCTAAGCGAGCTCGCTGGGTTGGCGGCCGCAGCTGCGTATGGCGTTATCTCGCTAATGCCCTACGTGCTCGGGCAAGCGGCACACGCGACCCATTGTGTCGTGTTGCCGGCGATAGCTGGTGCTTCGGTTCTACTCCGCGCATTAGATCGACAATCGAGGATATTGATCCTTGCGAGCGGATGCCTGTTTGGACTGGCGTTATTGATGAAACAGCCAGGATTGTTTTTTGTACTGTTTGGCGTCGTTTACCTTTTCAGCCGCGACCGGAGCGAACATGTTAAGCTTCGACAATCTGCGTTGCGCAGCTTGATCTTTCTCTTGGGAGTAACCGTCCCACTTCTTGTTACCTGCCTGCTTTTATGGAATGTCGGCGTGTTCGAGCAATTCTGGTTCTGGACGATTAAATATGCGGGCCAATACGGCAGTCAGGTTTCAATCGCGGATGGGCTCCGAATTCTTGCTAACAACCTGCCGAACGCTGTCGGAACCGCCTGGCCAATCTGGGCGATTGCGGCATCAGGGCTAGTCATGTGCATGGTAAACCGAACCCTTCGCACTCGCGCCGTTTTTCTTACAACGTTCGCTTTTTTTTCCATACTCGCGGTTTGCCCAGGATTTTATTTTCGTCCGCATTATTTCATTCTTGTTCTGCCGGCCGTTTCCCTACTCGCGGGGTTGGCGGTTGCGGCCGCTCTCGACACCATTCGCTTCGGCGCACAGAACTTTCGCTTTGTCGTGCTCCTGCTGTTCGGATTCGCTCTGGCATGGCCAATCTGGGCAGAAGCCGACTTTTTCTTCGAGCGACCACTGGCTGAGGCCAATCGGATGGTCAATGGCACAAATCCATTCCCGGAATCCATTAAAATTGGTGAATACATCCGCGCGCAATCGAGCGTGTCAGACACGATCGCTGTATTAGGCTCTGAGCCGCAAATTTACTTCTATTCTCGGCGGCATTCCGCCACCGGATATATTTATACCTACGGATTAATGGAGCCGCAGCCTTACGCTCACCAAATGCAGCAAGAAATGATGCGTGAAATCGAAACTGCACACCCAAAGTTCCT
>Ga0209376_1004283_pt1 | contig 12479 bp, 13 predicted proteins | sample GraSoiAngelo_134_FD_185891 | JGI IMG/M metagenome (GOLD analysis project Ga0209376, IMG submission 185891) | Grasslands soil microbial communities from the Angelo Coastal Reserve, California, USA - 14_0929_05_30cm (SPAdes) (version 2) | ecosystem: Environmental > Terrestrial > Soil > Grasslands ... | reverse complement strand
TACACCTTCCGCGATCTGCTCGCGCTCCGGGCCGCCAGCGCGCTGCTCGACGCGGGCGCGTCGGTGCGCCAGATCCGGGCGGCGCTCACGGCCCTGCGTCGACAGGATCCGGACCTCCAGCAGCCGCTGGCCGAGGTCCGGCTGGTCCTCGAAGGCGACCGGCTCGTCGCCCAGTCCGACCGCGTCCGGTTCGACCCGCGAACAGGTCAGATGGTCCTGGCCCTCGACTCGGGCGGCCTCCAGGCGGCCGCCACGGCTACCCTGGTCACCGGTCTGGTGCGGCCGCTCGCGCCACCGGCCGACCAGGCCGAGACGTGGTTCGAGCGCGCCAGCGAGTGGGATGGCGACCCGGCGCAGTGGGAGGACGCGATCGACGCCTACCGTCGCGTCGTCTCGATCGATCCGACCTACGCGGCGGCCTGGAACAACCTGGGACTGCTGCTGCACCGCATGGGTCGCTACGACGAGGCCAACGAAGCATACCGGTCGGCGCTCGATCAGGATCCACAGTGCTGCGAGGCCGCCTACAACCTCGGGTCCCTGCACGAGGATCGCGGCGCGGTCGACGAGGCGATCGCCGACTACCGCAAGGCCCTCGAGCTCTCGCCGGACTACGCCGACGCCCACTTCAATCTCGCGGGGGCGCTCGCCCGGAACGGCCGTGACGGCGACGCGATCAAGCACTGGCAGCGCTATCTCGAGCTCGACTCCGGCAGTCCCTGGGCGCGCATCGCGCGAGCCCATCTCGAAGTCGTCGACCCCCCCGATCCACCGTGAAAATCCTCATCGTCGGCGGCGGGGGACGCGAGCACGCGCTGGCCTGGAGGATCGGCCAGAGCCCGCGCGTCGACACGCTGATGGCGGCGCCCGGCAATCCCGGGATCGCGCGCCACGCGCAATGCGTTCCCATCGGCGTCGAGGCTCACGACGAGCTCGTCGCCTTCGCCCGGCGCGAGCGGGTCGACCTGGTGGTGATCGGGCCGGAAGCGCCCCTCGCCGCGGGCCTCGCCGATCGGTTCGCGGTCGCCGGCCTGGCCGTCTTCGGACCGAGCGCGCGCGCCGCGGCGATCGAGGGCTCCAAGGCGTTCGCCAAGGACTTGATGCGGCGGCACGGAATCCCGACCGCGCGCTTCGCGACCTTCGACGACGCCGAGCGCGCGCGGCGCTTCTGCCGTGAGATGGGCGCGCCGCTGGTGGTCAAGACCGACGGGCTCGCCGCCGGCAAGGGCGCGATCGTGTGTCCCACCCTCGAGGACGCCGAGGCGGCGGTCGCCCAGTGCATGGAGCAGCGAGCGTTCGGCACCGCGGGAGCGCGCGTGGTCGTCGAGGAGTTCATGACCGGGCAGGAAGTCTCCTTCTTCGTGCTGTCGAACGGCAGCGATGTCATGGCGCTCGCCGCCGCCGAGGATCACAAGGCCGTCTTCGACGGCGACCGCGGCCCGAACACCGGCGGAATGGGATGCTACTCGCCCGTGCTCGCGTTCGACGAGGCGCTCGAGAAGCGCGTCATGGAGACGATCGTGCGCCCGACGCTCGCCGCGCTCGCGCGCGAGGGAGCGCCGTACCGCGGCGTCCTCTACGTGGGCCTCATGCTGACGGCGCACGGTCCCAAGGTCGTCGAGTTCAATTGCCGCTTCGGGGACCCGGAGTGCCAGGCGCTGATGGTGCGCGCGCCCGGCGATCTGGTCCCGCTCCTCCTCGCGGCTGCGCGCGGAGAGGCGTGGCCCGCGTATCATCCGTGGCCGAGCACAGCCTCGGTGTGCGTGAACATCGCCTCGCGTGGTTATCCGGGAGCGTACCCGACCGGGCTTGCCATCCGTGGCGTGGAGGCCGCGGAGGCGCGACCGGGAGTCCAGGTGTTCCACGCGGGCACGGCGACGAAGCACGGGATGCTCGTGACCGCGGGGGGGCGGGTGCTCGGCGTGACGGCGGTCGCCGACCACATGGACGCCGCCATCGCAGCGGCCTATGCGGCGGTCGGCGAGATCGCCTTCGAAGGCATGCACTACCGGACCGACATCGGGAGGCGCAGCGCGTGACAGGACCCGTACGCGTAGGCATCGTGCTCGGCAGCGACAGCGATCTCGAGGTGATGCTCGAAGCGGTGAAGGTGCTCGACGCGCTCGAGGTCGGGAGCGAGGTGGTCGTCACCTCGGCCCACCGAACGCCGGAGCGGACTCACGAATACGCGACGACGGCGCACGCGCGCGGGATCGGCGTGCTGATCGCCGGCGCGGGCGGCGCCGCCGCGCTGCCCGGCGTGCTCGCGGCCTCCTCGCCCTTGCCGGTCATCGGCGTCCCGGTCGCGGCGACGCCGCTCGGCGGCCTCGACTCGTTGCTCTCGATCGTGCAGATGCCGAAAGGCGTGCCGGTCGCGACGGTGGCGATCGGCAAGTGGGGCGCGGCGAACGCGGGGCTTCTGGCCGCACAGATCCTGGCGGTCGGCGACCCGGCGCTGGCGACGCGGATCGCGGCCTATCGCAAGCGGCTGGCCGACGAAGTAGACGAGCGCGCGCGCAAGGTCGCCGCGCAGCTGAAGTCGGGCGGCCCGCCGAAGTCGGGGACGTGACGCACGCCGAGCGCTCGCGCGTCATCACCGTCGACCCCGTTGCGCCCACTCGAGCCACCCTGCGCGCCGCCGCGGATACCCTCCGGGCCGGCGGCGTGGTGGCGCTACCGACAGAGACCTTCTACGGGCTCGCCGCCGCCGCGCTCGACGCCGGGTCGGTCAGGCGGATCTTCGAGCTGAAGGGACGACCCGAATCGAAGCCGCTCCTCGTCCTCGTGGACTCGGTGGCGATGGCGGAGACCGTGGCGCACGTCACCCCACCGGCGCGCGGCCTGATGACGCGCTACTGGCCCGGAGCGCTGACGCTCGTGTTGCCGGCGCTCGCCACGGTGCCGTCCGTCGTGACGGCGGGAACGGGAACGCTCGGCGTTCGCCTGTCGCCCCATCCGATCGCGCGCGGCTTGGTCGAGCTGCTCGGCGAGCCGGTGACGGCTCCGAGCGCGAACCCGAACGGTCTGGCGCCACCCACGAGCGCGGCCGGCGTGCTCGCCTACTTTCCCGAGTCCATCGATCTCGTTCTCGACGGCGGAGCGACCCCCGGCGGGGAACCGTCGACGGTGCTCGATCTCACCCTGGAGCCGCCGCGCGTCCTGCGTCAGGGCGCGGTGGTCGTGCGCGAGGTCGGCGCGCAGGGTTCGAGAATCCCGCCGTTCCGGACGAGCTCGTGAATGAAAGTCACCGGAGTCATCCAGGCCGGAGGCCAGAGCACGCGGATGGGTGGCCGACCCAAGGCCCTCATCGAGCTCGGAGGACGTCCGATCATCGAGCGCGTGGTCGCGGCGCTGGCTCCCGCGGTCGACGCCATGCTCGTCGTGACCAACACGCCGGAGCTCTACGCCTTCCTCGAGCTTCCGATGATCGCAGATGTCTATCCCGATCACGGCTCGCTCGGCGGGATCTACTCCGGTCTCAAGGCCGCGGCGGGCCAGGCGGCCTTGACGGTCGCCTGCGACATGCCCTTCCTCCATCCCGAGATCGTCAAGCTCGTCGCGTCGCGAGCCGGTGAGGGCGACGTCGTGATCCCCCGCGTCGGGACCCGGCTCGAGACGATGCACGCCGCGTACGGCAAGGCCTGCTTGTCGCCCATCGCGGAGCGGCTGGTGGCGGGACAGCTCAAGATCGTCGACTTCTTCGCGCGCGTGCGGGTGGTGGAGATCGCCGAGGCCGACGTCGCGCGGTTTCGCGACCCGCGCGTCGCCTTCATGAACGTGAACACGCCCGACGAGCTCGAGCGAGCCCGCGCGCTGGCGACGGAGCTCGGCTGATCGTGGCCAGGCTGCGTCCTGTGCTGCTCGTGCACTATCACGAGCTCGGCCTCAAGCGGGGCAACCGGCCGCTCTTCCTGCGCCATCTTGCGCGCAATCTGAGACAGGCGATCGCCGACCTCGGCCCGGTGAACCTGCGCCAGGTCTCGGGCCGGCTCTTGCTCGAGCTCGACGAGCACCCCGACCCGGCCGCCGTCCGCGACCGCGCCCGTCGCGTGTGTGGCGTCGCGAGCGCTGCCCTCGCGTATCGCGTGGTGTCGACCGTCGAGGCGATGAAGTCGGTAGTCGCCGAGCTCGTGGAGGGGCGACGCATCGAGTCGTTCAGGATCTCGGCGCGCCGGGCCTTCAAGACCTATCCCCTGACGAGCGTCGAGCTCAATCGTCAGCTGGGCGCGTTCGTGCTCGAACGGGTCGCCACGCGCGTCGACCTGCGTCAGCCGGAGCTCGAGATCCACGTGGAGGTCATGCCCGCCGAGACGTTCGTCTACGTCGATCCGGAGCCGGGTCCGGGCGGGCTCCCCGTGGGCGCGAGCGGCACCGTCGCCGCGCTCCTGTCTGGTGGGATCGATTCGCCGGTCGCCGCCTGGCGAATGATGAAACGTGGCTGCCGGGTCGTGTTCGTCCACTTCCACAGCGTGCCCTACCTGCCGCCCACCTCGCAGGCCAAGACGCGCGCGCTCGTGGAGCGGTTGACGGAGTGGCAGTACGACTCGACGCTCGTGCTGGTGCCCTTCGGCGAGATCCAGCGCGAGGTCGTGCTGACCGTCCCGCCGCCGGCGCGGGTCGTGGTCTATCGCCGGCTGATGGTGCGAATCGCCGAGGCGCTGGCGAGAAAGCACGGCGCGGTCGCGCTGACCACGGGTGAGAGCCTCGGTCAGGTCGCGTCGCAAACCCTCTCGAACATCACGCGAATCGACGAGGCCGCGACCATGCCGATCCTGAGGCCGCTCATCGGCATGGACAAGCTCGAGATCACCGACGAGGCGCGCCGGCTCGGCACGTTCGAGATCTCGATCGAGCCGGACGCCGACTGCTGCACCCTGTTCGTCCCCAAGCATCCGGCCACGCGGATGTCCGAGGCCGAGGTCGGCGCGGTCGAGGCGCGTCTGGAGATCCCGCGGCTGGTCGCCGCCGGCTGCGACGGCGCTTCGGTGGAGGTCTTCGCGTTCCCGGCCTGAAGACCTCTCAATCACCCCTCTATGTTGTTGGCTTGACACGCCGGAGCCACTACCGATATGGTGCCGGTATGACTATCGTCGCGTTAGGTGCGGATCACGCAGGCTTTCCGCTGAAGGAAGACCTCAAGACCTGGCTGATCTGCCGTGGCTACGACGTTGTCGACCTGGGAACGCAGTCGGCCGAGTCCGTGGACTACCCCGACTTCGCGGTCGGTGTCGGCTGCGCCATCACGGCGGGCAAGGCCGACCGCGGCGTCCTCGTCTGCGGGACCGGCATCGGGATGGCCATGGCGGCGAACAAGGTGCCGGGGGTCCGTGCCGCGGCCTGCAGCGACGCGTATACGGCCCGCATAAGCCGCGAGCACAACGACGCCAACATCCTGGCGCTCGGGGCGCGGATCACGTCGCGCGAGGCCGCGATCGAGATTCTCGAGGTCTGGCTCGGTGCCGAATTCGCCGGCGGTCGTCATGCTCGCCGGATAGAAAAGATCGTCGCCCTCGACGGCATGCGGGAACAGGAGCCGCGCGATGCACCGGCTCGCTGACACCGACCCCGAGATCGCCAAGGCGCTGCGCGCAGAGGCGCAACGGCAGCACCGGAACCTCGAGCTGATCGCTTCCGAGAACTTCGTGTCCGAGGCGGTGCTCGAAGCGGTCGGCTCGGTGCTGACCAACAAATACGCCGAAGGGTACCCCGGGCGCCGTTACTACGGCGGCTGCGAGGTCGTCGACGTCGTCGAGGATCTCGCGATCGCCCGCGCCAAGGAGCTCTTCGGCGCCGAGCACGCCAACGTCCAGCCCCATTCGGGCGCTCAGGCCAACATGGCCGTCTACTTCACCCTGTTGAAGCCCGGCGACACCGTGCTCGGCCCGAACCTCTCTCACGGCGGCCATCTGACCGCTGGAAGCCCCGTCAACTACTCCGGCAAGTTCTATTCGATCGTCGCGTACGGCGTGCGGAAGGACACCGAGCGCATCGATCTGGATCAGGTCCGCGACCTGGCGCGCCAGCATCGGCCCAAGCTGATCATCGCCGGAGGCTCCGCCTTTCCGCGGGCGATCGACTTCGCCCCATTCGGCGACATCGCGCGCGAGGTCGGTGCGGTCCTCATGGCCGACATCGCGCATCCGGCCGGGCTCGTCGCCGCCGGGCTTCATCCCTCGCCGGTGGGCGTGGCGGACTTCGTCACGACGACCACGCACAAGACGCTCCGCGGTCCGCGCGGGGGGATGGTCATGTGCCGGGCCTCGCACGCGCAGGCGCTCGACCGGACCGTGATGCCCGGAGTCCAGGGCGGCCCGCTGATGCACGTCATTGCGGGCAAGGCGGTGGCGTTCCGCGAAGCCCTCACGCCGGCCTGGCGGAGCTACCAGCAGCAGATCGTGACGAACGCGGCCGCGCTCGCCGCGGCGCTCCTCGGACACGGCTACCGGCTCGTGACCGGGGGCACGGACACCCATCTGATGCTTCTCGACCTCACCAGCCGGAACATCACCGGGAAGGACGCCCAGGAGGCCCTCGACCGGGCCTGGATCACCGTCAACAAGAATACGGTGCCGTTCGAGACGAAGAGCCCGATGGTGACGAGCGGCATCCGCATCGGCACGCCCGCGGTCACCACCCGCGGCATGCGCGAGGTCGAGATGGTGGAGATCGCGCGCCTCATCGACCGCGTTCTGTCCGACCTCGGGTCCTCATCCACGGAGGCGAAGGTACGGGGAGAGGTACAGGAGCTCACGAATCGGTTCCCGCTCTATTCGGAGCGAACCCGATGACCGGACCGGCATCGGGAAAGGGGGGAGCCCGATGAAGTGCCCGTTTTGCGGTCACACGGAGGATCGGGTCGTCGACTCGCGGGTGGGCCGGGACGGGGAGTTCATCCGGCGCCGCCGCGAGTGCCTCAAGTGCCACCGCCGGTACACGACGTACGAGTACATCGAGGACGTGCTGCCGCACGTGGTCAAGCGCGACGGACGCCGCGAGCCCTTCGACCGCCAGAAGCTCCGCGGTTCCATCTTGAAGTCGTGCGAGAAGCGATCGGTCGGTGTGCAGGCCGTCGACGACGTCGTCGTCGAGATCGAGGCCCAGCTGCACGAGCGCGCCGAGAAGGAGATCAGCAGCGAGGAGCTCGGCCGGGTGGTCATGGATCATCTCCAGCGCCTGGACCCCGTCGCCTACGTCCGGTTCGCCTCGGTCTATCGGCAGTTCAAGGATATCGGCCAGTTCGTCGAAGAGGTGAAGGGCCTCCAGCGAGACGACAAGACGAAGGCGGCTCCGGCCAAGCCCCGTCCCCTCGCCAAGACCAAGTGACCGGGCGGGTGAAAATAGCGCGGCCCTGCCGATGGAGTCGGATCGGCAGGGCCGAGCGCCGCGTGGGCCCTACTTCTTTTTCTTCTTGGTCGCCTTCTTTTTCGCCACCGCCTCACCTCCCTTCGCCGAGACGCTCGAACGGCGCATCTGCTCGGCAATGCTAGTGAGGTGGGAAAAATCTGTCAAGGCCAAAAGTCAATACCTGGGGGTCGGGAGGCAGTTCACACCCCAAGATGTAGGGTCGTACGTAAATTGACTTCCTCACGGCCGCGATGTAGCGTGGGCGCACGGTCGAGCGCTGCCCATCACCAATAACTACCCGCTCTTGAGGAGATCTCCGTCGATGAGACGCATGCTCAAGAAGCTTGTGTTCGTCGAACCGAAGTCGACCCATCTGCACATCTACAGCCGGGTCTGCATTCCGCGGATCGGATCGGTCTTGCTCGCCACCATCATGCGGGCCAAGGGCTACGACGTTCGCGTCTATATCGAGGACATCCAGGCGCCGGACATGAACGAAGTCCTCTCGGCCGACCTGGTCGCCATCTCGGCCATCACCTCGACGGCGCCGCAGTCCTACCGGCTCGCCGACCAGGTCCGCGCCGCCGGCGGGATCGCCGTGCTCGGCGGCACGCACGTGAGCTTCTTGCCCGAGGAAGGGCTCGAGCACGCGGACTTCGTGGTGCGCGGCGAGGGTGAGTTCGCGTTCCAGGAGCTGGTCGACGCCATCCAGGCCGGCCACGGGCTCGAGCAGATCAAGAACCTCTCGTACATCGTGGACGGACAGGTGGTCAATCTCCCGGAGCGTCCGAAGATCCCGAACCTCGACGTGAACCCGATCCCGGACTACAAGCTCATCACGGGCTGGAAGCCCGGCGGGGTCATCTCGGTCGCGACGTCGCGCGGTTGCCCGTTCTCCTGCACCTTCTGCTCGGTGCCGGGCATGTACGGCCACGCCTTCCGCACCCACTCGGTCGAGCGCGTGCTGCAAGAGCTCGAGAGCCACCGCGGCAACGCGTACACCTTCTTCGCGGACGACATCTTCACCGCGAACAAGAAGCGCTGCAAAGAGCTCCTGCGCGGGATGATCGAGCGCAACCTCATTCCCGATTGGGGCGCCCAGGTCCGGACAGAAACCGTCGACGATCCCGAGCTCCTCGAGCTCATGCAAGCGGCAAACTGCTTCAACGTCTACGTCGGCTTCGAGTCGATCAATCCCCGGACGCTCAAGCTCTTCCAGAAGAAGCAGGACGTGGCGAAGATCGAGCGCTCGATCGAGCGGTTCCACGCCCACAAGATCCGGATCCACGGCATGTTCGTGGTCGGCTCCGACGAGGACGACGTCGAGACGATCGACGCCACCGCCGAGTTCGCGCTCAAGAACGACATCGACTCGATCCAGTTCATGATCCTCACGCCGATTCCGGGCTCACCCGACTGGGAGCAGCTCTACGACCGCGGCGGCAAGTACGTGATCAGCAAGAACTGGCAGTTTTACGACGGGCACCACGTCGTGCACCAGCCGCGGCGCATGAGCCCCTACGAGCTGCAGAAGGGCGCGCTCGACGCCATGGCCAAGTTCTACTCCTGGCGCGGCATCGCCAAGAAGCTCATGAAGGGCGACAAGTACTACGCGGTGATCCGCTATTTCGGCAAGCGAATGGTCCGCGACTGGTGGAAGGACGACGAGAATCGCCAGCACGTCGAGTGGCTCAAGGCTCAGCTCTACTCGGACGTCAAAGAGCTCGGGCATCACGCGCTCCAGCGGGTGGGGCTGCCGGCGATCCTGCTCCAAGATTCGGTGGGACGCCTCCTCCAGCGCTTCCTGGGCGAGCTCGGCGTGACGGTCGTGCCGCTGGCCGAAGCGGCCGCCGAGGGCGCCGCGCGCGCCAAGGAGACCGTCGACTGCCTGATCACGCCGATCGTCAAGCGCGCCGTCAAGGAGCGCGAGGAGTTCTACGCGAGCCTCGCGAGCGTGAACATGAGGCTCCAGAGCCAGTGGGACAAGCTGCCCCACGTTAGCTTCCCGCTGCTCGACGGTCAGGGGCCGGTGTTCGAGCCCTTCGCGAAGATCGGGCTCCTCTTCACGAAGAACCTCGATCGCATCCGCGACGCCTACAAGAGCGCCGGGGTCGCCGAAGGCCTCTGGGAAGCCGCATAAGCCGACCGGGTCAGGGGCGGGGCCGGGACGTGCCCGCCTCGACCCGGTAGCAAATAGGCCGCAGCGTAATACCTCGGGACGTGTGTGTCGGGACAACCCTGACTACACGGGTCGAGGCAGACACATCCCGGCCCCACCCCTGACCCGGCCGACTTCGCGTTTTCGGTCGACCTTCGGCGCTCCGGTGCTTCGGTCTTGCCTAGGCTTCTTTGGGTTCTTGGACCGAGGAGGGCTTGCGGGCGTGGCGGCGTCTCACGAACTCTTCGTTGAGCGGGACGCCGCGCTTGCAGAAGGGACACTTGTCCGGATCGTAGGTCGGGAAATCGCGGCTCACCAGGCTGAAGACCGGACGGTTGTCCAGCTCCACGGACGTGCGGCGCCAGAGGCAACCGACGCCGACCACGATCCCGCCCAGCTGCTCCACCAGGTTGATGAGCAGACTCAACGTCGAGCCCGTGCTGACCAGATCTTCGATCAGCAGGATCTTCACGCTGGGCCGGATGAGCCGCTGGAACTCGACCGGCAGGGATACGCGGCGCTTGCCGCCGGACAAGCCCTTGGTGCCGTAGACGACGATCGGGCGCGAGGGATGGGCGCGCGCCACGCAGTGTGACAGAATCAGCGCGCCCGGGCCTGTCGACAGCACCATGTCGATCGGCCACTGGGCGAAGTGCTTGGCGATCACCGCGCCGAGGCCTTCCGTGAACGACGGCTCCGTGGTCACCAGGGTCTTCTCGATGTACTCGGTCGTGTGCTGGCCCGACGGAAGGAGGATGTGATCGTTGGCGTGATAGGCGCCGGTACGCTTGAGGATTTCGAGGTGGATCTTCTCCCGGACTTCGGTCTCGACGGCGGCGGGGTCTTTCCTGGCGGCAGCGCTCATCGCGGCCCTCCTCAACGCATTATCGCACGTGGCGCATCGGCGATGAGTCGCGCATTGGGCGCATGCTAGACTCTCGCCATGCGCGTGCTCGCCGTCGAGACCTCGACCCTGTCCGGCGGCGCCGCGCTCCTCGACGACGAGCGCGTCGTCGGCGAGTACACCCTGGACGTCCGCATTACCCACTCCGAGCGCCTGATGGCCGCGATCGATCGGCTGCTGAGCGACGCGGGCTGGACGCCGCGCGACCTCGAGGGACTCGCGGTGACCGTCGGCCCGGGCTCGTTCACCGGGCTCCGCGTCGGTCTCAGCACGGTCAAGGGGCTGGCGCTCGCGCTCGCGATCCCGGTCGCCGCCGTACCGACGCTCGACGCGATGGCGGCGATGCTGCCGTACGCCGCGTTGCCGGTCTGTCCCGTGCTCGACGCGCGCAAGCGCGAGGTCTACGCCTCGCTCTATCGCTGGGAGGATCGCGGCATGCGCCGGCAGTGGGACTACCTGGCGATCGCGCCCGACGACCTGGCTCGGCGCCTGGACGAGCCGGTGATCGTCGTCGGCGACGGTGCGGCGGCGATCCGCTCGCCGCTCGTGCGCCATGTCCGGCCTCCGCGCCGGGGGCCGGCTCCGGCGGTCGTCGGCGCGCTCGGGCACACGCGGCTCGCGCTCGGTGACACGGTCGCGGTGGCCGACCTCGCTCCGATCTATCTCCGGCCGTCCGAGGCCGAGCTGAAGCGACGCGGTGCCGCCGTCAGTTGATCGCATGCGCCCCGACGACCTCGACGAGGTCCTCGGCATCGAGCGCGCCTCGTTCTCGATGCCCTGGTCGCGGGGCGCCTTCCTCTACGAGATTCAGCAGAACCGCGTGGCGCACTGCTGGGTCATGCGTGAGGACGGGCAGGTGGTCGGCTATCTCTGTCTCTGGGAGGTCGCCGACGAAGTCCACATCACCAACATCGCGGTCCGCCCCGAGTGTCGTCGGCGGGGCCTCGCCCGCACCTTGCTCGGGAACATCCTCGACGACGCGCGCCAGCGCCGGATCAAGCTCGTCGTCCTCGAGGTTCGCCCGAGCAACACCGAGGCGCGCACGCTCTATGAATCCTTCGGCTTCCGCGTCGTCGGCCGCCGGCGCGGCTACTACTACGACACGGGTGAGGACGCCCTGGTCATGGAGGCCGACCTCCAGACCGCCCACCCGGGAACCCGAGCCTAGACTCGCCCGTTCGTGGTATTAAGGCGTCGCCCGACCGCCGCCCGACTCTCGAACAGGAGATTCATGGTGTCCCGACCGGCTACGTATGCGAGCGTCGCGTTCGTCTTGGCCCTGGCGGCGAGTCAGGCCCATGCGGACGTGATGTCGTTCAAGCTCTTGCCGAACTACTCGCGTGCCACGTTCAAGAGCGACGCGCCGCTCGAGACGTTCGTGGGCAACACCGCCGCCGAAGGCGTCGACGGCACGTTGAGCCTCGACCCGGCCCGGCCGCAGGCCGCCTCCGGGACGGTCAAGGTCGATATGAACCTGGTTAAGACCGGCATCGACAAGCGCGATGCCGACATGCGCAGCAAGAACTACCTCGACACGGAGGTGGAGGCCAACCGCTGGGTCACCTTCGAGGTCAAGAGCATCGAGATCGCCGGAGCGCTCGAGCCGGGCAAGATGGTGCCGGCCAAGGTGAAGGGGGTTCTGACGGTGAAGCAGAAGCCCGTGGAGCGCGTCGCCGACGCCACCGTGACCTGGATCAAGCTCACCCCGGAGGAGGTCGAGGCCCAGAAACGCTTCGGCTTCACGGCCGACAACATCAAGGTGCGCGCTCGGTTCGCGACGACCTTCACCGATCACGGGTTGAAGATTCCGGCGATCCTCTTCTACAAGGTCTCGAACGACATCCAGCTGGAGACCGACTTGACCTTCATCCGCCAATAGTGGGTGTCTTGGCACGACGCGCCCGGCATCTCGCCGTCCTCCTCCTGGTGTCGCTGGTCTCTCTCCCCGCGCTGGCCTCCGCGCAGGCTCCGTCGGCCGCCGAGCTCGCGCGGGGCAAGTACATCTTCGGAGCGACCGGCGGATGCGGCTGCCACACCGTGCCCAAGCAACCGGTCAACGCCGGCGGACGGAGA
>Ga0209376_1004282_pt1 | contig 12482 bp, 9 predicted proteins | sample GraSoiAngelo_134_FD_185891 | JGI IMG/M metagenome (GOLD analysis project Ga0209376, IMG submission 185891) | Grasslands soil microbial communities from the Angelo Coastal Reserve, California, USA - 14_0929_05_30cm (SPAdes) (version 2) | ecosystem: Environmental > Terrestrial > Soil > Grasslands ... | reverse complement strand
AATGGTATAAATCTCCTGCGGAACCGACCTGCACGTCGTCCACGGTCCTTGCGAGTTAGGAGACATGAACCAGACGCCCTGTAGGCAAAGATAATAGACATCTCCAACTTTGATTACCTTGTCGGCAGTGTTAGTCGCATAAGCCATCGACGTCCCCTTGATCGGCTCAAACTTCGGATCACCAGCATACTCGACCTTAACCTTGGCCGCCGCTTCGTTTTGGTTGACCGTTATCGTTGTCGGTACCTGCGCCAGCAAAACTGCGTCCTTCGCTTCCTCGGTTCCCGGAACTGAAACCAGTATTGCCGAAGCAGGACTGTTGAGTGGAATCTTGGCGAAATCCGCGGGAAGATCGGGCGTCGCATAGGTCCATGGTCCCTGAAGATCCATGGCGCTGAACCATCGGCCCGCAGTCAAATAGTAAAATTGCTGCGTCGCTGTAAAAACAAACACGACGCTGTTTGTGTTCGTCGCGTACTCAAGCTGCGTATCTGGAATTTGCGAGTAAACGGGCTGACCATCGAAAAGAATGATTTCAGCGGGTTTGTCGCTATAGAAAACGTCCGGGGTAGCCCCTCCCGATTTAGCCGGTGGCGGGATAAATTTTTTCAGCGCGCTCCACTGTTTATCCTGCGGCACCTTCGACATGTCGGGCGGCAACTTCTTGGTTGGCGACCAGTGGCCGTCGAGACTGGTGGCCGTCAACCATTGCTGACCAACAGCGAGGTAGTAAGTAGAATTCCCCGTATCGAAAAACAGCGGCCACTGGGTGTTAACAACGAACTTCAAATTCGTGTTTGGAACCTCCGAAAGAACGGGCTCGCCGTTCACACTAAGGAGAATCGACGGGCGGTAGCCGACAAAAATCTTTGGCGGATCGTTGTTCAGTTGCACTCCAGCCGGAGCCTCCTTCTTCGGCGTGGACGCGATCAAAGAATGCAAGGAAATGGAGACAGTCGATGGGACAAAGCTTTTAAACAATTGCTCCATCTTTTCCTTCGTCACCTGATCCAATGACGGAAAATATGCGCCTGTCACCTGAGGATTCGTGATGATGGCGACCTTGGCGACATTGTCGATGTCCGTATGTCCTTTCATTTCCACGACGCCTAGCACTTCTTTGCCGCTCTTGGGTGTAAGCGAGACCGCCATTCGCCAGGTCAACTGCTGGAAGTCTTTCCAATCATCCACCTGTGGTTGATAAATAATGAGCCGGGTTCCGTTGCTGTACTTTTCCCGTGGCCAACTCGAATTGCCGGATTGGCCGGATCCTGCGGTGGATTGCGCTGCTGCTATTTCAAATGCCGAAGTAAAAAGCGCCGCCGTTACGGCCACGCATTGGAGCAAAGAAGTATTAAGGAATTTCATAAGGCCTGATCGATCTAATCATGCCACGCCAACAGTGCAATCGGCTATAGGACTTTAGGGCAATATGGTAGTGTTCCCCGGTTGTGGGTCCCATGGTGTTTGTTTCGCCTCTCCTCTTGGCCAAGGGGAGAGGATCAAGGTGAGGGGTTCGGGCCATCGAGAGAGCACCACTCGCTGCGAGCCAACCCGCACCCTCCCCCTCTCCCTTGCGAAGGGAGAGGCGAACCCTTGTAAGTACTATCCGTTGAAAACTACCTGACAATTTACCAACACTACAAACGAGACTTCGTCGGCCCGGCGCACTCATTTGCTCTCAAAGGGAAAGATTACCTTCCAATCGTTCTTCATACTGATGACGATCCAGCCGTTCTTCTTCGCCTCGTCATAGAGCGCCTGCGTGAACGTGCCGACTTTCGTCTCGGGCAACCCATGAGCGGGACCGTACGCATACTCTCGGTCTGCATCGTCGTGCACCACGAGCAATGAAAGCCGCGCACCGTCGCCCGCCTTGGTATATTCGAGCATCTGCTGGTCGCCGGTCGAGTTGCCGAAGGCGATGTGCGGGCGGCGGCCGATCATAAGATGGATGCCTTCGGGCTTGCCGGCGTTATTGTCATTCAACAACAGCTTCGGCTCTCTCGTCAAAAACGGCTTACCGTCCTTGCCGTAGCCATACTTCGTGCCCCCGGCTGTGCCAACGACTTGCTCGGGCGAAATTCCGTACACCTGGTCGGCATACACGCGCACGAAATCCTGTCCGCCACCGGTGACGATGTAGGTCTTAAACCCGTTGGCGCGCAGGTAACGCAAAACTTCCTGCATGGGCTGATACGTCAGCTCGGTATAAGGACGTTTCCAGCGTGGATCCTTCGCATCTGCAATCCATTTCTTCGCTTCCGCATTGAAATCGTCCACGCTCATTCCAGTCATTGTGGCGACGAGAATCTTCATCAGGTCGTCCTGCGACAGCTTCGCCATCGCCTCGCGATTGCCGGAGAGCACGGTCTTAAACGGCTCTCGGTTTTTCAATTCGGGCTTTTTCTCGACCAACGCCGGTACGCGCTCCAGACAATAGGTCACCTGAGTGTACATCGGATGCTCGACCCAAAGGGTCCCGTCCTGATCAAACGTGGCAATACGCTCCTCGGGCGGTACGAACTGGGGGCTGCCTTGAGTCGTGGTCGCCCTGACGAATTCTACGATGGCTTGTTTGGCCGGTCCGTCGTTCCACGAAGCCAACGGGTCCGCCGCCCGCGCGATGGTTGCCGTGAAAGCCACCACACCAACAAGCGCGGCGGCGAGCAGGTTTGGTTTGTATATGATTTTCATGGTTTTGGTTGGTTTTGGTTTTGGTGGATTGGTTAATTGTCGGTTCGAGCGGGCTGTAAAGGCGGAGGACGGTAAACCAGCCTTTCTTCGGGTCGGTTTGAATCGCTCCAGTGCGTTTTCATCCGTGGGGTTTGTGCTGATCTCAGTGCAATTTTGCACTGCCTTCTGTAAACTTCCTATAGGACTTTAGGGCAATCGAACTCCCGTCATCACCGTTACCGGCAAAGCTTTTTTCGGTAATGGGTCAGTTTGAAATCTAGCGTCTAACCCACGCGATCACCAAGCCGACCAGACCTATGACAAATAAGATACTGCCTAGTCGGTGAGAAACGCCAGACATCCAGAGGGCAATTCCTATAGCTATGAAGACGAATCCCCACCGGTGGATGTTCTTCATAGTCCCAACCTTGGCCTTACCAATATGACGCTATCTACTCCGACCTGAGCGAGAATGACGCTGCGCCGGGTGGCGCGCCCTAGGCTGCTTGATTCCCCTTGCTTGCTGGAAAACAGCAGAGGCTGTTTCCGCGAAATCGCGCTTTTCCCTATTCTGCTGTTTTTTAGATTTGCGCTTCGATTTGGGCATGTCGAATCCTGCCACAGATCAACGCTCCGCGAAATCCTCAAGTTCAAACTGACCCACTACCCTTTTTTCGACATTGGCCACGCTCCCAAAAGATTAATCAATGAAGCGCATTACCGCTGCTCACTTCACAGTTTTCGATCTACTTCGTCAAACGCAATCGTGCGTTCCAGCTTACCGGTCGAATCCAGAATGCGAATCTCGCCAGATCGAAAGCGCGCCCGGTTCTGCGGATAATTGATCGCCTGATCTTTCTCCGGGTCTCGGAGATACCATCGAACCTTCCAACGATACTGCCGATTTTCTGAACAACCACAGACTTGCATCCGTTCGGATCGTTGTTGGTGCGCGGGAGTCAGAGCATATATTGGCAAAGTTTATGAAGGATTCAGTCGTTAGAGGATGCCTACTCCAGCTTCTCTATGAACGTCGAAGCGAAGGTTCCATTCCGTTCGGCCATGCTGAGCAGGCGGTCCCGCCGCCAGGAGGTATAAGTCGCCGTGACTGGCTGCGCGCCGTAGCCCAGCTTTCAGAGTATCGCCTCATCGACTGGACCCCTCTTGAAGATAAGAGCGGGATGGGTCTGCTGTCCGGCTTTGCTAAGATAAACGACTTCGGAGTCAAAGTGCTCGAAGCTGGCGTCGCGTCCCCGATCCGGATCTCTATCGATGAAAGCCGACGAACCACCGTTTCTCGGCAGGAACAAGCATCGATCGCAACGAGTACTCCGCAGCAGCAGGCGATTACGCAGGCACTGGAGAAAGTGATCACCGCGATCAATCAAGCCGATCTGTCGGAGAAGGAGAAAAACGCGGCGAAATCTTTGTTGCGAAAACTGCTGGGGAGCAAAGCAGCAGGCAATGTGTTAGGCGCTGGCGCACAATCCCTCTCCGCGAAGTATTTCACGGGATAGACCGCCAGACCGATCCGCTGGCTCAATTAGGGACGTGCTCGGAGAAGCGCGAGTGATTATTTGCTCCGTCCAGTTATTTGCAATCAAACCGATGCAATCAGAGGTCGTGCTTTCGAGTGGTCGCACGGACTAAGGGCCCCGCGTTTCACGGCAGTTTTCTACGCTCGGGGCAATTTTCGATGCAAAACGGCGCCACTGGACGCAAAAAACCGTTTTGATCTAATGGTTTTCGTCCTCGCAGAATGACGTTTTCCAAAAGCGCGCAAACCCGCGCAAAAACTCATTCTTCAATTAGTCGTCTGGGATCGCATGCACGATATGAATGCGTGGTCGATAGATACCGTTAGCTAATCGGCAGTCGCGGCCGTATCTTGGCTCCTTAACAATCGCAGCGCCAATCGATCGCGCAGGTGTGCGGCCCCTTCTCTCTGCACACCAAACTGAATAATGAATGCTATCGCTGCACATAAAGACGAGCTCGAAAGATTGCTCGTGAACTTGTCGGGCAATACTGCCGTCTCAGGGATAGGTTTCGCGGCGTTCCTGGATGCTTATATCACGTGCCTCGATACGAACTGCTCAGACATCAGCGCTCGCGTCAATCCACCATCAGCAGCAATAAATGGAGAATTAACATGGAACCAACATTGACCCAGAACTGCGCGCTCTATTACGCCCAACATAAAACTTCAAAAAGTCGTGAGGCGCTTTTCAAGAAGCTTCGCGCTGCGGCCCGCAAGAGGCGGCCGGATGTTCGGCGGCAGCTGACCTTCGGCGACTTGTTCATCGCAGCACGACTTCATCAGGACAACGGGCGCTGATCCGCTTCATCGGTTGCCATCATGGATCCCCTGACTTTCGCAAGTTCACAAAAGGAAGAGACCGATTCTGCCGCAGAGCGACGTTGGGAAAACGAAGGGGGAAATCCGGGGCAACTTCAACAGTTACCCTGTGATGATCGAAAGGAAGACGCCACAACCGGTCCGGCGCAAGGCGCGTTGAAGGCATTCTGCTACTAACATTGACGGCACATGCATCTAATCCAATTCCGCGAAATAATGCGAGATGCTGAAGTCGCATATGCAATTCATCCTATCGTGCGCAAGTACCTCCTAACTGCAAAGGACACGACCAAAGCCCTAATCGCATGCGGCGTGTCGCGGGCTGCTAACGTAGCTCAGATTGCGAGCGCCCTAAAATGACTGAGGGTATTTTAACAGAGCGCAAGAGTCTTGCTAGAGGAGACACCGCTCCGACTGTCGAAGCTGCAATCCCCGTTGATAACCCGGTGTCGAAAAATAATTGACGCCAATGAGACCTTCAAAAAGAAGCGGCCCGATCCGCAACGCCCGTGGCCGGGGCGCGACAGCCCGATCCTCTGATCAGGAAGTGATGGTACATCTCTCGCGCTCTCAGATTTTCAAAGATTACGAACGGGCTTTTAGCGAAGCGATGGGTTTACCGCTTAATATTCGAGCACACCATTCATGGTCGCCTGCACACCATGGCAAAACAGATCGCGATTCATTCGCCGCGATTCTGGCTCGTTTCAACCAGGCCCGCGCCGCATGCCTAAGGGCCCAAACTCGACCCAGTCGGGATGCTGGACGCGCAAGGCGTGGTGGATCTGTTGCTGAAGTTGGATGTAAGAGTGGATTTCGTCAGACATGGCAATTACCTCCGTGAAGGCTCAAAGTGTGGCGCGGGACGGCAACGGCGACTAACTAAGCCGCCCCACACTGGGGGCGAAACGCACGGGATTTTCCGTACGCTCGCCGTCAGTGTTAGCGCATTACTGCACTTTTACTTCGATTGTTTTTGGCTTCGGCATCGGGCGTTTTTCCAGGTGAACCTGCAACACGCCGTCGCGAAACTCAGCCCTGATCTTGGTTGGGTCCGCATCTTCGGGCACGGTGAACGTGCGCTCAAAGGTGCCGAAGAAGCGTTCAAGCCGATGGAATTTTCTCTTCTTTTCTTCCTTTTCTGCTCTGCGCTCGCCGGAAATGTAAAGAATGCCGTTTTCGATTGTCACTTTAACGTCATCCTTCTTCATCTCGGGCAGGTCAGCCTTGAACAGATACTCATGATCATCCTCGGTGATGTCCACCAAGGGCGACCAATCGGCTAGCTTGAAGCTCCCGCCGTTCTTCGGGAAACGAATGGGAAAAGTCGGAAAGCCGCCAAACAATGTGCTAAAGCGGTTCTGAGCTTCCTCCATCTCCCGAAGTGGGTTCCATGTTATTAATTTATTCATATTCATATTTTATCTTTCTAGATGGAGTTAAAGCCATCTTGGTGCATTGCGCTCACCGCTTATTGTCAGAGTCGACCCGAATCTTGTGTACATTGAGGAACGGGGCCGGTGGAAAGCAAACGCACGGCGACTTCAATCAGATTGCGAAGTATTCCAGAGCCTCACGCATTATCCCGCGTAACACGCTGCAAAACTACCAAAATGCCTTTGAGAGAATCAGGATCGCGTCATTCGCGTCAAAATAATTTCGGTCATGATGCCACCGACGCAACCGAGGCTCAGCCACAACGGCAGGTGATGCAATGCGACACCCAGTGCTGCTCCGACGCCTGCGCCGATCGCGACCGATAGGCCAAGTTTGTTCTTCCGATGAGCCATGGTTTTTGTGTCCACACGTCGACAATATCCAGTCCCGTGATTGAACAGTCAGCTCTGCCAGCTATTCACCATTGCCCGCAAGGCGCAACTCCGCGAGGGAGGCGTATGCGTCAACGCCACTTATGTTCGGGATGATGGTGATCTCGAGAGCAACCACGTCTTCCAATTCGACTCGGTAGTCCTCGATCTCCTCAGTCGCTCCCGATAGGCTGAAGTGATACTGCTGACGCAGGATCTCGCGCGATGAACCGTCTACCGTTGGCGACCAGCGCAGGACGAACTCCTGCGTGCGCGCCTCGTTTTCTTCTCGGAAGACCAGGCGGATGCGTCGGACGCTCTGCGCGCAGTCGAACAGGAGGCGGATCGTCTGTTCTCCTGGGCTTTGCGCGCGCCATCCTGTTGCGCCAACAGTCAACAGCGCTGATTCGATGGGGTGCGCCGCGTCTTCCGATGTGACTTCGACTCGGGCTAGGGCTTCCAAGTCGAGCCAGGCTGTATTCGCTGACGGGCTTTCTCGCTGCGGCTGAGGACTGATTCGCTTTCGCATTCGTTTTTGTCCTTTAGATCGTCACACGCCGACTCCAACGTGCTCTGTAGATGCGAGCTCGGTGTAGGTTTGGATTTGATGAAACATTGCTATTGGTTTGGTGAAGATTCAAGTGCGGCGCGCGGGAAAGGTTCCTACAAACGGTCGGCGCAGTCGTCAACGAGCGATGGCGCTGTGAGTACGGGCCAACAGCCAAGTGAGGTTACTCCACAAGACGGCATGCGCATGCTTGCGTTGTGCGCGACGCCGGGCCAACTGGATTACTTTGTCGTGCTGACTTTGCAGCAACACGGCCAGCAGTCCGCTTTGGGTAAGGGTTGGGATTGATCTTGTCATAACGTGGTTTCTTTCTGTTTTAGTGATCTATGTAATTCCCCCGCGTCTGGTGAGTGCGCTCTGTTCTGAGCTTTACGAATTTCATAAACCGGCTTCTATTTGGATTGACTGCTCCAAATCCGCGCGGAACGAGGAACCATCCTCACGAGACGCTTTTCAACAGCGGCCTCGCTTAGGTTAACTCGGGTTCCAGTTGAATCAGGAGATCGCGCTAAGCGGTGTCTCAGCTAAGGTTCAGCCCGGCCAAAGGTGCGTTGAAACGTCGGATGACGTAATCAAAGATCATGTACAGAATCCGCGCCATCGTGTCAAGCCCTTTTTCGCTTCCGATTTAGCGACTTGGGAGCAAATTGGGTCGCGTCTAAACTCCGAAAGTTTCTTTGACACTGTATTTTCCTCGAGTTCGAAAGCAGGCATTTACACCTCCGGCGCAGGCATCGGGCCGAAAAATATTCTGATCACCTTTTCCTTCCCTATTACGCGCACCAGTTCGTGCATCATGCAATACATGGCAATAAGTACGAACAGAATGATCTGAACAGCCCAGAAATGCGGCCAGATGATTTCCGCCAGCAACTTTCGATTGCCCGCAACAAAGCCGCCAGCTTGCCGCCAGAAATCGATAAGACGTTCCACGTAGTGAATCAGCGTGGCCATCAACCAGTAGATTAAGGTCTTCCAAGCCACGTTGTAGATCAGTGGTTTGTTCGGAAAACGATTGATCATCGGCAGCATGTCCGCGACTAACACTGCCTTGCCAAGAATAAGGGCGGCGATAGCAATCGAGATGGAAGAGGATGGCGCGAGCCCTGTTCCCTTCAGCATCAATACGCGAATAAACGTGATAATGTGCAGCGCGATGAAAAAGAAAATCGTCGGCGGCAGTAACTTAAAGAACTCTTCTTTTAGCTTGGACATTTTGAGGTCATTTCCTTTCGACAGAGGACGGCCAGCGACTGTCCGCCGCCCGCCCGTGCAAACATCGCCGCACGGACCGCCTGATTGATTACCGACACCACCGTGATGATGGCTTGAGTTGTTTGTGCATGTTTGTTTGGGGCGATCGATTCTTACAAAATTGGCCCCAACATCGCAATGGTGTTATTCCAAAGCCGGCGGGTCATCGGCCATTGGGCCACTGTCTCGGCGGTGATGGGATGGGAGCAAGCAAGATAGGCGTCCTGACGGCGGCGCATTTCGGCAGTTAAAGTCGGGTCGTAGAACAGAATGTTGTTTTCGTAATTCAAATCGAAACTGCGCCGGTCCATGTTGGCCGAGCCGATCAGGGTGATTTCCCCGTCCAATGTGAGTGACTTGGTATGGAGGAGGCCGCCTTCGTACTCGTAAATGCGGACCCCGGCGGCGAGCAAGTCACTGTAGTAACTGCGACTGGCCGCGCCCACGATCCATGAGTCGTTTCGCGCGGGGAAAATGATAGTGGTCGCTACGCCGCGCCGGGCACTGGCACAAAGAGCTGCCTGCATGGCTTCGTCAGGCACATAATAGGGAGTCGTGATGACCAGCTCTCGTCGGCCGGTGTACAACAGAGTTTCGAAGACTTCGGGCATAGCCGAGTTATATATCGTCGGTCCGGTGCCAATGACCTGCGCTGTCAGCCCAAGGTCACCGGGCGGCAACGGTTGACGCAACAAGGGCGTGAGATCGCCATCCATTTGCGCCATCCAGTCGCTCGCGAAAAGATACTGATTCTGCCGCGCAATCGGCCCCTCAAAACGCATCATCGCATCTACCCATGGAGCAAACTTTGCCTTGATCCGGAACTCGGGGTCTGCGCAGTTCTGACTGCCGCAATAGGTGATCCGATTATCAATCACCAGAATCTTGCGGTGATTGCGCAAATCGATGCGTCCTCGCAACGGACGCAAGAGGGGATTGCCGATGGGCAGGGCGGTAGCCAGCTGAACGCCGGCCGCCTGCATGGCTTTCCAATGTGGGGACTCGATCATGATGCGCGAGCCCAACCCATCGGCCATCGCCCGGCAGATGACCTTGCGCTCGGCGGCCCGCTGTAGTGCCTTGACCACTTTGAGTCCGTTGTTATCCGGCAGCCAGATGTAAAAGATCAGATGGACATGATCCTGAGAAGCATCAATATCTGCGACCATGGACTCGATGGTCGCGTTGGAATCTGGCAGCAACGTCGCGCAGTTGCCACCCACGGGCTCGAAGCCATTGACCGAGTGTCCGAGCCGGAAGAGGTGGGCGTAAGTCTCTGGAATTTTCGGTTGCAGATTAGGCGAATCCATTCCCGGGGCCTTGGTAAGGTCAGGCATGACGGCCAGCACTGCGTACAGGCGACTAACACGCCGGCGGCCGATACTGGTTTCACCGAAAAGGATATAAGTCAGGATGCCGATGACGGGCAGAACAATCATGACAACGATCCAGGCAACCCGTGAAGCCGGCTCCCGGTGCGGCCGCAAAATGACCCTCGCAATCACGCCGAGATGGACCAGGAGAAAGGCTCCCGTCCACAGTGCGGTTAGGACCTGACTTTCAGTCATTCATTGGGCTGGGTTGACGTGGTGGTTTTCAGAATTTGAACAGGAGCTAACGGAGGAAACAGAGAGGCAGAGAACATTTCCTCTGTTAGCTCTGTTTGCTCCTGTTAAATTTTCCGGCTCATTTGTTAGACTTCCGGGGCCGGCATCGGCCCGAAGAATATGCGCAGCACCTTTTCCTTCCCGATCACGCGCACCAGTTCGTGCATCGTGCAATACATAGCAATGAGGACGAACAGAATGATCTGGATAGCCCAGAAATGCGGCCACACGATTTTCGCCAGTAGCTCCTTGTTGCCGGCCACAAAACCGCCAGTTTGCCGCCAGAAATCGATAAGGCGCTCTACGTAGTGAATGAGCGTGGCCGCCAGCAGGTAGATCAAGATTTTCCAAGCGACATTGTAGATCAGCGGTTTGTTGGGAAAGCGATTGATCATCGGCAGCATGTCCGCGAGTAACACTGCCTTGCCTAGAATAAGGGCGGCGACTGCAACTGACATCGAAGACAGGGGCGAAATCCCGGTTCCCTTCAACATCAACACGCGAACAAACGCGACGATGTGCAAGGCCACGAAAAAGTAGATAGTTGGCGGGAGCAGCGCAAAGAACTCCTCCTTAAGCTTGGTGGATAGTTTGGTCATGGAATTAAATCGCGATGAATTTTGTCGGTTTCATGGTCCTTGTTCCTTTCGTGGTTCATTTTGCCTCGGACTTAAGATCCCACTCTTTGAGTTTCTTCGCTGCCGTGCCGAACGGGCCGAGGTGATTCTTGAACAGGAGCTAACGGAGGAAACAGAGTTCTTAGATTTCATCTCCGTTGTCTCCGTTTTCAACTGTTGAATCTTGGGGTTTATCGGTTGGCTCCGGGTAAAATCAGGCGATGCACGCCGTCGGCCAGTTTCATCTCATGGAAGTTAATGAGCAACCCAATCGGAATATCCAGCAGCTTCATGTAACTCAGAAGTTGGGCTTTGTGGATAGGCAGTATCTTCTCCACGGCTTTTGCTTCCACCAGTACGCAATCTTCCACCAGCATATCGAACCGCAACGGTTCTTCGCGAGAGAAGACCTTGTAGGTAATCACCACGATCTTCTGGCTCAGGCATCGCAACTCGCGCAGTTCAAACTCCTTCGTCAAACACCATTCGTAGATGGATTCAATCAGGCCGGGGCCTTTGTCCCGATGCACCTCGATGGCCGCAGCAATGATGCTTTCAGTTAACCCGGATGCCTTTTCAAACAAGGGATGCATTCGTTCTTGAACAGGAGCTATGTTTTAACAGGAACTAGCAGAGGAAACAGAGTTTTCATTTCCGTCTCCGTTCGCTCTGTTTTCTCCTGTTGAATTCGTATGGCTGATTTTTGAGTTTGGAAGTTGGTTGCCGGTTTGAATCAGAAAAAAAGGCGGGCGGCTCTTGCGAGCCGCCCGCCGTGAAGGTCATTTATGTTACTGGCCGGTACCCTTGCTGGCTGCCTCCGCCTCTTGCATCTTTTTCGCCATCTCCGCTTTCACAGCGTCAAGGTTGAAGCTCGCGCCGCGCTGCATTGGCGGATAATCCAGGAAGGTCTGGAGCTCCTTGCCCATTACCTGTTGCACGAAGACAAAGCGCCAGAATTGGAACTTGAACCAATCGAAGTATTGTTGCCCACCTTCTTTGGTCCCATTGTTTGGCCAGCCCTGGCGCTCGAACGGATCGAGACGCAGGTTGATCAGGTAAGGCACATCCGGTTTAGTCTTTTCACCAAGCCAACCCTGAGGTTGATCGATGAACCGGTACTTGTAGTCGTCAATGCGCACCGCACCGACGGTGCTTTCGCCGAGGTAGAAGATCTCGTGACGCGCGGACTTATCAGTCTTGCCAGTGATTAGATCCAGTTGGTTATAGCCGTCCAGATGGTTTTTGTAAGTCCGGTCTCCGAGTTTTACGCCCTTAAGCAACTGATCGGTAATGTTCGGGTTGCCAGCGGCGGCGAGGAAGGTAGGAAACCAGTCCAAGCCGGAGAAAATGCCGTTCTGAACCGAGTCAGCCGGGACATGGCCGGGCCAGCGCAGAATAGCCGGCACGCGAAAGCCGCCTTCCATGACTGTCCCTTTGCACTGCGCGAACGGCGTGGTGCCGCCATCGGGCCAGGTGAAGAGTTCGGTACCGTTGTCGGTGGTGAAGACGACAATGGTGTTATCGTCCAATCCAAGGTCCTTCAGCTTCTGCATCACCAAGCCGATGTCGTCATCGAGTTGAGCCATGCCTGCT
>Ga0209376_1004281_pt1 | contig 12483 bp, 15 predicted proteins | sample GraSoiAngelo_134_FD_185891 | JGI IMG/M metagenome (GOLD analysis project Ga0209376, IMG submission 185891) | Grasslands soil microbial communities from the Angelo Coastal Reserve, California, USA - 14_0929_05_30cm (SPAdes) (version 2) | ecosystem: Environmental > Terrestrial > Soil > Grasslands ... | reverse complement strand
AAACCCCAATTAATGACGACTCAGCCAACCACTGGCCGTCGTGAAGTTCACGTTTGAATTTATGAAGCTGTTCTCGGTGTTGCTAAAGTTCGCCGCCGCCAGCGGTGGCTCAGCTCTGTCTCGTTAGGCGTTGAGCATCGACTATCTATCGGACCATCCGGAATTCATTCCTGCGCTGGCGCAGGAGACGCTCGATCACTATCGCGACATCCTCCGCGACGAGACACTCGAGACTCGCTGCGCCAAGCTCCGCTCGCACATGCACACGGACAGCCTGCCCCTCGCACTTGTCGCGTCCGCGGACGGAGAGTTGTTCGGCATGGGGGCTCTGCGCGAGCACGATTTACCCGGCCACGAGGAGTTGACGCCTTGGCTCGGCGGCATGTTCGTTCGGCCGCACCATCGGCGCCGCGGAGTTGGATCGGCTCTTTGCCACGCGCTGGAAGAGAAGGCTTGGCTCATGGGCTTTCCTGTTCTTTACTTGTTCACGTTGGATCAGCAGCGGCTCTATGCACGTTTGGCTTGGCAGCACTTACAGCCTTCTTCTTGGCTCGGTCATCCAGTCGATATCATGTTCAAGCGCCGTCCAAACGCCTAACCAAGCGCTGGAGCGAACCGCCGCCCCGGCGTACATTTGCATTTCAGATGAATAAGACAGTTTCAGCCCGGACCACGCTCGCTCTCAGCGGCGGTCGCTCATCTCTTTCTCGTTAGGCAGCAGCAGGCCGGCTACAACGCACGTCAAATGCGCACTCGTGTCGGATCGGCAGCCCTCTTTTGCGTTATGGCCGCCATATTTCTCGTCGAACTCGCGACCGGGGCAGTCAGAAACGACGCTCGTCTCCTTCGGCTCGGCGCGCTACCTGATAGCGGTGAGATTGGTCACGAGTACTGGCGTTTGATCACGTTCGGGTTTTCACACTGGGACCTCACGCATCTCCTGCTCAACAGTGTCCTGCTGCTCATATTGGGACCGATCGTAGAGCGCCGCGCCGGTACCGCGTGGCTCCTGCTCGTGTTCCTCACTGCATCAATGGCTAGCGGCGCCGGTATTCTCTTTAAACATCAGCTCTGGCCATCGCAAGGCGTCTCGCTTGGCGCGTCCGGTGGACTATTCGGCCTTCTCGGGGCCGCGCTCGTGCTCGCCTTCCGGGTCCCCTCACAAACTAAATTCGGTCGAATGCGCCTGATTATCGTACTGGCAGTGGGACTAACCTACTCATTCTTCCCTGGCGTCAGCATGATCGGCCACATCATTGGCTTGATTGTCGGCACCGCGATGGCATTTTTGATTCCTCGGGCGACAGCGAGGCCCGTGGTCGCCGACGCCTAACATGCCGCGGAGCATTCACCCCACCAGCCTAACCAAACGATGCAGGTTCTTAATCAAGGAAAAAGGAAGAATACATTCTTCGCCTGGATCTCGATCAAGCAAATGAATGAATTAGCCTAACCAGCCGACAGAGACAACGCGCGGAAATTGACCTTAGTTCGCATGGCCCGGCTCCGCTCCGCATTTTTCCTAAATTCAGGTCGCCAGCACGCTCACCCGCGCGTGTCTCATCTTTAACGTTAGGCCTATGCCACCCGCCATTGCCGGCAAAGTAATCGATCCTGAGAAGCAACTGCAAAGTTTCATCGACAAGTTCGAACCGCCACACCAAGCAACAATTCGGGCCGCGCGCAAGAAACTGCGCAAGCTCTTTCCCCCGCGACCGAACTCGCCTACGACAACTACAACTTCTTTGTCATCGGCTTTGGGCCGAACGATCGTCCATCGGACTGCATTGTCACCATTGCCGCGGCAGCTAAGGGGGTAGGATTATGCTTTGTCCGCGGCGCGAGCCTGCCCGACCCGGCGAAGGCGAGCCTCGACGGTTTCATCGCTCGAAAGGACGGGCGCGTCGACTGGCTCGAAACCTCGGACGAATTCGCAGGCGGGGACACCCTGGACCCAGGATTCGTCGAGACTTTCCTCAAGACGATCGACTGCTATGTCATGGGGTCGCGAACCTATGAGACCGCGTTGAGTTTTGAAGCCAAAGGGTTGGGGTGGGCGTACGGCGACAAACCCACCTTCGTCCTCACTAGTCGCGATCTGCCGCGAACCCGGGATACTGTCGAGTTCTACTCAGGCGATCTTGCGCAGTTCGTGAATGGGCACTTGCGGCCTACGTTCCGTACCATCTGGTTTGTTGGAGGCGGTGTAGTTTCCGGCGAATGCCTTCGTCTCCGGCTAGCCGACGAAGTTCGTTACTCGATGCTGCCGATCTTGATTGGCAATGGGATATCGTTCTTCGAGAGGCTCGACAGAGACATCGCCCTCCATCTGGCGGAGATTAAAGCCTATAAGAGCGGCATGGTGGAGCTTTGTTATGAGGTGCGAGGACATGGTGGCGAGCCATGAGGAGCCGCCACCTAACAATTCACTCCAGTCGCCGCCCACAAGCGGCCGCGGCTGAGTTCAAACGTTAGGCGAAGGAGTAGAGTTCGACCTAGATTTCTCGGAATCACCTGACTAGCTAGCGAACAATGAAGATCAAAGAGATCACTTTCGTTTGCTGCGCTGTCGGCGACATGAGCCGCGCCCGTGCCTTTTACGAAAGCATACTGGGATTGAAACCAAACGCGCCTGTCGGTCAGGATCCCTATTGCATCGAGTACGACGTCGGGGCCGGAACGTTCGCAATCGAAAGGAACCCGGACTGGCCTGTTTCTCCTGACGGCATGTCAGTTACATTTGAAGTCGAGGACTTCGATGCTGCTGTCAGACATCTGCGCGACCATGATGTTGCGTTCTTCCTCGGACCGACTGAAACGAAGGTTTGCCATTGGGCGGCGTTTCGCGATCCCGACGGGAATCGCCTGGTCATTCACAAGCGAAAGTGAATCGCGAAGACCTCATTCCTTTTCTCACTTTCGAATTGATCGAATAAGTCCGTTGCTTCATAGAATTGCTCCATGAGAAAAATACAAGTCGCATCTTGCTTCGTAATAGTCGGTTTGTTTGGCGCAAGCCAGTTTGCTGGAGCAGCCGATCCTGCCCATTCGGATCAGCCATCGGTAGCTCCTGCAGAGGCGATCTCCAAGCTCAAGGAAGGCAATGGTCGTTATACGGGCGGCAATCTGCAACATCCTGGTCAAACGGCGGAACGGCGCACGGAACTGGCAAATACTCAGCATCCGTTCGCCACGATCGTCAGTTGCTCCGATTCGCGTGTGCCGCCAGAAATTGTCTTCGATCAGGGGCTCGGTGATTTATTTATAGTTCGAGTAGCGGGAAACGTGATCAACGATGAAGGGCTGGGCAGCATCGAGTACTCGGTCGATCATTTGGGTACCCGCCTAATTTTGGTGCTTGGCCATCAGAGTTGCGGCGCCGTCAAAGCGGCAAGAGAAACAATTGCTGCCAAAGGTAAAGCACCCGGGCATATCGAATCGTTAGTCACAGCCATCAAGCCTGCGGTTGAAGCTACAGCGAAAGACGATCTCGAGACGACCGTAAAAGCGAACGTTAAAAACGTCGTGCAAGCGCTCCGTTCATCGACGCCGATTCTCAAGGCCGAAGTTGATTCCGGAAAAATACAGGTAATCGGCGGCTACTACAGTCTCGATACGGGCGCTGTCACTTTTCTCGACGAGAAGTAACAGTCGCCCGAATCGGAAGTTCTGGGACGTTGCCTGCTTTCAAAAGCGACGCGAGGGCGCGTGCGCACTCCGAAAGTCCGCGGCCGGACGGACTCGTCCGTGGCGAGCTTTCGCGAAATAGAGACGTCTCCGCTTCGTTTCGCGCGCAGCGCCTTAGAGTGGAATGCGTCCTCGCATCGCTTTCAACAACCCACCACTTGATGCTCGAGGTGCAGCGTCTTCGCAATCGCAGCCGTGCAACAGTAATGAGCCGATGAAAAATATTCATTTTAACGTGAAAGGTCGTATCTTGTCGCGGCGCTTCATCAAAACGGAGACGGACCAGATCATGGCCAAGCCGGAGCAGAGTGACGCAAACACAAATCTTACTCCTGCTCAGGAGACCCTGCGCAAACTGTGGGAGGACCATGTGCGGTACGAGTTCTCCACGCGTAATACCGACGACACGCTCGCAACCATGGTCGACGATGCTTACGTCAATCACATACCGGTGCTCACCGGCGGTTCAGGTCGCGAGGAACTGCGCGAGTTTTATTCGAAACGCTTCATTCCACAGATGCCGCCGGATACGGAAATGACACCGGTGTCACAAACGATCGGCGAGGACCAGATCGTGGACGAGATGATTTTTAAGTTCACGCATACAATCCCGATGGATTGGATGTTGCCAGGAATTCCTCCGACCGGAAAACGCGTGGAGGTTCCACTCGTGGCGATCGTTCGGTTCAAAGACGGCAAGCTGGCGCACGAGCACATTTATTGGGACCAGGCATCTGTGTTGGTCCAGATCGGATTGATCGATCCGGCGAAGCTGCCGGTAGCGGGTGTTGAAAGCGCGCGCAAGGTTCTGGATTCCGGTTTGCCAGCGAACGCGCTGATGCGCCGTGCTGATCTAAACCAGTAGTTGTTTAACCGGCCATGAACCGTTAAACATATCAGGAGCGGCGTATGTCAGCACAACCAAGTCAGCCCTCTCTCTACGAACGCCTCGGCGGAATTTACAGCATTGCCTGCGTCGTCGACGATCTCATTGACCGCGTCATGACTGACCCGCGGCTGAACGCCAACCCAGCCGTGAACGAAGCCCACCATAAAGTCCCGCCGCCTGGCTTCAAATATCTCGTTACTGAGATGGTGGGCTGGGCGAGCGGCGGACCGCAGAAATATACTGGGCGCGCGATGCGCGAGTCTCACGAGCACCTGAACATCACTCCCAAAGAATGGGAGGCGTTCATGGATGACTTTCAACAATCACTCGACAAGTTCAGCGTACCGGTTGTGGAGCAAGCAGAGTTGAAGGCAATCGTCAACAGTACCTACGGCGATATCGTGATTGGCAAATCCGGAAACACCTCCTCGTAGATCACGCTGTCATGTTGAGCGAAGCGAAACATCTCTGGTCCGCGCGCGGGTCGTTCCAGAAATAATCAGAGATTCTTCGCTTCGCTCAGAATGACAGACTAACAATTGAGGGAAATTGTAATCAGTGAGCATCATCGGAAAGATTGACAGCCTTTGGCGTTATCCCGTCAAAAGCATGCGCGGCGAAGAGTTGGATGAAGCTTTTGCAGGTTTCTCAGGAATTTACGGGGATCGCCTCTTTGCCTTTAGAAGTTCAGCGAGTCCAAAGGGATTCCCCTATCTTACCGCTCGCGAGCAGCGAAGACTTCTGCAATATCGTCCGCACTTTCGTTTACCCGACAAAGCGGCGCGGCCCATCAACTTGGCCGAAGCGGAAAAAATGGGTGCTAATCCACTCTCGGCAGATCTTTCAGAGTTAATGGTCGATGTTGAGACTCCGGATGGAAAAACGCTCGCGATTGATGATCCTGCTCTGATGGACATGGTTCGGACGGGCCTTGACGAAAAGCATCGACTCACATTGATGCAATCCCAGCGCGCCATGACCGATTGCCGTCCCGTGTCGATCTTCAGTCTGCAATCGGCGCGGCAACTCGCTGAAGAAACCAGCACGCCCGTCGATAAGCGGCGTTTCCGGGCAAACGTCTATGTGGACTTAACATCTGCCAAAGGCTTCGCTGAAAACGAACTTGTCGGCCGATCGGTACGGATCGGACCGAAAGTGGTCGTCACCATTCTGGAGCGCGATGCGCGCTGCGTCGTGATCACGCTCGATCCGGATACCGGAGAACAGGCACCGGCGATACTGAAGAAAGTCGCGCAAGCTCACGATGGTATGGCGGGCGTCTATGGTGCAGTCCTTGTGGAAGGCATGCTTCACAAAGACGATCCGGTAGAGGTGATCGATTAATTTCATTTTTAGTTACCCTTGCATCTTTTGTCATTCCGAGCGGAGTCGAGGAATGGAGCGAGCGGGACGAGCGACATAGACGGTTCTGCCGCGAGGGTAGCGGAGAGGGAGTCGGGCGACGAACGAGTCAATCTCTGAATTATTTGAGGGAGTCAGAGCATATCGAGAGATGTCTCGACTCCGCTCGACATGACAAGCGCTCACTCTCTGACGTCTAAATAATCAGTTTCGTTAGACCAAAGGCAGATTTAGCGTCACGCACTTCTTTGCGCGAAAGATTCACACGATGGCAAATGGCGAAACGATCGAGTCGTACGTACCTGCGCGGTTAGACCGGTTGCCGTGGAGTTCGTGGCATTGGCTGATCGTCGTCTCGCTTGGCGCCACCTGGATTCTCGACGGTCTTGAAGTCACACTGGCTGGAGCCTTGGGCGGAATTCTGACGCTCCCTCAAACGCTAGGATTAACGCCTGCTCGTGTTGGCGCGAGCGCAACTTGCTACCTCGCAGGGGCAGTGCTCGGCGCACTTCTTTTCGGTTACGGTACCGATCGATTTGGTCGCAAGAAATTATTCTTCATCACAGTCGCGGTTTACCTCATCGGCACAGCGCTATCCGCTTTCTCCTGGAATTTTTGGAGCTACGCATTCTTCCGCGCGCTGACCGGTGCAGGGATCGGCGGCGAGTACGCCGCGATCAATTCCGCCATCGACGAACTGATTCCGGCGCGCGTGCGCGGCCGTGTTGATTTGATCATCAACGGTTCATACTGGGTCGGCGCTGCGCTGGGGGCGGCCGCCACCCTTGTGCTGCTCGATCCGAGCCGCATCCCGATTTGGCTTGGATGGCGATTCGCTTTTGGTATCGGTGCGACGCTGGGCCTCATTGTGATTTTCTTTCGTCGCTGGATTCCAGAGAGTCCACGTTGGCTGATGATCCATGGCCGAAACGATGAAGCGGAAGAAATTGTCGGCGAGGTAGAACAAAAGATTATGGGCTTAAATGCAGCTGGGATGATCGATCCCGGCTACAGCGCGCCGCCGACGCGTATTCGAACACGCACACATACACCGTGGCACGAGATTTGGGACGCGATCGTACACGAACATCGTCGGCGTTCATTTCTCGGTTTTGTGCTGATGCTGACCCAGGCTTTTTTCTACAACTCGATCTTTTTCACGTACGCGCTGGTCCTGATGCGCTTTTACAACGTGCCGGAGCAAAATGTGGGCAGCTATCTCTTGCCGTTTGCATTGGGAAATGTTCTCGGGCCGCTTTTGCTCGGGCATCTCTTCGACACAATCGGACGCAAAAAAATGATCAGTATTACTTATGGGCTTGCCGGAATTTTACTCGCGGCGACCGGCTGGCTTTTCCACGCGGGCGTTCTCACCGCGCAAACGCAGACTCTTGCCTGGACAATAATCTTCTTCATCGCGTCGGCGGCAGCGAGCTCGGCTTACCTGACTGTGAGCGAAATTTTTCCGCTGGAGATCCGCGCATTGGCGATCGCAATTTTCTACGCGATTGGAACGCTTGCGGGCGGAGTCGGCGCACCACTCCTGTTTGGGTGGATCATCGGTACCGGATCGATCACAGCATTGTTCGTGGGATATTTAGTGGCCGCGGCGCTGATGATTTTCGGTGCAGCCACTGAAGCGTGGATTGGCGTGCCGGCGGAGCGACGCTCCCTTGAGCACGTGGCGGCGCCGCTATCGAGCAAAGGATTGTCGTAACGTAATTCGTTAAATCGTTAAATCGTTACATCGTGAATCAGTTTCCGAATTAGCATTTCGAACTCTCGATTTACGTCGCCGATACTGTGAGCTCGCGCGTGTGAATTGGACCTGCAGGCGTGAGCTTGCTCGAATAGAGATGGAAATCCTCGACCCGGATCATTCCTGCATCGAACCCGGCATTCGACTGCAAAAATTTTCGAAGCGATTGCGCGGACACGTCGCGGCAGCGCGCGATCGTAATGTGCGGATGCCACGGTTTAAGCTCTGGTTCGAGCCCGGCAGCGAGCGCGGCTTCCTGGACGCGCTTGTGAATTTGGAAAAGATGCGGATGCGCCTTCCCGACGCCGATCCAGATGATTTTCGGAGTCCTCTTTGCGGAAAAGGTCCCGACGCCAACAATGGGCAGGAAGAAGGCGCCGAACTCGATCGCGCTGAGTTTTTCCCGCACCGCAAGACCGGTATCGTCCGGCACGTCGCCAAAGAAACTGAGCGTCAGATGCATTTGAGCCGGATCGACCCAGCGCACACCGCGAATGTGCGGATCAATACCTGCAAGCAACTGACGCGTTGACTCGGGCAGATCGATCGCGACGAAGAGACGCTTGGGCATTAAAAAGGAAACGTCCAACCCCGACAGGTCGCGAGCAAGCGCTCAATCCGCCTCCGCAGACTACGGCGTGACAGGCGCCCAACGTCCAACCTCTCAATTGAATTCGACAAGCAACGACCTATAACGATTTAGTTTTATTTTCGTTATTTCGCGCCGTCGCGGTGTCAGCCAAATGCGTGAGCCATTTCGGTGTTAACCTGTGCAGTTGCGCACCGGACCGTGACTGATCGCCTTCCTTTTTGTCTGTTCCAGGAAGACATCGGCTTGCGAGCTTCATGATGTGACCGGTTAGGTTTGGAAAGAGCGCGTTTCCAAGAATCGCCCCGCGTGCGGCAAACGTCAGTGTGAGCGAGGGTTGACCACGGCGACATGCAGCTAGAATTTTTCTCGCAGCCCGATCAGCATTCATCGAGATCAACGGCGCTCCAGCTGAAGCAGCGAACCATGCAAACTCCATGTCGTGCTTGCCTTTGAATTTTGCATTCACATGAGATCCGGTCCGCATCATTCCGGGCGCGACTGTCGTCACATGGATATTGTCGCGCGCGAGCTCGGCGCGAATCGCATCGGACAAACCAGTCAGCGCAAATTTGCTGGCGCTATATGGCGCGAGATGCGGCACGGCGACCTTGCCGCCGATCGAAGAGATATTAACTATGCGTCCTCCACCCCAAATTCGCATCTCAGGAATGATTCGGGAAATCAGTTCGTACGCCGCCCAAAAATGCAGCCGCATGGCACGTTCGAAATCCTCCCGCGTCATGTTTTCCAATGGACCGACTTCAATGATGCCGGCGTTGTTGATCAAGATGTCGATCTTGCCAAATCGATCGATAATTTCCTGAACCGCTGACTCAATTTGACTGGCATCGAGCAGATCGCATTTAACCCCGAAAGCATTCGGGGCGCCACGGCGTCGACCGAGATCGACCTTTGCACGCGCCAGTTCTTCCGGGTCTCGCGCAATGATGGCAACCTTACCGCCTTGCGCGCAGATATGCCGGGCAAGCACGAGTCCGAGTCCGCGCGACCCGCCGGTGATGACTGCAACCTTGTTGCGCAACGTATAACGCGCGGTGCGAATGGCGCGAGCGGTTACCCAAGCGCCGATTAACAGCGCGCCTGCACGAAGTAAACCGCGAACATTCATTTCAGAAACTTATACTCCTGTACTGCAAGCCGCACGGCAAGCTGGTGGCATCGGCTTCCAGCCGATTCGATTGGCAAGGATGCCAATGCCACGAGCCCGCCGACCCAGACGGCACGGACAGCTATGCTCCGTGTTTGCGATTGAAACGGGCGACTTCGCGCGCCGTCTCCCTATCCACGGTGCGTTTCTTTAGATCGGCCCTCTTATCACGGGCCTCCTTACCGTGCCCTACCCCCAGCTCAGCTTTTAGTTTCCCGTTTTTCCAATACAGCTTGAGAACAACTAACGCACGGCCTTTGACCTGCGTCTCGCCATAAAGCTTGTCGATTTCATGCCGATGCAACAATAATTTGCGGACCCGTTTTGCATCAGGGATTTCGTGGCTGGCGCGTTCATATGGTTGGATATCGGCATTGTAAACGAAGGCTTCGCCATTCTCGACTCGGGCGAACGCATCACCGATATTTGCCTTGCCTGCCCGGATCGACTTAACCTCGCTGCCTTTTAGTTCGATCCCCGCTTCGTAACGCTCGAGAATGTGATAGTCGCGAAGCGCTTTGCGATTGATAATCGACTCAGCTGTCATATTCCCAATGAATCTCGATTCTACTCATCGCTCACCTGGCTGTAGCGTCCGCTGTCCTCAGCGGAAAATCCAGCGCGCCCACCGCAAAATGCGCTGAGGACAGCGCACACTACAGCACGATATTCAGCGCGATGAGCCCAGTGAACGCAACTGACAACGCGCGTCGCAGTAGTTGAAAACAGTACGCCGGCCTACGCGGCGGCGCCGTCCGACGACTCGTGGAGCTTCTCGTAGGTCAACTTGCCAGCGATGATTTCCTTGAGCGCAATATCGGTGAGCGACATGCGTGGCGTCGTTTCAACCATGGGCCGATGTCCCAAGCCAAGCTGGCGAACGCGTTTGGAAACGACGTTGATCAGAAGTTGCTGATTCGGGATCACCTGAGCTGCTTCTTGCAAAAGTTGAGTCGTCATATGGCGCAAGGAAGGGACGGGGCGGATTGCTTCCGTCGGGAATTGAAGAATGACCGGCATCCCGGCCGCAAGGGTAGATGGGGTAAGTTGCGGGGCAAGCATGGTAAAAACGAATGGGGATTTTCCAAGCGAAGCAGTTCGTTGTCAAGTCCGAACGCTTTTCCAATTTACAGACTCGTTAGCGGAAATGCAATGATTCTAACCGATTCAGGTGAGTGAAATTCCGATCATTTCAAACACCGGAGCTCTGATACGGATTCGATCTCCTTGCTATCTGCGCTAAAATACGCGAAGTAAGTGACGCGTCCGCCGCACACGCGAGAGTAAGTATTCCATTTCGGGCTGTGGCTCAGCTTGGTAGAGCGCCTGGTTCGGGACCAGTTTAAGGGCGTTTTGATCGCTTCACACTTTGCCCTCGTGATCGACGCCAAATACCTTTTTCTCTTAGGTAAATTCGCATCATCGGCAGACTAAATCACGTTATCTCACGTTTTCTCATGACGGGATGCGCAGTATCACATCGCAGTGACAATAGCATTGAGTCGGCCCCCCAGCCGTGCGTGCGCGCAACGCTCTCGCGCGCGCGCGAAGCCACGTCAATCGCAGCGCACCCCAATCAAATTCATCGCCTCGCGCGTTTACGTTTCCGAGACTCTACCTGTTCGTCGAAATAGTCTTTCAATTGATGAAGTTTTCGGTGCGCATTGGCGTAGATGACTAAGTTTTGGTAGCAGTCTTCCGGGGCGACTCGCTTCCCTGTTGGGTGGCCAGCATCATTTCTGGTTAACCGGATAATTTGAAGAATGGCTGTGATGTTAAGTTCGATGTTTTCCGACAGATTGGATGGGATGGCTCCTTTGGCAGCGGTGAGTCGCTTCTCGAATTCCTGCAGTTTGTAGACGTAAAATCGATTAGGGTTCTCCAATATGTCTTTTAAGTTCTTCGCGGGCTTGCCTTGCCACGCAACAAAACTCGCTGCGACGTCAAGGGTAGTGTCCTCCGCCGCTACACCTAACATCACGGAACTAGCCAAGAAACACTCCTGCTCGTAGCTTTTCAGTGCTTCTTTTAGATACTGTTTCGTCGTATCAGATGTTCCAAGGAGCTGCAGCAAGCAGCCGTTCCATGTAGCGCGCAGGGTGGTCAGGGTTGAATTCTTCGCCATCAGCAGCTCTCTGACCCCGTTCGGTTAGCAAAACGCGGCAATTGGAAAACGTTCTATCTCCTCCAACGAATATTAATCGACGGGCAATCAATTCCCAGAATGCTTGACTGAAGACAACCCATTCCATCGTCGGAAGCTCGATTCCAAGCCTGTTCTTAATCTGACCGCGAATTGCTCGTGCGTCCTCAAAGAGGAAATACGTAATCGGTAAGCCGGCGTCTGCCCTAAGTAAGCTAGGATAATCGTTTGAACTTCTGCTGCGTCCATTGCATTTCCAGATAACGAACAGCGCTTCTAAACGCAAATCTCGTCTGCTAGATCGTTCACCGTCTCGCAACTGCCCCCATCAGGCGCTCCCATTCGTCGAAACTCCCGCGAAAGCCAAGTTCGCAGGCAGCATTGAAACTCAACCGGGCGATCATCTCGCGACGTTTTCCGCTTTTCGTATCGTTGACGTTCCGATAATGGCGGCGCGAAACAAAGATGTGCGACGCAAGCGGATCGTGCTCGGCTTTCATTGCCGCAAGCTCGGATTCAACATCACATATTGCCGTAGTGAGTCGCTCCAGTGCATCTTGAAGGCTGGCCGCCCGCATAACTGTTCATCCGAACATAGCGGAGGCTAAACGTCAAGCTGGCGCTCAATCACGTCTTTCGTTGCGACCGCGCTCCAATCGCTGCTGAACGGTCGGCAGGCCGAAAGCTTTATTGATTGTTGCTCGCGGTTTGCGATGCGGGGTTGCTCATTTCAAGCTGTGCGCTCACCTTCTGTAATCCTGCAGTAAGCGCGTCAATTTGCTTTTGCTGCCGCGCAATAATCGCTCCTTGCTCTTGCACTCTGCGGTGCTCTTTGAGAAACTCGTTGAGCAACATCGCATTCACTTGATCGTAGCGGACGCTG
>Ga0209376_1004278_pt1 | contig 12488 bp, 12 predicted proteins | sample GraSoiAngelo_134_FD_185891 | JGI IMG/M metagenome (GOLD analysis project Ga0209376, IMG submission 185891) | Grasslands soil microbial communities from the Angelo Coastal Reserve, California, USA - 14_0929_05_30cm (SPAdes) (version 2) | ecosystem: Environmental > Terrestrial > Soil > Grasslands ... | reverse complement strand
ATACGAGTCTCGTCGGCCATCCGTTGCCGTTCACCTTTGAAGGGCTGCTTTTCGCGTCAATCCTCTACAGCCTGCCGTTCGCAGTCCAGCCATTTGCAACAGCCTTTGAGCAGATCGACCGGCGCCTGCTTGAGGCATCCTGGACTCTCGGGGTCTCTCGGCTGAAAACTTTCTTCAAGCTCATGGTCCCGCTGGCAAAGGCCGGCGTAGTGACCGGGTTCGTGCTGAGCTTCGCTCACACTTTGGGTGAGTTTGGCGTGGTCTTGATGGTGGGCGGTAACATCGAGGGCGAGACGCGAACGGTCTCGATCGACATTTACGATGAGGTGCAAGCACTCAACTACGCGGGCGCTGCCAGGACGGCGCTGTTTCTCCTGGCGATCTCGTACAGCGTGTTGCTGGCCGTGTACGCGATGAACCGGAGAGTGTGGGCTTTATGGCCTCAGAAATGATCGTCGACATCACGAAGTCCTTTCCAGGCCGGTTGGTAGTCGACGTTCGTTTTACACTGGCGTTGGAACCGCCGACTGTCCTGATCCTCTTTGGGCCGTCCGGTTCCGGGAAGACGACGGTGCTCCGGTGCTTAGCTGGGTTGGAGTGGCCGGAACGCGGGCTCATCAGATTCCAGGGAGATACCTGGCTCGAAACAGGCGCGGGTGTGAGGCTCCCGCCACAACAGCGGGCGCTTGGTCACATGTCCCAGGACTATGCCCTGTTTCCCACTCACTCGGTTGCGGGGAACATCGCCTATGGGTTGGGCACGCTGACGGCTGATGAACGACGACGGCGTGTCGTGGATGCAATCACGCTTCTTCAGTTACAGGGCGTGGAGAATCTAAGGCCTGCTCAACTGTCCGGAGGGCAGCAACAGCGCGTGGCGCTCGCGCGAGCGATTGCACGGCATCCACGTCTCCTCTTGCTTGACGAGCCACTCTCGGCGCTCGATCTACCGACTCGCGTCAAGTTGCGTGCTGAGCTCAGAAATCTACTGCGGCAGCTCGGCATTCCCTCGCTAGTGGTCACCCATGATTGGGAGGAGGCGCTGGCGCTGGGAGATCAGATGGCGGTGATGAGGGCGGGGCGTCTCCTTCAAATGGGGCCGCCGCAACAGGTGTTCAGCCAGCCGAAGGATGCCGAGGTTGCTCAAGTGGTCGGCATCGAGACGGTCATCCCTGGCCGGATCCGCGAGGCTTCCAACGGACTCGTCACGGTGGAGGTCGCCGGGGCGAGGCTCCTCGCAGTGGGGGCGGATGAGCTTGGGCCTGAGGTGTTTGTGTGCATTCGGGCTGAGGATGTGATTCTCGAAATGGTAGGAACGGCCGCAAGCAGCGCCAGGAATCGACTGTCCGGCACGGTGCGTGGGGTGAGTTCAATGGGAGCGCTGCTTCGCGTGGAGATCGACTGCGGGTTTTCGCTCTCCGCAATTGTAACGCGTTCGGCGATGGAAGATTTGCACCTGATTGCAGGGGGACCCGTCGTTGCCGCAGTGAAGACCGGCGCAATCCATTTGGTGCCCAGACAGGGCAGCCTTGCGGCGGTCACCGCATAATCACCTTGCCGGTCTTGCGCCAGTACCACTGGATGGAGAAGTTCGGGTAGATCGCATCCAGTGCATTCTGTCCCGCCACCGTGAACAGAACCCCCGCTGCGCCGACAAAGTTGCTGTCCCCGAACCGCCACTGAATCACCGGCTCAATCCCCAGAGTGGTGGAGCCGCTCCGCTGTCCCCGATTAATGGCATGCCCGTCCGTGCGCCAGGTGAGGGTATGGAGACCCACGAATTCGAGGTTGTAGGCCAAGCTTTTCTTGTCATCGAGGAAGTGTTCAAACACGAACCTGGTATTGACGATGTCACCCGTATAGGTGGTGGTGGCTCCCTCACTGCCTGGCGCGGCATAGGTGTAAAACACGCCGCCGCTGATCCGGAATGGCCTGAAATTCTTCCGAAATGTGAGCCCTTCCGTGAAGCCCAACTCCCCAAACCGGGTTGAGGGAAGCCGGCCAATGGGCGCAAACCCACCGGGCGGCCTCTCTGTGCCAGTCCATCGGCTAGAGGGGAGGATGATTTGACTATAAAGTGTGACGGAAGGCCGCGAGGTGTCAGGATCCTGGATGATCGGGCGATACTTGACGAACAGGGAGACGTCCCCAAAGCCGGTATTGGTCGTCATCGGTCCCCCCTTGCCCTGATTGAAGCTCTGAGAATCCCTGGCCCAGAACGAGGACATTGAGAGGGCGGTGCCGATCTCCACGTGGTTCGTGAGGCCATAGGCGATCGTCACTAATGGAGACACGGAGTACAAATGCACCGGACCGGGTTTGCGCTCGGTCGGCAACGAGAAGCGATTACCATAGCTGTGTTCGGCCACCTGTCCGTAAATAAACGGGCGGACGGAGAGTTGTCCCTCTGGGTGGATATCGACAGCTTGAATGAGGAGTGGACCTTCTGACAACGGGTTCCAACTCTGACGGTATTTTTGAATTTCTTCTTCAGAGGGGACCCACTCGAACGCTGAGAGGGTTACTGGATCATGTACATAGAAATAGGCAAGCGCGAGGAATGTGAATCCCACCAGGAGGCGAATGTCAGAGCGGTTAGAAGTTGCAGTTAAAGGGTTCATGTTAGTGCCGACAATGCGCCGCGTAGGGGCAATATATACATATAATTGATTCACTTTGTCAACATTAAATTCTAAATATAAAATCACCAACTTGACAGCTCTCTTTCCGCCTCCCCAGGCCATCCGGGGTTCGATCCTGAACATCAGGAGTACATGTTGGAGGTCCTGACGCAGCTGCCAAGAGTAATTTGATGGCCAGCCGGTCCAATCGAAGGGAAGAATCTCAGTCTAAGGGGCGGTTCACACGAAGTGCGGTATGCTGGCGGTGGGCGGGATCGAACCGCCTCCGTCGCCGGTTCAGCTCTGAATCCTGCCTCACCGGCTCCTACAGAGGGGGCCAGCCCCCTCGTATGCTCCCCACGAAGGGGGCACACCCCCTTCGCATCCCCCGGTCCGCGGTCCGATCCGCTAAAAGAGCGCTCCTGTCGAGGGGGATATCTATCGAGGCCTGCTGGCTTGCCAGCCGTAGCGTTAGCGAAGGCTGGTGGCGGTGGGCGGGATCGAACCGCCGACCCGCGGCTTATGAGTCCGCTGCTCTACCTACTGAGCTACACCGCCACGCACATGGTATGTACCAAGGGCCATCCTCCACGTCAAGGGTTCTCTCAACGGACGGGAGAGCGATGACCCAAGCACGGGGTCGTCACAATCCTTCAATAAGTCCAGGGAGCTAAGAGGAGATTGAAGCGGGAAGGATGTCAACCGACCAAATCGGGATTAAGCCGATCTAAAGCCCGAATGCTGCTGGCTTTAATTTCATTGTAGACCACAGCCCGGCCCACCTGGCGAAGGCGACTGAAGACGCCTTCCACGATGACCTGTTCACCGTCATGCACTTCCGCTTTACCCAATCCCACCACCTTCACCGAACCCTTCGCGTCATTGAGCAGAAATCCATACGCGAGCTGTCCCTGACGGTTCGTGGCAACCTGCAGACCGGTGACCTTCCCCACCACCACGACCACCTGCTTATCGTATTGATCCGCGTGGGACAGCAGGTCGGCAATCTCCAACATGCCTCCGGCCGAAGCTGTCTCCGGCAACGATGCGTGGAGGAAGGCCGTGAACAGGAAGGCTGCGTTGCGGGCCGCGGCGCACGCATATCGCAACAATTTATTCCTGGGCCAGGGGATCGTCATAGGCGACCATTATACCGTCGGCAGGGAGTAGGGTAGGAATCAGCCTCTCTTTGAGCTTCCTTACCGGCGACCGTGCACATCGGGGTGCTGCTCGCCAAGGAAACTCTTCAGGACATGCTCGCCCATTTCGCCGAGTTGGAGGTCGGCCGCTCCCTTCTCTTTCAGCGGTTCACCGGCCGGCGCTTTGGGCTTCGGAGACACTCTGCTCATCAACTCTTGCTCGAGTGCGTCCGGTGAGGTGTCCATCTCGGTCAGGATGGCTGACAGACGCTGGAGCGGGAAGAGAGATTTGGTTCGATCGCCATACTCAGCATTGGTCCTGGATTCCTGGACCAGAGACAGCCAAAAGCGGTTTTCCTGATCTTCCGGGAAGGTGCCTGCTGCGAATGCCATCAGCTTCTCCACCAATGTGGCTTCGGTCCCTTCAAAGCCGTCGTACACCGCCACGGTTCGTTCTACGGGTCGCCGCGAGAGGGCAACAAACGTCTCCTTCCATAGATCGATCGGAGGTGTAAGAGCTTGCTCCGCCGGTAACCTGACCTCTTGGAGCTTGCCCTGGAGACCCTGCAGATACTGGTGGAGGAACTTGGCCTTGCGAGCGGCGAGACTGCCTGCGGGAATCCCCCAAATGTGGGCGATCTCGTGGTCCTGGAGCGGTACCCCGCTCGACGCCTCGAGTTCCCGCTTCGCGATGTCCAAGCGTTTGTGTTCCCGCTCGAGTCTCCTGAGTTGACGCTGATATTCAATGCGCAGACGCTCCTTGCGGTAGCTCTCTTCTGCGATCTCGTCCGCTTCCCATTTGCGATCAAGTTCCCGGATAGCTGTTTTGGGGACATCGGTGCGCGCCCCTTTTTTCAGCGCCTGAACCTCTTCCGCATCCATTCCAAACCGCGAGGCGAGCAGCTGTTCGGACAGCGAGCACAGCGATCCGCTCACCGCAATCTGTGAGCGCAGGCACTGGATCTGAAGCCAGGTACGTTCCCGTTTCTGCCGGATTCTGGTTCGGTATTGGGCCACGCGATCCGTGATGCCCTGAACGGTCTCTTGCGAAATGTATGGCGTTTTTGGCTTCTCCCCCGCATGAAATCGGGGATCCGGGCGATCGGCTGCCATATACTCAATTTCCTCCCGCGTCACGTCCAGATATTGAAGCAACAACAGACGTAACATGATCCGCCCTTGCACCGGGAGTGCATGTACGACGGCTTCGATCTGTTCCGGAGTCAGCACGGTGGCCATGCTGGTGTTCTCCGCGCGATGGAGTTGAATGAATTACGCAGAGCTGCTCGCTTGGGACTCCAGGTAGGTCGCCACGTACTCCCGGATCTGCTGCACTGATCCGTTGACATAGAGCTCCCGGGGGATCTCGACTTTCACCAGTTTGGCTGGATCGACGCCCTTTTCGATGGCGTACTCTTCATCCACGTAGAGGCTCACGGACCCGTCCGGATGTCTGATGGCACACAGGGAAGTTGATTCGCCCATGCGATACGCCTTAGGCGCGGGGTGCCCCTACGCCGGATCTGCGCGTTCGACTCCCTGATAACACAGCCTCACCTGCTCTGTCAAAGCCCTGGATACCCCGCCCTCGGCGCTGTGAAGCAGCGTCGGCGCCAGAATACGTACGCGGTGAAGGCGATCAACGTCACCAGAAAGACCGTCCTGACGCGCCCATACCCGAAGCAGGCATAATTCGCGGTTCCGTTCAGAAGACCGAAGGCGGCATAGGCCAGGTAGAGCAGGAGCGACCAGCGGCGTAGCCGCAGGAAGCCGTAGCCGATGAGTGTATGGAGGGTAGGGGACTGCGCTTTCGCCAGGGCTCCCAGCAGGCCGGCTGGCTTCGTACAAAAGACGGTCAAGGAGTAACCGGGATTGGCTACGATAATATAGAGGTCCGTCAAGGCGGTCAGCAAGAAGAGGGCTCCAAGATACCGCACGTCGTGGGCGCGCACCCAGATGACCTTCAGGGTTTGCCCTAGCCCTGCCTCCGATGACTGAGCGGTGAGCCAGGCATCGTAACTCTGGATCGCCCACCACGGAAGGACGAGGAGCATGAGAAACAAGACGGCGGCGCCCCCTCCGTGAGCCCGCTCGATCAACCAGGTGCAACCGAGCAATGCCGCGCTGATCAGAAAGGCGATGGCGGCCTGTGGAATCCGTCCTCGGAGCGCCTGGCCTGACCCCGGCACCACCGATGAGAAGACGGCAGCCACGGGATCACGAGGGCCTGCATGTTGGGGATCAAGGGGCATGCTGAGCCCGGATTATTTAGGCATCCGATGCGGGTGAAGGGGAGGGCAGCCTAAACAGCACGGCCTTCCGTGGGGACCGGAAGGCCGTGCTCCAGGCGACGGGAGAAGGCTGGATCACCCACCCAGAGTGTCGAGCGCTTCTTTCAGACTCTTCATGATGCAGCTAAAGATGGGGGTGTCGCGCTCGGTGTATCGGCTCGCCTCGGCCTGGCGAAGCTCCATCACCAGATCCAGGAAATCCTCCGGCTTGTCCGTTTCGAACGCGACCACAAACTCCTGGTCATCCAGCCCGAAGGAATAGGTGGTGTTCAGCTTGACCGACGGATAGCGGTGGCCGATCTCGATATGCTCGTCCATCATGCCCTGCCTGGCCGCTTTGGTCAGCAGGTACCACGAACGCGTTTTCACGAAGGGGTAGACGAATATGTATTTACTCTTCCCCGGAACGATGTGCAGCCGCTTACTCTCTTGGCCTTCATGCACATGGTGGTCGACATAGATCGATCGCTTGGTCAGGGACAGGTAGGAGTAGGGCACCGCGAGATATTTGCCAAGCGCGGTGGCCAGCAGCTTGGACATCATCTCCTGGAACAGCTCCAGCTCGTACCCGATCCGCCAGAGCATGAAGTCGCAGTCTCCCCGGATCCCCACCGTGGTATACGGAATCACGATGACTTTTCCGGCGTACTCTTCCACGACCCGGATGAATTCCTGCTTGCCCCGGCTCCGCTCTTCCTCCGGCAGCCTCCGCCAAGCGGGATCCACCTTGAAGAAGCAGAAGTTGATGAATTGCCGCTTGCCGGCCTGTTCAGCGCTAGCCATTGCGCTCCTCCTTCGACCGCATCTCAGGTAGTCAGCGGAACGGTGCTATCTACCACCTCCCCCCATTGTTTGTCAACCCGCGCCACCGGGTTCGGAATGAAGCTCCCGCGTGTCTCAGAGCCTCAATCGCCGAGATCGACTTCGACGAGAGGATCCGCTGCCAGGCCGGGCGTTGACAGGGGTCTGGCGATCTGCTATCGCCTCACCCCGATGGGAACGGCAGAGGGGCGGATACGTGACTGGATCGGAAGGTTGGCGCGGACCATCGCGCTCGGATACGTCCTCGCGGGGTCGGTTTGCGCTCAGGCAATTGAGGTGCAGCCCACCCGATTGCAGATCGAGGCTGCCCTTGAGCGAGGGAAAGTCGCGGCGGCGGCTCGGACCCCTCCAGATCGACTCTACGCCTGGTTCGGCTCCACCAATGAATTAGAGCCGCGTGGCTTTCTCATGACCAAACTGGCCGGGCTCACAGTGATGGCAACGCATTTTGCACTCCGCTCTGCCACCCCCTCCGACGCCGAGATCAATCGGATCCTTGAGGAGCGGACGCTCTTGATCAGCCTCTCGATCTTCGGGGACCGTCCGAATTTTGCCGCAGACAGCTATGTGGTCTTGCTGCAAGGTCCGCGGACGATCAAGCCGATCACAGTGCGGTTCGACGGCCAAGCCAGCCGGACCGCCGTCTGGCCGAATGCCCCAGCCTATCGGGCCAAGGTGGTGGCGTCGTTCTCCTATGCCGATCTGGACCCGCTCGCCAAGACGAGAATCTCGGTCTTACCGGGCAGCGGCGGCGAAGTGTCGTTTGAGTTGGATTTCAAGCAGATCGATTGACTAGCCCGGATTATTCGTGAACACCTACTGCGGCGTTCGATCCTCTCCCCCGGCGGAGCTTTTCTCGTTCGGCCTCCTCGACGTGCTGCAGGGAGTACGCCTCCGTCGGCCTTACTTGCGAGAAGCCCCGGCGGGGTTCGGTCTCGTCCGCCTCGTGACGGCATTCACGAACAATCCGGGCTTGGCCGGTTGACCACCGTGGGGACCGATGATAGCATCCGCCGCATTGGTGGGGGAGTATGGTCGGGAAATCCCCATGCGAGCAGGAGAGATCATCGCGATCGGATCCGAGTTGCTCCTGGGAGGGCGGCTTGACACCAACTCGTTATTTCTCACAGAACAGCTCGCCTCGGTGGGGGTGGAGGTCCGGTTCAAGTCCGTGGTGGGGGATGTGGAGGCCGACATTGCGGCCGCAATTCGGACCGCTGCTCGACGCGCCAAGGTGGTGGTCCTCACGGGAGGGTTGGGGCCGACCCGGGATGATTGTACCAGGCACGCGGTCGCCCGCCTGACCGGCCGCCCGTTGCGCCGACGGCCGGAGGCCATGGAAAGCATGCGCCGGCGTTTGGCCGAGTGGGGACGGACTCCCACGGGTCCCCAGCTCCGCCAGGCGCTCATTCCGTCCGGCGCAGAGGTGCTCGTCAATCCGGTCGGATCAGCACCGGGATTCTGCCTCTCATGGAGAGGCTGCCTGGTGGTGGCCTTGCCCGGCGTGCCTGCCGAAGCCGAACGCACGTTCGCGGGATCCGTTGGGCCGAAGCTGGCTCTCGATTCGACTGTGAAAGAGCGGCTCGAACGCCGGCTTCTGCATACGTTCGGGTTGCCTGAATCCGACGTGGAAGGACGGCTGGGCGGGGTCGTGCGGGCCGGGAGCGGTGTCCGGCTCGGGCTGTTGGCCTCTCCACTCGGCGTGACGGTCTCGCTGACGGCATGGAGACAACACGTGAGCGACCTGGACCGACTCGCGCGGCGGGTGCGCGTGCGTCTGGGCCAGTCTGTCTATGCCGAAGGGAAGGACACGATGGAGGAGGTGGTCGGACGTCATCTGGCCGCTCACCATCTCACGCTCGCGGTGGCCGAGTCGTGTACCGGCGGTCTGGTCGGGCATCGACTCACCCAAGTGTCGGGCAGCTCCACCTATCTCGATCGGGTCGCGGTCTGCTATAGCGATCGAGCGAAAGTCGACCTGCTCGGTATCCCGGAAGCCCTGATTCGTCGGCATGGGGCGGTGAGTGCCGAGGTGGCGGAGGCGATGGCGCGCGGGATACGCAGTCGGAGTCAGGCCGGTGTCGGACTGAGCGTGACCGGCATCGCAGGCCCAACCGGCGGGACAGCTCAGAAACCGGTCGGGCTCGTCTTCGTTGGTCTCGACGCGCCGGGCCGGAGGACCACCCGCGAGTTTCGCTTTCATGGGGATCGCCACTCGATCAAGCTGCGGGCGTCCCAGGCCGCGTTGGAGATGCTCCGGCAATGGTTGGTGACGACCGGCTCGCGCGGACGATGATGATCAGAGCTTTTGTCGCGGTGGACCTGGATGCAGATTCCCGGAAGGTCCTGGCCCGAGCCCAGGAGCAGGCGAAAGACCGGACCATGCGGGAGCTGTCTCGTCTGGCTCCGGAGGCGCGCGTTCAATGGGCACGGCCGGACTCTATTCACCTGACGCTCAAGTTTCTCGGCCAGATCGCCGATACGCAGGTTGAGGAGATCCGCCGCGCCCTTTCGGTCACGATCCAGGCGCAGCCTCGGTTTTCAATCGAGGTGGGCGGGTTCGGAGTGTTCCCGGACCTGCGCGCGCCGCGGGTGCTCTGGGTGGGAGTGTCCGGTCAGCGCGAGCAGGTGAACGCGCTGGCCCGATTAGCCACGGAGGTGGACTCAGGGCTTGACACGCTCGGGTTCCCGCGTGAGGCGAGGCCGTTCAGCCCGCATCTGACGCTGGCAAGGATCAAAGAGCGATCTCGGGAGGTCGGCAAAGCCTTGGCTGAAAGCGGTCTGATGGCACAGACGGAGAGCCTGGGGAGCCTCAGGGTGGAGGCCGTCGCCCTGATCAGAAGTGACCTCAAGCCCTCCGGCGCCGTGTACACCAGGCTCTGGGAGGTCCCACTCAAGGCGAGTGCTGGGTAACGAGTTGATCATCTTTCGCCCAGCACTCAGCACTGGAATGAGACTGCTATGTTTCCCTCGATGAGTTGAGTATAATGGAACATTCCGAAGTCCAAAGGAGGGCGCAATGGCCGACCGAACAATTGAAAAAGACGAGAGAAAACGGGCGCTGGACTTGGCGCTTTCCCAAATCGAAAAGCAGTACGGGAAAGGGGCCATCATGAGACTCGGCACGGCCGAGATACCGGCGGATGTGCCCGCCATTTCATCCGGATCGTTGGGGCTGGACCTCGCGCTGGGAGTGGGCGGCTTTCCCCGAGGGCGGGTGATCGAGATCTTCGGCCCAGAAGCCTCCGGCAAGACCACGCTCTCCTTGCATGTAATCGCCGAGGCGCAAAAGGCGGGGGGAGTCGCCGCGTTTATCGATGCCGAACATGCCCTGGACCTGGGGTATGCGAAAAAGCTGGGGGTCCACACGGATGATCTCCTGGTCTCACAGCCCGACACGGGAGAGCAAGCGCTGGAGATCGCCGAAACGCTGGTTCGGAGCGGCGCAGTGGATATCATCACCGTGGACTCCGTGGCGGCGTTGGTGCCACGGGCCGAGATCGAGGGCGAGATGGGGGACGCCCACATGGGCCTTCAGGCCCGGCTGATGTCCCAGGCGCTCCGCAAACTCACCGCGGCGATTTCCAAGTCGCAAACTACGGTCGTGTTCATCAATCAGATCCGGATGAAATTGGGCGTCATGTTCGGAAACCCAGAGACCACCACGGGGGGGAATGCGCTGAAGTTTTACTCCTCGGTCCGTTTGGACATCCGCCGCATCGAGTCGATCAAGGAAGGCCAGGAAGTCATCGGCAGCCGGGTCCGGGTCAAGGTGGTCAAGAACAAGATGGCCCCTCCCTTCAAGCAGGCGGAGTTCGATATCATGTTCGCCGAGGGGATCTCCAAGGCCGGCGAGCTGGTAGATCTGGGCGTGGAGAAACGGGTGCTGGAAAAGTCCGGCGCCTGGTATTCTTACAAAGGGGAACGACTCGGCCAGGGGCGAGAGGCGGTACGGGATTACCTGAAGGCGAATCCGGCCGTGGCCAAAGAGATCGAAGCCCGTTTGCGCGAGATGGCCGGCGTCTCTCCACGGCCAACCGAGAAACGCGCCGATACCCGTCTCGATGAGAAACGTCCGGATGCTCGCGCCGACGACAGGCGGCCTCACGCAGGACGCGCCGTGTCCTGAATGGAAGGCCGCCAACGCAGGCGTTGATCCAACACATGGTCGCGAAGCGCATTCCCGCCTCGAAGGGTATGCCTCGCCGTCAGACACTTCGGTCCCTTTCTCCCGTCGTTGATCCGACCGAGCAGGCGGCTCTTCGGTACCTGGCCCGCCGGGACAGAACCGAAGCCCAGATGAAAGCCTACTTGGTCAGACTGGGGGCATCCTCGACTTCCGTCAGGAACATGATCAAGCGGCTTGTTGAACGAGGCTATCTGAACGACGAGCGATATGCGCTGCAATGGGCGACCGAACGTCTTGCGCGTCGCCCGATGGGTCGAGAACGACTCGAGGCGGAGCTGATGGGGCAGGGGCTCGACCGCGAGACGACGGCGCGTGCGCTGGAGCAGGTGTATGGCGGACGGAGTGAGCCCGAGTTGGCGCTGGCGCTGTTGCGGCAGAGACGCAAGGCACGGAACCCGGCGAACCGCCTGCGCGACGCGACCCTGCTGAGGCGGTACGGATTTGCCGAGGAGTCGATCGAAGCGGTCTTAGGGAGCGGCGCATCATGAATCAGAGCGCCCAGGAACTTCGTCAAGCCTTCACCCGGTACTTTGTCGAGCATGGGCACACGTCCGTGCCGAGTTCCTCGCTGATTCCCCAGGCCGACCCCACCCTCTTGTTCACCAATGCCGGCATGAACCAGTTCAAGGGCGTGTTCCTGGGCGAGGAGACGCGTCCGTATAAGCGGGCGGTCACGGTGCAGAAGTGCCTGCGCGCCGGAGGCAAGCACAATGACCTTGAGAACGTGGGCTATACTGCCCGCCATCACACGTTTTTTGAGATGCTCGGGAACTTTTCGTTCGGGAACTATTTCAAGGAAGACGCCATCCGGTTCGCGTGGGACTTTCTGACGCGGGTGATCGGGCTGCAGAAGAACAAGCTCTGGGTCACGATTTTCCAGGACGACGACCAGGCCTTCGATCTGTGGAAGAAGATCGGGATGCCGGCCTCGCGGATCATGCGCTCCGGTGAAAAGGACAACTTCTGGCAGATGGGAGAGACCGGCCCGTGCGGGCCATGCTCGGAAATCCATTACGATCAAGGTCCCGATGTGGCGGGAGACACGGTTCCGAACGGAGCGGGAGACCGGGTGATCGAGGTCTGGAACCTGGTGTTCATGCAGTTCGACCGTGACAGCAGCGGGACGCTCAGGCCGCTCCCCAAGCCGAGCATCGACACCGGGATGGGGCTCGAGCGACTGGCGGCCTTGGCGCAGGGGGTGCACAGCAACTACGACACCGACCTCTTTCGACCGATCCTCCGCGCGATCGCAGACACGGCGGGCAGGCGCTATGGGGTGTCGCCGGACGATGACCGGTCAATGAGGGTCATCGCGGATCACCTGCGGGGCATGGTCTTCATGGTGGCGGATGGCGTCCTTCCCTCAAATGAAGGTCGAGGCTATGTGCTGCGGCGGATCATCAGACGCGCCGGGCGGTATGGACGA
>Ga0209376_1004277_pt1 | contig 12491 bp, 9 predicted proteins | sample GraSoiAngelo_134_FD_185891 | JGI IMG/M metagenome (GOLD analysis project Ga0209376, IMG submission 185891) | Grasslands soil microbial communities from the Angelo Coastal Reserve, California, USA - 14_0929_05_30cm (SPAdes) (version 2) | ecosystem: Environmental > Terrestrial > Soil > Grasslands ... | reverse complement strand
TGGTCGGATTGCGACCGATCATCGAGTTCATGACCTTCAGCTTCTCTTTCGTGGCTTTCGATCAGGTCGTGAACAACGCGCCAAATATGTTCATGATGTCCGGCGGCCAGTTCAACATCCCGATCACTTTTCGCGGGCCGAACGGACCGGCGCATCAGCTCGGCGCGACTCACTCGCACGCGACTGAGTCGCTTTATGCAAACGCGCCGGGATTGAAAGTATGCACTCCGGCCACGCCGCGCGATGCCAAAGGTTTGTTGAAAACTGCCGTGCGCGATGACAATCCCGTTCTCGTTTTAGAAGCTGAGCTTCTCTACAGCTCGAAAGGAATGGTTGAACCGCCAGACGAAGAACTGCTCATTCCGCTGGGGCAAGCGGAAGTGAAACGCGAAGGCAGCGATGTATCGATCATCTGTTACGCGCAAACTGTGCCCCTCGCGCTCGCTGTCGCCGCTCAGCTCGAAGAGGAAGATATTTCGGCCGAGATCGTCGATCTTCGTTCGATCAAACCGTTGGATGAGAAAATGATCTTCAACTCCGTCGCGAAAACGCATCACGTTGTGATTGTCGAACAAGATCGCCCATTCTGCGGCGTCGGTGCGGAAGTTTGTTACCGAATTCAGAAAAACATTTTTGATGAGCTCGACGCGCCGATCATGCGCGTTTCTCAAGAGGATGTGCCGATGCCTTACAACGAGCGGCTTGAGAAATTCGTTTTGCCAAATGCCGACAAGTTGATGGCCGCTGTAAAAAAAGTTTGCTACGCCTGACGAGCAATGCCTGAGATTCAAATGCCGAAGCTGAGCGACACGATGACGGAGGGCACCCTCGTCTCGTGGAAGAAGAAAAAGGGCGACAAAGTTTCGGCCGGCGAAGTGATTGCCGAGATCGAAACCGACAAGGCGACCATGGAATGGGAATCGCCAGAGGACGGCACACTCACCGAAATTTATGTTGAAGAAGGCGGGAAGGTGAAGGTCGGCGACAAGATCGGGTTCATCGGCGGAGAGGGCGAGGAAGCTCCGAAGAAGGAAGAAGCGCCCAAAGAAGAAGAGAAACCGAAAGAACCAAAAGCCGAAGAGAAAAAGGAAAAGAAGCCGCAAGCGGAAACGGAGAAGCCGGTGCCGGCTGAGAAAAAAGAAAAAGAAGCTGCGCCCGTTGCGAAGATCGACAATGGTGAGGAAGCGCGAATAAAAGCGTCACCAGTGGCGCGACGAGTCGCCGCTGAGCTTGGTGTCGATCTTGCCAGCGTTAAAGGGACTGGCCCAGACGGTCGCGTGACTGAGACCGATGTCCGAGCGGCGGCGAAATCAAAAGGAGGTGCGCCGCAAAAAGCCCCAGCCGCGGCGGAACCTTCAGCTCCATCAATCAAAGCCGGCGAAGCCGCGCGAATTCAACTTTCCGGGATGCGGAAAATTATCGCGCAGCGCCTGGTCGAAAGTCTGGGCCCTGTTCCGCATTTTTATCTGACGATCGAGATCAACGCGACGCCGCTGATGGCTGCGCGTGAGGAATTGAAGTCCGCTGGCGAAGGCGCTGACACGTCCAAAATCACGGTGAACGATTTTATTTTAAAAGCTTCGGTGCAGGCGGCGGAGAAAGTGCCGCGCGTGAATGCTTCATTCGACGGCGACGCAATCGTTCAATATGCCGATGTCGATCTTGGGATCGCGGTTGCGGTCGAAGACGGGCTGCTCACGCCAGTAATTCGCGCGGCGCAAAACAAATCGCTCCGCGAAATCAGCGAGCAGGTCAAAGACCTCGCCAGTCGCGCGCGCAACAAGCGGATGAAGCCGGAGGAATTTCAGGGTGGCACATTCACTGTTTCAAATCTCGGTGGAATGGGAATCGATTCGTTCAGCGCCGTGATCAATCCGCCGCAAGGATTCATTCTGGCCGTCGGCAAAGTCACCAAAGTTCCGGTGATCGACGATTCCGATCAAATCGTCGTCGGTCATCGCATGTCGATCACGATGAGCTGCGACCATCGCGTCATCGACGGTGCCCTCGGCGCGGAGTATTTGAAAGAACTCCGCCACCTTCTTGAAAATCCCGCGCTGCTTTTGCTTTAACGCAGCGATCACGGGGTCGGTCGTTCACGCGAAGCGGTTTCCCAAGTCATAAAGTCGTCCAATGTCTGGCGTGTCTGCCGGACCGCAAACGCCAAGACAACTGCGTCATCTGCAAAACCGAGACCGACAATCCAATCGGGAATAAGATCGAACGGATTCAAGATGTAAATGATGGCTCCGACGATCATCACCAGATTTTGCATGGGTATGTTGCGGTATTCGCGACGGTAGTACGCGCGAATCAGACGCAACATTGCCTGGAAGTACGCCCAAAGGTCCTTGAACGGTTCCCTTGGTATCGTCGGGGCCTTCTTTACTGCTTCCTTAAAAAGTTGACGCAGTCGTTCCGGATCTTTCGCGTAGGATCGAGCGTCGGTTAGAGCTTGCGAAAAAGCGGGACTACGAGGCGCAGTTTTTGGAGAAACATCGCTTTTCTTTAGACGCAACGTCGATGGTTTCACGTGCCTCATGTTCCTTTATAGTGAGAGCAATTTTGAGACAGTGACAACAGCTGCGTTCCAAATCGCTCGAAACCGATAGCCACTGCTGCCTAAAGGGCGGTGGTTTCCCACAACATGAAGTCATCCAGCGTTTGTCGCGCTCTGCGCGCGGCTAAGGCCAGAACAGTTGCGTCATCAAGATAACCGAGCGCTGGAAGGGCGTCGGGAATTACATCGAGCGGACTCACGACGTAGATGATGGCCGCGATGATCACGACCAAGGTGCTCTCGGGCACGTCGCGATAGTTGCCTTGGGAATAGGCGCGAATCAAGCGCAACATCGCTTGAAAATATGGCCACGTTTCCGCGAACGGTTCTTTCGGCATCGACGCGGCCTGCTTTGCCGCTTCCTCGAACAGTTCACGCAGACGTTGCGGATCCTTGACATAAGATTTCGCGCTTTTCACCGCCTGTGCGAATTCGGCTTCCAAGCGCTCTTTTAGAGCTGGACTCGTTTTCCCATTGCCCTTTGCGATCGCCTTTTTCTTGCGGCTTCGCAGTTTTGACTTCGGCCTTCTCATTCCATGGCTATGAAAGCACCGCGGATGGGCCATGAGAAGCCGTTTGTCTTGGATTGTTTGAATTGTAAGATCGACAAGTAACCAGCGCGCGTTGCTGGCAAAACTGCTCGATGGAAAATTTGCCCGACGAAAAACGTTTGCGGACAACATCGTTTGTCGTGCATGCGACCCGCGGCCTGATTCGCGATCAAAACACGCGGCGTAAAGCGATGCTGGTTTTGCTCATGCTCGCGTTGTTGTTGCTGATTTCGGGTTTCACATTTTTGCAGCCAGCGTTGAATCCGCAGGAACACCCATGGCGCGTGATTCTCTTTTGGATCGTCTGCATCTGGCTCACTTTTACTGCGCTGCTCCTCGCGCTTTTCGATCTCCTGGTGCTGCGCTTAGAAGCGCGACGAGCGGAACGTGCGTTGCGCGAAAAATTAGAAGCGGCGGGATCGACATCCAGCAAATGATCCGATGGTGAAGAACGCCTGGAAAACGCGCGAGGAAATGGAAGCGACCGAACGCGCCACGCTCGCGCCATTCGCGCAAAAATCGGGCGACTCGCGCGGCCGAAAGTATCGAGAGCAGAGCCACGCCTATCGGACCCAGTTTCAGCGCGACCGCGCCCGCATCATTCATTCACGTGCATTTCGCCGCCTTGAGTACAAGACGCAGGTTTTCCTAAACGGCACTGGCGACCATTTGCGAACACGACTGACGCATTCAATCGAAGTCGCGTCGATCAGCCGGACAATCGCACGGGCGCTGGCGCTCAATGAAGATCTGGCGGAAGCGATCGCGCTGGCGCACGATCTCGGGCATGCGCCCTTTGGCCATTCCGGCGAAGAAATTTTGGCCGAGTGCATGGACGGCCATGACGGTTTTGAGCACAACCGCCAAAGCTTGCGCGTGGTCGAGCTCCTCGAAAATGCGTATCCCGATTTTCCGGGATTGAATTTAACTTTCGAAGTGCGCGAAGGTTTACAAAAGCATCAGGGCTTGTACGCGGCGACTTCACCGGGCGGAGAAAAATACAAATGCCCTTCGCTCGAAGCGCAGATCGCGAACCTGGCGGACGAAATCACCTACTACAGTCACGATCTCGACGATGCGGTTGATTTTGAAATTCTGAGCGCGGCGCAACTGGAAGAAAACGCAGTCTGGCAATGTAGCCAAGGCAGCGTGCTAACGCGTTATCCGGACGCGCGTGAGCCGGAGCTGCATAAGTTGATCATTCGCGACATCATCGACGTGCAAGTGCAGGATGTCGTCGCGACCAGCGCGCAATCAATTTCCAAGGCGAATGCACAAAGCCCGGACGAAGTCCGCAAGCAACCGGCTCCATTAATTCGTTACAGCGCAGAATTGCATCAAGCGAATGCCGCCCTCCGAAAATTTCTTTACGCGAATGTTTATTATCATCCGCGGGTGGCGAAAGTGAACCAGCGCGCGTGCGAGATGTTGAGAAAGGTTTTCGAAAGCTACGTGGCCAGTCCGCATCAGCTCGGTGAAGTCGCGACGAAACGGATCGAGCAGGAAGGACTTTACCGGACGGTCTGCGATTACGTGGCCGGAATGACCGATCGTTATTTGATGGAAGAATACGCGCGGATTACTGGGGAGCGCGACGCTTTACAGGCAGGGCCGGTTCACCCCAACCGTCCGGGCGATTCAGGTTAATCGCCCCCACCTACACTGCTGCGCTGCCGATTTCGTCCTGCAGGTAAGTGATGAGTAAACGCAGTCGCTGGTTTAACGAAGATTCTTCCAGCATCCGCTGTCGCCGGAGGGGGTCGTCAACGAACGTTGAAGCAACCAGGTCTCCGAGCATCTCGAGATCGCCGAGCTGAGCAAGGTAGCGATCGACTTTGGGCGGGAGCTGGCGCTCGGCGCGTTTCAGTTTCCGATAAAGCTCGAGAATTTTTTCGCCGAGCGCTTCGCTTTCGACGGTCGCAGTCTTGGTCGATTCGACGATGTCGATCCTGGCAATCGGGAACGGCGTCTCTTGTTGGAAACTGGCGAAGCGCACGCGATGCAAACCTTGGAGAACGAGATTTGAAGTGCCGTCGCCGCGATCGACGCAGGCTCGGATAAGACCGATGGTGGCGAAATGGAAAAAGTCTTCGGGCGCGCGCCATTCCGGACAACTCGGTTTGATCAGCGTCACGCTAAACATGCGATCGCGTTCGAGCGCGTGTTCGAGCATCTCGCGGTAGCGGGTTTCGAAAATGTAAAGCGGCAGCAATGCGTGGGGAAACAGCACTGCGCCCGGCAACGGCATCACCGGCACTTCATCGGGTAAATCTACCGACCCATTTTTCACTTTCGATTTCCGTCCCTAGATTAATATCCGTCTTTGAATGCAGTTGCGCGAGGGTTTTAAATCTACACCAGCACACGATGGTGCCCGCGAGCTGTTTGGGGCGGCTACTAATCTCGGGTGCCCGGCTTCCCTAGCCGCATTCGCTGCCGCTCAGCGGCTCCCGCCGTAAAGTTGGCGCACTTGTTATTTGAATGAAAGGAGTGCACCAACGCCTGGAACAATTTTCAACGCCGCAGCGCGGAACGCAACAGGTCGATGGGCAATTGTCCTTCGACTTGGGATCGGTGAAGCGCGGCATAATTGAGGACAGAACCGCAGCGGGCGAGCAAAAGCCGAGAGATCGCGCCGAGCCTACCGATGCCCATCGCGCTCACCGGAAGATCGACATCTTTATCCGTCACGAAGTCAATTAGTCGAGCGAGCTGTGCGGGTGTGTCGGTTCGCGTTGCGATTTTGAAAATGTCCGCGCCTTCTTTCGCTAACGCTGCCTTGGCACGCAAGCCGCGCGGCGATGGTGTGGACTTGAAATCATGGAACGAAAGAATCCGGCGAACATTTTGTTTTCGGGCGCTGGCGAGCAAGGTTTTGAAGGCGCGCGCCGAACGCAACTCGAGATCGACATATTTGGCGCGAGGAAGAAAACGCAGGAGCAACTCCTGGCGCTCCTTCCGGGAGAGATTATTGGCGCCGCCTTCCCGCGGATCGCGCGCGGTGATGATGATTGGCGCGCGCAACTTGTGGATCTTGCGTTTCAGCTGATCGATGATTGTGCAGAGGTGATCGAGTCGAAGCTCAAAAAGGTGCGGCGGCTCGGGCATCGCAATGGCGAACCGGAGATCGGCCGGCGAAGTGATGACACCTACGATTTGCGGCGTCATTTTCTTGACCGGTTGGCGTGTTGTCATTGTGAGCGGTGCGCTCGAAGGCGACTCGTGCGGCAATGAGAGCTGCTGAAGCGTACTATATATAGAGGGCGCAATTTTCTCGTCGAGCGAACCGTCAATCGTGCGGTGCGTAACGTGCCAGCATCCGCTCGACGTACTTGGCTAGAATGTCGAACTCAATGTTCACCAAGTCGCCTGCTCCGATATTGTCGATGTTGGTGTGGCGTTTCGTGTGCGGAATGATCCACGCGGCGAAACTTTTCTCTAAAAGCTCCGCGATCGTCAGACTGATGCCATTGATGGCGACGGAACCTTTGTAGGCCGCGTAATGGGCGAAGTCGGCCGGCAGATCTACCTCGAGTCGATAATCTTCTCCGGTCCGGTCAAATGAAATGACCTTCGCGCTACAATCGATGTGACCCTGGACAAAGTGGCCCCCAAACGGCGCACCGGCAGCGAGCGCGCGCTCGAGATTTACCGGACTATCCCGCCGGAGTTGTTTTAGATTCGTGCGATCGAGCGTTTCTTCCAGAACGTCGAACGCGAGTTGCTCGCCGCGATACGCGTTGACCGTCAAACAACAACCGTTCACCGCGACGCTGTCGCCGACAGAAACGGCGGGCGCGAGCTTTGGCGCCTTCAACTGCAACTGAGTGCCGCGCTCCGTCATCCGAATCCACAGCACGCGGCCAACCTCTTCGATCAAACCGGTGAACACGCCGCTACTGTTAGCGCCGGAAACGTGTAAGATCGACAACTTGTTTGCGCGCGCGGCCCGGCGCACAATTACGAAACTGTGCGCGCCCAATTGGTTTTGAGACTTGCGATTTGCGTCGCTTTAGTAGCGATCACGTGGGCGGTGTTTGGGCAAACGCTCGGACACGACTTCGTCAATTACGACGATAACAAATACGTTTACGAGAATGCGAATGTTGCTCAAGGCTTCACGGTTTCTGGAATGCGATGGGCGTTCGCTCATTTCGATAATGACAACTGGCATCCCCTGACCTCGATCTCGCACATGGTCGATTGCCAATTTTTCGGCGTGAAACCAGGCGGACACCATTTCATGAACGTGCTCCTGCATACGATCGCGGTGGTCCTTCTGTTTCTCGTCTTGAACCAGATGACAAATGCGCTTTGGCGGAGCGCATTTATGGCGGCGCTGTTCGCCATTCATCCGTTGCACGTGGAATCGGTTGCCTGGGTCGCGGAGCGCAAGGATGTCTTGAGCGCCGTTTTTTTCATGCTGACTCTCGGCGCCTACACGCGTTATGCGCGACAGCCAAGCGTTGCCCGCTATCTCGTTGTCGCGATCATTTTTGCTTGCGGTTTGATGTCCAAAGCGATGCTGGTGACGCTGCCAATCGTTCTTCTTTTTCTCGATTACTGGCCGCTGAATCGGCTTGAAAGATCGAGCGTTGTAAGACTCATCGCAGAAAAAATTCCGCTGCTTGTCTTGTCGGCCTTGTCATCCGCGCTCACATTGCTGGCACAACAAAAATGGGAAATCCGATTAGATGAGTTGTCGCTCTCGTGGCGAATAGCCAACGCCGCATCCGCGTGCGTTGTTTACATTTGGCAAATGCTCTGGCCGGTGCACCTGGCAGTGATTTATGCGCATCAGGAAAAGCTGCCGCTTTGGCAAACCATCGGCGCGCTCGTACTGCTGCTTTCAATCTCCGTGAGCGTTTTTCTTTTGCGGAGAAGCAGACCGTATCTTGCAACCGGCTGGGGTTGGTATCTGATCATGCTCCTGCCAGTGATCGGCTTGATTAAAGTTGGAGCCCTCGCCCACGCCGACCGCTACACCTATCTGCCGCAGATTGGTCTCTACCTCGCGGTGACCTGGGGGATTGTCGATCTTACAAGATCATGGCGGCGCGGCCGCGAGGTTCTGGCTGTTGCCGCAGCAGCGGTCATAATTCTTTTCGCATGGTACAGTTGGGTCCAAACTTCGTTCAGGCGCAACAGCGAAACACTTTGGAGGCGAACTCTCGCGACCACCAAATACAACGATCTCGCGCATTTCGAGTTGGCCGAATTTCTCTCAAAACATCGGCGCTTTGAGGAAGCGGTAATGGAATACGAAACCGGGTTGAGCATCGATCCCCAGAATTCAGATGCAGAGACGAACCTTGCCAATCTTCTCTTGGAGCGAGGACGAACCGAAAAAGCTGTGATGCACTATGAAAGAGTTGTTCGACTGGAGCCCGCGAGTGCACTGGCGCATTATAATTTTGCAGTTGGTTTGCATCGTATTGGACGGCTGCCGGCGGCAATCGCTCATTATGAAGAAGCGCTCAAGCTGGAACCCGGTTATCCGGACGCCGATTATTTCTTAGGTCAGGCCCTGTTGCAGAACGGCCAGCCGGACGAGGCGAAGATTCATTTGGAGAAACATTGAAGGTGTTCTGAATTGCACACGGTGAGCCCCAAACACTCGCGCTGGACGTTGTTCGGAATCAGCATTTTTTTGATTGCGATCGCGTGGGCGGTGTTCGGCCAGACTTTTGGCCATCAGTTTATCAATTATGACGATCCGCTTTACGTGTTCGACAATGCGCACGTGCGCGCGGGCCTGACCTGGCGAGGCATCCTGTGGGCTTTCACCCACGTTCATTCCCAGAACTGGCACCCGCTCACGACGATTTCGCACATGCTCGATTGCCAATTGTTCGGCGTGAATCCAGGCGCGCACCATTTGGTGAATGTGTTTTTCCACAGCATCGCTGCGGTGCTGCTTTTTATTTTACTCGCGCAAATTACCGACGGTGCGAGCCGCACTGGCGGTATTTGGCTGGGCGGTTTTGTCGCGGCCGTTTTTGCCATTCATCCGTTGCGAGTCGAATCGGTGGCGTGGATCGCGGAGCGGAAAGATGCGCTCAGCGGAGTGTTCTTCATGCTGACCCTGATTGCTTATGCTGCTTACACGCGGAAGGGATCGATCGGCCGTTACGTAACGATGTCGATCCTGTTTGCGTGTGGCCTGATGTGCAAACCGATGTTAATCATGACGCCGATCGTCCTGCTGCTGCTCGACTATTGGCCGCTCAATCGTTTTGCAAGATCGACCATGAGCAAACTGGTGATCGAAAAAATTCCATTGTTTGCATTGTCGGTCGGTTCATGTGTCGCAACTTTGTGGGCCCAGAACTTTGCGCTCGGTTCGACTCAATTCCTGCCGCTGCAATGGCGGATCACCAACGCGGTCTTCAGTTATTTTGAATATGTCCGGCAAATGTTTTGGCCGGTCGATCTCATTCCGTTTTATGTGCATCCCGAAAACCGGCTGGCGCCATGGCGGCTTTTGGTCGCCGTCATTGTTTTAATTGCGTTGACGGTAGTTGCGTTCGTCCGCCGTAGACAAAATCCATATCTGATCGTCGGCTGGCTTTGGTACTTGATCATGTTGATTCCGGTCATTGGGATTGTGCAGGTTGGATTACAGGGGCACGCCGATCGTTACACCTATCTTCCACAAATCGGATTGGACATCGCGCTCGTCTGGTTGATTTGGGATCTGACGAAATCATGCCTGTCGCGCCGTAGCGATTTTGCGCAGGCGGAGCCCGCCCAAAGAATTATTTTGAGCGGCGTGTCCGCAATTGTTCTTGGCGCGTTGTCGATCTTGTCGTGGAGGCAAACGACACATTGGCGCGACACCGAAACATTATGGCGACACACGCTCGCGGTAACGCCGGACAGCGATGTGGCGCATGCCGGGCTCGGCGGAATTTTGTTTGTGCGCGGACAAATTGACGAGTCAATCGATCATTATGAGAGCGCGCTGCGTTTGCGCGATGGTAATGTCGCGGCGCATTTTGGTCTGGGTCGTGCGCTGGCGTCGAAACAGAAAATCGATCCCGCGATTTTCCATTTCCAGAAAGCGCTCAGCATTCAACCGGATTATATCGCGGCAAGCAACGATCTGGGTGTGCTGTTCGCCAGCAAAGGTGAAATCAAGGAAGCGATTGGTGCGTGGCAGCAAAGCTTATCATTCGATCCGGAGAACGCGGAAGCGGCAAACAACATCGCGTGGGTGCGCGCGACAGCCGCTGACCCGGACTTGCGCGACGGCAGGGAAGCACTCGATCTGGCGCAACGTGCCTTGCGAGGTGGTGGTGAGAACGCGGTTGTGTTGCGGACGCTCGCGGCTGCGCAAGCTGAGAACGGTCAGTTCGCCAAAGCGATTGCGACTTGCCAGCGTGGCGAGCAATTAGCGCAGAAAAACGGCGACCGCGCGAGGGCCGAAAGTTTACGTAATTGCATCGAATCGTTCCGTCGCGGCGAAGCATTGCGCGGGACCCAGGTCTCACATTGAGGTTACAATTCTTCGCCTTGGCAGCGCCGCCCAGGGGGCAAAAATTCTTTAATTTTTTTCTAGGCAGCGGCTTGGAAATCCGATAGAACGCCCCAAAACAGGGGTCGGGCTGGACAACTGGCTCGGTCTGCCCGTTCAAAAAAATTTCAAAAAACTGAAAAAAAACCTTGTCAGCTTGACGAATTTTCAATAATCCCTAGCGCAAACCTAACCAAACCCATGGAGAAACCAATGACTAGAAACGTGCAAAAAACGTTGGGAATTCGCGTCGCTCTTGTAGCCGCCGTGGCATTTCCATTAATCATCGCGATGCGCGCTCAAGAGCCAGCACCGCCACCGCCACCGCCTACGACCGGAACCAATGTCGCTCCGGCCGGCGGGGCAGCCGCGACTGAGGCCACGGCGGAACGCGTTATCGTGACCGGTTCGAACATTCCGACCGCGGAAGAAGTCGGCCCAAACCCGGTCGACACCTATCGCCGGGATGACATCACTCGGTTAGGTGTGCGTACTCCGACCGATTTGGTATTGCGCATTCCGGTATCGACTGGATCGAACACGACCGAGAACAATACCAACGGTGGTGATGGCAGCACGCGTATCAGCCTCCGGGGTATCGATCCAAAAGAAACGCTGGTCTTGCAGGATGGCCGCCGGTTGGCCACGTCGGGCACTGACTCGGTTGACTTCAACACGTTCCCATTGGGTTTGATCGATCACATCGACATCCTGAAAGACGGCGCTTCGCCGGTTTATGGAGCGGACGCCGTCGCTGGGGTGGTGAACGTGTTTTTGATTCACAAGTTCCGTGGGGTGGAGGTTTACGCCAGCTATGGCAACACGAATCTTGGTTTCGCCAATGATCGAGGTGAAGAAGCGGTTTACCTGCTTGCAGGTACCGGCGACGATAAGACAAATATCGTCGTTTACGCCGGCCTCTACAACGCCGCAGCGATCTTCTCGCGCGACGTTGATTTTTCGCACGACGTCGATGCCGGTGGTGTTCAAGTACAGAGAGACAACCGCAGCGGTAACTTTGCTGGTCGCGTTACGTCCCGCGAGTTCCTCGGGTTAGCCGTGCAACCTTTCAAGCTGGATCTGTTGACGCCAACGCCGCACGCGTCTGCCAATCAGTTCGACAATACGCAGTACACCACCCGGTTCAGCGCGGCGATTCCAAGGGAGCGCTCGCTGTTCAATTTCGCGGATTTTACCCCGGAAGTTGCGCCCACCGATCGGGAATTTCTCTATGGGTCGGTTGACCGGGATATTTGCGACAAATACCTGACGGTTTTTGCCGACTTCAAGTACTTCCGCCAATTTTTCGATGGCGGTCTGGCGCCATCTCCGTTTGCGCCGGATGTTTGGGTGGATAGCGTCCATGGGATCAACATCAGCCCTGGCGGGGCTAGCTTTAGTGTCCCGACCCAAAATGCGTTCAATCCATTTACGGTCGCTGACTACACTTCACCGGGTGGTTTCGACACGAAATTCCCGCTCAATGCGCCGAGCGCGGCGCCGCCGGGCACGCAGTTCACCACCGGTGTGCGATTTCGCTCTGTCAGGGACACCGGATTGCGTTTCGACAAAATCCGTATTGACAATTACATGTTCACCGGCGGTCTTAAAGGTAACCTGGGCGAATTTGCCAATGCCTGGGACCAGCTAAAAACCTGGGAGTGGGAGTTCGGCCTTCGCTACAATGACAATCATGTCACTGAGACATTGGGGCCATTAGTCAACAACTATGCGCTCCGTCAAAGGTTGCTCGATACAGATCCCGCTACGGCGTTCAATCCATTCGGTGTCGGAAGGAACAGTAAATTTGCCAGAGACGAGGTGTACGTGACGGGACACAACACACAGGAAACAGTACTCCTAA
>Ga0209376_1004270_pt1 | contig 12500 bp, 7 predicted proteins | sample GraSoiAngelo_134_FD_185891 | JGI IMG/M metagenome (GOLD analysis project Ga0209376, IMG submission 185891) | Grasslands soil microbial communities from the Angelo Coastal Reserve, California, USA - 14_0929_05_30cm (SPAdes) (version 2) | ecosystem: Environmental > Terrestrial > Soil > Grasslands ... | reverse complement strand
GGAAAGCGGGCAAGTGGGTGATGACCGTATTTTGGGGATGCGGAGAGGCCCGCTTGGGAGGCAAAAAGTCCGGATTATTGCGTCGGGTAGAGGCTGACCCGGCAGCCTCGTGGTCAGTTTGGCGGCAGAAACAAGTCTGCGGAAACGCTGAAATGCGCCGCGAGCGTGCGGACGTGCGCCAAGGTCAACTGACGTTCGCCGCGCAGAATCATCGCGCAAAGCTTCCAGCAACCGCGCCAAAACTGCCGTCACGCTTTGCGGAGCGTCTTGACGCAATAACTGTTGAGGCTTTCCCCGTCGGCGAGCGCCTTGGCTGCCAAGCGACGGTGCAACGCAGGTTCAACAGCACAAACTTGCCGCTGAATTCCTTTTGAAGCACCGGTCCTCGTCGCTCCATTCCACGAACTTCGTGTATCGCGCCGCTTGCTCTTTGATCTGTGGGTGGATTTGTTGTTACTGGTGGGGATCATTTCGTAAGTCATTGACTTACAAAATGGTGGAGCCGAGGGGAGTCGAACCCCTGACCTTCTCATTGCGAACGAGACGCTCTACCAACTGAGCTACGACCCCATCAAATTCTAGTGCAACAACTTACGATGAATCGTTGGAACGGCGAGATTTCCCCTTCTATCGCTGCGTTTCGCCGCGTGTAACCCCAAGGCCAAACGGCAGCCGAGCGAGCTCACCAACGTAAGGGCCAGTTTCGCAAAGTGGGCCACAATCTCTACCGATATTCATCGAACGACCGTTATTATGGTGTGTTCCAAGTCAACGGCAAGCTGATTTGGAAAAACCTCAAGACGGCAAGGTGCCGCCAGATTTATCATCGCAGCGATCCCACAGAAGAATTGCTGCCAGGAGCGTTCGAAGAAATCGCTTTCCGAGACATAGGACCCTGCGTTGCTTACAACCTTCAGCAGTTCGTCCATCGCTCTGCCTATCTCGCGGGCACGCCGGCGAGCGGCGGCAACATCAGATTCGTGGCCGGGGATGTCCGGAAAGGCCGGTGGTCCGCCAGTGGCGATGATCGCCAGAGCGAAAGCATCCAGCACAGTGAACTTGACAATATTGTACACAACCAATACCGGTGCTCTCAATGCTCTTTGTGTCTGGTAAGCCAATGAACTCACCAACTCGCCAACAGACTTAACTCCCTTATGAAATCATTTCGATCTCCTGGCACGAGGAACCATTCTCAAATCTCCTGCGCCTTTACCTTGATTGAATTGTTGGTCGTGATCGCGATAATCGCCATCCTGGCGGGATTGCTCCTCCCGGCTTTGGCCAAATCCAAGCAACAGGCGCAGTCGATCAAATGTACCAGCAACGTCAGACAGATTATTTTGGCTGGCAAGATGTACACCGATGACAACAAGGGAGAACATGTCGTGTCCTACCTGTTTCCGCCTTACGCAAAGGGCCTGATCACCTGGTTTCAGTTGCTCCAACCCTATCTCAGCACCACCAACATCCTCCTCTGTCCCTCGCGCAAGGGAAAGCCGCTGGATTTGGACAGGTGGGATGGAATTCCGGTGACCGCACCGACCGTCTCCGACTACGCCGTTAACCATGCACTCTGCGGAGAGTTGAGTCTCTACGTGGCGTATCATCGTGTGGCCGAAGTCAATGTCAGGAATCCTGCCCGGACCGTCTTCATCACCGACTCCGGCACGAGACCTGATCCGAGGAAAAATCCCGCCGTCACTCCTTCTTCACAGCCCAAACTAGGGGCCTGGATGCTGGGCGATCCCCAAACAGGAGACTGCGTCATTGGCAGTAATCCGAACTGGTGCGGTCCTCAACTTCGCCACAATGGACGGAGTAATAACGGCTTTGCCGACGGCCACGTCGAAAGCATGAAAGGTTTCTGGTACTACACCAACACGCCCTGGCTCGATCCTGCGTTCGGCGGACAGTAGGCTGCGAACCGCACGATTTATGGTGCGAGCACTGCCCGATAGAACCGCCGAGCGTAGTTGGCTGCCTGAACATCCACGAAGCTCCATGTGCTTCCAGCAAGCGTGTTGGTTCCAATGAAATCCCAAGCAGCCAGATTGGTTGATGCCTGCACAATGACCTTCTGACCGGTGAATCCATTGACGGCGAACTGCACCTGCCCGTTATAGTTGACCGGAGAAGTCAATAAAGGCGGCATCAGACTCGGCGTGAGGGTCAATGTTTCCGGCGCGTACAGATAACGGCCTTTCCCACCAGCACTGATCCGGGCGTAGATGGCATACGTCCCCGGCACAACGCTGGTCGGATTTGTGGCCCACTGGAACGTGATGACGTTCACGGCGTTGGTGCCCGTCCCCGGCACGGTCTGCTGGTAAACTTCACCGACATCTCCATTGATCGGATCGAGGTCGTTGTCCAGGAACACCTGCACTTTCGCAGTGGTGTTGGCGTCCGGTCCATATTGGTAATAGAAATTCATCCTGTTCGTCGCGCCCACGGTGAACGTGTTCGTGGTGAGCAGATTGAACTGGATGAGATTGGGCCAGGTTCCGTTGTTGGCCGGCAAAGGTTGACGGTTGGAGGCAAGCCCCGCGCCCAAGTCCCAAACCTTGTTGTATCCGTCGCGAACCTGTCCCGCGCCAGCGCCAGCCGGTTCGTCGTTACTTAGCCGGTTTCCGTGCCCGATCAGGCTCCAATAGACCCCTGCATCCACGCCGCCTGATTCGTAAGTCGTCCACCAAAGCTGGCGTTCCGCGGCGGTGATGTTCGCCTGGGTGTCGGTCGCTGGAGTCACCAGGTCAGTCGTGCCGTGATACCAGAGATGCACGTCGCTGTGGGACTGGCTGTACCCACCGGACAGGTTGCTCAGATACCGGTTGTAAGCGCCAGTCAGCGGTTCGCCACTGGGGTCGATCCCGAAGATGGATGAGTTCTGCTGGTAATAGTTGTCGGCAAACAAAACGTTGGCATAGACGCGGGCCGGGCCATCCACGGTAAACGTAATGGGCCGATCGTCGAAGCCGTCGTTGTTCAGCGGGTGCGGATCGAGGGTGGTCAAATGATCGACCCAGACGCCCTGCGCGCCGAGCAGGCGGGTGATCTCGCACATCATGGAACCGCCCCGGCTGTGCCCGATCAGATGCAGCGGCAGTTCGACCAATGCCCTGCCGCCCAGTTCAGGAATGAAGTTGGTCGATAACAGGGCGGACGCGAACGCCGGAGCAACATCTGTAGTGCTGTAAGGCGCGCCGCCGAACACGCTGCCCGCCAGTTGCGACCAATCGAGTTTAACAATGATTTCGCCGGACTCGGCGTTCGTTGGCAGTACTCCTCCAATGCGACTTTGCGTCGGCACGTAGTTGCCTTGGCCGTCCTGAATGAAATAGATTTCGTAACAGGAGAAGTTGGTTCCGGGAAACCGGTAATACGCTGGAATCTTTTGGGCCATGGGGATGATCCAGTCGGTGACGTTGCCGGAGAATCCGTGGGTGATGAGCGTCACACCAGCGGCCCGCAACCGCGGCTGCGTCAGACAAAGAAGCGCAAGTGGAATGAAAACGCTCCCAACGTAACGCGAAGGCATGTGGCGCACCTTGACGGCAGCCAATCGCAGTCGCTTTGGCCGGTCAAGCAAATTGAACAGCCGCACCGTGCTTGCAGTCCAACAGTGCAGTTCGCAATTCCCACACGAACGGGATTGGGGAGCAACTAATCCGAACCGAGTCATGTCCTGGTCAACAGAACAAACGCATCAGATCGTGGAGCAGTTTTGGCAGGACCGGCTCGTCAGATGTCCTGACGATGCCGTGCCGCTCAAGTTCAAGCTGCGCAAACTCCACGGCGGCGATTACGATTTGCGCGCCGAGTGCGCAGTCTGCGGCAAGCGAAAGGAACTTCGACGCGGCGATGACCCGCAACGGCACCGCTTTCGCCCCTGGACGACGGACGAGATTCAACAAGTGACCAAATCCGTTGCGAACATGGGCGCATCGCATTGTCCCGTATGCACCACGCCCATCGACTGGCAGGCAGCACCAGGTGTACTTCTGCTACAATGTTTTCGCTGCGGCAATTCCAATCAATGGAAGGACGTTTCCACGCCCGATTGAGTTCGTGGTAATCAGCCTGAGTCGATTCGAGTTTGCGGTCAGCGCGCCAGGAACCCAAAATGCCCGGCAAATCAATGCCGCGAATTGAGAGCTATGGTGAGTTGTCCGTCCTCATTTCCTTTCATTCCGCGTTCCGCATTCCGCGCTCCGCGTTCGGTCATTCATAACGCAGCGCCTTCATACCTTCAGCGTTCGATGTTGGATGTTCGATGTTCGATGTTGTTTTACTCATAACGCAGCGCCTCCATCGGATCGACTTTGGTCGCTCGGCTGGCCGGCAGGTAGCAGGCCACCAGCGCAACGGCGCTGAGCAGCGCGATCACGCCGGAGAATGTCGCAGGGTCGGCCGTCGTCACCTGGAACAAGTCCAACTGACTGCGAACCAGCCGAGCCGCTCCAAGACTGGCGAGTATCCCGATGACGATTCCCATACCCACCAGCCTGCCGCCGGTTCTGAAAATCAAGCCGAGGACGTCTCCGCGCCTGGCGCCCAGCGCCATCCGAACGCCGATCTCGCGCGTTCGCTGCGAGACAAGATAGGACAGCACGCTGTAGATGCCCGCCATTGCCAGCGCGAGACCGAGCGTGGCAAACAGACTGAACAGCGCCATCATGAAGCGCGGTTGCGCGGTCCGGAAACCCACTTCTTCCTCGAAGGTGGTCGGGCCACTGATCGGTTGTTCCCTGTCCATCTCCCGCACCTGTGTCCGCAAAGCGTTCATGAGCGATTTCGGATCGCCCTGGGTGCGAACGGCCAGAGTGCGCCCCGGCGGCGCGAGAAGGGTATAAGGCAAAAGAACTGCGGGCTGAGGATCGTTTCGTAGATCGTCGTTGCGCGTGTTGCCTACCACGCCGACAATCGTGACGTACGGTGAGGCATTCGTCGGCGTCAGCACTGCCGCGTTTCCCGGCTTATCCAACAAATCCAGCCGGAGGCGCCTGCCAACGGGATTTTCCCCCGCTGGCCAGAGCTTCGAGGCCACTTCGTTGATGACCGCGACGCTTTGCGAACCGTTGATCTCCTGCTCCGTCAACATGCGCCCTTGCCGGAGTGGAACGCCAACGGTGCCCAAATAATCGGCGCTGACTAGTTGCAGCACAATCTGGCGCGTCTCGGCGTCCGTCTGACCCTCGATGGCGAAGGTGGACTGCGGTCCGCCGAAAGGCAGACCGCCGTTGCCAATGGTCGCGGCCTGCACGCCGGGGAGATGCTTGACCCGCGCAAGCAACTCTTGAGCGAAATGATTGCGTTGTTGCCAGGTCGCATAGCGTTTTGGTGGCAGAGGCAGGCCCACGGTCATCACGCGTTCGGGCCGGAAACCCAGATCGACTCTTTGCAGGGCGACAAAGCTGCGGATCGTCAACCCGGCGCTGACGAGCAGCACCAAAGCCAACGCCACCTCCGTGATCACCAACAACGCGCGCGTTCTCCCGGCCGCCGACACACGGGAACCTCGTCCCTCAACTTTGAGCGCCTCGACCAGATTCGGACGCGACGCTTGAAGGGCAGGCGCGAGCCCAAAGAGGATTCCGGTGAGCGTCGAGACGATTGCGCAAAAGAACAAAACGTAGTCGTTGACCTCAATCCGCGCCTCGTTGGGCACGTAGAAACTCGGCATCAGCGCCACCATCAGGTGGGTGATCCAGAACGCAAACACCAAACCGAACAGGCCTCCCAAAAGAGCAACCAGGACACTTTCAGTCAGCAACTGGCGCACAAGCTGGCCCCTTCCGGCGCCGATCGAAAGCCGGATCGCCATTTCGCGCGAGCGGGACGTCGCGCGGGCGAGTTGCAGATTGGCGACATTGGCACAGGCGATCAACAGCAGAAATCCCACGGCACCGAAAAGCAATCGCAGGCTTCGCTGCATCTCTCCGCTCGCTGCCGTTATGTCCAGATAGTTCGTTAAGCTCGTGGTGAACTCGTCTTTCGGAAAGCCGGATGGATTCATTTTCGCCAGCTCCAATTGCAGAGCGTGCAATTGCTGTTGGGCGACGGCCGACGACACGCCCGACTTCAGTCGTACGATCGGAAAGACCCCTCGTTGATCGCGTGAATCAATCCCCATTGGCAGCCAGATCCCGTCATCGGTCCACCATCCGAAACGCGGGGGCATGACGCCAATAATGGTGTGCGGCTGATCATCCAAGCGTAGCGTCCTGCCGAGAATGTTGGCGTCGTTGCCAAAAAGCTTTTGCCAGCGGCGGAAACTCAGCACCGTGACCAGCTCCGGTTCACCGGTAGAACGAATGTCCGACGGCTGAATCGTGCGACCGAACAATGGCGGCACACCGAGAAACTGAAACGCGTTCCCTGACACCCGGACGCCCCGGATGCTTTCGGGGGCGAATTCACCCGTCAAAAGAACACTCCCCGGACCGGTCGCCATGACATCCGAAAAGGCGGGCAGCCTGGCCATTTCCAGATATTCACTCAGCCGGTAAGGGCGCATCCTCTGGTTGGCGTTGGGGCTGCGAAGGCCCGGCGTCCAGATCTCACTAGGTCTCGCGTAAGGATACGGGCTGATCAGCACGCCGTAAACGACGCTGAAAAGCGCCGTCGTGGCTCCAATTCCCAAAGCGAGGGTCAGCACGCCCACGGCGGTGAAGCCGGGGTTCTTCAGCAATTGGCGGAAGGCGAATTTTAAATCGTTCATGACAGTTGAGAGGGATTGGAGTTGAGAGTTGAGAGTCAGTAATCCGTTGTCAGTTACCAGTGATCAGTCACGCATCACGTTTAACGCTTTAACGCTTTAACCTTTTTAACGATTTAACGAAGACGAAGTCATTCATAGCGCAGCGCCTCCATCGGATCGACTCGCGCCGCCCGGCGCGCCGGCAACCAGCAGGCGAACAGCGCGGAGGCAAACAGGAACACAGGGACGGCGGCGAACGTCAGTGGATCAGTGGCGCTCACGCCGTAAAGGAGGCCAGCCATAACGCGCGTCAACGCGAACGCACCCGCCAGACCAGTGACCAGGCCCGCAAGGGCGAGCCGCATGCCCTGCCGCACGACGAGTCTCATCACGTCGGTCGTTTGTGCGCCCAACGCCATGCGCACGCCGATCTCCTGCGTGCGTCTGCTCACCGAATATGAGATGACACCGTAAACTCCGACGGCCGCCAACAGAAGCGCGAGGGTGGAGAAAATCTCCAGCAGTAGCATGGCAAAGCGCCGCGGCGCGATCGACTGGGAAACCAATTGCTCCAAGGTCTGAACGTCGAAAACAGGTTGCGCTTTGTCGATGGAAAACACCTCGTTCCTGACCGCGCCAACCACAGCCAGAGGGTTAGCCGCGGTCCGGACAACCAGGCTCATCCACTGGTCTGAAGCCTGGAGGTGCGAAAAATAGACCTGCGGGTGCGCCTCTGTGTCCGGCCCGAAATGCTTCACATCTCCGACTACGCCGACGATCTCCCAGAAGTCTGAATTGTTGGAGTCGCCGAAATTCAAACGCTTGCCGATGGGATTTTCATTCGGCCAGAAGCGGCGCGCCATGGTTTCATTGAGGATCACAACTTGCGGCGTCTTCAGACGGTCAGCGTCCGTGAAACCGCGGCCCTGACGAACCGGAATCTCCATCGTCTGGAAATAGCCCGGGCTGACGCCGTCGACGTCCGCCACAAGAAAATTCCCCGCTGCCAGCGGCGGCCGGCCCTCGATGCTGAAGTGCGCCGTCCCCCAGTGGCCGGAAAGCGGGACGTATTTCGCCACCGCGGCCGATTTCACTCCGGGCACAGCTTCGACTCGTTGGAGGAGCTGTTGAAAAAAATCTGTTCGCTGCTCGTCCTTCGGGTATTTCGCTTCGGGCAGCGACAGAGTTATCGCGAGAACATTGCGCGGATTAAATCCCAGCCGAACCTCTCGCAGACGTTGAAAACTTTGCAGCATCAGCCCGGCGCCGATTAACAGCATCAAGGCCAGGGCGACCTCGGAGACGACCAGCAAGTTCCGAAATCGGCCGCTGCGGAATCCGGTCGCCGCACTGCGGCCTCCCTCTTTGAGCGCGTCGTTCAGATCCGGCCGGGAGATTCCCAAAGCTGGCGCCAGGCCCGACAGCAGCGCCGTGACGAATGCGAGAGCAATCGTGAACGCGAGCACCGCCCCGTCGATCCCGATTTCATCCACGCCCGGAACAGGCACCTTGTAGAGAGACGAAACTGCCGGGACCAGCGCGGTCATGACTTGAATGCCATAAAAAGCCAATGCCAGACCTCCCGCCGCGCCCAGTCCGGAAAGCAGCAAAGTCTCAGTGAGCAATTGCCGGGTCAATCGAAGCCGGCTCGCCCCCAGCGCGGCGCGCACGGCGATTTCCTTTTGTCGCGCCGCCGCCCGCGCCAACATCAGGTTGGCCACGTTCGCGCAGGCAATCAGCAGCACAAAGCCGACGGCGCCGAGCAACACCAGCAGCGCGGGGCGCAGTTCCCCCGCGAACATTTCTTTCAAGGGGATAATGCTCGCACCGGCGCCGGTATTGTCCTGCGGATAAAGTTTTTCAAGGCGGCGAGTGATTGTATCCATCTCCGCTTGCGCCTGCTGGATAGTGACGCCTGGCTTGAGGCGCCCGATCGGCCTGAGGAAACGATCGCCGTGGCGACTCATCCTGCTCGCGTCGAGAGCAAAGGGAACCCACACCTCGAACAGGTTGAACGGGACGGCTTGGCCGGCTGGCATAATTCCAATCACGGTAAAACTCTGGCCGTGCAACGTGAGCGACTTACCGAGAATGTTCGTACCACCGCCGAATCGGCGTTGCCACAGACCGTAACTCAGCAGCGCGACTGGATTGGCGCCCGCTCGGTCTTCATCCGCAGGAAAAGTGCGTCCGAGGATCGGCTGCACACCGAGGACTTCAAAAAAGTTCGCGAACACTTTCGCGCCCGGAATGCGCTCGGGTTCGCCTTCCCCGGTCAGGTTGAAACTTTGGCCATCCCAGGCAGAGAGGCTTTCAAAGACGCGGCTTTGATTGCGCCAGTCCATGAGATTGGCGGGAGACGCGGGATTGATGGGAACATTTTTCGAGAGATTGTTCTCCCAAATCCACACGAGCCGGTCCGGATTCTTGAAAGGAAGCGGCCGAAGCAGCACCGCGTTGACGACGCTGAAGATCGCTGTGTTCGCCCCGATGCCCAGCGCGAGCGTGAGCACGGCCACGGCGGTGAAGCCGGGGTTCTTCAGCAATTGGCGGAAGGCGTAGCGAAGGTCATTCACAGGAGAATTATGAAGTATGATTTATGAGGTATGAAAAAGAGAACGTGAACCCTTTGCGTGACGCGATAGTCTTGTTTCATAATTCATACCATCATGCATGACATCTACTTCCCCCATTGTGATCAGCCGATCGGCGCTGCGGCCGGGAATCGGGTTCAGCAAGACCTTGTCGGCGACGCTAAACACGGCGGTCGTTCCTCCGATGCCCAGCGCGAGGATCAACACCGCGAGCAGCGAGGAGCCTTTGTGCTTCAACGATTGGCGGAAGGCGAATTTCAAGTCATTCATGGTTTGTTGTCAGTTGTCGGTTGTCCGTAGTCCGTGGTCAGTGGTCAGTTGCAGGCCAAATTCCCAAAGTCCAAACCCCAAGCGCCAAAGAAATCCCAAGCTCCAAACCCCAAACGGCGCCCCGACACCGCCATAGTGGAGCTTGGAATTTGGACCTTCTTTGATGTTTGGGGCTTGGTTTTTGGAGTTTTCATTCTTTGTCATTCGTCATTCACGCGTCACGATTCAACGGTTCAACGGTTCAACGGTTCAACGGTTCAACGTTCATCGCCTTCCACGCTTTCCTCGACAATCCGTCCGTCAAACAGATGCACGTTGCGCTCGGCGTGACGGGCGAAACGGGGGTCGTGCGTGACCATGCAGATCGTCGCGCCTTCGCGGTGCAGTTCGCGCAACAGTTCCATTACCGCCTCGCCATTTTTCGAGTCGAGGTTGCCAGTCGGCTCGTCCGCGAGCAGAATGGCGGGCTTGCCGCCGAGCGCGCGGGCGACGGCGACGCGTTGCTGCTGGCCACCGGAAAGCTGCGAGGGATAATGTTTCATGCGATGCGCCATGCCGACGCGTTCCAACGCCTCGGTCACGCGTTGCTTGCGGTCGGCGGAGTTCATGCCGCGATAGGTCAGCGGCAACTCGACATTTTCAAACACGGTGAGGTCGCCGATCAGATTGAAGCTTTGAAAGATGAAGCCGACCTCGCGATTGCGAATGCGCGCGCGCTGCGAGTGATCCAGGTTCGCCACCGGCTGGCCGTTGAGCGTGTAGCTGCCTTCGGTCGGCGAATCGAGCAGGCCGAGGATCGAGAGCAACGTGGATTTGCCGCAGCCGGATGGGCCGGCGATGGAGACGTATTCGCCCTTGCGAATATCGAGATGAATGCCCGACAGCGCGTGAGTCTCGACTTCGTCGGTGTAGAAAACCTTCTTGATGCTTTCGAGTTTGATGAGGGAGTTGTCTATTGTCATAGGTCAATGGTCAGTTGATGGTTCGTTAAAAGCGTTAAAAGGGTTGAACCGTTAAATCGGTCGGAGTGCCGTGCGATGTCGGAGAATTCGGTTTTCACGTTTTAACGATTCAGCGGTTCAACGATGGAACGGGCGTTATTCATACCGCAGCTCCTCCGCACATTCGATGTTGGATGTTCGATGTTCGCTTTATTCATACCGCAGCGCCTCCATCGGATCGACCTTGGCCGCGCGGCGGGCAGGCAGGATCGTCGCGATGACAGCGGCGAGGGCCAGAGCGACGACGGCGCCGGCGAACGAAACACTATCTCTGGCAGTGATGCCGAACAGCAGGGTGCTGATCACATGACTGAACGCGTAGGCAGCGACTGCGCCGATGACAGTTCCAGTCACGACCAGCATAAAACCTTCCCGCAACACCATGGCGAGCACCGTCACGGGCTGTGCGCCGAGGGCCATGCGAAGGCCGATTTCGCCCGTGCGCCGCGTCACAGAGTACGCCATGACTCCATACAGCCCGATGGCGGCCAGCAGCAGCGAAAGCGTTCCCAGAAATCCGGACAGCATCGCCAGGAGGCGCTCGCGGGCCAGCGAACCATCCACATGCGCCTTGAGCGTCTCCGTTTCGACAAGGACGTCCCGGTCAATCTGTGCCACCGCTTCGCGGACCTGTTTAACCGTCGATGACGTCGTTGCCGCACTTCGCAGCGCCAGAATCATATTTTCGCCCCGGAAAAAATCGGGGCTCTGAGCATAGGGCACATAGAAAACGCGCTGGGGCGCCTCCTTCAGGTTGAAATGCGTCGCGTCGCGAACGACACCGATGATTTCGCACTGGTAGTTGTTTCCGCCGCCGGGATCGATCTTTCTGCCGACCGGGCTTTCGTCTCCAAAAAAGTAGCGCGCCATGCTTTGATTGATAAGCGCCACTCCCGGCGCTCCTTGGCGGTCGCCTATGCTGAAATCCCGCCCGGCCAGCAGCGTTTGTCCAATGGTGCCGAAATACCCCGGCGAAACGAAATTGCTCCACACGATTCTGTCTTCGCCCGGCGCAGGGCTATGGCCCTCGACGGAAATGTTTCCGTTATTCCCGAAACCGCGGCTGACCGGCGGCGCCCAGGACATCGCTGCGGACTGGACGCCCGGCAAAGAGTTCACGCGGTCGAGAAGCTCGGTAAAGAACTGAGCCGCGCGCGCACTGCGATGCCCGGCGCTGATGGCGTCCGCTCGCACCAGCAGAACGTTGGTCGAGTCAAATCCGGTGTTCACCAGGAGCAGGTGCCGGAAGCTGTTCAGGAACAGGCCGGCGCCCACGGCGAGCACCATCGCCATGGCAACCTGTGAAACGAGCAGCGCCTTTCTGAGCCGCCCTTCCCGGCCGCCGAAAGAGCGTGAGCTCTCTTTCAACGATGAAGCCAGATCGATCCGTGTCGCCCGAAGAGCCGGAGCAAGTCCACTCAGGAGCGCTGTGAGAAAGGTGACGCCGATTGAAAATACCAGGACACGCCAGTCGGGCCGGAGATCGAGGACAACTGGACCCGTTTCGGACGAAATGAAACCCACCAGGACCCGCGTGCTCCAGGCGCTGAATAACACACCGGCAAAAGCTGCAATGACAGACAGCAGCACGCTCTCGATCAGGAGCTGGCGCATGAGACGTCTGCTACTCGCTCCACTGGCGAGGCGGACCGCGAACTCGCGTTGGCGGGCGGCTCCTCTTGCCAGCAGTAGATTGGCCACGTTCGCGCAGGCCACGAGCAGCACCAGGCCGACGAGACACATCAGGACCAACAACGGCGAAGTAAATTCTCCTCGATGATTAGAGAATCCGTTCCCGGCAGGCTGCAAATCGGTCTTCTGACGAAAGAAGTCGGAAGCCGCAGGCGTATCCGGCGGTGCGGCGGCGGCCAACACTTGCGGCCAGACGACCTGGAGCCGCGCATTCGCCTGCTCCAGCGTCTGCCCGGGCGC
>Ga0209376_1004269_pt1 | contig 12502 bp, 10 predicted proteins | sample GraSoiAngelo_134_FD_185891 | JGI IMG/M metagenome (GOLD analysis project Ga0209376, IMG submission 185891) | Grasslands soil microbial communities from the Angelo Coastal Reserve, California, USA - 14_0929_05_30cm (SPAdes) (version 2) | ecosystem: Environmental > Terrestrial > Soil > Grasslands ... | reverse complement strand
ATATGTCTTCGTCCAAACGGGATTCTTCTGGCTTCTTGTCCGTCCGTAATCTGTTGAACCTCGGGAACCTTAGTTTCTTGTCTGTTGTGATATTGGCGTAGATTATTTCGCAGACGATGCTGGGCTTGACCCAAGTTATTGGGGAAGGAGCCTCCACTGGACCAGTGATGACAGGTTTCTTGACAACAAGCTTGTCCAGCATTGGCTTTATCTCGAGCAGGCTCTTGTCGTCGAACCCTCCGCCGACATTTCCTACGTGCACCAGTTTTCCCGTCTCATCGTACATTGCCATGACTAGTGAGCCGAAGGTAGCTTTTCTCACTCCCTCGCCTTGGGTGTAGCCGATTACGATTGCGTCTAGCGTCTGTGAGCCTTTGCTCTTTGTCCAGAAGCTGCTTCGTACTCCTATGAGGTAGGGCGAGTGTTTCTCTTTGGCGATTACTCCCTCAAAGCCCAGCTTGAGGGCTTCTGAATAGTATTGGAGGCCGTTTCTTTCGATGTGATCTCCGTAGAGAAGATGTGGGCCTTCTTCGATTAGATCGTGGAGAGTGTTCTTTCTGATCTCCAATTGATTTTTGATGATGTCTTTCCCGCTTAGGTGGAGAAGGTCGAAGGCAACGTATGTGACGGGGTTCGCGCGGCGAGCAGTTTCGACTCTCTTGGGATCTTCTATGCCAAAGCGGTTCTGTAGCTTGCCAAAGTCGGGCGTGCCTTTCTTGCTGAGTACGACAACCTCTCCGTCTATGATCGCTTTCTTTGCTCTGATTCGTTTCGTGACGGTTTGAATTTCTGGATAGGAGGCTGTGACATCACGAAGGTTTCGGTTTTGAAGCTCAAGTTTTCCGTCTTTTAGAAAGAGCAGGGCTCTGAGCCCGTCCCACTTTAGCTCGAAAAAATGGTTGTCTGAGTCGAACGGGTCTCCCGTCTTCGCCATCATTGGTCTGATGGGACGCTCGTAGAAGAGCGTCATCGTCTTTCTTGTGCTTTGATGCTCGCCTTGAGTGCTTCCATCAGGTTCTTTGTCGGTTTGATCTCGGGGACTCGTAGCTCGACGACTTCTTCTTTGCCCTTCATCTTCGCTTCGACAAGTTTCATCAAGGCTTCCTGGTACCTGTCGCGGTATTCTTTGAAGTTGAAGGGTTTCTTCATTATCTTGATGAGTTGACCAGCGAGCTCAAGCTCCTCCTTCTCAACCTCGGGTGGTTTCTTGAGTTCGGGAAAGTCTCGCGGGGTCCGGACCTCGTCTGCGTAGTGTAGTGTTGTCATGAGAATTGCTCCTTCATACGATCTCAGTGCGATGAGGTGTTCTTTCTCGTGCATCACGACGCGGCCTACGGCGACTTTGTTGTTCTGTTCTAGTGCTTCCCGCATCAGATAGTAGGGCTTCTCACCATGCTCGTCGGGGATCAGATAGTAGCTACTGTCGAAGTAGACCGCGTCGAGCTTGTCGGCGTCTACGAACTGGAAAACTTCGACCAATCGGCCTGATTGCAGTTCTAGGGCTTCGAGTTCTTTCGGGGTGATGATTATGTATTTTCCTTTCTGAACCTCATAGCCTCGAACCACCTCATCCCAAGGTACCTCCCGGTTTTCCTTGGGGCAGACGCGTCTGAAAGAGAGTGGGCTCTTGTCTTTGGGGCACATTAGGCGGAGCCCGGTTTTGTGTTCTGAGATGGCGCCATAGGTCTTGACTGGTATGCTGACTAGGCCGAAGCTGATCGCGCCTTTCCATATTGGTCTGGGAGGCAACTTGTCATCTTCTAGGGGTCGCGGAGAAGATGGCTTTTCTATCCTACTCGGATAAGAGTATTGCTAGACGCATAGTGTGATTGGGCAAGGGTTTCGTTGAAGAAGGTCGAGGAGGTTGTCGAGGTTGATGGCTGGAAGATTGCTCTCTCCAATCTTGACAAGCTGCTGTGGAAGCGGGAGGGAGTAACCAAGGCAGATGTGATCCAGTATTATTCCGGCGTAGCGCGCAGAATGATTCCTCTCATCAGAGACCGGCCGTTGATGTTGAATCGATTCCCTCACGGCGTTCCCGGAAAATCGTTCGTCCAGAAGGACTGGCCCAACCATCCAAGCTGGGTTAAGATTGCTAAAGTGCGTTCACATAGTCTCAACAAGTTTGTCAGACACGTTGTCTGTAACGATAAGGCGACGCTGGTCTGGCTGGCGGATATGGCGTGTTTGGAGATTAACCAGTTTCTCTCGACTGCTCCGAGAACTGACTGGCATGACATGGTTTTGGTTGATCTTGATCCGTATCCTCCGGCAGAGTTTGAGGATGCGGTGGAGATTGCTAGAGCGGTTCACTCTGCGCTGTTGGAGATGCGTTTGCGTCATATGATCAAGACGTCGGGGGCTGACGGTTTCCATTTCCTGATTCCGGTGGTGCCGAAGTATTCGATCGAGACGATTCGTAGGTTTGTCTTGCTGCTCGGAATATTGTTGGAGGATCTTGTTCCGAAGAGGGTGTCTACGTCTAGGAATCGTGCTGATAGGATTGGGAAGGTGTATGTTGATTTCTTCCAGAATGGTCTGCAGAAGACTGTGGCTGCTCCGTTTACTCTCCGGCCCGAGCCTGGTGCGCCTGTCTCGTTTCCGCTGGATCCGAAGCTGCTGGATACTCGTTTTCAGCCTTCTGACTTCAACATTAGAACGGTGCCTGGGATTTTGAAGCGGGATGGTGTTCCCGAGTTTGATCCTCGTCCTGATCAGTTGTTGGAGCCGGCGTTTGCTGAGATGGGTGTGAAGTTGTAGGCGGGTTTGTGGTGGGCCCGGAGAGATTTGAACTCTGTCGACTGGACGTCGTCCGGGTTCACGACCCCACGATTATCAGTCGTGTGCTCCTTGGCGTTGCTTCTTGCAACATAACCGTGCTGAGCTACGGGCCCATTGGTTTTTTCGGCTGGGCTTGGACGGGTATTAACATTTTCCAGAATCTGTTAGGGGCGGTTGCTCGCCAAAGTCTTAAGATGGGTTTGTGGAATGCAAGTTTTTGGGGCCGGTAGTTCAGCCTGGTATACTGACGCTTGTCAGGCCGTAGAACGTTCGGTTCGCATAGGCGTTCTGCCTGGGATGACCGAAAGGCCGCGGGTTCAAATCCCGCCCGGTCCACCACGATGGGCGTGAAAGTGTGAAGGAGTTTTTTTGTTTAGACATACTCCCGGGGGGGTCGGAGAAATAGTTAGTAGAAAAAAGAAAAAGATCTAGAGAGATGGATTCCAGAGTTGGAGGAACGAGAAGGAAGAGACATGGCAATGAGAGAGCGGATTTTGTGTCGCGAGACTCTTGTGCATACCCTTTTTTTCCGGCAGTGCGGCTACTCGCTAGATCTCAACAGATTTCTGTAAACGTCCATTTAACACATATCAGTGTTATTCAGCCGATGTTATCATTGATGTGATCTCCAGGCCGTTTTCTAGGCGTTTTCAAGGGGATTCTCAGGGTACTGAGGCTCGTCTGGGAGCGTCAACGAATTGGGTGCTTGACCTGGCCTTATTCTGTGCGAATTGGGCCACCTAGTAAAACTATGTTTTCTACTCTATCTGGTAGGTTGATGATTACTCAATCATCGTCGCCTAAACGGTATTTTCTAGTGTCCCAAGACCCTTAGACCGGCCCCCCAAAACTGTTTCTCACATTGCCCACTATCGAATTCAGAAAACGGTAACTTCCATCGACTGCATGCAGGACATAGAAACGTAAGAGCCATAAGCGCTAATCATCGTCATGTCTTCCGGTATGGTCAGCAAATACGCCAAGAACCATCCCACTGATGTTTTTCCATGGGACAACGCTCGGGGACAAGTGTCGAAATGCTGTTTCTGCAAAGCTGACTGCACCTGGGTCATGTGTTCCAAGTGTGCTGACCTCATCTCGAAAGGTCTCCCACCCCAGAAACCGATCTATCACCCTCGTAAACAGGGACTCTATCGTCGTCACACATTTGGCGGAGAAGTACGTTAGAGACGTTTGCAAAGGCGCAATGCAAGCGAAAGAAGGATGATTCAGGCTGGCATTCTAAGTAATTCGTCAAGCTAATACTCACATGAATGCGACTGCCAAACCAAAACGGAACGCGTCCTGGGAAAGAGTGAGCCCGATTGGCTGCTTAGTCCACCAGTGAGCCACAACCTTCGTTCTGTTCAACTTATGCCAAGGGTACTGTAACCTTCTTTAGGTCAGTCGTCAAGCTGACGATTGGCCAAGTCCTATGATGGGAAGTACCAGATGCCCTTCTTGTGGTCAAGCGATTGGAACCGGATCATCGTTCTGTCCCGCATGCGGTGCACAGTTATCTTCGGTGCAATCGTATGGTTCGCCGGGTACTCTGTCAAGAATGGTCCCACTGTTTAGTGGGAATGGATACACGATTGAACAAAAGATTCTGGCGCTAAGAGATACTTTTGGAATCAAGGACCGCGGCGGCAACCTGCTTGCTTATGTGAAGAAGCAACTAGTGAGTTTTGGTCCAAAATTCTGGTACGAGTCTACCAATGGTGAAAGGCTGGGAGAGATTCATGGTAAGGTCTTGGCAATCCGGCCAACATTCGAGATATACAATTCACAAGGTCAACTCGTCGCGCAGGTAAAGAAGAAAATCCTGAAACTGATAGGAGAGGCGTGGTGGATGGAAAACTCGTCCGGCCAGGAGATTGCGAAAATAAAGGGCAATGTCTGGGAGCATGACTATTACATTCAAGACACTTCAGGCCAGCCGATCGCACAAATCCACAAGAAATGGGTCTCAGTCCGAGACTCGTACAACGTCGAGATTCTCAACCCCGCTATGGACCCCTACTTGGTCTTGTCATACGCCATCAGTCTGGACAACACTGAGAAGAGAGAGAAACACTAGCCTTTCGAAATCGGACAGATAAGCGTCCTGGACATCGACTGGGCCCAAACACCGAGAGTTCACCATAAACCCGTTAAACAGCGCTTACCGGCGATGAGCCGGGCGATGACTCATCCCAAAGGCTAGGGCACTTGTTGAATACGGCGCTCTCACACTCTGGACCCTCGCAGCTATCGCGGTCGTCTACATTGCGCCCGGCTCCATTTACGTAATAGCAATCTCGACTTTTGGCGCGATCATAGCAGCCTCGTTACTGATAGCTTGGGCGGCCGAGGCGTCGGAATCCTCGATCAGCAGAGGGCTAGCCCTAGCGATTGTCGCGATAGTCCAGACTATACCTGAGTATTTTGTCGAGGGCACCATCGCCTGGAAAGCAGGAAAGGACCCCGGAGTCTGGCTGCATAATGTAATTGCCAACTTCACAGGGGCCAATCGATTGCTAACCGGCTTCGGCTGGCCCCTAATCCTTCTCACACTAATCATTCAGAGACGAAGGAACGGCCAACTAGGACGCTCGACGATAGAACTCCGAAGAGAGCAGAGCATCGAAGTGGTCTTCATGCTCGGAGCCTCTCTCTACTACGTCTGGGTCCTGATCGAAGAAGAGCTAGCGATATTCGACGCAATAGTCTGGGTCGGGATTTTCGTTGCTTACATGTGGATGCTCGCGAGACTTCCCAGAGGGAAGGAGGGTCCGGAAGAGCCTCTTCTCGGTCCGAGCCTTGCGATAGTCGAGATCAAGTCGACGAGAAAGAAGACAGGAGCGATTATAGGCCTATTTCTCTTCGCAGGCCTGACCTTCGTTCTGATAACCGACAGTTTCGTAACGTCCATTCAGAACCTTGCGCAGATGTTCCTAGTAGGCCTATTGGGCTCGGGGGCGGTCTTCTTCACCATTCAATGGATTGCCCCGGTACTGTCTGAGTTTCCCGAGAAAGTGACTGCTTTCAACTGGGCCAGACAGATCACGTTAGCCCCTCTGGCTCTCTTGAACTTCATCTCTTCCTCAGTAAACGAGCTCACTGCCTTGGTCGCGCTGATTCCGGTGGTGTATTTTGTAAGTAGTGGAGGAGTCGGATCGATTCCACTAGGGCAGCTTCAATGGGTGGAGATTTTCTTGACCATGAGTCAGTCATTGTACGCTTGTGCGAGTCTCCTCGATCTGAAATATGATGTTGAGAATGCTCTTGTTCTGTTAGTTCTCTGGGTCGTCTCTACAGCCGTCATTGAGGCTCGTCTGTTGGTCGCAGTACTCTTTCTCGTCTTTGCGGCGTACGAGACCTTGCGAAGCCGCGGGCATATCGTTGTGTTCAGCGCGTTCCGAGATACCGTAAGGAAAGGCGTTCTCCATAGATCCTGAACTCAGTCACGCGAGCTTGTTCAGGGTCTTCTCCACTTCAGCTTCAGCATTGTCTGCTCTAATGAATATCGGCACGTTCTCCATACCAGTCGCGATGAAACTGGACAGAAGCCATTCGCCGGGAGCAAATTCAAGCGTTTTCTCAAGGATCTGTTTGTCGATTGTGAAGGTATCGCTCACAACCGTCCTATCGTACGGTCGCGGTAGGGTCCCAACGAAGTATGTGTGCAACTGTTGAAGCGCATTGGTGTTGAGATAGGCTATCCTCTGGGTAGCAAGACATCCGCCCAACCCATACTTTCGTCCTTGCCTAAGGAGGGTCTCAACAACCTTCGAGCAGTCTTTGTCTATTCCAGATGAGCCTCCAAGGTCTGGGACGAATTCCTGGGCTTCATCGAACACGAAAAGGACGTAGGGTTTGACTTTGAACGAACGCTTGCGTCGATGAAGAAATTCTCGGGCGAGGTCGACTACCAGTTCCTTGATGACGTAAGGGTCGGATATCGAGATGCAAGTGAGGCGAGTTTCCTTCTCAACGAGTTCTCGTAATCCTTCAATGTCCAATCCTCCCGTAGTCCGCTTCTCCCTCTCGGCGCGTTTGAGATTATCGATCAGAGTAAGTCGACTGGTCGCCCAGGCGTATACCCCGCTCCGGTCCGAAATCTTGAACTCGTCAACGGCCCCACGCCCCCATTCGTCGAGTTGTTTGATGAAGTCCTCATCGATGGGCTTGGAGTCAGTCATCGCATGTTCGGCTTTGTAGTCGACCACATCTTGACGGATCCGGTCAAGCGCGTTGACATAGTGGGGCTTGTCGAGGCTTTCGTTTCGCTGCCTGTTGAGCTCTTCTACAATGTCCCCGTATGTCGGGACTTTGGATTCAGGTTTGAGATAGTAAGTGATCTTCCTTTGGCCGAAGATTCGGGCGAAAACTTTGCGGGCTCGATCGTCATCCTCGTATTCCCGAGGCTTGACTACACTGGCGTAGAACTGTTCCGCGTTTGTGACAGGGTTTTCGAGAATTATCTTGGAAGGGATCTTGTCGTCCGCGAAGAGGTCCATTAGGAGGAAGGGATACTCGCTTGAGATATCGAACACGATGACTTTCACCTCAGGCTGATGGATGAGCAGTCTGCGGAGTATGTTTGAGAGAAGGTTGGACTTTCCGGCGCCGGTGAAGGCGAATATTCCGAAGTGGTATCGGACCATTGCTTCGAAGTCGAGGTAGATGGGGATCTTCTCATCCATCGATTCGAACATCTGGATAGTGCCGATTCTGGGGTCCTTGTAGGCATCGCTGGTTGTTGTTTTGGCGTTGAAGCCGAGCTTTGCGAGTATTCTCTGATTATACATGTGGCTGATCATGTCACGGTTGAGAATCTCTGCTTCGGCCGCGATTACGGGATACGTGAATCCCTTCTCGTACTTGGGCTCATGATCTCCATTGAGAACAAGATCATAGTTGATGGGCAGAGCACTGATCTGAACCATCATCGTTGACTTGTCGCTTGTGTCCCAGTCTTTGACTGATTGCTGTATGATCTCGAACTGCATCGGATAGTAGCTGTGTTCCGAGAGACCCTTCAGCCCGTAGTGTTCGGGCCAGACGCGGGATATGACCATGAGTGAATGCCGCTGGTCCTTCGGGTTTGACTTGAAGTTCCTAACGGCAACCAGCATTCCTTCTTCGATTAGACCCATGATGTCCTTGTGGTACTCGACCTTGATCCGGCACTCGTATCTTGAAGAGATCCCTGTAAGCTCGTGGGTCGCCGCCGGCATGAAGGCGGGTGTTACAGCAGCGAGACGGGCCTTGAATCGTCCGTTGAAGTCGGTGAAGTATCTAGAAGCTTTCTCTTCGAGCACTCTCGATCTCGCTCCTTCGCTCCCGGAACGTGCTCATGTAGAATACGAAGTGTCGTAGTTTGGGACTGTTCATAAGCCATTTGCCGGTGGTGTCGATGATCTTACGCATCTCTTCGTTGTGCCATTTGGCTACCTTGTCCGCGATGAATAATGGTTTGTTGTGGCCGAACAGTTCAGGGATGCTGTTGCTGGTCATTGATGATAGAGTTAGGATGACAAGTTCCTGAATTGGGTTCGCCATTTTGTTTGTCTGAAAGATGATCGGTCTGATCGGTTCGTCAGCGCTACCGTATGAGTGAGCGAAGCCAATTCGGGAGTCGGGTCGCAAGTCAAACTCAGGATACGCTAGCCTATCGAGGAGGAGGACGTTGCTTCTAAGCTGAGGATCATAGGCGGTCTGTGAAAGTTGAATGTAGCTCTTCACGAACAAGCGCTCGGGCGTAATCTTGTTGCGTATGGCTCCCCCGACGTAGCCTTTCCTCTTCTGAAAGTCGGGCACGATCATTAGGAAGGCAGAGTCGTATTCTATCAGTGACCAAGGAACGGGGATGGAGTCGTGGTTGAAAACGCTGAGTGTTTGGAGAAGCATGCGATCAGTGTTCGGTATGCGCGACAGTTGTTCCTGGCTCAGCTCCGATTTCCAAAGATCGTTGGAGACCATTACTGGTAGGACGTGATTCTTCAGGTCTCGAGCCGCGGTATCCTTCGTCAATCCTAGCAGGAGAATGCGTTTCTTCCAGCATTCTTCGACCAGGAGGTTCAGTGTAAAGAGTGTGATAAACGCCAGGTCCTGTGTTGTAAGCCAATGAAGGTCCCCCTTCTTCATTACTCGGAGAGGGTTCTGTTTCGGCTGCTCTTCGAACATCCTGTGACCGAGGGTCTCGACAAGCTTACGAATTCTAGGCCAGGTCTTTCGGTATCGATCCTTCAGTGAGAAGGTTCCGACAGTTTCTTCTAGGAATCCTTCCTTGACAGATTTCTCGAGGAATCGCTGGACGCGTTTCTGTCTGTCATCCTCCTTGATTCCGAGTTTCGGACAGAGCGCCGCGAGGGTTAGCGGGCCGCTCTTTTCAATCTCAAGAAGACATCGATATCTGAGATAGTCACCTCGTGCGGGCGGTAAGTCCAGTAGGGGATTATCCAGGCGATGCCTAGCATACGCGAGATCATTGACGTCTAGCGGGATGCCGTCTACCTCGAGCCCGAAGAGGGCGCCATTGGTAGTCCAGAGTTTTCTCCTTGAAGTATCGTAGATCAGACTTGCAAGCATAGTTGCCAGACTTCTGTCCAAGAGGAGGATTCTCGGTCCGTTCTCTTCGCGTGCGAGTCGATAGGCCAAGTAGAATTCGGAGAAGGTCATTATCCAGTTGGCGACTGTGGAATTGTTTGCAATCGCCTCGTCAGTAAGAGGTCTTGTAAGCGAGATTTCCGAGACCTCCCCCGGCTGTATGAAGCTCTGGTCTATCTCAGGGACTTCGTTCACGTATACTGGGACGCAGCTGGATAGCGCTCGGCCGCTCTTGAGAAAGTGGTCCTCGTACTCGACTGTCGGTGGCCCGTTGTCGGCGTATCTTATCGTTCCGCGGGCTGCGTAGGACCCTCCGAAGAAGACGACGAGGTCGAAGAGAGGACGAGCATAGTCAGTCCCGTCAACAGCTGCGAACGAGACTTTGTCGGTTCCAAAAAACTTCGTCGCGGTCTCATGAGCGGATTTCGGATCAAAGTTTGACTTAATGATGCTGGCGAAGACCCGCTCATACATCCCCTCTAGGGTCTCGAAGCGCGCTCGGTACCCTTCTATTTGATCCATAGCACCGTTCTGGAGGAGAGTTCCGGCTCTTTCGATGGCGGAACTAAGAGACGATGAGTGAGGATCGGTTTTCTCTAATGTAGCCAAGATGCAGTCGGGCTCGGCCGGCGGCCTATAAAGATGGGACTCCCTGCCGTAAGTTCGGCCATTGAAATTGTCATGAAGCTATTATACGAACAAATTTCATCGACTGGGCTAATCCTTCTGGGGGGGAAGTGTGACGTTGAAGCGCGGGTACGTCGTGATCTTCGCGCAGTTTGGACTCATCGTCTTCTTCGTGTACGGTCTCTCCGCCGAGTATAGGTCCAATGCCTACCAGCAAGATTGGATCTTGCGCAAAGCGCCGTGGCTGCAATATTTTGTGAACGGCTATCTGGCGGCGATGCTTCTCGGAGTTTTCATTGGTGGAGGGGTGCTGTTAGCCGCAGATTATTGGCGGAATAGGAACAAGAAAAGTTCGCTAAGAACTGTAGGTTAGCGAGAGGCTAGAGCGATACGCTCTATTTCGTCGCGCTTCTTGACTGAGGCGCTCTTCGGGTCACGTGCTGCGGCAAGAATCAACTCATCGGCGAGGCATTCGTCAACCGTTTTGGGGTTGTTGTGAGATGCTTGACGCGACAAGTTCGTAATGTATCTCAGGGCGATGTCTACTCTCCTCTGGGGAGCGATGTCTACTGATATTGGGTAGACGATGCCTCCGTAGGCGATTCTTGTTACATCCTCAGCTGGCGCGGCGTTCTCGATTGCTCTAACGAGTATCTCGATCGGGTTCTTCTCGGTCCTGATAGCGATGATGTCCATGGCGTTTTTGACAATGCTACTCGCTCGCGCTTTGGCCCCGCCTGCGATGCCCGGCCTCATCATGTCGTCGATTAGACGCTCGACAATGTTGATGGTTGACTTGCGGAACCGTCCATGTTCGTGGCGGCCACTAGTGTGAGGAAGAAGGATGGGTCTTGTAGATATGTAGCGCTTGAGTCCAGGGTCGTTGGCCTCTATCCCGGCCGACTGCCACTTGCCGAACACCTTGACTTCCGGCAATTTTTTCAGTTCTTTGCTCAAACGGACCCAGCGTTATCCAAAAACCAGCGGGTCAGATCATTTTAAACATTCCCGGGCGAATTAGTCTTTCAGAGTCGAAAAGATTGATAGGCGGGACCTTCTCGCCTTTTTCCGGTCTAACTCTTGACTGTTACTGAGATGCTTGAGAAGCCGACTATTAGTAAGACTCAGTTCCCTATCGAATCCCTCCTGTCAGCCCGGTTGCTACTTGAACCTCAGATCGTGGGCGATCGGATCTATTTTCTATCTGACTTAGCAGGCACCCTTAGCCTGTATTCGATGGCCAGCAATGGAAGCATCCCCGAGCCTCTACTCCCAGGCGGGCTAGCATTGGTGAATCCTCACATAATGCCTGGCGACAACTTCCATGTTCTCCCTAAACTTGGCAAGGTCTTGGTCATGATTGACAAGTTGGGGGACGAGAATTATCAGCCGAACCTGATCCCCCTTGGCGGAGGCATACCTGAGCCACTCTTCGGAAACAAGTATCGGGACGAGCAGATAGCATGCGTCCACTGCGACAAAGAGAAAAACATCGCCTACTTCTTCCGAGACAATCGTAAGACCCCGGACATAGAATGTCTCATGGTAAACCTGGAGACTGGCGAAGTCAAATCTCTTGGCACAAGCATCTACGGCAATGCATGCAACGGCGTGAGCTCCGACCATTCTACTGTGATTCTGGCGGATGGATACACAGCCGGGGATGTGGTCTTGTACTATTGGAAGGAAGGAATGACCACGAGGAAGCTGCTCTATGGAGTTCCTCTCGACCAGCGAGACGGAAAACAGGTTCCTCTGACGGGCATAGGCTGGTGCAGTTTTGTCGACAACGATAAGGGACTATTTTTCGAATCGACCATTTTTCATGACGACGGCGGCCTCACGTATCTCTCGCTGGACGATCCTTCGAAACCCATCGATGTACCGATCAAGGGATTGCGACACTCCGGCGAGGGCGAAATGGCGGGTGTGAGAAGGGTGAAGGGCGACGTGTTTGTCCTGGAATACAATATCGATGGCGCTTCATGGGCCTATGAAGGACGATTTCACAGCGGAACATCTCCAACCTTCGAAGTCGAACGAGTACTCATTGGAAACCAACCTCTATCGGACGGCGTAGTCCTGGGACTTGAGTGGCAGATCAAGAACGAAAAACCCCTGCAAGCCGAGTACGTCTTCTCGTTCACCAAAGCCAACAGTCCATCCCAGATCTATCACATCCCGATAGGAGAGAAAGTTGCGGCTGAGCGTCTTTCCAGCGAGAAGGTTCTGGGCATTCCTGATGAGTATCTTTCCGCTGGCGAAGATGCTAGCTACACTTCGTTTGACGGATTAAGAGTTTCTGCTCGGCTCTACTTGCCTTCTTCCAAACTCGGATACAAGGGTCCGAGACCTCTAGTCGAGTATGTCCACGGGGGTCCTCAGGGACAGGAGAGGCCAGATTTTACCTGGTTCTCGATGCCGCTCATTCAATATCTGACCCTCAATGGGTTCGCAGTTTTTGTTCCGAATGTTAGGGGAAGCACTGGGTACGGCATGC
>Ga0209376_1004268_pt1 | contig 12502 bp, 10 predicted proteins | sample GraSoiAngelo_134_FD_185891 | JGI IMG/M metagenome (GOLD analysis project Ga0209376, IMG submission 185891) | Grasslands soil microbial communities from the Angelo Coastal Reserve, California, USA - 14_0929_05_30cm (SPAdes) (version 2) | ecosystem: Environmental > Terrestrial > Soil > Grasslands ... | reverse complement strand
GGTCATGATGTCGAGGCCATTGGTGGGCTCATCGAAGATCATGACAGGAGGATCGTGAACGAGGGTGCGGGCGATGGAGGTCTTCTGCTTCATGCCGGTGGAAAGCTTGTCGCAGCGGCGGTCGCGGAAGCCGTTCATTTCCAAACGACGAAAAATATCGTCGACGCGCTTTTTCAGCGCAGCTTCGTCTAAACCGTTGAGACGGCCAAAGTATTCGACCATCTCCTGCGCGGTGAGGCGGGGGTAGAGAGCGGTGGCAGTGGAAAGGAAGCCCACGATGGCGCGTACTTTCTCCGGCTGCTCGACAACGTCGCGGCCGCAGACCAGGGCAGTGCCGTCGGTGGGCTCAAGGATGGTGGCAAGCATTCGAAGCGTGGTGGTTTTGCCGGCGCCGTTGGCGCCCAGGAGACCATAAATCCTGCCGGGTTGGCAGACAAAGCTGATGTTATCGACGGCGCGGATTTCACCGCGCTTCTTGTCCTGGAAGCGCTTGGACAGACCGCGAGCTTCAATCATCAAAGGACCCCTAGCTGGGAGTTCGTAAGACAGGGCACGGAGCGTTCAGATTCTACTACGCAGCGGGCAGGCAAATGTTACCGGGAGGGGATAGCAATAGGGAATGGCAGACGGGCGAAAGAAAAACAAGGCCGATGGCAGCGCAATCGGGGGTTCAGAAAAGGCAGAATTGACAAGTGTCCGCTCACGCTTTGTGACAGATGGGGCACTGCTTGGCATCAAATCGATCGGGAGAGACGCGAAACATATTGTTGCACTGGATGCACACGCGGTGGATGACCGGGCTTATGACCGCGCCACGTTGCGTTGGCTTGTCCAGGCCAGCTGATGAAGGCGCGGCGGTTTTCTCAGGGATGCTCTCAGCAGACATGAGTGGATTCTAGCACGCCGAGGTCTTTCGTCCCTAGCCAGTCGAACGGCATCCCGAAGGCACAAAAGTCGCATCCTTTAGAGATGAGAGAGGCTCAATCCGAGGTGCGGGTGAACAGCGTGCAGGGCCCAGGATAAACAACGGCCGGGAAGGAATCTAGAGAAAGCCGCGCCGCTCTTGTTAGAATGAAGTACCTTGGCGCCTTCCTGACAGGGGTCAAGCAAGCCACGGACAAGTGAGAAAAATGCTGCGCCACACGGATGTGTCCTTGCGCCTTGGCTAGGGCGAAGTCGGAACCGCGCAGAATAGGAGAATATGGATCGCCGGTTGCGAAATCGAATTTTGCTCTACCTGCTGCTGGCGGGAGTGCTGGCGTACGTACTGGTGGAATTGAGCGGGCGAAGGCCAGTGCCAAAGATTTCGGCGGTGACGCCGATGCGGGAAAACCTGGTTACCTCCATCAGCAGCAATGGAAAGGTAGAGCCCATCGCGCCTTACGTGATGCGGGCGCAACTGGATACGTTCGTCGAAAAGGTGCGCGCGACAGAGGGACAGACGATCAAGAAAGGGCAGATGATTCTAGAATTGGATGTAAAGGATGCGGCGGCGCGGCTCTCCGAGGCGCAGGGCAAGCTTCTGCGAGCGCAGGACGACCTGCGCGCAGCAAAGGCGGGCGGCAGAACGGACGAGGCGGCCAGAGTTGCGGGTGATCTGGCAAAAGCGCAGGCCGAACGCGACCGGCGGCAGAAGAATCACGAGGCGCTGCGGCGCCTGATCGCGCAGCAAGCCGCGACGCAGGACGAGCTCGCGGCGAACGACCTGGCCTTGGCGGAAGCGCAAGCGGAAGTGACGCGACTGGCAGCGGGGAAACAGGAGTTTGAACGGAGCGTGAAGCTGGATACCGACCAGGCAGCGCTGCGCGTCGAACAGATTCAAAACGAAGTAGCCGTGCTCGAAGAAAAGGTGCGGCAAGGAGGAATCACTGCGCCCACCGATGGAACGCTCTACTCGTTGCCGGTGAAAGCCGGGGATTACGTGAAGGTGGGAGAGCTGCTGGCGGAAATGGCGGACCTGCACAAGGTTCGCGTGCGGGCCTTCATCGATGAGCCGGAGCTCGGCGCGCTGGAAGCGAATGAGCCGGTGAAGATCACCTGGGACGCGCTGCCGAGCAAGACGTGGGTGGGCAAAACGGAGATTGTCCCGAAGCAGGTGGTGCCGCACGGAACGCGCAGCGTGGGTGAGTTACTCTGCGCGGTGAATAACGACAAGCTGGAGCTGCTGCCGAATATCAACGTGAACGTGCGCATCAATTCGCGGGAACGGATCGGTGTTTTGGCCGTACCACGGGGCGCGGTGGCCGCGGAGGGTGGAAGGCGGTACGTGTTTGTGGTGAAGAGGAACCAGCTCAGTGTGAACCAATCGACGCTGGAGAAGCGCGAGATTCACGTAGGTATAGCGGACGCCACCAATTACGAAGTTGTGAGCGGCCTCGAAGAGGGGGAGCTGGTGGCCTTGCCCGGCGATGTTGATTTACACGATGGGATGACCGTCACCGTCATTACCACGGAAGTTCTTAATTTCCAGGAACGAAGCAATGGTTAGCCGGACGAAGTGGCTGGCTGCGGCCCTTTGTATCGCGAGCACGGCGATGGCGGCTGCAAGTGTGAAGCAGGAGTCCGGTCTCGACACGGGACGGCGTGCCTACGAGGCTAGCGATTATGCGAAGGCTATCCAGGCGTTGCAGTTGGCCGCGGCCAACGAGCCGCAAAACGGCGACGTGCAATTGCTGCTGGTGAAAAGTTATCTCGAACTGCAGGAGCATGACCCGGCGATCAAGAGCGCGGAGAAGGCGGTGGCCATCGACCCGCAGAATTCGATTTACCACGAGTGGCTGGGGAGGGCATATGGGGAAAAGGCCGGTCATGCAGCCTGGTTTTCGGCCATATCACTCGCGAAAAAGACACGCAAGGAATTCGAGACGGCGGTGCAGCTCGACGGGATGAATTACTCTGCACGGCAGGCGCTGATCGAATTCGATTGCAGCGCTCCGGGCATTGTGGGAGGCGGTGAAGAAAAAGCACTGCCTCAGATCAAGCAATTGGCGGAGATGGACGCCGCCGAAGGACATTACGCGACGGGAAATTGCCGGCGGCAGAAGAAAGATTTCGCCGTGGCGGACGACGAATTTGGAAAAGCACTGGAAAGCAATCCAAGATCGGCGGAGCTGATCTACGACATCGGGGATTACGCCGCGAAGCGCGGCCAGCCGGAGCGGTTGCTTACGGTCGCGGACATGGGAGAGCGATTAGCGGCCGGCGACCCGAGGGGAAAGTTCTACCGCGGGGTTGCGCTGGTCTTGAAGAAGGAAAACTCGGAGAAAGCCGAACGATTACTGGGGGAATACGCGAAAAAAGCGCCGATGCGATCGGGATACCCGCGTCCAGCCGTGGCGCACGTGTGGCTCGGGCGTCTGTTTGAGAACCAGAACAGGATCGAAGACGCCGCGAAGGAATTTGAGGCGGCGCTGAAATTGGATCCCAAGAACAAAATGGCGCAGGAAGCGTTAAAGCGGCTGAAGAAGGGCTAAGGGGTCCAGCAGGCGGTCGCCCCCTGGGAAAGGGTGGCGAGGAATTCCAGTCAAGGGCGATGATGGATATCCGAGAAACGGTGTCGGTGGCGATCGATGCGCTGCGAGCGAACAAACTGCGCGCGATCCTGACTTCGCTGGGCGTGATTATCGGGAGCGCTTCTATCGTTCTGGTTGTCACCGTGGCGCTCACCAGCAAGAAATTCGTGCTTTCACAGATTGAGAGCATAGGCTCCAACCTTGTCCAAGTGGAGCTGGTACAGCGGCCGGATAAGCCCCAGCCGCTCAGCTATGAAATGACGCTGGAAGACATGGAGGCGGCCAAGTCCATTCCCAATGTGGTGGAAGTAGCAGGAACCCGCGAACTGCCCATGACTGTGGTTGCCGGCGGAGTGGAACGCCCCGTGAATCTGGTTGGAGTGACGGAGGGTTACCAGGTGATTCGTCGGCTGCTCATTTTGCGTGGGCGCTTTCTCGATGCCGGGGATATGGAGATGCGCAGCAAAGTCTGCTTGATTACCACGCAACTCGCGGACCGGATTTTTGGGCAAGAGAATCCGATCGGAAGATCGGTTCACATGGGGGAGTTGACGTTTACGGTTATCGGCGTGTTCCGTGAACGGGTTGAGACTTTCGGCCTGTCGGATATTCAGGAAAACTCGGTCATCCTCCCCTTCACGCTCATGAAGTATTACACCGGCATGGAAGTGGTGCGTTTGCTGGACGTGCAAGCAGCGCGAGCGGAAGACGTTTCATCCGTCCAGCGGCAGTTGAGCCAGCTACTGCGCAGCAGGCATCCGTCTGAAGCGGAATACAAGGTGCTGACGCTGACAGCGATCCTAAACGCGGCGAAGAATATCTCGCTGGCGCTGACCATCGTGCTCATCGTGATTGCCTTTATCGCGCTGGTGATCAGCGGAATCGGGATCATGAACATCATGCTGGTAACCGTAAAAGAGCGAACGCGGGAGATCGGAATTCGCAAGGCCATTGGAGCGGCGCGGCGCGAGATCATGTATCAGTTTTTGATCGAATCCTTTGTGATCAGCGGAGGAGGGGCCGTCATCGGGATTTTGATCGGCATCGCCATACCGGTGGGCGCGCAGTTTTTTTTGCCGGGAAATCTGAGAGTTCCGGTTTCGAGTCTCAGCGTGGTGATCGCGTTTGTGGTGTCCTGCTCCACGGGACTTTTCTTCGGGTACCTGCCGGCCAACCAGGCAGCGAGCCTGCAGCCGGTCGAATCGTTGAGATACGAATGAAGGATGGAAATAGGGGACAGGCAACAGTTTGAATAGGCATGGAGGGTGATTCCAGGGGCGGCGATTGGCGTCCTTTTTTGTTTTTCGGCAGAGTGAGTTTCAGCAAGGAGTCCGGGAATTGCGTTGACTGGAACTCGCTGAGTTTTTGGTTGCAGCGAGCCCGTGGGAACCGAGCGGGGACAAGGAGCATGAAAATGCAATTACTGGGACGTGTTGCGGGGATGGCTGCACTGTTGTTATTGTGCCGCGACGCTGCGCGTGGGCAAGAGGCGTCCGCGCCGCAAGCGAGTCAGCCCGCGGTACGCGAAGCGTCGAAGGATGGGCCGCCGCTGGCGCTGACGCTAAAACGCGCGATTGAGCTGGCACTGCAGAACAGCAAAGAGATTCAAGTGGCTAAGATTCAAGCGAGCGTGGCGGATCGCGCGGCACAAATTACCAAGGCGCAGTTTATGCCCAATCTTTATGCAGGCTCCGGCGCGGGGTATACCTACGGCATACCGGAGACGCCGGGCGGAAGAGCGCCATCGATCTTCAACGTGTCATACACGGAACAGATTTTCAACGAACCGTTGCGGGGCCAGGCGAAAGAAACAGAGGAGCAGTCTAAAGCACAGAAGATTCTGCTCGAGGATGCCAAGAGCAACGTTATCACCCGGACGGCGATGGCCTATTTGGAACTGGGGAAGGTGCGGCATGCCCTTGAACTCTTGCGCAAGGAGCAGGAGAGCGCGGAGAAGATTCTGCAAGTGACCGAGGAGCGGCAGGGGGAAGGATACGAACTGCCGGTGGAAGTGACCAAGGCCCAGCTCACCAAGGCCCAGGTGATCCAGCGAATTTTGCAACTCGAGGGCCGGGAGGACGAGCTGGAAGTTTTTCTGAGATACCAGCTCGGGTTTTCGGAGACGCAAGCCATGGAGGTCACGCCCGAGGAGTTGCCGGGGGAAGCCGAGCAGGCGGGGGACAACCTGGTGGCCATGGCCATGACCCACAATGCCGGCTTGCAACTTGCGGCCTCCGACGTTCGCGCGAAAGAGTTTCGGCTGAAGGGTGAAAGGCGAGGTTATTTCCCCACGCTGGAACTCGTCAGCGTGTACAGCTTGCTGGCGAAGTTCAACAACTATTCCGAGTTTTTCCGGACGTTTCAACGCAACAATTTCAACGCGGGAATCGACATGCACGTGCCCATCTTCAGCGCGCAGACAAAAGCAGCGATCGGAATGGCGCAGATAAACCTGGAGGCCGCCAAAGTCAACCTGACGAACAAGAAAACCGAACTGACCGCGGACGTCAGGCAAAAGACGCGGCGTGTGCGCGAGAAGGACGCGGCCAAAGAGGTAGCGCGTCTGGAATTGCAGCTCGCGCAGCAAAACGTGGCGGTTTTTCAATCGCAGTTTGCCGAAGGAAAGGTGAATCTCCGCGAGGTCGAAAAGGCCAGGCTGGAAGAAAACGAAAGGTGGATGTTGTATTTGGATGCCAACTTTCAGAAGCAGCAGGCGCAGCTGGAATTGCTGAAGACGGCCGGGCAATTGGATAAGGTTTGGCAGTGAAGAAAAGACTGCCGATCGGATTGGTGGCTGGTGATGCTCGATCGGGAGAGTTTGGGCCTGTTCTCGGAAGTAGCCAGGAAGCTCGATAACGGATTCGCAAGTCTGCCTGCTTTTCAAAATCAATCGCCGGGGATGGCACGCCTTGCGGAAGTGCTCGGGGCGACCGCCGAGCGGCTGCAAGATAACTATCCCTATTTTCATCCGTTGTACGCGGGACAGATGCTGAAGCCGCCGCACCCGGTAGCCCGGCTGGCGTATGCGCTGGCCATGTGGATCAATCCGAATAATCACGCGCTGGATGGCGGGCGGGCCACGTCGGTGATGGAAAAAGAAGCGGTCCGAGAGATCGCTGGCATGTACGGCTGGGAGAATTTTCTTGGCCACCTGTGCGGCGGCGGAACGATGGCGAATCTCGAGGCTTTGTGGGTGGCGGGTCAATTGCAACCGGGGAAGAAAATTCTCGCCAGCGAACAGGCCCACTATACGCACCGGCGGATCAGCAGTGTTCTGCAACTGCCATTCGAAACGGTTCCGTGCGAGGCGCGGGGCCGGATGGACGCGCAGGCCCTCTCGAAGCGGGTAGAACGCGGCGACGTGGGGACGGTCGTCGCCACAATGGGTACGACGGCAACAGGTTCAGTGGATCCACTGCCGGAGATTCTCGCCCTCCGCCGAGAACATGGATTCCGGGTTCATGCCGACGCCGCGTACGGCGGCTATTTCGTGCTGGCAGAGAACCTCGGGGAAGGGGCCAGTCGAGCTCTTGCGCGGGTCGGAGAAGCGGACTCGATTGTGATCGATCCGCACAAGCACGGATTGCAGCCCTATGGGTGCGGCTGCGTGCTGTTTCACGATCCCGAAGTCGGCCGATTGTACCAGCACGATTCGCCTTACACCTATTTCAGCTCCGCGGAGCTCCACCTGGGCGAGATAAGCCTGGAGTGCTCTCGCCCGGGAGCGGCCGCGGCGGCCTTGTGGGCCACGCAGAGATTGCTGCCGCTGAAAAAGGGCGGCGAATTTGCGCGCGGGTTGGAACGGGGAAGGAAGGCAACCCTGGCACTTTTCGAAAAGTTGCACGCGGATGCGCGTTTTGTGACGGCCTTCGCACCGGAATTGGACATTGTCGTATTCGCCCCGAGAGCCGCGAGCGTCAGTGAGACTTCCGTTTTGAGCCGCAAGATGTTTGAAGCTGCGGCGAAGCGAGGTCTGCACCTAGCGGTAGCGGAACTGCCCATCCGTTTGTGGGAGGAGAATCTGAGGGTGATGAAGCGCGACCGTGAAACCATGACCTGCTTGCGTTCCGTGCTCATGAAGCCGGAGCATCTCGACTGGGTCGACAAGATATGGGAAGAGCTGTCCGGTGCCGCACTAGCCGTATTACGGAACTGATACTGGGTCGTGTAAGAAAGACACCACTTCTTACCCACGCGCGCCTCCCGCGGTTAGCTCGGAGCTCCGTTTTTTTCTGGAGTCAGCACGTTTCTTACCCTGGAAGTATCCGGCGACGAGCCATCGCCCTCCGCCGCCCATAGCCTCCCCATCAAGAACCGGCGCATCTGCGGCTTGGTGCACAGCGGTTCAAGATCCCGTACGCGAAAGAGGATCGTTTCCCAAACTGTTCACTTTTGTACATCTTTTTCCTTGTCGCTAGATAGCATTTTAGGGTTAAAATATTCGCAACCCGGGCCCGACCAGGGGCCTTCCAGGGGAGTCAGTAACTTGAGTGAGCGCTCGAAAACTGCGGTTAATTTGGAGCCGTATCTTCGAAAGACGACCCCACCCACCAAGTCCGTCGAGTATAAGAAAAGCCGGGTGATCTATTCTCAGGGAGACCGCGCTGACAAGGTTTATTATCTTATGCGCGGAAGAGTGAAGATCACGGTCGTTTCCAGGCGCGGAAGCGAAGCGGTGATCGGGATCCTTGGGCCCGGCGATTTTCTGGGAGAAAGTTGTCTGAATGGCCAATCCGTTAGAATGTCGTCGGCCACGTCGCTCGAACCGATAACCCTCATCCCCGTCCTGAAGAAGCAAATTGTCAAACTCCTGCGCGACCAACCCACCTTCGCTCACTACTTCCTCGCCTACGTGTTGGCTCGCAACACGCGGTTTGAAGAGGATCTGGTGGATCAGCTTTTCAACTCCAGCGAAAAACGGCTGGCGCGGGCATTGTTGCTCCTCGCGCATTACGGGAAGGCAGGAAAGCAGCTCACACTGGTGCCACGGATCAGCCAGGAGACGCTGGCGGAAATGATCGGGACCACACGCGGGCGCGTCAGTTACTTCATGAACAAGTTCCGGAGGATGGGGTTCATTCATTACAACGGCGGGTTGAAAGTGAACAGTTCGCTGCTCAACGTTATCCTTCACGATTGACTGCTGCAATGAAATCCTGCCGGCGCAATAAAAGCAGGCACTGCAGCCCGCGTGCCACTATATCAATAACCACTTCTGATGGTGTGGCGCCCCTCAAGGTAGGGAAGCCATAAATCCCGCTTAATGCGTCATTTAGCCCTTTCGGTGCAAGATAAGACGCGCGGACGGAAAGGATTGAGGGGCCACAAGGAAATCGGGTAAACTACTATCTAGTGATTGGGGAAGCTTCGCGTGCACGCGGGCCTTCCACAATGTGGGCCGGACACCGAAGCGAGCGATTTGACACCGCCAAATTTGTAAAGAAGGCTGAGGGTGAAGAATGCCAGATGTAATGAAGACCTTGCTTTTGAATCCGCCAAGTTTTGAAAACTTCGACGGCGGTGCGAGTTCGCGCTGGCCTGCCACGCGCGAGATTGAATCCTACTGGTACCCGGTTTGGTTGACGTACCCGGCGGGAATGATTCCCGGGAGCAGGCTGCTCGATGCATCTCCGCACAAAGTCAATTGGCAACAGACCATCCAGATCTGCAAAGACTATGAGTTTCTGATCCTCTTCACGTCCACGGTCGGTTTGGAGAGCGACGTCAAGCTCATCCGGAAAATCAAGGAAGCCCAACCGGGAATCAAGATTGCTTTCGTCGGTCCACACGGACACATCAAGCCCGATGAGACGCTGAATGCCAGCGCCGACATCGATTTTGTGACCCGCGGGGAGTTTGATCACTCGGTGGTGGAGTACGCGCACGGGAAACCGTTGAGTGAGATTCTCGGCGTCAGCTACCGCAAAGACGGCAAGGTCGTGCACAACGCCGAACGTCCGCAGCTGCATACGGAACAGCTGGACGCGCTGCCGTTCGCTACGGACATTTACAAGCGCGACTTGGAAATCGAGCGCTACAACGTGCCGTTCCTGCTGCACCCCTATGTGTCGTTCTACACGACGCGCGGGTGCCCGGCGCTGTGCACCTTCTGCATGTGGCCGCAGACGATTTCCGGGCATGCCTGGCGGACGCGTTCGACGGACAACGTGGCGCGGGAAGTGAAACAGACGCTCGAATACTTCCCCCCGATGAAGGAGATTTTCTTCGACGACGACACCTTCAACATCCGCAAGGACCGCGTTCTGGATCTTTGCGCCAAGTTCAAACCGATGAAGTTTCAGTGGTCTTCGACGGCGCGTGTGCACAGCGACTACGACACGGTAAAAGCCATGGCCGATGGCGGAGCGCGGCTCTTTATCGTGGGCTTCGAATCCGGCGACGCGCAAATCCTAAAGAACATCAAGAAGGGCGCAACCGTTGAAATGGGACGCGCCTTTATGAAGAACTGCCGCAAAGTGGGGATCAAGGTGCACGGCGACTTCATCATCGGCCTGCCCGGCGAGACCAAAGAGACGATTCAGAAGACCATCGACTTCGCCAAGGAATTGGATTGCGAGACCATCCAGGTTTCGCTGGCCCATGCCATGCCGGGGACGGAATTACACGACACCATGGCGCAGCAAGGCTTCCTGAAAGTCGAAGCTCTGGCGGATTCCGGCGGTCATCAATTGCCGCACATCGAGTACCCGCACCTGTCCAAGGCGGAAATGATGGCGGGCGTCAACCGCTTTTACGATGACTATTACTTCCGGCCACGAGCGGAAGCGCCTGTACCACGAGGCAACGGAATTCCTGAAGCTGCGTGCCGAGCGTCTGAAGTGGGTGCGCCAGGGCGGCGATTTCGACAAACCCATGGTTTCTGTCCCGGCTGTGCCCGGGACGTCCTCGGCTTCCGGAAACGACTAACCCCCGCAAAATGGCAAGCGAAAGAAGACTGCGAATCAAGACACTGGTCATGGTCTTGGCCATGGTAGTGTGCGCCAATGCCGGGGACCTGATGTTGAAGCGCGGTATGTCACAGATCGGCGCAGTCCAACTGACCGCTTCAGGACTCACGCAAGCGTTCCGACTGACGTTGACGAACGGGACGATCTGGGCGGGGATATTCTTTCTGACCGGCTTCATGCTGAGTTACATGACGGTGCTCAGCTGGGCGGACTACAGTTACGTCATGCCCGCGGGGGCATTTGGATATGCTTTGCTCACGCTGCTGGCGGTTGTTTTTTTGCACGAGTCGGTGTCCCCGCGGCGCTGGATTGGTGTGGTCTTGATCTGCGTAGGTGTGCTCCTAGTGGGACAGACGAAACCAAGGACAACCGCGGTGCCCAGTGAGGCCGTGGCTTGATGCGCGTCATTGTTGCTCTTGCCGTTCTGATTCTTGGCAGCACGGGAGGCGAGATCGCCATCACCTACGGAATGAAGGCAACCGGTGAGCCGGCGCGGTTGAGGCCGCGGGCGCTGTTTCAATTTCTGGGGCGGGCACTGCTTAACGGATGGTTCTGGGTGGGTGTACCGCTGATGGCGCTGTCATTTTATTCCTTGCTGCTATTGCTTTCCTGGGAGCCCATCAGTCTGGTGATCCCCGCATCGGCGCTCAGCTATGTCGTAGGTACGCTCGGCGCTAAACACTTTCTAGGTGAACAGGTAAGCGCTGCGCGGTGGGCGGGCGTGGTGCTGGTTTGCGCGGGAGTTGCGCTGGTCGCGGCGGGTTGACGACTTGGCCTCACAATTTAATCTTCATCAATAAATCAGAAAGTAGTGATAGGGTTGTGGGAACGCATTGGTGTCGGTGCGGGAATCCTGATCCGCGGCAACCCAATCAAACCAGTGTGGCATCCGAGTCGAAAAGGCAGCCTGTAAATCAAGATTCGTGTCGTGACAGACAGCATCGTATTGCATCAGTGGGGCGACCGGAATGCTGTTACATATTCTCCTTTGGATCGCAGTTGTCCTAGCGGCCGCGCCGCTGGCTTATTACCTTTTGTCGTTGTACTGCGTGATTAGCTATTTCCGCGAGTTACGGAAATCGCCCCCCTTGAAGTCTTCGTATTTGCCGCCCGTCAGTATTCTCAAGCCTGTGCGTGGCGTGGACCGCGAAGCTTACGAGAATTTTGCCAGTTATTGCCGCCTGGACTACCCGGGATACGAAATCATTTTTGCTGTAGCCGAGCCGGATGACCCTGCGGTGCCCGTGATCGAGCGATTGCAAAGGGATTTCCCTCGATGCTCCATCCGGTTGATTAAGGGTGCGGAGCGAATTGGAACGAACGGCAAAGTGAACAGTTTGTACCGGCTGGTGCAAGAAGCGAAATACGATCTCGTGGTGATGAGCGACAGCGATGTGCGCGTCGATCCTGATTACTTAAGCGTAGCTGCGCCGCCATTTGCCGATCCCCAAGTGGGTGCGGTCACGGCTTTTTATCGATGCATTACTGCTGGCAGCGTCGCAGCAGATTTAGGAGCACTGGGGATGTATTTGGATTCGGCTCCAGGCGCGCTTGTGGCGCAAAGGCTCGAGGGCAAGATGCAATTCGCTTTCGGCTGGACGATGGCGACAACCAAGCGACACCTGTCGGAAATTGGCGGCTGGGAAGCCATGGCGAATTATCATTCTGATGACTTTGAGCTGGGAAACCGAATCGCGCGCCGTAACTATCGCGTGGAATTGATGCGTAAGCCGGTGTGGATGGTGTTTCCACAAGAGACGATCGGACAGTATTTTCGACACGAACAGCGCTGGTCGATCGGGTTGAAGAATGTGCGCCCCACTGCATATCGATGGCTGGTGCTAACCCATGGCCTGCCCTGGGCGCTGCTGGCCGCAGCGTTCGCGGCCACCGCCGGATGGGGAGGGATTGCGGCAACGCATCTCATCGCATATCTGGTGTTGCGTCTTGGGCTGGCTTGGACGACAGCTACCTGGGGCTTGGGAGATACCGGAGCATGGAAGAAACTGTGGCTCGTTCCGT
>Ga0209376_1004260_pt1 | contig 12515 bp, 12 predicted proteins | sample GraSoiAngelo_134_FD_185891 | JGI IMG/M metagenome (GOLD analysis project Ga0209376, IMG submission 185891) | Grasslands soil microbial communities from the Angelo Coastal Reserve, California, USA - 14_0929_05_30cm (SPAdes) (version 2) | ecosystem: Environmental > Terrestrial > Soil > Grasslands ... | reverse complement strand
GTTACTGGAACCGTCATTCACAATGGGAAGCAAATCGACAGCCACACATAGAGAAAAATACTTTTTCGACGGCCCGGAGACACTTAGAGCAACTCCAATCGAAAGTGTGGGCATATCACCGCTGCGGCATAAGACTGAGATATCTTGGCCGATTTTCCGAAAAATTCTATCCCTGAAAATTGGGATAAAAAATGTTAAATCCGTAACCGGTCTTTCGAAACTTGGTAAGTATGGCAAAGGAAGTCGCATGTAGCGCGTGTTCCTTCCGAGTACGCGCCGACACTGACGATGAGCTAGTGGCTCATTTCAAGCAACATGCACTGGAAATGCACAAGAACGAGCCGAGCCGGGAGCAAGTCCTAGCTATGGCCAAGACCGTGCAAATAGCAACCGCTTAAGAGACTCAAGCAACCGTTTCAAGAAATCGTCGGGGTGGCAGCAGTAGCTACTTTTACCGTTGAGTCAACCGTGGTAGTTCATTTCTCCCGCAGGTATACTCACTTCTAGCCAGTTTTCCTTCGGGGGAAGAGGACAAACATAATCTTCGCTATACGCACAATATGGATTGTATGCATAGTTGAAGTCAACCACGTATTTGTTATCAGAATTCTCTTCGATGTCGAGGTATCTTGCAGCACCATAGCTTTCCTTTCCGGAAGTCCCGTCTCTGAATGGAATGAAAAGCTCGTTGCTTTCCCGCTCCGCGGACTTGTAGGCTTGAAGCTTTACCTTCCGTCTCTCGATCTCGAACTCAAAGTATCCCAGCCGATGGAACTGTTGCCTCGTCCCCTTGCTCGTGGTCATCGAGACTCTTTCAGGAGTATCGTACTTGTGCAACATCGTGTGAGCTCTGTACTTCGGGTCTGGGGGGAAGTACCTCAGCATCTTGAGCGAGTGCGTCTTACTATGCGCGAGTGGAGATTCATGGCTGGTTGCGAAAAACTCGTCTCTGCCCTTTCTGAAATCTTGCACTTGACGGAGCCAGTCTTTGCTATCGATGTCAATCATTTCTTGCTATACCAGTCCATTTGATGGCCCCCATTGATCTGCTTCGCGTGCTTTCAATCCATTCCCTAGCCGTTCAAGGTAGAGGCGTGCTCAATTGTTCAGGGGTGAGATTTCAGTCGAACCTAGCATAAGCCCGAGGGGAGGTGGAAAGGAGTCATGTGTGAAAATTGCGGGTTCAACTGAAGAATCCCAAGAAGCGGAAGAGAACGAGTGAACCTATGAAGGCCTATCGGGCTCCCAATCCTGACAGGAATCTGATCGAATTCACACCTGATTTCGGCAAAGCGCCTAAAGTCGGCAAGACCCCACGAAGCTTACAACTTGTTCGGGTGGTGAAATTTTCTTTGAAAAAGTTCTCCCTGGTTTCAATCTTCGTCGTAGCTACGTTTGTGTTGGCTCTCCCCATAGGCTCGGTCTTCGCGGCAGCCCCTGGATTCGGCAACCTATACTACAATGGCACCATAGTCCGCACTGTGGTCCCGCCAGCAGCGTTTCCCAACACTGGAATCGATAACTTCTACAAAGTCACCAGCGGCGCAGCAGGGCAGTTAGGCATCGCATCAGTTGCCCCTGGAGCCGACGGTTATCACGGCGGCCACTGGAAGGTTTTCCTTGTAGCATTAAACCCGGACGCAACACCAGTACTCCTAACGTCCCAAGCAGCAGTCCTCGCAGCGCAAAGCTCTGGCACAGTAACCGTGACGAGGAACGCGTCCGCAGACTTTCTCTGCCCAGTCCAACCATAACCCTTCGCTTTCATGAGCGAACGTCCGGGACGGCTCAGCACCGTCCTATCCCCCCTTCTTTTGCCCAGCATACGACTGCCCAGGTAATTGCGTCCTGCAAACTTTTCCTTTCCTTGTAACTATTTTTTTTCTGTTAACTATTATGCGACCCCCCGGGGGGTCTGTTTTTCGCGCGCCCCGCCCTTCGTGGCCAACGCCCGTCCCGTAGGGCTAACTAAATACCAGAGCCAACGTGCCATAGCGTGAGCCAACCCTTGCAAGAGACCCTGAGCCCTGACCTGGTCAAGCTGGCAGCCAAGTCCACCAGGGACGAGTATACGGATGGCCGGGTCTACCAGATGCTCAGCAGGCATGAAAAGAACCAGTCTTTCAAGAAAGCCCTAGAAGACCTCGCCCGTGGCGAGCAATCGCACTACGAGTTCTGGAAAGCATACACGCACGATACAGCTGTCAAGGTGAACAGGCTCAAGGTCTACTTCACACTGCTCCTCCGCCTCACCCTCGGCCTAACCTTCACAATGAAATTCCTAGAGAGACACGAGGACGCGCTTCACGAACGCTACCGGCAGATGGTGAAGAACATCCCACCCGCCGACAAGGCAAGGTTCGAAGCCATGATGGAAGAAGAGGAACATCAAGAGAGCTACTTGATGGGCGAGATCCATGAGGGACGAGTCAAGTACATGAGCTTCATCGTCCTCGGGCTCGCAGACGCCGTCGTCGAGATATCCGGAATCCACGCCGGCTCGCTCGGAATATATGCGAAGACAGAGCTCGCTGGCCTAGCGGGTGTTGTCGCGGGAATGGCCGCCTCTATAGCCATGGCGTCCGCCGCTTACGCCCAGGCGAAACAGGGCTTCGAAGGTTCAGCGAAATGGAGCGCGATCTACACGGGCGTATCGTACATGTTCACTGCTATATTTCTCGCCCTACCGTATTTCCTCACCGGTTCAATGGTCACCGCCCTAGCAGTCTCCTTAGTCGTCGGAGTTGCCCTAGTCGCCGCAATGACCTACTACGACACCGTCATATCAGCGAGAAAATTCAAGAGACAATTTGCAGAGATCGCAGGGATCATAATGGCTGCCTCATTCGCCCTCTACATAGCAGGAACCCTAATCAGACAACTACTCGGAATAGTAATCGGATAGCCGAATCTTACGCGGCAAACTGCTTCAGACGCTCTAGAAGTACCATGCCTCGCCTCAAAGTCCCTAGCGATCCCTTCACCGCATTCTTCTCGGTGAATCTGGAGGACCCATCTGGCTTGGACTTCCCGCCCAGCACAAGAACGGGAACAGGATCAGCGCTATGCCCCTTATCCTCCACAGGCGTAGAATGATCACACGTAACCGCGACAACGAGATCTTTCAACCGGGACGATCTTGCTAACACAGCGAAGAAACCCTTGTCAATCTCCTCAATCCTCTCCCTCTTCAGATCGAACAATCCATCATGCCCCGGCTCGTCAGGACCCTTCAAATGAACATACACGAAACCATACTTTCCGATAGAATCTAAGACAAGCTCAGCGCGCTTATGATAATCGCCGGGTCGTGTCCCAGACTCCAATTCCCTAACATCCATCCTTAGCAATCGTCCAATACCTAGCTCAGCAGGAAGATCCGCCACCATCAAAGGGTTCAGACCCCACCTCGCATGGAACTCGTCAACACGCGGCTTGGAAGTTCCCGCGTCCCGCATCAAAACAAAATTCGCCGGAACCATACCCTTTCTCCTCCTTGCCTGGTTCACAGCATGATTATCTAGAATCGTTCTAGCCTTGAAGCCGAACTCGTTGACCAAGGCCGCGGTCACAACGGCATCATCAGAACCGTCCAGTGCCTCGCACTTTGGAATATCGTACTCCTTCGCGCCGGGCTGAGCCAGACTTATGTTGCCCTTCCTAACGTAGGCGGGATCAAAGTTGGAAATGTTCGATGAAAACCGACCCCCATCACGGAAGACAACCACCGCCCTGTGACCAACGGTCGGCTTGAAGACAAACTGGACACTAGACTTGAGAAGCAGTTCTTTGTTCAGAGCAGAGCCCAGCTCTTGAGCCTCGGGAGTCGAGAGGTTTCTGCCAGCTCTCCGATCCACAAGCTTGTCAGTCTTGACGGTCGCAAAGCCGGCCCTGAGTGCGAGGTCACCCTCATGAAATTCGACACCAGCACCAAGAGCCTCAACCACACCCCGAGACAGATGAGTCTCAAGCGGATCATATCCTAGCAGGGAGAAAACGCCTGCATCACTCTCAGGAGCAATACCTTCCCCAACAGTGTACATCCGTCCCATACTGCCTCGCCCCGCTAAAGCGTCTAGGTTCGGCGTGGAAGCCTCCTCTAGAGGCGACTTCGTGGCTCCAACCCTACCGCTCGCGCCGTCTAGCACGACCATGACGATAGGGAGCATTATCGGTAACCCCTTTGGTTTTTGATGTTAGGAATTGGTAGAAAAAGAAGCCCTAAAAGAACAAGCACAATGTTCGTTTCCAAGCTGAACCAGCCCTGTCTAACAGTCCAACCAGCCACATCTCCCATCTCAAACGGACAGCCCTTACCTCCCAGCTCAAAGAACACATGGACAAGGATGTCGTCCTAGCCGGGTGGGTTCACGATGTCAGAGTCCTAGGAGGAATATCCTTCATCCTCCTCCGCGACATGAGTGGAATCGTTCAGGTGACTGCCCCCAAAGCCAAGGTCAGCCTTGACATCGTCAAGGAGATCGGCACACTCCATCAGGAAGATGTGATCCTGGTCAAAGGCAAAGTCGTCTCCAGCAAGATCGCAAAGAAAGGACTCGAAGTCATCCCCGAACAGCTCGAAGTAGTGAACAGAGCTGAAACCCCGCTACCCCTCGACCCAAGAGGCGTCCAGAACACTCTCCTAGAAACCAGGCTCAACTGGAGATTCCTAGACTTCCGCAGCGAAGAATCCAACGCCATCTTCAAAATCCAATCAAAAATTCTCCAAACCTTCCGAGAATTCTTCGCCACCCGACACTATGTGGAGATACAACCCCCTGTAATCATAGCCTCGGCAAGCGAAGGTGGAGCAGAACTCTTCTCTCTCAAGTATTTCGAGAAAGACGCCTACCTCGCCCAATCACCACAACTCTACAAGCAAATGTGCGCCATATCCTTCGAGAAGGTCTACACCGTTCTACCAGTGTTCAGAGCGGAAAAGTTCGAACAACCAACCCATCTTAACGAGGTCCGACAGATGGACATCGAACAAGCATTCTCAACAGACGAAGACGTCATGAAGGTCCTTGAGGAATTTCTCGCCGAATGCATCGAGAAGATTGCAGAGTCATGTCATGAAGAGCTCGGGAAAATCGGCCAGAAACTCGAACCTTTGCGCTTGCCACTGAAGCGAGTGCAATACACAGATGCGATCGAACTTTTGCGGAAGAATGGTGAAGACATACAGATTGGAGATGACTTCTCCAAGACCCAGGAGAAGAAACTCTCGCAGCTCGTGAAAGAGGAGGCATTCTTCATCGTTGGTTGGCCTTCAGAACAGAAAGCGTTCTACGCGATGCCTAACCAGGATGGTAGGACCTCCCGAGCATTCGACCTCCTCTATCGAGGGTTGGAGATCGCCTCTGGAACTCAACGCATACACATGCCAGCTCTGCTGATCGAGCAACTCAAGTCGAAAGGACTGAACCCTGAGAACTTCAAGTTCTACGTCGACTCTTTCAGGTACGGTGCCCCGCCCCACGCAGGCTGGTCTATTGGACTAGAGAGATTGACAATGAAAATGACAGGCCGGGAAAACATCCGGGAAACAACGATGTTTCCAAGAGATAGGAATCGGCTAAGCCCTTAACGCATATTCCGCGAGCCTAGGCAAAAGTTTCCACTCTCTCGCTAACGCACGAAATCGCGCAGCTATCGGGTCCTTCGGAGCTTTGAGGGTGAGAATCGACCTGCTTAGTGATCATATGACTTCTTGAGGAAGACTCATCGTTCAAGACAGCTCCTTCAGGCTCTTCTTGACTATAGTTCTCTCTCTCAGAAGATAGTAAGTGGCCTGCCTTGACCTGAGGCTTATCCTGGCTATTCCTTCGGTAACAAGTCGGATGAGTTTGGTTGGATGAGTATCGACATCATGCCACTGCCATCCTTGACCGTCAGACGAGCCCTCGGCCTCCTCATGAGCAACAGCTAGCCGGAGGGTCTTCTCGTATTCCGGATATCGTCCGAGGAACAGCTTGACCTTCTCGTGAGACGCCGTTCTATCTCCTTCCATCTTGGTTTCCAACTGTGCCGTTACCTCACGTCTGGAAGCGTACATGAGCGGAGATAAACCTAACTCGACACATTGTTAAGATTCCGCTCGCCAAATCCCATTGGGAATAACATAAGTTAAAGGCTTATCGCATTCTGGGTGAGGTGATTCTTGTTGCCCGATGGAGGCGATCCAGGACTACCAACTCCAAAGACGATCCCGATGTAGACAAAACCTTGAAAAGTTCCGACTGCCCCCTTTCTTGCTCGGACCATATTTGAGCCATATCGCCCCAGAAGAGTACTTGGAGAAGATCAACCGCTTCGTCTCCTTCTTGGACCACCAGAACGTCAAGATCATCACGGCGATGAGAAAATATGGCCTAAGAAACCTCCAACTCATAGCTAACAAAACAAACATTCCCCGACCGACAGTCCACGCGAGAGTCTCCAAACTCGAAAAGGAAGGACTTCTTCGAACCTGGATCCATCCCAACTACGGGAAACTAGGCTTGGTGAGGGCCATGGTCTTCCTCACAACAAAGCCAGGCAAGGAACTACTTGCTCCCGAAGCACTCCGGGTCCCTGGCTACTGGTTGAGACTCATCAGGTGCATGGGAGAATGTAACGGCTACTACTCGACACACGCGATTCCCCTCGAGAAACGCTGGGATTTCGAACAATACCTCGAAAGGATAGTCGCATCGGGAATCGCAACGGAATACCGGCTTCTATGGCTAGAAGAAGCAGGGTCGCCACTCCCAGACTTTAGCTATTACGACACCAAGAAGAAAACCTGGACATTCGACTGGCCGAAATGGCTCGACGCTCTAGCTGCAAAACCAGCTCAAGCCCAACGTAAGGAAACCGCCCTGCCCAGTCCATTTGACAAGAAGGACCTAATCATTCTCAAGGAGTTGATCAAGGACGGCCGAACAAAACTGACTGAATTGTCGCAGCTGTTAGGTATGACAGTCCCAGCAGTCAAATATCGTTTCGACAATCTGGTGCAATCTGGGTTCATACGTGAATACGTCATCGACATGCTGCCCTTCGCTCCTGAAATCTCCGACCTCTATGAGATAGTCCTGGACTTTCAGACGCGGGAAGGTTTGGCCCTTGGCGAGAAGGTATTGAGTAGTCTTCCAATGGTCTTGACTCTTTCCCGGGTGGAAGGTGCCCATTCCATTGCCGTCAGAATCTATCTTCCCCGAACCCAGATGAACAATCTACTCACGATGTTCTCCGCGCTGACCCGGAGAGGAGTCCTTGCCGGATTCACCTACGTCTTGCTCGACCCTATGACTATCAGAACGCAGACCTTCGCGTACAAGTTCTACGAAGATACCACTGGATGGCACTACGACAACTTGGAATATTTTGAAGAGCTTAGGAAAGTGTCATCTGCTTTCGATAAGGAGGATGGTATGCGGATAATTTTCCAAACTGCGCCGGTCCCGAGCTTTCAATAGCTGAGTGCTAGCGCTGAACCAGCCTCAGCAACAAACCGGTTCGGGCTAGAATTCGGCTACATCATGCTGACAGGTAGGCCCTTCGACGGCTGGAAGGTGACTGCGGGAGGTTCCGCCTTGTCGAAGGACGATGCAAGCTTGCGGAGAGCAGCTAGGTATTCGTGGTTGTCATAACGCCATCCCGACTTATCGTCGAAGGCCTTGTAGTGGAAGGTCTGAGATTGGATCGTCATAGGATCGAGCAACATGTATGAGAAACGATCTATCGCGCCTCCCCTGACGAGAGCCGATAGCATCGTCAAGAGATTGTTGACCTCTGTTCTGGGGAGGTAGACTCTGATGGTTGTCGAGTTGGTTCCTTTGATTCGTGAGTAGTTCAGGACGAACGGTAGGCGTTTGAAGAAGTTCTCCTTCGAGACCATCGCCTTGTGCTCGCCAAAGTCTAATCGAACTTCGTAGAGGTCCGATATCTCTGGCGGGTAGGGCAGGACTTGGACAACGTAGTCCTGTAGGAAGCCTCGTCGGGCGAGGTTGTCGAACCTGTACTTAGCTGCGGGAAGGGTCATTCCGATCAGTTGGGACAGCTCGGAGAGTTTCTTTCTTGCATCCTTCATCAGCTCTTTGAGGATCAACAGGTCGTTTTTGTCGAAGTCATCCTTCGACGACTCCTTCTCCTCAGGAACATTTTGCACACTCTTACCTTTCATGAACAGACTGAGCCAGGCTGGCCAGTCAAACCTCCAGGCCCTCTTCTTGAAATCATAGTATTCGAAGTTGGGAATGTGAGAATGGTAGTCGCCTAGCCAGAAGATCCTGTAGCTGGTGGCGAGGCCCGATGAGACAATCTGATCGAGATACTGAACAAAGTCCTGTCTGTTTTCGATAGGAACGGCATGTTGCGAGTAGTATCCGTTGCATTCGCCTGTGCATCTTGCGATCCAGAGCCAGTAGCCGGGGATCTTCAGGGCTTCGCTAGCTATGACCTCTCGACCTGGCGAGGGAGTTAGGAGAACCATTGAGCGCGCCAAACCGATCTTGGCAAGGTTGGGATAGGTCCAAGTGTCCAGCAGTCCCTGAGTACCAAGCTTGTTTACCCGGGTGTAGACTGTGGGATATGGGACGCCCGATTTTCGGGCAATCGACTGGAGGTTTCGAGGCCCGAACTTCTTCATCGCGCCAATAATCTCTACATTCTCATCGTCTAGCAGTGACATTATCTGGTGGATCCGCTGGAAATACTCGTCTGCCAACTGGTAACTCAAGGTGAAGCCGGGTTACGGGAGAAATGGGGGTTATAGAAACTTTGGAAAGGTCCCAGAATTGACCTTAGGTAGATTGAACTTTAGCTCGACCTAGCGAAATTAGAGCAACAATTCTAAGAATGCCAAGAAACCGCGCCCCAAAAAAACGAAATAGTCCAATTCCTCAACACTGAACAAACACCTTGTAAATTTGCGTGCTGAGGTTGAAACTAATTGATCGCCTCCTAATAGAGGGGGCGTGATCTAGGAGCTAGCCAACTGTCTGAGGAGTAGATCCATGATCATAACTCTCTTCGCCTTCGAGGGCCCGATCGATGATGCCTATCATGTTCTCAGCGAGTTCTGTGAATTTTCTGGTGAGCGGATCTTTCTGGTGTTCAAGAACGAATACTCCCCGGCTGAGGTTTTCAAAAACGTCGGAGTTAAAGGGTAGAGCTGTTAGGACTTGGAGGTTGAAGAGGCTTGCTATTTTCTCTCCGATCTTCTTGGATTCCTTCTCTCCCACACTGCTAGGTATCATATTGAGTATCAGAACTACTGGCTTCCTCAACTGGGTGGCTACTTCGTTCATGACGCCGCTTCCGAACATGTCCTGGTGATCAACCCGGGACAAGAGGACTACGACGTCGCAGACCGCCATGGAGACGATTGTGTCCTTTTCTATTCCAGGATGGCTGTCGATTAGGAGATAGTCAAGCTGGTATTCTGTAGCTAGGTTGTAGAGAACTGCTTTGAAGCGGCTGAGATTGAAGCCCGTGTCGACCATTTTGAGAATCTCTTCGAGCCTGTGGCCTGCCGGACAGAACAATAGGCATCCCGATTCAATTCCAAGCCTATGGGTTAGATCAAGAACAGCATCCTTAATGGGGATGGTAGATTGGAGAACATCGTTTATCGTCACCTTGATCTCAGCGTCAGAAATTCCGAAGATCACGTGCAGTCCAGGGCCTTCCAGGTCAAGGTCGATCACGGCAACCCTCTTGCCCAATCGCGCGAGTGTAACCGCAAGATTAGCGCTGACCGTGCTTTTCCCAGTTCCGCCTTTGAAGGATTGAACAGCTAGTATAGTTGCTAAGCCCAGTCACCAGTCGACCGATACATCTCGGAGCCGCTAGACCGTGCGACGAGAGGGTATAATCGAACTAAAGCTACACGTTACTAGCCAAGACAGGCAATAGTAGCCTGCAGTTCCCCCAGTGAAAGAATAGGCGGGCGTGGTTGGTCATTTCGCGCTGGAGGCGCGGGTTCCCCGATTAGACGGATGCTGCTTAAAACAGAAGGTGGGTTACAGCCGGGACACCGCTCCCAAAAACAATCACCTTGTTCAGGAAAAATACCGGATAGACCACTTTTGCGTCGCGAGGTCGAGTCGCTAAGACCCCCCCCTCACGGAGAATATTTGCAGTCTGGCAGTGATTATGGGCGAGACAAGCGATTCAGGGCACAGACCAGGCTTGGATCGGATCGCGTTTTGTCGAGGCGTCAAGAACGACTTAATGTGAAAATAAGCGCAGGCCTTCTAGAATCGAGATTAGGGCTGAAAACGGGCGAGTCTAGTGAGGAGCATGAACAGGGAATGGATCTTGAATGGCGTAAGCCAGCCACTATGCTCCCTGGCGAAGCAATGGCAGACACGAACACGCACACCCTTTACTCCCCAGGCCCCGAATACAGGTGAGGTAGGGTTCCGAAACTCCGAACTCGACCCTTCAACAATTACTCCTTTGGAAGATGTGACATGACCCAGAGCGTAAAACCGTTATTCATCAAACAATCAGCATACCTCCGAGTACCCAACGACGTCGCAGAACTAATAGACATCATGGGCGCACCCACCGGGGCCGTCGAGCTCCGTATCGATGAACAAGGCTGCGCCCTCGTCTACACCTTCGCCAAACCAACGCGACCCATCACAGAAGAGCCCGAACCAGTCGAAATCCTGGTCGCGGCCCAATAAGCAAACCCCAAGAAAAACGGACTGCCGACCTCCCCGCAAAACAAAACGTTTTTTTCCTTCACAGAACGCCCTATTGTGAAACGTTAGCAGACGATTCCTGGAAACGTCGCGCCCGAAACTGGCGCCGAAACAAGATCCCAGCGAAGAATTCTCTACGCAGGCAAAGATATGGGTTCCAGAGAGGCCTCTATCGCGCGTCTCCGCGGTTCCAGCCAATCCGGAAGTGTCAGAGACTGGCCAAGCGCTTCCATTGACTCGTCAACTCCGAATCCTGGAGGTACAGTGGCAAGCTCGAGTAGAATCCCGTTCGGCTCACGGAAATAGATCGACTTGAAATATTTTCTATCCAACACAGGTGTCACACGGACGCCGCGGGCTAACAAACGCTCCCGCCAATTCAACTGCACGTCTTCATCTTCAACCGCGAAGGCGACATGATGAACTGTTCCAACTCCAACATTTCCACTAGGAGCCACGGGCGATTCGATGAAAGAGATCATCGAACCAGGGCGGCCCCCTTCAAGGCCGAAGACTTGCCGGGCGGTCCCTGAAGACCCTCTCTGATTATCCTTGATCAACTCCATGTTCAAGATATCGGCAAAGAATTCGCGGGTCTGAGAGGATCCGTGCGTGATAGCGGTAACATGATGTAATCCCTGGAGCTTCATCGCAACGCTAATCCCGCGAATTCGCGGCACCCGCGCCTTGACCGTCTTAGTTTGGCTGTCAAAGTGGAGACTCAATTCCGAACGGGAAGCATCTGAGTAATCCCTCCCGTTTCCTGGGGTCGCAATCTCAAGAATCAAGCCGTCTGGGTCCCGAAAGTAGAGAGATTCGAAAGAACCTCTATCGAGGGGTCCGAGCACGCTCACATCATTTTGTTCCAGCCAGCTTTTCCAGAGGTCAAGAGACTCGTGATCCCTGGTCGTGAATGCAAAGTGGTGAGTTACGCCAGCACCTACCTGTCCATAGCCGACTGCTCTTCCCCAGTCGAAAAAAGTGATCAGGGTCCCTGGGCTTCCCTTCTCGTCACCGAAGTAGAGGTGGTATGCGGAGGGGTCGTCGAAGTTGACAGTCTTCTTGACCAGCTTCAGCCCGAGAATTCTGGTGTAAAAGTTGACAGCTGACGAAGCGTCAGAAGTGATAGCAGTGATGTGGTGTAGGCCTTGAGTCTTCGGCTCCATTGGTATTCAATGGAGACCATTGGCTCCGTTAAATCTTTCCAGGGAACTAGAAGGCCGGTCGGGAACTGCCGAGAGAATGTGTTATGAACAAATTGATTTCCCATGAGCTGCAGGTCGCGAACAACTGACAGCGAAAGCCAACACTATTGCAACCAAGATCGTGTGCACTATCGGCCCAGTGTCGGACTCCTCTCGAGTGCTGACCCAGCTTGTCCAGTCCGGGATGGATGTTGCACGTATCAACTTCTCGCATGGAACATATGATCAGCACGTTCGCACCATCAAGACGATTCGACAAGTAAGCGAACGTCTCCACCGCCCCGTAGCCATACTCCAAGACCTGCCCGGACCAAAGCTACGGGTAGGCAAACTCGCTACTGAGCCTCTTCACCTTCAGAGGCTCGATAAGATCAGCCTGACAACTAAACCAACCAACGCCAAATCCAAGATCCCAATCGCCTATCCTCAGCTCCCCAAAGCTGTCAAGAAAGGCGACACGATATTCCTAGCTGACGGGACCATCAGGATCGAAGTCCTACGAACTAAGAAAGATGAAGTTGAAGGACGCGTAATCAACGGAGGCGATCTGACCTCAGGAAAGGGAGTTAATCTTCCCCGGCTTCGAATCCGGGTTCCCGCAATAACAGGA